>Ga0137796_10000627_pt1 | contig 21499 bp, 16 predicted proteins | sample OV2TP3_FD_97704 | JGI IMG/M metagenome (GOLD analysis project Ga0137796, IMG submission 97704) | reverse complement strand
GGCAGCTGGCTCTTCGGGCGGCTCATCGACCGCCGCCCGAGCGGATCCGGGCTGCGCTGGTACGCCATCCTGGAAGTCGGCGTGGGGCTGTATGCGTTTCTCACCCTGCCGCTCTTTGACTGGATCCGGCAGCTCTACATTCCGGCCTATCAGGCCTCAGGGTTCTCGCAGGCGGCGCTCGTGAGCGCGTCGTTCGCCTGCGCGGCGCTGATCTTGCTCGTGCCGACCACGCTGATGGGCGGGACGTTCCCGGTGTTGAGCCGGTTCCTGATCCGCTCGGACCGGGAGCGGGGGGTGACGATCGCGAACCTGTATGCGATCAACACGGTCGGCGCTATGGCCGGCACGCTGGCGGTGTATTACGCGGGGCTGCCGGTGCTGGGCGTCTCGCGGACGCTCATCTGCGCCGGCGTGACGAATCTCGGCATCGGGCTGTTGTGCCTGGTGTTCGCCCGGCACCTGGAGAGCCTCGGGTTTCACGCGGCGGCGCCGGCCGCGGCCCGTGTCGGGGCGCCGGAGGCGTCCCCCCAGCCGGCGGGATCCGCCCAGGCGTCGGGATCCAGCCAGCCGGACCCCATCGTGCGCTGGCTGTTCGCCGCGTTTGCGCTGTCAGGATTCTCGGCGATGGCGTATGAAGTGGCATGGACCCGGGCGCTCAGCCTCGTACTGGGCAGCTCCATCTACGCGTTCTGCATCATGCTGGCGACGTTCCTGGGCGGCATCGCGCTCGGCAGCCTCTGGATGCGGCGGGATGTGCGCGCCGGGCGGGCGGGATTGGTCCAGTTCATCCAGCTGGAGGGCCTGCTGGGGCTCTACGGGCTGTTTTCGGTGTGGTTCCTGCCGCAGCTTCCGGATTGGTTCCTCTGGGCCTGGCCGATGACCGGCGGGTCGTTTGCCGGCCTGTCGGCGCTGCAGTGGGCGCTCAGCGTCGCGGCGATGCTCCTGCCGACGCTCACGATGGGAATGCTCTTCGTGCTGGTCAGCGACTTCGTCACCGGAACGCCCGGCCGGTTGGGCCGCCGCCTGGGGACCGCCTACGCCGTCAACACCGTCGGTGGCATCATCGGCTCGTTCCTGAGCGGGTTCGTCCTGATCCCCTGGCTGGGGCTGCCGTGGGCGATCGTGGCGGCGGCGGTCGTCAACCTGCTCGCGGCGGGGCTGATCTACGTGCGCGCCGCGCACGCGCGCTCGCGGCCGCTGCGGCTGGGCCTGGCCGCGGCGTGCGTGGCGGCGGCGATCGGCGCCAGCGCCGTGGGGATCGTCCCGTCCTGGCGGCGCCAGGCGCTGACCGCCGGGGTGTACCTGTTTCCGGAGCTGTACCAGAACCGCTCGGTCGCCCAGATCACCGCGGGCACCAAGCTGCTCTACTATCGGGACAGCCTGAACGCGACGGTCAGCGTCCATCAAGACGAGAATGGCCTCTTTCTCAAAGTTGGCGGCAAGACCGATGCCTCGGATGGCATCGATATGGGGACCCAGGCGCTCTCGGCGCACCTGCCCCTGCTGCTCCATCGCGATCCGAAGCGCGTGCTCGTCATCGGGCTGGGCAGCGGCATCACGCTGGGCCACGCGGGGCGGTATCCGGTCGAGCGGCTCGATTGCGCGGAGATCGACCCCGCGGTGATCGAGGCGGCCCGGCTGTTTGCGGCGCACAACTTCCGCATCCATGACGATCCGCGGGTGCGGATTGCGCCGGCGGACGGGCGCAACTTTCTCCTCGCCAGTCGGGAGACGTACGACGTCATCATCTCCGAGCCCTCGAATCCCTGGATGGCGGGGTTGGGCTACCTCTTTACCAAGGAGTACTACGACTTGGCCAAGCAGCGGCTGGCGCCCGGCGGCGTGATGTGCCAGTGGGTGCAGCTCTACAAGATCTTCCCGGAAGACCTGAAGCTGCTGCTGCGGACGTTCCATGCGGCCTTTCCGTCCATGTCGGTCTGGTCCTCGCTGCCCGGCGATCTCCTGCTTGTCGGCTCGCAGGACCCGCTGCCGCTCACATACGAGTGGTTGGCGCAGCGGATGGCGCAGCCGGGCATTCGCGAGACGCTGGCACTCATCCAGGCGGAGCGGCCGGAGCTGCTCCTGCAGCTGTTGGTGCTCGGCGACCGGGAGGTCGAGGAGGTGACGGCGGACATGCCGTGGCTGCATGAAGATGACCTGCCCTGGCTTGAGTTCAATGCGCCGAAGGCCCTGTACGTGGCTCACACCATGACGGTCAATTATGAGGGCCTGATGCGGTTCCAGCGGCCGCCGAGCGAGACGGTCCCGGGCTATCCGAAAGATGTGGAGGATGCCGCGTTTTTCCACGCGATGGCCGACCTCTGGGAGTCCCGGCAGGACTGGGACAAGGCGTTGCAGTCGGCCCGTCGCGCGGTGGAGCGGGCTCCGGATGCCGCCGGGAGCTGGGTCCGGGTGGGCGAGCTGGCGGCGACGCTCAGGCGGGCGTGGGAGGCCGAAGAAGCGTTGAGCCGGGCGGTGGAGCTGGATCCGTCGAATGTCGCGCCGCACCGGTTGCTGGCCAAGCTGCTGGACTCGCAGAGGCGACACGAGGAGGCCCGACGGCACTACCGGGACGCGGCCATGTTGCGGCCGCCTGACGAGCGCTTCGCCGAGGAGTTGGCCACGTACCTGTTGCCGCGCCAGGAAGCCGCCTTGGCCGCCGAGTACGCGCGCTCGGCGGTGTCCCAGGGCGGCGGCGATCGCCTTTCAGCCGTGATGAGCTACGCGACCGCCTTGAAGCAAGTGCAGGATTGGCCGGCGGCTGAACAGGTCATGCGGTTTGGCCTGGAGGCGTTTCCTGAAGAAGCCGCATGGCCGTTGTGGCTGGGCGAGGTCAGCGCGGCGCAGGGACGGGACGAGGAGGCGGTAGCCTGGTTCCGGCAGGCGCTGGCGCGCGTCCCGACGGCCGCGGAGGCCTACTTCGGCTTGGGGCGGATTGCGGCCAGCCGGGGTCAGCCGCGCGAGGCCGCCAGGTATTTGCGGCGCGGCCTGCAGTACCGGCCGTACGAGCGCGAGATGCTCCAATTGTTGCTGCAGCTGCAGCGCACGCTCTGAGGGACGCATGGCACACCCGATGACGCAACGGACCGCACGACGAACCGCCACGCGGACATACCAGATCGCCGTGATTCCGGGCGATGGCACCGGGCCTGAGGTGATCGCCGAGGGACGCAAGGTGCTGGACGCGACCGCCCGCCAGCAGGGCTTCCGTCTCGAGTGGCGCCCCTATGACCTGGGCGGCGAGCGATATCGGCGCACCGGCGAGACGCTGCCCGCCACGGTGCTGAAGGAGCTGCGGGAAGCGGACGCCATCTACCTGGGCGCGATCGGCCATCCCGACGTCAAGCCCGGGATCCTGGAGCAGGGGATTTTGCTCACGATTCGCTTCGAGCTGGACCAGTACATCAACCTGCGTCCGGTGAAGCTCTACCCCGGCGTGTGGACCCCGTTGAAGGACAAAGGGCCGGAGCACATCGACTTCGTCGTCGTGCGCGAGAACACCGAGGGGCTCTATGCCGGGGTCGGGGGCTTCCTGCGGAAAGGCACGCCCGAGGAGGTCGCGCTGCAGACGTCGGTCAACACCCGGCACGGGGTGGAGCGCTGCATCCGCTTCGCGTTCGAGCTGACCCGCCGGCGGGCCAAGGGCAAGAAGCTGACGCTGTGCGGCAAGACCAACGTGCTGACCTTCGCGCACGACCTCTGGCAGCGGGTGTTCAACGAGGTGGCCGCGGAGTACGCAGCTATCCAGACCGACTACGCGCACGTTGACGCCTGCTGCATGTGGATGGTGAAGAACCCGGAGTGGTTTGACGTGATCGTCACCGACAACATGTTCGGGGACATCATCACGGATCTGGGCGCGATGATCCAGGGCGGCATGGGCATCGCCGCCGGCGGCAACCTCAACCCCGAGGGCGTGTCGATGTTCGAGCCGATCGGCGGTTCCGCCCCGAAGTACACCGGGAAGGGCGTGATCAATCCGCTGGCCGCGATCTGCGCCGGCGGGATGCTGCTGGATGCGCTCGGCGAGGCGCGGGCGGCGCAGGCGATCGAGCAGGCCGTCATGCAGGTGACCGGCACCAAGCTCAAGAGCCTCGCCGCCGGCCAGATGGGCTTTTCGACGAGCGAGGTGGGTGATCTCGTCGTGCAAGCCCTTCGCTGACCGCCGCGCCTGCCAGCGGCAGGCGTACAATTGAGGGACCGCTTCTATTTTCCGCAAGCGGTTGACGTAGGGGAAAATAGAAGTGGTCCCGGGACAGGCATGAGGAAACGCTACAACGTCGCCATCGTCGGCGCCACCGGCGCGGTCGGCACCGAGATGCTGCGGGTGCTGCGCGAGCGGCGGTTCCCCATTCGCCGCATCCGGCTGCTCGCGTCCGAGCGGTCGGCCGGGCGGCGGATTCCGTTCAACGGGACGCCCCGGACGGTCGAGCGGCTGCACCCCCGCGCCTTCGACGGGATCGACCTGGCGCTGTTCAGCGCCGGGGCCGGCCGCAGCCTGGAGTTCGGCCCGGAGGCGGTCCGGCGCGGCGCGCTGGTGGTCGATAACTCCAGCGCGTTCCGGATGGACCCTGAGGTGCCGCTCGTGGTGCCGGAGGTCAACCCGCACGCGCTGTCGCAGTCGCAGGGGCTCATCGCCAACCCGAACTGCTCCACGATCATCCTGCTGGTGCCGCTGGCGCCGCTGCACCGCGAGGCGCGGCTGACGCGGATCACCGTGGCGACGTACCAGTCGGTCTCCGGTGCCGGAGCCAAAGCGATGTCCCAGCTCTATGAGGAGACGAAGCGCGCGCTGCGGCAGGTGCGGGTGACGCGCACGCAGCTCAAGGCCGCCCCGTCGCTGCGCACAGCTCCGGCGCCGCTGCCGAAGCAGATCGCGTTCAACCTCATCCCCCAGGTCGACGTGTTCCTGGAGAACCGGTACACGAAAGAAGAGATGAAGCTGGTCAACGAGACCCGGAAGATCCTGGAGGCGCCGACGCTGCCGGTTTCCGCCACCTGCGTGCGGGTCCCTGTGTTCGTCTCGCATTCCGAGGCGGTCTGGCTCCAGACCGAGCGGCCGCTGGTGGTAGAGCGGGCCAGGGAGCTCTTGCGCGCGGCCCCAGGGGTGAGGCTGCTGGACGAGCCGGGCAAAGGCGCGTACCCGGTGCCGATTCAGGCCGCGGGGCAGGACGCCGTGCTGGTGGGCCGCGTCCGGACGGATGAGTCCGTTCCCAACGGGCTTGTGCTGTGGGTCAGCGGCGACAACCTGCGCAAAGGGGCGGCCACCAACGCCGTCCAGATCGCCGAACTCCTCATAAAAAGTGCCAGGCACTTCGCCGGTTCAAATTTCTACTAAGTTGTGGAAAACTTCGATGCGTGGTGAGTTTTCCACAGATGCGGTCAACATCGAAGCGGGGAAGTGCCTGGCACTTCGGACGCTGAAACTGACGATCGCCTACGACGGGACGCGGTACGCGGGCTGGCAGCGGCAGCGGAGCGGCACGCGCACGCCGACGATCCAGAGGACGCTGGAGCGGGCGCTGAGCCGGGTTCTGCAGGAGCCGGTCACGGCGATCGCCAGCGGCCGGACCGATGCAGGCGCCCATGCGGCGGCGCAGGTGGCGCATGTGCGGACCCGGTCGGCCATGCCGCCCGCGCGCCTGCGGGACGCCGTCAACCACCACCTGCCGCTTGACGTTGCGGTGCTGCGCATCGAGGAGGCGGACGAGCGATTCCACGCCCGCTTCCGCGCCACCCGCAAGACCTACCGCTATCGGCTGTTCACCGGCGCGGTCGTGCCCCCCTTCATCCGGCCCTACGTCCATCAGGTGCGCGCCCCACTGGATGTCAAGCGCATGCGCCGGGAGCTTGCGGCGCTCAAGGGCCGGCATGATTTCCGCGCCTTCGCCCGTTCGTCCGGAGCCGAGCGAGGCTCCACGACCCGGGCGATCTCGCGCATGGCCCTGGCGCGTCGCGGCCAGGAGCTGCACCTCGATGTGGAGGGCAACGGCTTCCTGCACACGATGGTCCGGAGCATCGCCGGCACCCTGATCGACATCGGCCGCGGGCGGCTTTCGCCGGGCACCATGCGGCGGCTGCTGACGACCCGCGACCGCGCCCAGGCCGGCACGACCGCGCCGGCGCGCGGGCTGACGCTGGTCTCCGTCAGCTATCCGGCGGATCGCTGACCCCCCCACCTACGGGAGGCGATGCCTCACCGATGGCCACCATGGTATTCGCGCAGGTGCACGATCAACATGGCATCGCCTGGGCCGGAACGCGCCAGCATCCGCCTCAGGCCGGCCCTGGCCCCGCTTCCCGGCGGGGCCACCAGCAGGTGGTGGGGTGATGGCGCGGCATCCGTCCGGGCGCGCCCATGCCGGCGGGCACGACACCTGGGGCTCCAAGCTGGGGGTGATCCTGGCGGTCGCCGGCAGCGCCGTCGGCCTGGGCAATTTCCTGCGGTTTCCGGTGCAGGCCGCGCAGAACGGCGGGGGTGCCTTCATGATCCCGTACTTCCTGGCGCTCGTCCTGTTGGGCATTCCGCTGGCGATCGTCGAATGGACCATCGGGCGCTACGGGGGCACCCACGGGCACAACACTGCGGCCGGGGCATTCAGCGCGATGTGGCCCTGGCGGGGGGCCAAGTACCTCGGCCTGTTGGGCGTCTTTGGGCCGTGGGTGATCTTCCTCTATTACACGTTCATCGAGAGCTGGACGCTGGCGTTCAGCTACTTCTCGCTCTCAGGTCTGTTGGCCCAGGCCCATGAGCAGTCGGCCCTGGCCGGTTTCCTGAAGGCCTTTCAGGGGCTGGCGCCGAATGCGCTCTTTCCCCATGTCGGCACCGCGTACTTCTTCTTCCTCCTCACCTTCGCCCTCAACCTGATCATCGTCGCCGGCGGCATCCGCAGGGGCATCGAATTCGTCTCCAAGGTGTTCCTCCCCCTGCTGTTTCTCTTCGCGGTCCTGTTGGTCATCCGGGTGTTCTGGATCGGCGCGCCGGACCCCGCCAGGCCGGACTGGAGCGTCCTGAACGGACTGGGCTATCTCTGGAACCCGGACTTCTCGGTGCTGGGCAACTCGCGCGTGTGGCTGGCGGCGGCCGGGCAGATCCTCTTCACCCTCAGCGTGGGGATCGGCGCGATCGTCACCTATGCCAGCTACCTGAAGCGGGACAATGACGTCGCCCTCTCGTCGCTCACTGCAGTGGGCACCAACGAGTTCGCCGAGGTGATCCTCGGCGGCTGCCTGGTGATCCCGGCCGCCTTCGCGTTCTTCGGGCCTCAGGAGATGACCGCGATCGCCAAGGGCGGGGCGTTCAACCTGGGCTTCGTCACGATGCCGCTGGTGCTGGGGCAGCTGCCGCTGGGGCACCTCTTGGGATGCGCGTGGTTCCTCCTGCTGTTTTTGGCCGGGATCACCTCGTCGATCTCATTGGCGCAGCCTGTCATCGCGTTTTTCCAGAACGTCTACGGGTGGAGTCGGGGAAGGGCGGTCGCGGTGTTCGGGATCGCGAGCTTCATCCTGAGCCAGCCGGCGATCCTCTGGCTGGGCCGTGGCGTGGTCGATGAGATGGACTTCTGGGGCGGCACGGTCTGCCTGGTCGTCTTCGGGCTGCTCGAGGTGGGGCTCTTCGCGTGGGTCTTCGGCCTTGAGCGGGGCTGGCGGGAGATCCACCACGGCTCGGAGGTAAAGCTGCCGGCGGTCTTCAAGGGGGTCATCGGCTACGTGACCCCGGCGTACCTGCTGTTCGTCCTCGGCTTCTGGCTCTATGACAACGCCAAGACCACGATCAGCATGGCGGGCGTGGAGGCTGCCAACCGGCCGTACGTGCTGGCGACGCGGTGGCTGCTGATCGGGCTGTTCCTCGTCCTGGCGCTGAGCATGCGGATTGCCCTGCGGCGCCGACGCCACATCCAGGAGCTCAGCCGATGACTCGGGCGGCAGGATGACAACCGCCGGCTGGGTTTTCCTCACGCTTTCCTGGGGCGCCATCATCGCCCTATGCGCGCTCGGCTTCTATCGGGTCTTCCGCCGACCCTAAAAGGTGTCAGACACCTTTCAAAGCGGGAAAGGTGTCAGACACCTTTCCCGTTCTGACACCGCTTGAGGTGACACCGCTTGAGGTGACAGTGACACCGGGTAGCGTCAAGTAAACTGTGTAAATTCCTTCAACGGACGATCCTGCCAGATTGTGTTTAAGCGATGGAACACCGCGTAGATGATCCGGTCACAGCTCGCCGCATTCGTGAAGCAGCCAATCGGCCGGGTGCGGCGTCGGACCTCCCGGAAGCAGCGCTCGATGACATTGGTCGTGCGCAGCTTCACCCGCTGCGCCTCGGGGAAGTCGAGGAAGGTCAGCAGCTCGTCGAGGTCGTCGCGCAGGCACGCGACCGCCTTCGGCGCGGTCGCGTGCCAGTATCGCGCCCAGCGATGGAACCGCGCGACGGCTTCCCGCCGTGTGGAGGCCGAGTAGATCGTCTTGGCCTCTGTGAGCGCCGCGGCCTGCTGCTTGCGCGGCCCCTTGTTCGCGACGTTGCGCAGCTTATGGACCCAGCAGCGCTGGCGCTTCGTGTAGGGGTAGACGACGGCGAGCGCGGCATGGAGACCCTTGCAGCCGTCGGTGACGATGAGCCGCAGCTCGTCTCCAAGCAGCCCCCGTCGGTAGAGGTCGTTGAGGAAGGCCTCCCAGTGCGCGTGGCTCTCGCTCGGGGCCTGCCGGAAGCTGAGGAGCACGCGCTGGCCGAAGACGGTGAGCCCATAGGCGACGAGGACCAGCCGCTTCTTCGTCCCCCGAGCGTCCTTGACCCGCATCGTCACGCCATCGAGGAACAGGACCTGGTATTCATCGAGCAGGGTGCGCCGGTGGAACTGGGCGACTGCCGCATCGAGCGCCTTCGTGACGCTCGAGACGGTCGTCGCACTCCAGCGCACGCCCAGCAGCGGCTGGACGACCTCCCCCACGCGTCGGGTACTGACGCCCGCCAGGAACACGTCCTGCAGCAGCCCATTGACGGCGGCCTGCCGACGTTGATAGCGGGGCAGCACCGCTGGATGGAACCGGCCATCGCGAGTCCGCGGCACGCGCAGCGTGTCGAGGCATCCCAGCTCGGTGCTCAGGGTCCGCGTGTAGGAGCCGTTGCGGTAGGGACGGGCGTGACCCGTCCGCTCATGCCACTCGGCCTGCGTGTAGACGACGAGTTCCTCCTGCATCGAGGCTTCCAGCAAGGTCTTCACCAGTTTCAGCGTCTCCTGCTTGACGTCCCCCCAAAAATCGTCCTTGACCTCGCGCCACCAGCCAGCTATGTTCTTCTCAAAATCCACTTGGGCCGTCGGCATGGACGTGTCCCTCCCTGTTGTGCACCTCGCCAGGTGCGCAGCTCCCCAACTTCCCGGGAGCAGGATACGTCCATTGCCGTTACGGACGAACTGAATTTACACACTTGATCGTACACTACCTGACACCGCTTGAGGTTGACAGCGAGGGGGATTTTTGCTAGACTCACGCGCTATGTCGACGACGTTTCCCGACGTCAAGACGCTGAAGCGGGAGTGGATCCTGGTGGATGCCAAGGACCAGGTGCTAGGCCGGCTGGCGAGCCGCCTCGCCTTGGTCTTGCGCGGCAAGGACAAGCCGACGTTCACCCCGTTCCTGGACACCGGGGACTTCGTCGTCGTGGTCAACGCCGACCAGATTCGGGTCACCGGTCGCAAGTGGACGCAGAAGCAGTACCAGCAGTACTCCGGCTATCCGGGCGGGCGCGAGGCGCGCTCGTTGGATGAGATGCTGAAGCGGCATCCTGACCGCGTGCTCCGGCAGGCGGTGAAGGGGATGCTGCCGGATGGGCCGCTGGGCCGGCGGCTGCTCGGCAAGCTGAAAGTCTACGCCGGGCCGACGCACCCCCACGCCGCGCAACAACCGAAACCGGCCCCAGCCTCCTTGGTGGGGGCTCCAGCGCATGGCTGACACAGCGGCCGAGACCGCCGCCTCGCAGGCGGCTCCGGCGGCAGGCGTGATCGCGACCGGCCGGCGCAAGGAGTCCGTGGCGCGGGTGCGGGTGGGGCCTGGCACCGGCACGATCGTCGTCAACCATCGGCCCTATGAGCAGTACTTCCCGCGGGAGGCGCTGCGGCTGGCGATCCGCTCGCCGCTGCTGCTGACGCACCAGCTCGGCAAGGTCAATGTGGATGTGAACGTCGAGGGCGGAGGCTCCACCGGCCAGGCCGGGGCGATCCGGTTGGGCATCGCCCGGGCGCTGGCGCAGTGGGATCCGGCGCACCGGGCTCCCCTGCGCGGCGGCGGCCTGTTGACGCGGGACCCTCGGATGAAGGAACGCAAGAAGTACGGACGCAAAGGGGCGCGCAAGCGGTTCCAGTGGACGAAGCGATGACGCATTGCTAAGATGGCACCCAAGAACCCTCACAGATGCCGAACCGTCGAGTCGCGATTGCCGGCGCGACCGGATACGCTGGCGAAGAGCTTATTCGGTTGCTCCTCCATCACCCGCACGTTGAGCTTACCTGCTTGGCCGCATCTGCCAAGCGGGAGCGCCCGGCCCCTGCCTCCGACGTCTTCCCCCGGTTCGCCCGCCAGCTAGATCTCCCGATCGAGTCGCTGGATCCGTCCCGCCTGGCCACGGCGTCGGACATCGCCTTCCTGGCCCTGCCGCACGGCACCGCCATGTCGCTGGCGCCGGACCTGCTCAAGGCGGGCCTGCGCGTGATCGACTTAAGCGGCGACTTCCGCCTGAAGGACCCGGCGCTCTACCCCCGCTGGTACCAGTTCCAGCACGCGCATCCCGCGCTGTTGGGCGGCCCGGATGTCGCCTACGGCTTGACCGAGTTCCACCACGACGCCATTCGACGGGCGCGGCTCGTGGCGAACCCCGGCTGCTACGCGACGAGCATCCTCCTCGGCCTCCTGCCGCTCTTCCGCGCCAAGCTGGTCGAGGAAGCGCGCGTGCTGGTGGACGCGAAGTCCGGCCTCAGCGGCGCCGGGCGGAAGGCTGAGACGTCGCTTTTGTTTACCGAGATGACCGAAAACCTGCGCGCCTACAAGGTGAACCGGCATCCGCACATGCCGGAGGTGCTGCAGGAGATCCGCGAAGCGACCGGCGTGGAGGCGCAGATGGGGTTTGTGCCCCAGGTCATCCCGGTCAGCCGGGGTCTGATCTCGACGATCTACGTGAAGACCCCGGCCTCCCTTGAGACGATCTGCGAGGCGTACCGGGCGGCGTATCCCCCCGACCGCGCGCCGTTTGTCCGGGTGCGCCCCGGCGTGCTGCCGCAGCTGCGCGACGTCGTGGAGACCAACTTCTGCGACATCGGGCTCGTGCACGACGCCGCGCTGGGATACGTCATCATCGGCAGCGCCTTGGACAATTTGACGAAAGGGGCGGCCGGGCAGGCGATCCAGAACCTGAACGTGATGGCCGGCTGGCCCGAGACCGCCGGCCTCCTCTAACATGACGCACATGGCTGTCGGCTCGGGGCTCGGGGCTCGGGGCAGTTGCCCACAGCCCACAGCCCAGAGCCCTGAGCGCTCTTTCAATCCATGAAGTGGGTTCCTGGAGGGGTGACGGCGGCGAAGGGGTTTCGGGCGGCGGGCGTCAGCGCCGGGATCAAGCGCAGCCGCAAGCCGGATCTCGCGCTGGTGGTGGCGGACGCCCCGGCGGCTGCGGCCGGGGTGCTGACGACGAATCGCGTCCAGGCCGCGCCCGTCATCATCAGCCGGCAGCGGCTTGCCGTCGGCAGGGCCCGGGCGGTGGTGATCAACAGCGGCTGCGCGAATTGCCTGACCGGCTCGATCGGGCTGCGCGATGCGCAGCGGCTCAGCCGCGAGGTCTCCCGGGCGCTTGGCATCCCCGATGGGGAGGTCCTGCTGGCGTCAACCGGGCTCATCGGCCGGCGGTTGCCCGTGGCCAGGATCGCGCGCGCCGTGCCCTCGCTGGTCGGCCACTTAAGCCGGGCGCACCACCGTGACGCCGCCGCCGCGATCCTGACGACGGACCTCCGGGCGAAGGAAGCGGCGGTGTCCGCGCGGATCGGCGGTCGGGTGTGCCGGTTGGGCGGGATGGCGAAAGGCGCCGGGATGATCGCCCCATCGATGGCGACGATGCTCTGCGTGGTGACGACGGACGTGGCGATTGCGCCGGGGCTGTTGCGGAGGCTGCTGCGGCAGGCGGCTGCCCGCACGTTCAGCCGGATCACCGTCGATGGCGACATGAGCACGAACGACGCCGTGTTCGCGCTGGCGAGCGGCGCCTCGCGCGCGTCGGTTCGTCCGGGCACCGCAGGCGCGCGCCTGGTTCAGCAGATGCTGCTCGCGGTGCTGGGCCGGCTGGCCACCTGCATCGTGCAGGATGGTGAGGGCGCCAGCCGCCTGATGCGCGTCCAGGTGCTCGGCGCCCGGACCGAAGCCGAGGCGCAGGCCTGCGCCCGCCAGGTGGCATGCTCGCCGCTGGTGAAAACCATGCTGGCCGGCGGCGATCCCAATGTGGGCCGGATCGCGGCGGCGGCCGGCGCCTCCGGCGCCTGGTTCGATCCGGAGCAGCTGGACATCGCGATCGGCGGCCAGCCGGTGGTGTCGCGCGGCCTCGCGCGACGGCTGGGCAAGTCCGTGTCGCGCTCGCTGCTGGCCCATCCGGAAGTCGAGGTGCGGATCCACCTGCATGCCGGGCGGGCGCAGGGGCGGATGCTGACGTGCGATCTGACCGAGCAGTACGTGCGGATCAACGCGCGGTACACGACATGATGACGCGGCGCACCGTGCTGGCGGCGGGTCCTGTCGGCTGCGGGTGGCGCCGCGGTTGCCGGAGCGGCGCGTCCGTCGGGCCGAGCGGGCACGGTGTCCCCCCACCTGGCTCGGGTTCGCCGAAGGCAAACCCCTCGCCGGGGGTGGGACGCTGGACCCGCCACGGGCGGGCCAGCCAGGTGGGGGGACGAGCGAGGTCCGACGGCCGAGCGAAGGCCGGCCACGCTGGGGCTGGCCGAGCGTCGCCGCGGAGGCAACGCGGCGACAGGACCCGCAGCCCGGAGCCCCCCGCCAGCACGGTGAGGAGTATGGCGTGATGGAAGAATCGATCCGCAAGGCCGACATCCTGATTGAAGCGCTGCCGTACCTGCAGGCGTTCCGCGGCACGGTCATCGTCGCGAAGTACGGCGGCAGCGCCATCGACAACCCGACCGCCATGCGGGGCATCCTCCAGGACCTCGTGTTCTTGAGCGCCGTGGGGATCCGGCCGGTCCTGGTGCACGGCGGCGGCCCCCTGATCACGCGCAAGCTCTCCGCCGGCGGCAAGAAGAGCGCGTTTATCGACGGCATCCGCGTGACCGATGCGGAGACGATCCGGGTGGTGGCTGAGGAGCTGGACGAGGTCAACCAGCGGCTGGTGGCCCAGATCAAGGCGCTCGGCGGACAGGCCGAGGGGATCGTGCCGCGCCGGGGCGTCGTGGTGGCCGAGCCGCATCCCCGCGCCGCGCAGCTGGGCTTTGTCGGCGTGGTGCGGACCATCCGGGCCGAGCCGCTGCGCGAGCTCTTCGGCCATCAGGCCATCCCGGTGGTCTCGCCGGTCGGCGCGGGCGACGGCCGGGTCTACAACATCAACGCCGATGATGTGGCGAGCGAGGTCGCCGCGCATCTGAAAGCGGAGAAGCTGGTGCTGCTGACCAATGTGCGCGGCATCCTGCGGCACGCGGGCGAGGTCGAGTCGCTCATCTCGACGCTCCCGGTGAAGGACGCCAAGACGCTCATCGCGCGCGGCGTGATCCAGGAGGGGATGATCCCGAAGGTCGCGGCGTGCGTCGAGGCGCTCAAGCGCGGCGTGAAGAAGACCCATATCATTGACGCGGCGATCCCGCACGCCATGCTGCTCGAGATCTTCACGAAGAAAGGGATCGGGACTGAAATTGTCCGGTGACCCATGCCGCAGCTGACCGAGGGCGTCATCGCGCAGTATGACCGGTACGTGATGCCCACGTACCGGCGCAGCCCCCTGGTGATTACGAAGGCGAAGGGCAGCCGCGTGTGGGACGTCGATGGGCATGAGTACCTTGACCTGTTCCCGGGCTGGGGCGTCAGCGGCCTGGGCTACAACCATCCGTGGGTCATGGCGGCGCTGCGCGGGCAGTCCGGCCGCGTGATCCATGTCTCGAACAACTACTACCACCCGCTGCAGTGGCGCGCCGCCAAGCGGCTGACGGAGGTGTCGTTCGACGGCAAAGTTTTTTTCACCAACAGCGGGGCCGAAGCGGTGGAGACGGCCGTGAAGCTCACCCGCCGCTGGGGCAAGGGACGGTTTGAGATCCTCGTGATGGAGCAATCGTTTCACGGCCGCACCCTGGCGGCGCTGAGCGCCACCGGCCAGCCCAAGCACCAGGAAGGGTTTGAGCCGCTGGTGCCGGGGTTCGTGCGCGTGCCGTTCAACGATCTCGAGGCGGCGCGCCGGGCGATCACCCCGAAGACGTGCGCGGTCCTGGTCGAGCCGATCCAGGGGGAGGGCGGCGTCCGCGTGGCGGCGGACGCGTTCTTCCAAGGCCTGCGCCGTCTGTGCGACGAGCACCGCCTGCTGCTGATCGCCGATGAGGTGCAGACCGGCATGGGCCGCACCGGGACCTGGTTCGCGTACCAGCCGTCCGGCATCGAGCCGGATGTCCTGCTCGTCGCCAAATCGCTCGGCGGTGGATTTCCCATCGGCGCGGTCGTGGCCAAGGCCGCGGTGGCGGACACGCTGACGCCGGGCACGCACGCGACGACCTACGGGGGCAGCCCGCTGGGCTGCGCGTGCCTCCTGGCGGTCTTCGAGGCGATCGAGAAGCAGCGGCTGCTGGAGCGGGTCCGCACGCTCAGCCAGGCGCTCTTCACGCGCCTGGAGCGGTTGGCGACGCGGCTGCCGGTGATCCGGGAGGTGCGGGGCCGGGGCTTCATGGTCGGCATCGAGCTGGGGCAGGCGGGCCAGCCCTTCGTGGACGCCTGCCGCGAGCAGCGGCTGCTGATCAACTGCACCCAGGGCAACGTCCTGCGGCTGTTGCCGGCGATGACGATTACCCGGGCGCAGCTCGACCGGGCGTTGGGGATCTTGGAGGACGTGATGCTGGCGCAGTCAAAGGCCGCGTGATGGCCCGCCATTTCCTCACCCTCGGCGATCTCTCGACCGCGGAGCTGGCTCATCTGCTGGTTGAGGCGGGCCGGTACAAGCGGCATCCGCGCGCCGGCCGGCGCGCGCTGGCCGGGAAGGTCGTGGCGCTCGTGTTCCAGAAACCGTCGATGCGCACGCGCGTGGCGTTTGAGGTCGCCGTGCTGCAGCTCGGCGGCTCAGTGGTGTCCCTGGGGCAGGAGGACATCCAGCTCGGCCAGCGGGAGCCGATCAAGGATGTCGCGCGGGTGCTCTCAGGCTACGTGGACGGGATTGTGGCGCGCACCTTCGCCCACCGGGACGCCGAGGAGTTCGCGGCCTACGCCACGGTGCCGGTCATCAACGGGTTGTCGGACCTCGTCCATCCGTGCCAAGCGCTGGCGGATCTGTTCACGATCCAGGAGCACTTCGGGCGGCTGGCCGGGGTGCGCGTGGCGTATGTCGGAGACGGCAACAACGTCCTGCACTCGCTGGCGCAGGGCGCGGCCCTGTTCGGGATGTCCCTCGCGGTCGCCACCCCGCCGGCCTATCGGCCCAATCGAGCCGTCTGGACCGAGGTGCTGCGGCGGGCGAAGGCTGCGCGGGCCGCCATCCGCTGGACGCGGAACCCGCGGGAGGCGGCGCGTGGCGCCGAGGTGGTGTATACCGACGTGTGGGTCAGCATGGGCCAGGAGCGGGAGCGCGCCGCGCGGCGGCAGGCCTGCCGCCGCTACCAGCTGAACGCGGCACTGCTGGCCGCGGCCGCCCGCGGCTGCCGGATCATGCACTGCCTGCCGGCGCACCGGGGCGAGGAGATCACGGAGGAGGCGATGGAGAACCGCCGCTCGCTGATTTTTGCGCAGGCGGAGAACCGGCTGCACGTGCAGAAGGCGTTGTTGACGTTCCTCCTGCGCCGTCGAGGAGAGACGAAAGGATCGGCATGAGCCAGACGGTGGTGTTGGCCTATTCGGGCGGGCTGGATACGTCGGTGTGCGTGAAGTGGCTGAGCGAGCGCGGGCATCGGGTGATCGCGTTCATGGCGAACGTCGGCCAGGGCGATCCGTCTGCGGCCGCGGTGCGCCGGGCCAAGGTGGCCGGGGCGTCGCGCGTGATCGTGCGCGACGTGCGCCGCGAGTTTGTCGCCGACTACATTTGGCCGGCGCTCCAGGCGCACGCGGTGTACGAAGGCGGCTACCTCCTCGCGACCGCGCTCTCGCGGCCGCTCATCGCCAAGCATCTGGTGGACGTGGCGCACGCCACGCGCGCGACGGCGGTGGCGCACGGCTGCACCGGGAAAGGCAACGACCAGGTGCGGTTCGAGGTGACCGCGCGGATCCTGGATCCGCGCCTGACAATCATCGCGCCGGTGCGGGAGTGGGGGTTTGGCTCGCGCGAGGACGAGATCGAGTACGCGCAGGACCATGGCATCCCGATCGACGTGACCAAGCGAAGCCCCTACAGCATTGATCAGAACCTGTGGGGCACCAGCATCGAGGCCGGCGTGCTGGAGAATCCCTGGGCCGAGCCGCCGGCGGAGACGTACCGGTCCATCCGCGCGCCGGAGCGCGCCGCGGGCCGTCCGGCCTCGGTCACCATCCGCTTCGCCCAGGGCGTGCCGGTGGCGCTCAACGGCGCGCGCCTGGCCGGCGTCGCCCTCATCGAACGGCTCAACCGGCTTGGCGCCGCCCACGGCATCGGCCGGTCCGACATGATCGAAAGCCGCGTCATCGGCATCAAGTCGCGCGAGGTGTACGAGGCGCCGGCCGGCGCGATCCTGCTCGAAGCGCACCAGGAGCTGGAGCGGCTGGTGCTGGACCGCGAGCTGTTTTCGTTCAAACAGGCCGTCGGGCGCAAGTACGCCGAGCTCATCTACGCCGGGTTATGGTTCACGCCGCTCAAGCGGTCGCTCGACGCCTTCATCGCCTCCACGCAGGCGCGGGTGACCGGCGACGTGCGCCTGAAACTTTTCAAGGGCCGCTGCCAGGTGACCGGTCGCCGCTCGCCGCACGGCCTGTACCGTGAGCGGCTGGCGACCTACTCGGCCAAGGACGCGTTCGACCAGCACGCGTCGGCAGGCTTCATCAAGATCTTCGGACTTCCCTATGAGGGTGGCCAGGTGGCGAAGTAGCGAAGTGGCTAGAACCGGTTTCATCAATCCCCGCGACCGCGCTGGGCCCAGCGGCGAGGCCCGCAAGGCGCGAGGAGCGTGGCGTACTCGAAGACGAGTACGCGAGCGACGAGTCCCCACACCAACCTGGTTGGTGTGGGGACGAGCCACGCCGCGGGCCGACGCCGATCGGCCCAGCCCATGGCATACCAAGGGGTTGCGGCGGCAGCCGGCCCGCTGCGGCGTCACTCCTCCTCGCAGTACCACAGGGGGTACAGCGTCGTCGTCATTCCTTGCAGCTGGCCGGCTGGCGCTCGCAACGCGGTTCGCGCGGATTGATGAAACCGGTTCTAAGCAGACACGTTGCCACTGATCACTGTGCCACTGGAGGGGCAGATGACGCGCAAAATGTGGGGCGGGCGATTCGGCGCACCCACGGATCCGCTGGTGGAACGGTTCACCTCCAGCATCGCGGTGGACTACCGCCTCGCCCGGTACGACGTCCTGGGCTCGATCGCCCACGCGAAGATGCTGGGCCGCTGCCGCATCATTCCGGCGTCGGCCAGCCGGCGGCTGGTGCAGGGGTTGACGCGGATCCTGCGCACGATCGAGCAGGGCCGCTTCCGGCCGGACCGCTCGGCAGAGGACATCCACACGCAGATCCAGCAGATGCTGGAGCGCCTGATCGGGCCGGTGGCGCGCACGCTCCACACGGCGCGCAGCCGCAACGACCAGGTCAGCCTCGACGCGCGCCTCTATTGCCGCGAGGCGGTGGCGCAGCTGACGCGGGCCATCCGCCGGACGCAGCGGGCGCTGGTGCGGATGGCCGCGCGGCATCAGCGGGTGATCATGCCAGGGTACACGCACCTGCAGCGGGCGCAGCCGGTGCTGCTGGCGCACCACCTGCTGGCGTACGTGGAGATGCTTGAGCGCGACGTGGAACGGCTCGCCGATGCGCGCACGCGCATCGAGGTGATGCCGTTGGGCGCCGGGGCGCTGGCCGGCACGTCGCTGCCGATCGATCAGCGCTATGTCGCGACCCTGTTGGGATTTCCTCGCGTGGCGGAGAACAGCATGGACGCCGTCTCGGACCGGGATTTTGCGGTGGAGGTGGTCGCCGCGTTGGCGACGCTGGGGATCCATCTCTCGCGCCTGGCCGAAGACGCCATCCTCTGGACCAGCGAGGAGTTCGGCCTGCTGGCCCTGGATGACGCCGTGGCGACCGGCTCCAGCCTCATGCCGCAGAAAAAGAATCCCGATGTCTTCGAGCTCATCCGCGGGCAGGCGGGGCTGGTGGTCGGACAGCTTGTGGCCTTTTTGACGATGCTGAAGGGACTCCCCTTGGCGTATAATCGAGATTTGCAGTGGGACAAGCGGTTTCTCTTCGAGGCGGTGGAAGCCAGCCACGACGCCGTGACCGTGCTGGCCAGGGTGCTGCCGCAGCTGACGGTCCGCGCCGGAGGGCTGGCGTCGCTGTGGAGGTCGGACCATCTCTGCGCGACGGACCTGGCCGAGTACCTTGTGGAGCAGGGGATCGCGTTCAGCGACGCCCACGCCCTCGTCGGCAAGGTGGTGGCATTCGCCGAGCGGGGGGGTGTCCCGCTGCGGCGGCTGACCGTGGCGCAACTGCGACGCTTCTCGCCGCGATTCGATCGGCGCGCGCTGGCGCTGCTGGATCCCCGGCGGTCCGTGGAGCGCAAGCGCAGCCTCGGCAGCACGAACCCGCGGCAGGTGCGCCAGGCGCTGCGCCGCTGGGCCAAGCGCCTGAAATGAAAGTGAAAGTGCCAGGCACTTTGCTGCTTCGAATTTCGGTGAACCTGTGGACAACTTTAGTTTTCCACAGGTGAGGGCAAAATCGAACCGGGAAAGTGCCTGGCACTTCGACTTCGAATCATGTACTATCCGCATGATTTCCATAGGGTGAGGGGCCGGCTCTCATGCGAGCAGGTGCCGATCGAGCGCATCGCCGACGCGGTGGGCACGCCGGTCTACATCTATAGTTACCGGACGCTCGTCGGCCACCTGCGGAAGCTGCGGCAGGCGTTTGCCGCCGTCCGGCCGCTCATCTGCTTCTCGGTGAAGGCGAACGGCAACCTCGCGATCCTGCGGCTGCTGGTCCGCGAGGGGGCGGGGCTTGATATCGTCTCAGGCGGCGAGCTCTACAAGGCGCGGCGGGTCGGCTGCCCGCCCTCGCGCATCGTGTTCGCCAGCGTCGGCAAGCGGCCGGAAGAGATTCGCGAGTCGCTCAGGGCCGGCGTCTTCTGTCTGAATGTCGAGTCGGCGCCGGAGCTCGAAACGGTCGATCGGGTCGCCCGCGCCATGCGGACGGTCGCGCGCGTGGCCCTGCGCCTGAACCCGGACGTGAAAGCCCAGACGCACCGGCACATCACGACCGGCGTCGCCGAGAGCAAATTCGGCATCGCCCCGCGCGCGGTGCGCGAGCTGTTGCGCCGCCACGAGGCGTTCGGCCATGTGCGCGTCATCGGGCTGCACCTGCATATCGGCTCGCAGATCACGCAGGCGCGCCCCTTTGTGCAGGCGATCCGCAGAGCCGCCACGCTGATCGCGTTCGGCCGCCGGGCCGGGGTGCCGCTGGAATGGCTGAACCTCGGCGGCGGGCTCGGCATCATCTATAAGGATGAGCGGCCGCAGACCCCGCGGCAGTTCGCCAAGGCGGTGTTGCCGCTGCTGACCCGCCTGCGGATCCGCGTCATCCTGGAGCCGGGCCGGTTCATCGTCGGCAATGCCGGCATCCTCGCCACCCGGGTGCTCTATGTGAAAGACGGGAAGGGCAAGCGGTTCGCGGTGGTCGATGCCGGGATGAACGACCTCATCCGGCCCGCGCTCTACGACGCGTACCATGAGGTGATCCCCGCCCAGGCGGCGTCCCGCCCCTCGAACGGGCTTGCGCGCTACGACGTCGTTGGGCCGGTCTGCGAAAGCGCCGATGTCTTCGCCCGCAATCGCTGGCTCGGCCGCCTCCGGACCGGGGACGTGCTGGCGGTCTTGGGGGCGGGCGCGTACGGGTCTACGATGGCCTCCAACTATAACGGCCGGCTGCGTCCCGCCGAGGTGCTGGTCCGGGGACGGCGCTGGGCGGTGATCCGGCGGCGGGAGACCGTGCGCGACTTGATCCGTCACGACGTCATCCCCACCGCGCTGCTACGATGAAAGCCGGACCGCTGCTATTTTCCTGCAGTGGATCGACCTGCCGGCAGGCAGGCAGGAAAATAGAAACGGGCCGAGACAGAGCAATAACGCAGGATTCTCGCCACGGAGATAGGATGAGCGGGGTGAGCACATATCCCTTTACGAAGTGGGTGGGGAGCGGCAACGACTTCGTGGTTGTCGATGCCGTGAGGCGCCCCTGGGTGGCCTTGCGCCGCCGCTGGCCTGCGGTCAGCCGGATGCTGTGCGACCGGCATGCCGGCGTCGGCGCGGATGGGCTGCTGGTGCTCGAGCGGTCGAAGGCCGCGGATGCCAGGATGCGGGTGTTCAACCCGGATGGCTCCGAGGCCGAGATGTGCGGCAACGGCGCGCGCTGCGTCGCCCGCTACGTGAGCGAGCGCGGCCGGGCCAACGGGCGGCCCGTGACGATTGAGACGCGCGCCGGCATCCTCTCCGCGCGGGTGCGGCGCGGTCGCGTGGCCATGCGGATGGCGGATCCCACCGGCCTGCGGCTCAACGCGACGGTGCAGGTGGAAGGCCGGAGCCTGACGCTCAGCCAGGTCAACACCGGCGTGCCGCACGTCGTGGTCCCGGTGGCGGCCATCGATCAGGTGGCCGTGGCGACGCTCGGGCGGGCCATCCGGGCGCACCGCGCCTTCGCCCCGGACGGCACGAACGTCAACTTCATGCAGCCGGATCCGTCGCGGCCCGGCCGGATCCGGATCCGCACGTACGAGCGCGGGGTGGAGGGGGAGACGCTCGCCTGCGGCACCGGGGCGGTGGCCTGCGCGATCATCGCGGGCCTGTCGCGCGCGCCCTCGAGTCGCGCCGCCTCAGCGCCCGGAGCGCTCGCCCCGCATCGCGTCGAGGTGCAGGTGCACAGCGGCGAGCTCCTGACCGTGTCGTTCCGCGCGGCCCGCAGGCCCCCACAACCCATGCATGGGTATGGGGGCAGGCCAAGCGGCGCGCAGGTGACCGACGTCGTGCTGGAAGGATCGGCGCAGCGCGTCTTCGAGGGAGCGATCAGGTGGCCCGTGGGTCCGCGGCAGGTAGGGGGATCATGGCGACGCTGACGTTGCAGGGCTCGATGGTGGCGCTGGTCACCCCGTTTCGGCACGACGCGATCGAC
>Ga0137796_10000624_pt1 | contig 21626 bp, 23 predicted proteins | sample OV2TP3_FD_97704 | JGI IMG/M metagenome (GOLD analysis project Ga0137796, IMG submission 97704) | reverse complement strand
TCGCTCGTGGACACGCTCGAGCGCGAGCTGCTGAAGCGCTTTGAGCGCGAGGTCTCCGCGAGCACGATCGGCGAGTGGGTGATGGAGCGCCTCCATCGCCTCGACGAAGTGGCCTACGTCCGGTTCGCCTCGGTCTACCGGCAGTTCCGCGACATCAACGAATTCTTGCACGAGCTGCGCGACCTCCTCAATCAGAAAGGCCAGTCGCTGAATCACCAGAGCCCAGCACCCACGCCCATGCGTGGAGTCAAACCCCCCGCTGTTGGGAAGCGTCCAACACAGCAGGGGGTCTGACCCTCGCCGGGTTACTCCGAGACAGACGACTGAATGTCAGCTTGCTGCAGGAGGTCGGTCAGATACGCCTGCCACTGCGCCTCCACCGCATCCGCTGCGACGTCCGTGAGGACCTGCGTGCGCAGGCGCGTGATGAGCAGCCACTCGCGGGTCTCCTCCTCGAACTGCCGAGGAGAAAGGTGCTGGAAGGCCAGGTACTGTTGATAGCGATCGAAATCGAATTGCCCCTCGCGTTGGAAAAACGGCATCTGCTGAATCGTTTCCACCACCTCGGTATCCGGAATAGTCAACCGCTGGCGGCGGACTTCCTCAAGCAGGAGCAGCCGCAGCCACGTGTGGCCTTCGATGAGCTCAGGGCTCAGCTCCGCTTCTGGCGTGCGCTGACGGATGTGGCGCACGACACGCAACTCCTGTTCTTGAAATGCACGCAGCGACACGTTCCGGCCAAAGATGCGCCCGGCGATGGCCGCCCGACCACGGGCCAGGGTCCCGCTCACGCCCCACAAGATGAAGAGCGCAGAGAGCCCACCGAAGATGAGGAATTGGAGGGTCTTACGTTTCCTGATGAACCGCAGCATGCTGGCATCTTACCAGACGCAACCGCCCTCCGCAAGGCAGTGACCGATCTGCTTGGGGGGCCTCAAGTAAGCCATCGTGGATTCGACTTCGCTCACTACGATCCTGAGTAAGCGAGGCGCGTCGAAGGATCGTTGACAGCACCGCCATCTCTCGCTATACTACTCCAGCTGTACGCGGTAGTTTCTTCCCTGGGTCGCCAGCCAGCCACCCAGCTCCGTGAGCGTCAACAACGCGTCTCCCAGCATCACAAGGTCACAAGCCCGTCAGCAAGTTTTCGCAGGAGCAATACTGTGCGACGACAACCCAAGTCATCAGCGCGACAACTCAGGGTCGGCTTACCCAAGGGGAGCCTCCAGGAAGCGACGGTGCGACTGCTCAACCGCGCCGGATTCCGCACCCATGTCAGTGAGCGCTCCTACTTCCCGACGATTGATGATCCGGAGCTCGCCGCGGTCCTCATCCGCGCGCAGGAAATGTCGCGTTACGTCGAGGACGGTGCCTTGGACTGCGGGATTACCGGCGAGGACTGGATTCGCGAGAACCACTCGCGCGTCCACCACGTGACCGCCTTGACTTACGCGAAGCGCTCCAACCGCGCGGTGCGGTGGGTGTTAGCCGTGCCCACGGCCTCGGCGATTCGACGGCCGCACGATTTGGCGGGCAAGCGCATCGCCACCGAACTCGTCAACGTCACCAAGGACTACTGCCGCCAGCACCGCATTGACGCGAGTGTAGAGTTCTCGTGGGGGGCGACAGAAGTGAAAGTCAGCAGCGGGCTGGTGGATGCCATCGTCGAGCTCACCGAGACGGGCGAGACGCTGCGCACCAATGGGCTGCGGATCGTGGATACCATCTGCGAGTCCACCACCCAACTCATCGCGAATCGTACCGCCTGGAAGAACTCCTGGAAACGCCGCAAGATGGAAAGTCTCGCGACACTGTTGACCGGCGCGGTGGCGGCGGAGGGCAAAGTGGGCCTCAAGCTCAACGTCGCGGAGCGCCACTTGCCGCAGGTGCTGCGGCTGTTGCCGGCGCTGCGCAAACCCACGGTGGCCCACTTAACCGAACGGGGCTGGCTGGCGCTGGAGGTCGTCATTGATGAGGTACAGGCCCGCGCCCTGATCCCTGAGCTCAAACGAGCAGGCGCGCAGGGACTGATTGAGTATCCGCTGAACAAAGTCATTCCCTAGTGGCAAGCGATGGTGAGCGTGGCGTGATGACCTGGATGTTGGTGGTGCTGGTCGTGGGGAGTCAGCTCGAGGGCTGTCAGGCGCCGCTGAAACACTACACCTCGACGTGGCTGCAGCGCTCGCAGACGACGCAGCGGCAGCAGGCCTACGCGCACTACGCGAAAGCGCTCCTCGCTGAGCAGCGCGGCGAGACCGAGGAGGCGATCGCGCAGTTTCAGCGGGCCCTCCAGCTCGATGCGCAGTCACCGGCGCTCCACATGCGCCTGGCCTCGCTCTACCTGCGAGACAACCAGCCCACGCCAGCACTCGAGCAACTGGAGCTGGCGTTGACCCTGGATCCCCAGCACATCCCGTCGCGCACGTTGCTGGCGTTGCTCCACACCTCACAGGGCCAGCTCCCGCAAGCGATCGCGCAGTATGAGGCGATCCTCGCCGGGGCACCCGAGGCAGAGGTCGCGCTGAACGCCTTAGCCGATCTCTACGTGTTGAGCGGCCGGCTGGAGGACGCGAGCCAGATCTACCAGCGGCTCATCGTCCTTGAGCCCGACTCCGCGATCCACCATTTTAACGCGGGGATTTTGGCGAGTCGGCTGGAGCGGTTTGCCGAGGCGATTCAGCATCTCCAGCAGGTGGTGGCCCTCACCCCGAACTCCGTCGAGGCACACCTAGCGCTGGGCCTCATCTACGAGTTGCAGGGGGAGCTCTCGCCGGCGCTGGAACAGTTTCAGGCCGCCGCCGATCTCGATCCGTTGAATCCGAAAGTCTATCACCAACTCGGGCGCATCTACGCGGAGCAGGAGCGAATCAACGATGCCGTACGGCAGTACCGCTTGATCTTGGAGCTCGATCCCGCCGATGCCAACGCCGTCTTGGCCTTGGCGCGCCTGTACTTGAAAAGCGACAGTTTGGACGAGGCCGATCGTCTGCTGCGGGCCGCGCTCCCACGCCTCGGCGAGCAAGTGGAGATCTGGATTGCGTTAGGGCTCGTCGCCCAGGAGCGCGGGCAACGCGAGGAGGCGGTGGCGATTTTCCGTCAGGCCGTGGAGCGCCATCCCGAGAACGCCCACGCGCATTTCTATTTGGGCGCGATGCTCGATCAGGCCGGCCAGCGGCCCGCGGCGCGCACGGTCCTGCGCAAGACGATCGCACTCGATCCGAAACACGCCGATGCCTTGAACTACCTCGGCTACATGAATGCGGAGGAGGGGGTCGAGCTGGAGGAGGCCGTGACCTTGATCCAGCGGGCTCTCGAGATTGACCCCCAGAATGGCGCCTACGTGGACAGTTTGGGCTGGGCCTATTTTCGCCTGGGGCGTGTGCCAGAAGCCATCGTGGAACTCAAGCGCGCCGCAACCCTCATTGAAGATCCTGTGGTCTTCGATCATCTCGGCGAGGTCTACGCGGCCGGCGGGCGCATTGAGGAGGCGCAGCAGGCCTGGGAGCGGTCGTTACGACTCAACGCGGAGCAACCGAAGGTCCGTCAGAAACTGGACGCCTTACTACGTGTCCCCACGACCGCCACGCCCTGAGTTGACGGCCAAGTGCCGCCAACTGCGCATGGATATCCTGCGGATGATCGCGCACGCGGGTTCCGGCCATCCGGGCGGCTCCCTCTCGATGGTCGAGCTGCTCGTGGGATTGTACTACGACAAGTTGCGCCACGATCCGCAACGTCCGGAGTGGCCCGAGCGCGACCTGTTTCTCCTCTCGAAGGGTCACGGCTGTCCGGCGCTCTACGCCGTGCTGGCCGATCGCGGCTACTTTCCGAAGACGGAACTGCAGACGCTGCGACGGTATCCGACGCGGTTGCAAGGCCACCCCGAGCGCTGGTCACCACCAGGGGTGGAGATCGCCGCTGGCTCGTTGGGTCTTGGTCTCTCGATGGCCAATGGGTTTGCGTGGGCCGCGAAAGCGGATGGGCTGCGTCGTCGCATCTACTGCGTGATGGGCGATGGTGAGATGCAAGAGGGCCAAGTCTGGGAGGCGGCGATGACAGCCGCGCATCACCACTTGGATAACGTCTGCGGGATCGTGGATGCGAATGGCGTCCAGCAGAATGCGCCGGTCGCGCAGGTCAAAAACATCGAGCCGCTCGCGCAGAAGTGGACCGCGTGTGGGTGGCACGCGCTGGAAATCAACGGTCACGACATCACCCAGGTGCTCGAGGCCTATGATGCGGCGGAGCGGACGACGGGGCAACCCACCGTCGTCATCGCGCGCACGGTGAAGGGCAAAGGGGTCTCGTTCATGGAAGGTCAACCTGGCTGGCACGGCGTCGCACCCACGACGGAGCAGTTGGCGAAAGCCCTCGCGGAGCTCAATCATGCCTGACCTCAAACCGATCCGCGATGGATTCGGGGAAGGACTACTCGAACTAGGCGCCTCGAATCCACGGGTGGTCGCACTCTCCGGCGATCTCGAGGATTCGACGCGCGCGATCTGGTTTAAACAAAAATATCCTAACCGCTTCATCTCCGTCGGCATTGCCGAACAGGACATGGTCGCGATGGCGGCGGGCCTCGCACTGGCAGGGAAAATTCCCTTCGCCTGTTCGTTCAGCACCTTCTTGACGGGCAAGGCGTGGGAGCAGATTCGGCTCGCCGTCTGTTACCAGCAAGCCAACGTGAAACTCATCGGCTCGCATGGGGGGCTTTCCGTCGGGGCAGACGGGGCCACTGCCGAATCGTTAGAAGAGTTCACCACGCTGCGGGCGCTGCCGCACCTCACGGTGCTCGCGCCGTGCGATGCCATCGAAGCCAAAAAAGCCACACTCGCCGCAGCAGCCCATGTGGGTCCGGTCTTCCTTCGCTTGGGACGCAACCCCATGCCACTACTCACCCAAGCCGATACCCCCTTTACGATTGGGAGAGCCCATGTCCTGCACGATGGCGAGGACGTCGCGCTGATCGCGACAGGCATCATGGTGAATTACGCCTTGCAGGCGGCTGCGCTGTTGCAGGCGCAACACGTCAGTGCTCGTGTCATCAACTGCCCCACGGTCAAGCCGCTCGATCGCGCCACGATCCTCGCCGCGGCGCGCGAGACAGGGGCACTCGTCACCGCCGAAGAACACACCGTGCTCGGCGGGCTCGGAGGAGCGGTGGCCGAACTCGTCGTCCAGGAGCATCCCGTGCCGATGCGACTGGTCGGTATCCAAGATCGCTTCGGCACATCCGGTAGTCCCGACGAACTCCTCCGCGCGTTTGGATTGACGCCGGAGGCGATCACAGCGGCCGCCCTCGATGTGGTGAAGCACAAAACGCATGCCAGACCTCAACCCACTCTCCGTCGCTAAAACCACGGTGGCGCCGCCACAGGTCTTGTCCGTCCTGCGCGTGGCATCGCCTGCCAAAGTGAACTTGTACCTCGCGGTGGCAGGAGAGCGCGCGGACGGGTTTCACGAGCTGGTCACGGTGTTTGAGCGGTTGGCGTTGGCGGATGAGCTGATCTTGGAGCCGTGCGAGACAGGCGTCCACGTGCAGTGCGATGCGCCACAGGTACCGACCGACGAGCGCAATCTCATCGTGCAAGCCGCGCAACTCCTCCAGCAGCACTGTGGGATCAGCCGTGGCGTGGCCATCACGCTGCACAAGCGCATTCCCGTGGCTGCCGGTTTAGGCGGTGGCTCCAGCAATGCAGCGACGGCGTTGCGCGCGCTGAATGCGTGGTGGGAGCTGGGCCTCTCAGCAGCAGACCTCCTCTCGTTGGGACGAGAGCTCGGCGCGGATATCCCTTTTTTCTTGCAGGACAGCTCGTTTGGGCTCGGCGTGGGCCGTGGCGATGTGGTGATCCCGCTCCCGACGGCAGCGGATTTCGTCTTGTGGCACGTGTTAGTCACGCCACCCGTCGCCCTCTCGACCGCTGACGTATATGCCACGTGGGATACACTCGGCTCGGCTGCCGGGAGAGCGAATCTGTTGCGACTCACGCAACTCATCGAGGGGTTGGTCATCGGCACCGTGCCGCTAGTGGGGCAGATGCTGTGGAACCAGTTGACGCCGGCGGCGATACGACTCGCCCCAGAAGTTCAGGAGGCCGAAGAATTCCTGCGGCGTGCCGGCGCTGAGGCCGTGGTCATGTCCGGTAGCGGCCCCACGGTCATGGCACTCCTGCGCGATGAAGCGACGGCTCAGGTCCTGGCGACGACGATAACCCAGCGATGTCCGACGTGGCAGGTCCACATCACACGAACACACACAGCTCGTTGGGGAGTTGTGTAATGGTAGCACACGGGCCTTTGGAGCCCGGCGTTCAGGTTCGAATCCTGACTCCCCAGTACTTCGACTCGGCCGCTTCGCGGCCTCGCTCAGTATCCCGAGACGCTCGCTCGATGGTGGCCGAGGCGAAGTATCCTGAGCGAGCGCAGCGAGTCGAAGGGGACACGCAACTGCATGGAGATGCATCGAACGATGCTACACACATGGAGCACATTGTTTACATTCTTGAATGTGCGAATGGCGAATTCTACGTTGGTGTCACCAACAATCTCCAGCGACGATGGACATATCATGAACAAGGTGATGGCGGTTGGTATACGTACACAAATCGCCCAGCGAAACTAGTCTACACGGAGTCGTATCCTGCACGCCTCGCAGCAGAGCGACGAGAGCAACAACTGAAGGGCTGGTCCCATGCCAAAAAACAAGCGCTCATTCAAGGCGACATCAAGATGTTGAAAGCATACAGCATGAGTCAAGGCGCTAAGTCATCATGCCGTCGGTAGCAACGATTATCTTAGCCGCGGGGGAAGGGACGCGGATGCGCTCTGGCGTCCCGAAGGTGCTGCATGAGCTCTGCGGGCGGCCGATGCTCGACTACGTCGTAGAGTTCGTGACGACACTGCGCTGCCGGCCCGTCGTCGCGGTCATCGGCGCTGGGGCACGTGACGTCCGTGCGCGCCTCCCACGAGGGTGGCGGACGGTGCAACAGATGGTGCGGCGGGGCACGGGCCATGCGGTGCGCCTCGCCCTGCAGCACCTGACACCACGCGTTCCATCGGTGCTCATCGTGTATGGCGATCAGCCGCTGGTCACCACCGCAACGGTCCAACGGCTCCTTGAGACGCATCGCACATCCGGAGCGCGCTGCACAATTCTCACCGCCGTGGTCGCTGATCCGCAGCACTATGGACGCATCGTACGGGACGGCGATCGGCTCCTCAAGATCGTCGAGGAGACCGATGCGACGCCAACGGAACGTGCGCTCCAGGAAGTCAACATTGGTGTGGCGGTGTTTCAGCGCGAGGCGTTGCTGACGGCCTTGCGCCATGTGACCCCGACGAATCGTCAACATGAGTATTACTTGACCGATGCCATCACCTGGCTCGCTGAGGACACGGCGGGAACGGTGTACGCCTATCGCACCGATGATGCCACCGAAGCGCTGGGCGTGAACTCTCGCGCGGATCTCGCTGCGGCGGCGCGCGTGCTCCGACGACGGATCGCCCTGCACTGGATGGAGCGCGGTGTCACCATTGTGGATCCAGAGACCACGTACCTGGCAGCGAATGTGTCCATCGGCGAGGACACCACGATTTTTCCCTGCACGGTCATCGAGCGCGAGGTGCGGATTGGGCGGCGGTGTACCATCGGGCCGTTTGCACGTGTGCGGAGCGGCTCACGCCTGGCGGATGGTGTGCGGCTCGGGAATTTCACCGAGACGGTACGGAGTCGTCTGGGCGCACGGACGCGGATGCAACATTTTAGTTATATCGGTGATGCGACCGTTGGTGCCGATGTGAACGTGGGCGCCGGCACCATCACCGCGAATTACGATGGGCTGGCGAAACACCCGACGCGGATTGGTACGCGCGCGTTCGTGGGAAGTGGCACGGTGGTTGTGGCTCCTGCCTCGATTGGTGAGCGCGCGGTGACAGGGGCTGGCTGTGTCATCACGCGAGGCACGCGGGTCCGTCGTGGGACGACGGTCGTGGGGGTCCCTGCACGCGAACTCCGCTCCTCAGCAGCACCACGGAAACGACGGAGGTAACATCGTGACGCCTGTGACGAATGGCGAACTGGCGGTCTTCAGTGGCAACGCCAACCCCGCGTTGGCTCGCAAAATCTGTCGGGCCCTCGAGGTCCCCGTGGGCAGTGTCTTGGTGGGACGGTTTAGCGAAGGCGAGATTCGGGTCAAGATCAATGAAAACGTGCGCGGCAAAGACGTGTTCCTCGTCCAACCCACCTGTCCACCGCCCAACGAGACGCTGATGGAACTGCTGATTCTGCTGGATGCGTTCCGACGGGCGTCGGCGCGACGTATCACGGCGGTCATCCCCTACTATGGCTACGCGCGTCAGGATCGCAAGGATCAGCCGCGCGTCCCCATCACCGCCAAACTCGTCGCCAATCTCATCACGACGGCGGGTGCCGACCGCGTCCTGACGATGGACTTGCACGCCGGCCAGATCCAAGGTTTCTTCGATTTGCCGCTCGATCACCTCTATGCCATCAACGTGTTCGTGGACTACGTGCACAAACACCCCAAGCAATTCGTCAACCTCGTCGTGGTAAGCCCTGACGTCGGGGGCCTGAAAATGGCGCGGGCCTACGCGAAACGGTTGGGTGCTCCGCTGGCCATCGTGGACAAACGGCGCGTCAGTCCCGAAGCCGCGGAAGTCATGAACATCCTCGGCGAGGCCAAAGGGAAAACCGCCCTCATCGTAGACGACCTCATTGCGACGGGGAGTTCCGTCGTGGAAGCCGCGCACGCGCTGCGCAAGGCGGGTGCGACAACGGTGATGGCCGCCATCACCCATGCGGTGCTCTCGGGGCCGGCGATTCGCAACGTGGACCGCTCGCCCTTGAAACAACTCATCGTGACCGACACCATTCCCTTGCGCAACCACCAGCGGCATCCTAAAATCAAGGTGTTGAGTGTCGCCCCCGTGTTGGCGGAGGCGATCCGACGCATCCATCACGAAGAGTCGGTGAGCTCGCTCTTCGAAGAGTCCTTCATGGCCGAGCCACCGCCGCGCAGGATCGCGCACCGTCCGTCACGTGAATAGGAGGTAGCCTGTTATGGAACGCCTGTTGTTGGAAGCACAGCCACGGACAACGGTTGGTACACCGACGGCGAGGCGGGCTCGGCGGGCCGGCCAGATTCCCGCCGTCGTGTACGGTCAACGCCACCAGCCGGTGAGCTTGCTGGTCAACCAGCGAGAGTTCCTCCGTGCGGTCCGCACCACCGCAGGCGAGAACGTCTTGATCAAGCTGAAGGTCGCTGGCGAATCGGCCAGTGGTGAGCGTACCGTCCTTGTCAAAGCGATTCAACACGATCCGGTCAGCGGCGCAATCCTGCACGTCGATTTCCATCAGGTGTCCCTGACGGAGCGGATCGCCGTCCACGTCCCGCTCGTCACGCAAGGCGAACCGGTGGGTGTCAAACAAGACGGTGGTATCCTCGAGCACTTCCTACGGGACATCGAAGTGGAGTGTTTGCCGACCGACATTCCGTCCCATCTGATGTTGGATGTGAGCGCCCTCAAAATTGGGGATGCCCTCCATGTGAAAGATATCACCCCGCCATCGCGGAAGATCCACATCCTGACCGATGCAGCGGCCGTGGTCGTGTCGGTCCTGCCACCGCACATCGAGAAAGCCCCAGAAGTGGTGGAAGCCGCACCGACAGAACCCGAGCTCATTCGCAAGGAGAAGAAAGCAGAAGAGGCGGCGGCAGCCCCCGCCGGTGAGGCCAAGGCAGAAGCGAAACCTGAAAAACCCGAGGCCAAGAAGGACAAAGAGAAGGAAGGCAAGTAATCGGGTGAAATTGATTGTTGGCTTGGGCAATTGGGGTCCGCGCTATGCGAAGACGCGGCACAATGTGGGGTTTCTGGTGGTGGATCGCTGGGCCGCACGCCACGAGCAGCGGATTACCACCCCGTGGGGCCAGGCCCGACGGCCGCTCGGGATGGTGTGCGATTTTGCATGGCTGTCCGGCGGCCAGGAGGAGCAGGTCATCCTGCTGAAGCCTGCGACGATGGTCAACGAATCCGGACGCGCTGTCCACGGCGCCCTGACGACGTGGCCTGTCGAGACAGCCGAGTGCCTGGTCGTCTCTGATGACTTGAATCTCCCGCTAGGAACGTTGCGGCTCCGCGGCCAGGGGAGTGCAGGCGGTCATCATGGTCTCGAGTCCATCATTCGCACGGTGGGTTCCTCGGCGTTCCCCCGCCTGCGGCTGGGGATTGGGGTGCTGCCCCCACGCACGGATGCCACCGCCTATGTGCTGACGCCGTTTGCGCGGACAGAGTGGCCGACGATCAGCACCGCCATCGAGCGCGCCACCGACGTCCTGGAGACGTGGGTTCGCGAGGGGCTTACCGTCGCGATGAATCAGTGTAATCGTCGGAGCATCTCAACAGGAGCATAGCAGAACATGGTACAGACCTATGAAGTCGTCCTCATCGTGCGCGCTGACGGGACGGACGACCAGATCAAGCAATATCTCACACAGGCCGAGGGGATCCTCATGAAAGAGGGGGGCAAGATCCTCACCCGAGAAGCGTGGGGCCGTCGGCGGTTGGCCTATCCGATCAAGAAACAGCGCGAGGGGGCCTATCAGCTCTTCCACGTCGAGGCCGAGGCAGCCGTCGTGGAGCGGTGGCGCCAGGCCTATCGCTTGGATGACACCGTCCTGCGCACACTCATCCTCCGCCTCAATCACGCTGGCGGGCAACCGAGCACCACACCGGCGGGCGCCCCCACCGCACACGAAGGACCACGGCTCACAGGGGGTGGCACATGGCGAGCTTAAATCGGGTGTTTCTGATGGGCAACCTCACACGCGATCCCGAACTGCGCTACATCCCGAGTGGGACCGCCGTCGCGACGTTTGGGCTCGCCGTCAACACGGTGTACACCACCCCCACGGGCGAACGCAAAGAGGATGTCTGTTTTGTCCGCATCGTCGTGTGGGGCAAGCAGGCCGAGCAGTGTACCCAATACTTAAGCAAGGGCCGGCCGGTCTTCGTGGAAGGGCGCCTCATCTATCGCAGTTGGGAAAAGGACGGCCAGACACGGACCACGTTGGAAGTGCGGGCGGATCGCGTGCAGTTCTTGGGTCGGCCGAAAGAGACCAGCGACGCGGTGAAAGAGATCAGCGATGCGGTGGAAGACAGCAGCCGCCCTGAGCCAGCCAGTGCCGAGGAACCCGCTGGGAAGCTGGCGACTCCCCCGGCGACAGGCGACGATGAACCGCCCTTCTAACGCACATCGAGGACCTCTGTGAGAAAACCACTACGCACTGAATCCAAAGCCAAGCGGCTCGAGCGGGAGGAACGGAAGGGTCGCGGGTTTCTGCGGAAGAAACAGTGTAAGTTGTGTTTGGATCACGTCACGCAGCTCGACTACAAGGAACCGGGCCGGCTGCAGAAGTTCTTGACCGAACGCGGCAAAATCGTTCCCGCCCGGATCTCGGGCACGTGTGCCCCGCATCAGCGGATGCTGGCGCAGGCGGTCAAGCGGGCGCGGTGGCTTGCGTTGATTCCGTACATCGCCGAGTAGACCATGGAGATCATCTTACGACAGGATGTCGAGCGAGTCGGCAAGGCCGGACAGACGCTCAAGGTCCGCGACGGCTTCGCGCGCAATTTTCTCTTGCCGCGTGGCCTGGCGTGGCCCGCGACCCCGCAGCGCCTGCGACAGGTCGTCGCGGAGCAACGGGTCGTGGAGGCACAACGCACGCAAGAGCGCGCGCACCTAGAGGCCCTGAAAGCGACGCTGGCCCAGCGGTCGGTGACGATTCGCATGGCCGCAGGCCCCGATGACAAACTGTTCGGCTCGGTCACCACGACGCACATTGCCGAGGCGTTACAACACGACGGCCTGCCCATTGACAAGCGCAAGATCGAACTGGCCCAACCGATCACGGCCTTAGGCGTCTATCACGTCCCCGTCCGGTTGGCGGCGGACGTCACGGCCACCATCAAAGCGTGGGTGGTGAAAGCCTAACCCACAACACAGCCATGGAAGAAATCCAAGACCTCTCACTGGAACGTCTCCCGCCGCAGAACATCGAAGCCGAAATGGCGGTGTTGGGCGCCTTGTTCTTGGGGGAGGAGGCCATCGCCCAGGTCCTCGAGATGGTGGACGATGACGCCTTCTACAAGGAAGCGCACCAGCAGATCTTTCGCGCTATCATGCACCTCTACGATCAGCGCCAACCCGTGGACTTGCTGACCGTGACCGAAGAACTCAAGCGACGGGATCTCCTGGATGCCGTGGGTGGGGCCAGTTACCTCGCCCTGCTGGCGTCGAGCGTGCCGACGACGGCGCACGTCGCCCACTACGCGCGGATTGTCAAGGATAAATCGCTCCTCCGCCAGCTCATTCGCACGGCCACACGCATCGTCACCGACAGCTACAACGGCCAGGCCGAGCCGCAGACCCTCCTCGATCGCGCAGAACATGCCATGTTTGAGATCGCCGAGCGGAAAGTCACGCGCGAAGTCGTACCGATGAAGGACGTCATCAAGGGCTCGATTGAGACGATTGATCGCCTGTACCAACGCAAAGGTGCCACGACAGGATTGTCCACGGGGTTCGACGACCTCGATCAGATGACCGCCGGCCTGCACGCCTCCGATCTCATCATCGTCGCAGGGCGCCCCTCGATGGGGAAGAGCGCGTTTGCCCTAGGACTCGTCGAGCATCTGGCGGTGCAGCAGCGCGTGCCGATCGCGATTTTTAGTCTGGAGATGTCGAGCGACCACCTGGTCCAGCGGATGCTCTGCTCGCACGCGCGGATCAATGCCCACAACGTGCGGCGGGGGATCCTCAGCCAAAGCGATTGGCCAAAACTCACGAACGCTGCGGGCAAACTCTCCGAAGCCCCGATCTTCATTGATGACAGTCCGAGCCTCCCGATTTTTGAACTGCGTGCCAAGGCCCGCCGACTCACCGCGCGCCATCAGATTCGTCTCCTCGTCGTTGATTACCTCCAGCTCATGGAGGAGCGGTCATTGTCATTCGCGGATAACCGGCAGCAGGAGATCGCCCTCATCTCCCGCAACTTGAAGGCCCTCGCGCGCGAACTCGACGTGGCGGTCCTCGCCATCAGTCAGCTCTCCCGCGCGCCTGAGCGCCGCGAGACCTTCCGGCCGCGCCTGTCGGATCTGCGCGAATCCGGTGCCATCGAGCAAGACGCCGACCTCGTGCTCCTGCTCTTCCGGGAAGAATACTACACACCCACCGACGAGAACAAGGGCCAGGCGGAAATCATCATCGCCAAGCAGCGCCACGGGCCGGTGGGGGCGGTGAAGCTGACCTTCCTGAAAGAGTTTGTCCGCTTTGAAAACTTGGCGGCGCGAACAGCCTAACCCGCGTGCCGCGCCTTCCGCGATCCAGTACCACCATCCGCGTGTCCAAGCGTTCCCCGCGTGAAAGAATTGACAGTCCCGCAGGAATGTGGTAGCATCATCCGATGCCTCGAGGCGGACTAGTAGCCCTTGTAACTGCTTGTCTCATCGTCGGCTACGTGAGTTCGCCTGCTCTTTCTCAGGATGAGGGACGCCCCATCGTACGTCGGGTGCGTCTCGAGGGGACCCGTGCCATCTCGACCACCGCACTCTTGGGCAAGATCCAGACCCAAGAGGAACGGCCCTTCTCGCCTATCATCGCCAACGAAGATGTCAAGCGCCTCTATCAGACCGGGTTCTTTGAGGACGTGCAGGTGCGCGTGCTCGAAGTCATCGGGGGGGTGGAGGTCGTGTTTACCGTCAGCGAGAAGGCGCTCTACCACCGTGTCGAGTGGGAAGGGGTACGCGTCCTCAAGCCCAAGAAACTGCAAGAGCTCATTCCGCTGAAAACTGGCGAGTTCTTGGACGAACGCAAGCTCACGCAAGGACTGCAGGCCATTCGTGAGGAGTATGAGCGCCGCGGCTATCCCAACGTGATGGCCGAGTACACCATCCGCACCGATCCCGCGACCGGCGAGGCGGTCGTCTACCTCCTCGTGGATGAAGGCCAACGGGTGAAGATCCGACGGATCGAGGTGGCCAACAACCAGGCATTCCCCGATCGGCGCGTCCGCAAGGTCATGCAGACGAAACGGTGGCACTGGTTCCGGTCGGGGAAATATCAACGCACCGTCCTGGCCGAAGATGTGGAACGGGTGGCTGCGTTCTACCGCGGCCAGGGCTATCAAGATGCGGCGGTGAGCGCCACGACCGACCTCGACACGAGTGGTCGTCGCATGGCCATCACCATGACGGTGGAGGAAGGGCCGCTCTACCGCGTCGAGCAGGTGCAGCTCGTGGGGAACGTGCTCTTCCCTGAGCAGGAGATCCGCAAAGCGCTCACGATGGGCACCGGCGCGCCGTACAGTCTCGAAGGGCTCCAGACGGATACGCGCGCCCTCCAGGGTTTCTACTTCGACCGCGGGTACATCTTTGCTGACGTGACCCCAGAACCCGCCGTTGATCCGCAGACGCATCAAGTCGTACTGGCCTACCGCATCACCGAGAACGAGCTGGGGTACATCGAGCGGGTGGATATCCGCGGTAACCTGCGCACCAAGGACGTCGTCATCCGACGAGAACTGCGCGTGCGGCCCGGTGAACCCCTGCTGGGCACGAAGCTCAAACGTTCCCGCGAGCGGCTGATGAACCTCGGGTTCTTCGAGGAAGTGGATTTCGCCACCGAAGAGGGCTCCACACCCGCCCAGAAGGATCTGGTCGTCAACGTCAAGGAACAGAAGACCGGCCAGTTCAGTTTTGGTGGCGGCTTTAGTTCTGTGGATCGGCTGCTCGGTTTTGTGGAGGTGGAGCAGCGCAACTTCGACTGGCGCAACTGGCCGGCCCTCACTGGCGCGGGGCAAGATGTGCGGGCACGCGCGGAACTGGGCACCGTGCGGCGCAACTACGAGCTCTCGTTTACAGAGCCGTGGTGGTTGGGCCACCCGCTCTCGTTTGGGTTCGATGTGTACCACCGCTCCCTGTCGCGGAATCGCTCGCTGGGATTGGGCTACGATGAGGAGCACCGCGGGGGCGACGTGCGTCTCGGCCACGAGTTTACCGACTACATCCGTGGCGATGCGCTCTATCGGCTGGAGCGCGTCAAGATTTCTGACATCCCCACCGAGGCCTCGGCTGATCTGCGGGCGGAGGCAGGAACGAAGACGATTAGCCTAGTGGGTGGCGTGTTGACATTCGATAACCGTGACAACCGGTTCGAGCCGACGCGGGGTTTCACGCTCTCGGCGGCCGGCGACGTCGCGGGGGGCTTCCTCGGTGCGGACCGCGATTTCTATCGCATGATCGCCGCCAGCAGCGTGTATCTGCCGCACGCGAAACACTTCGTCCTGGAATTGCGGGCACGGACCGGCGTCGTGGAGGCCTACGGTGATTCGGGGGAGGTGCCGATCTTTGAACGGTTCTTCGGCGGGGGGGCCAATACCATCCGCGGCTTTCGCGAACGTCGCGTCGGTCCCCTCGATTCCGCCTCGAACGATCCGATCGGCGGCGAGACGATGCTGATGGCGAACGCGGATTGGGTCTTCCCCATCGTCCAACAGCTCAAAGGGGCGGTGTTTGTCGATGTCGGGAACGTGTGGCGTCGTGTCAGCGATTACGCCGAGGAGTTTGAGGCAGGGACCGGTGTGGGCGTGCGCCTGAAGACACCCTTGGGGCCGGTCCGCTTGGATCTCGGGTATCCGTTGACGCAGGTCAAGGATGAGGAGAAGAAGCTCCGGTTTCACTTCAACATCAGTCGAGGATTTTAACCGATGCGCACAATGACAGGATCGCGCCGTATGAGGTTATGGAGTCTCGCCCTGCTCGTGGCGAGTGGGATGAGCGGGACCGCAGTGGCGGAGGAGTACTCAGTTGCCTATCTCAACGTCGAGAAAACCTTCGACTCCTACCAGCGGACGATTGAGTTTGACAAGGATCTTGCGGCCACAGGCTCTAAGAAGGAACAAGAGCACCAGCGGATGGTGGGGGAACTGAAAAAGCTCCGCGAGGGTTTGGAGCTCTTGAGTGACGATGCGAAAACCACACGGCAGCGGGAGCTTGAGGAGAAAGTGCGGAAGCTCCAAGAATTCGAGCGCGCGACCGACGCTGAGCTCCGACGTGACCGGGAGCAAATGGTGCGTCGGATCCTCCAAGAGATTGATCAAGCGCTGCAACAGTACGCCGCAGAACATGAGTACGATCTCATTCTCAATGAGCAGGCCCTCGTCTACAAAACTACGCAGTTCGATATCACGGATGCCTTCATCCAATGGCTGAACAAACAGTACAAGCGGTAGCGCGGGTGACACACCAATGTACGATCGGCCGGCCGGTCAGCGTGTCGGGGGTGGGGCTGCACACGGGCCTGGCGGCGACGCTGACCTTCCAGCCCGCAGCGGCCGATACCGGTGTCGTGTTCGTGCGAGTGGATCTTCCTGACCGCCCGCGGGTGCGGGCCCACGCCTCCGCGCTCCTCGCTTCTGCCCACGCGCCACGACGGACAGCGGTCGCGAATGGACGCGCCGAAGTCCACACCATTGAGCACGCGATGGCGGCCCTGTGGGGCCTGGGGATTGACAACGTGCAAATGGATATTACGGGCGAGGAACTCCCGGGCCTCGACGGCAGCGCCCAACCTTTTGTCACGGCGCTCCAGTCGGCTGGCATCGTCGCACAGGACAGTCCGCGACGTGTCTTTGCGGTGAAGGAGCCTATCTGGCTCGACAGCGACGACGCGGCGATCGCGGTCCTGCCGCATACGGACTTCCGCGTGTCCTACACCTTGAGCTACGACCATCCGCTCCTGAAGGCCCAGTTTGTCTCATTTCACGCGAACGGCACTGAGACCTTTGAACACCTGGCTCCTGCCCGGACGTTCTGTCTCGAACAAGAGGCCGAGGAACTCCAGAAGCGCGGGCTGGGCAAGGGCGCTACCTACGACAACACCCTCGTCGTGGGGAATGGCGGCGTGATTCGGAACCGGCTCCGTTTCGAGGATGAGTTCGTGCGCCACAAGATCCTCGATCTCCTGGGGGATTTCTATCTCCTCGGGGAGCATCTCAAGGCGCATGTGATTGCGCTCAAGAGCGGTCATGCCCTCAACCTGCGCGTCGTCGAGAAACTCTACGCAGCGATGGAGCGCGCCAAATCCAGCGCGATCCGCTCGGCGGCTCCGCATGTCTTCCCCGGACCGACGCTCGACATCACGATGATCCAGCGCATCCTGCCGCATCGGTATCCGTTCCTCTTGGTGGATCGTATCGTGGAGTTGGTGGAAGATCGCCGCGCCGTCGGCATCAAGAATGTGACCGCCAACGAGCAGTTCTTCCAGGGCCACTTTCCTGGCCGGCCGGTGATGCCTGGCGTCTTGTTGATTGAAGCGATGGCGCAGGTCGGTGGGGTGCTGATCTTGAACAAGCAGGAAAATTTCGGGAAGTACGTTTATTTCATGAGTGCGGATAAGGTCAAGTTCCGCCAGGCCGTCGTTCCTGGCGATCAGTTAGTCCTCACGGCGGAGGTGGAGCGGTTCCGTGGCAAGACGGGTTTCGTCCAAACGACCGCGACCGTCGAGGGGAAAGTCGTGGCCGAAGCGCAACTGGGTTTTGCGCTCGTGGAGGGTTGACGTGACACTCCCCACCGCACCACACGCGGTGCGTCGCGCCAACACGGTGACCGTCCATCCGACAGCGATTGTGCATCCCCAGGCGCAGTTAGCCGACGGTGTCGAGGTGGGACCCTCCACCCTCATTGGGCCGCACGTTGTCATTGGGCGCAACACGGTGATCCACGCGTTCTGCGTCATTGACGGGCGCACGACGATTGGTGCCGAGTGTCAACTGTTTACCGGCGCGGTCATCGGCAGTATCCCGCAGGATCTGAAGTATCGCGGTGAACCGAGCCAACTGATCATCGGTGATCACAATCGGATTCGCGAATATGTGACCATCAATCCCGGCACCTCCGGCGGCGGCTCCAAGACGATCATCGGCGATGACAACCTCATCATGGCCTACGCGCACATTGCCCACGACTGTTTGATCGGCAATCACACCATCATCGCCAACAACGGTTCGCTTGCCGGGCACATCGTCATGGAGGATCACGCGATCCTCGGGGGGCTGGCGGCGGTGCATCAGTTTGTCCGAATTGGAACGCTGGCCATCATCGGAGGCTGCTCGAAAGTCGTGCAGGATGTCCCGCCCTATGCGATGTGCGATGGGCACCCCGTGCGAATCTACGGCTTAAACGTCGAGGGCTTACGGCGAGCAGACGTGACCGCAGCGACGCGGGCGACCCTGAAACGGGCGTTTCGCCTCCTCTTCCAATCGCAACTGACGTTCGAACACGCGGTCGGACGCGTCGAGCGGGAAGTGACGATGTGTCCTGAAGTGCGTCACCTCCTGGATTTCATCTGCACCACCAAACGTGGTGTGTGCCGGGCCCGCTAACGGCGCCCTCGCCACGACGACGGCCCGACGACAGTCCGTCCCAACCAACGCCACACGTCAACGACAGGCCCATGACGACCACCATCCTCGGGTTAATTGCCGGTAGTGGCCAGTTTCCTCTGTGGGTGGCGAAGGCTGCCAAGGCCCAAGGCTACACGGTGCACGCTGTGGGCCTCACGAGTTGGGCTGATGTGCAACTCGAACAGGCCGTAGATTCGTGTGTGTGGCTGCGACTGGGGGAACTCCGGAAGCTCATCGAGACGCTGCACACGCAGCAGATCACCACCGCGACCGTCGCTGGCAAAGTCACCAAAGAAGCGCTCCTCCACGGACTGGCTGGACTGGATAGCGAAGCGCTGCGACTCCTCGCAACCATCGGTGGAGATCTGCGGGTCAATCGGCTGCTCGGGGCTGTCGCGGAGCGGCTGGCCAGCGAGGGGATTACCCTCGTGGACGCGACTCAGTTTCTGCACGGCTGGTTGCCCGCACAGGGGACGCTCACCACGCGTGAACCGACATCGGCCGAGTGGGACGACATCTGGTTGGGCCAGTCGGTGGCCAAGGCGCTGGCGAGTTTTGATATCGGACAGACGGTGGTCCTGAAGCGCGGCGTGGTCCTCGCGGTGGAAGCGTCAGAGGCCACGGATGAGGCGATTCGACGGGGAGGCGATTACAGCGACGGTGGACTGGTCGTTGTCAAGATGGCGCGTCCGCAACAGGACATGCGCTTCGACGTCCCTGTCGTCGGCCCAGAGACACTACAGGCACTCCTCAGCGCACGGGCCACCTGCCTCGCCGTGGAAGCCAAGAAAACGTTGCTCCTGGAGCGCGAGACGCTCATGACCCAGGCGAATCAGGCGCACCTCGCGATCGTCGCACTCTAACCCATGCCGGTCCTCCTGGATACCAAACACCGTCAACGCCAGTGGCTGCAAGCCGAGAAAGCCACCTTTCCCGCCATTGCACCGCGCTGTCCCTATGTGGGTCGCTGTGGGGGCTGCAATCTCCAAGATCTGGCGTACGAGCATCAACTGCTGTTGAAAGAACGCTTCCTCGCGCAGGCCCTGCAGCCGCTGGGCATCCCGTCCGTCCCGGTGGCGCCCCTGGCGGATCCCTGGCGCTATCGGAATAAAATCGAGCTGACCTTTGGAACGTCGCAGGAACAGCTCACCCTCGGCCTCCATGCGATCAACTCCTTCTGGCGGATTGTGGATCTCGACGACTGTTGGTTAATTCCGGAACCGCTGGCGCGCGTGATGCGCACCGTGCGCACCTGGGCGCAAGCCACGGGGCTCCCCACGTATGATCCCAAACGGCATACAGGATTTTTTCGGTACCTCCTGTTGCGGTGGAGCCACGCGACCCAACAGATCCTCGTCTGCCTCATCACGAGTCCTGGACCCCGCGAGGCCGTGGCGCCACTCGCTGCGAGCCTCAGCCAGACGCATCCGGACGTCACGAGCTTCTATTGGGGCGTGAGTGCGAAGCTGGCCGACATCGCAGTGCCTGACGAGCTGGTGCTGCTCGCTGGCCAACCGTATCTGCGTGAGCGCGTGGGGCCGTTTGACGTAGACCTCCATCCGCTCAGTTTTTTCCAGCCGAACTTGGCCCAGGCTGAACGCATCTACGAGACGCTGGAGGCGTGGGTGCGCGCCCGTGGTGTGCGGTCCGCATGGGACCTCTATGCCGGCATGGGGCTGATTGCATTCTACCTCTCGCGCGTCGCCTCTGCGGTCCTGTGTGTGGAGAGCGAGCCGCAGAACGTCCAGCTCCTCCAGCACAACGCCGCCCTCAACCGCCTACAGGGGCTCACCTGCCGGGCGGATCGCACCGAAGAGTACCTGCGCTACTTGGGGAGCACCCTGCCCACGCCCGACTGCATCGTCGTAGACCCGCCACGCTCGGGGCTGCACAAGCACGTGATTCGCGCGCTCGCCCAACACGCGACTCCGTGCCTCATCTACCTCTCGTGTAACCCCACGGCACTCGTCGCAGATCTCCAGGCCCTCCGGTCGCTCGTGCCGTCCTACCGCCTCACCGCGGCCCAGGCCTTCGACATGTTTCCGCACACCGCGCATCTGGAAACCCTCGTCTGCCTGGAACGGTAACCCCACCACCTGTCGGGCGGCCTCACGGGCCGCTAGACCGGAGGAGGCCAGAGGATCCGCCTTCGGCGGATCCAACAGGTAGTGAGGTCAGTGGGCTTGGCAACCGCAGCGGGATGTGGTACACTTGACCTTGCTGTGACGCGCGTGGCGGAAGGCGAGCCACGCCTTTTGTATCTTTACAGGAGCACGCATGGCACGGAAAACAGCTCTCGCGACCAATAACAACCTCCACCTCGAAGAACCCTGGCGGCTCTTCCGCATCATGGGGGAGTTTGTGGACGGTTTCGAGGAACTCTCACCGGTGGGTCCCGCCGTGGCCATTTTTGGCTCGTCGCGGATTGGGCCGCGTAATCGGTACTACCGTTTAGCGACCCAGATGGCGAAGCGGTTGGTGCGGGCAGGCTACGCCGTGATCACCGGCGCCGGCCCAGGCATCATGGAAGGGGCGAATCGTGGAGCGAGTGCAGGACGCGGCCAATCCATCGGCCTCAACATTGACATCCCCAGCGTCCAGCAGCCGAACCGTTACATTGGCAAACTCTTGAACTTCCGCTACTTTTTCTGCCGGCGTGTGATGTTTGTCAAGTACTCGAAGGCCTTCATCGTCATGCCTGGTGGCTACGGCACGCTGGATGAATTTTTCGAGATTGTCACCCTCATCCAGACCCACAAGATCCCGCCGATTCCGGTGATCCTCGTCGGGCGCCCATTTTGGGAGGGGTTACTGACGTGGATGGAGCGCGAGCTGGTGGGACGCGGCTACATTGACCGGCGTGATTTCCAACTCTTTCAGATCCGCGAGACACCGACGGAGATTCTGCGCACCATTCAGGCGTTTTATCGTCGGTGAGTGACGTCACGCGTGCCGTGAGGCACGTGCCCGACGCAGGACGGCGAGACTGGCGCGATGCAGGAGGCCGTTGGTGGCGAGGATGTGGGCGTCAGAGAGCTGAAAGGCACGGCCGCGAAAAGTGGTGACGCACCCACCCGCTTCTCGAATGAGGAGCATCGCTGCCGCCACGTCCCACGACCAGATCCGTTCCTCCCACACGCCATC
>Ga0137796_10000623_pt1 | contig 21626 bp, 18 predicted proteins | sample OV2TP3_FD_97704 | JGI IMG/M metagenome (GOLD analysis project Ga0137796, IMG submission 97704) | reverse complement strand
TTTACTGGCTCAACGCCCTGCGCTCTGCGCAGGGTAGCCGCAAAGGAAAGTTTGAAAACCTTGGTTTTCAAAAAAGATCAGCGCAGCTCACTGTAACGCCCTGCCCTCCGGGCAGGGTCGTTTACGGGTTTGGTTTATTGCAAAGAAAGAAAGGATACTGAGATGCCAAAGAGAATCGATCTTTTGGGTATCGACCCGCAGGTTGATTTCTGCGCCAAACAGGGGGCCTTGAGCGTCCCTGGCGCTGATGAGGACATGGATCGAGTGGTGAAAATGATCCGAAGAATGGGAGACAAATTCGAGGATATCCATATCACGCTCGACAGCCATCACCTCTTCCACATCGCGAACCCGCCGTTTTGGGTCTCATCCGGCGGCAATCACCCCGATCCGTTTACCTTGATTACGGCCGAGATGGTCGCCGAGGGCGAGTGGATACCTGCGATCCCTCACGTGCGTAAGCGGGCTCTCGAATATGTCCGCACGCTCGAGAGCAACGGGCGTTACGTGCTCTGTATCTGGCCACCGCATTGCTTGATTGGCTCCTACGGCCACGCTCTGATGCCGGAGCTTTTCAGCACTCTGGTTGAATGGGAGCGGAAGAACATCGCGGTCGTTGATATGGTGACCAAAGGTTCGAATCTCTACACCGAACATTACTCGGCCGTGAAAGCGGACGTGGTGGACCCCGGCGACCCGACGACCCAGCTCAACACCAAGCTCATCCGGACTCTTGAAGAAGCGGATGAGGTCGTGATCTTCGGCGAGGCAATCTCGCACTGCCTGAAGTTCACGGTTGAGGACATTGCGAACGGCTTCAGTGATGCCGCATACGTCAAGAAGATGGTGCTCCTCACTGATGCCGCGAGCCCCGTGCCGGGCTTTGAAGCCCAAGGAGAGGAATTCGTGAGACAGATGGTCGCGCGCGGGATGCGTACGTCGACGACCAAAGAGTACCTGGCCTAGAGGACGGTGTGCGGTCTGCCGCCAATCGTGCGGCGGCAGACCTGCCGTCACTTCTCTCTACACAAACGGAAGAAAGAAGGGAAAAGACCTATGCCACGATTGAACACGTCTGATATGGAAACACACCAGCTGCCAACGGGGAGCTACGGCTACTCTGCGGTCGGTCTTGAAAAGCTCGGCGCATCCGAGTACACGCTTGCCGTTATCGTCTGTGACGTGAGCGGCTCTGTAGCGGGTTTCAAAAGCGAAATGGAGCGCGCGATCAAAGAGATCGTCAAATCCTGCCGCTACTCTCCGCGCTCGCACAATCTCATGCTTCGTTTGGTGACGTTTTCCGAGACCCTGGAAGAATCTCACGGGTACAAGCTGCTTGAGGACTGCAAGCCGGAGGATTACGATGGGGTGCTGTCGATTCGCACTCTGACCGCCCTCTATGACGCGGCCGAGAACGCCGTCGTCGCGGCAATCGATTACGGACGGCGACTCACGGAGGAAGATTATCTCGTGAATGCCGCAGTGTATGTGATCACTGACGGGTGTGACAATCGGTCGACCGTAGGGCCTGGCGATGTCGCCCGAGCACTCGCTCGCGCGAAGAAGGAAGAAGCCCTTGAATCGCTCGTCTCTATTCTCGTCGGTGTCAATATGCAAGACCGACAGGTTGAGCAGGTCCTGAATGAGTTCCATCGTAATGCGGGCTTCACACAATTCGTGAGCTTGCCGGACGCCACCGCAAAGACTCTCGCAAAGCTCGCCGAGTTTGTCTCGAAGTCGATTAGTTCGCAGTCGCAAGCCCTCGGCAGCGGAGGCCCGTCGCAACCGTTGACGTTTTAGTGTTCTCGAAATGACAGGTTCGGGCAACACGTTCGACACCGTGGGCGCCTCTGCTTTCCGAAGCACGAGGCGCCTTTTTCTACCTAATTTTCTCGAGGCGAACTATGGAAGCGCATGGCGACGCGATGTATGTGATAGGGAGTATGCATACCGTATGCGAGGATTATGCCCGGGCAATGAGTAGCGCGGGGCGGCCGTATATTATTGTTGCAGACGGCTGCTCTGCATCGCCGGATACCGACATCGGCGCGCGGCTCTTGGCTATGGCAGCCGGCGCGTACCTGAATACGTTTACCGATAACGCGCCTATCGAACCGCGCTCACTCGCGCTCGCGGCCCGTCGCCTGGCATCAGGGTGTGGGCTGCCGCAGACGTGCTTAGACTCGACGCTGCTTCTCGCTCGGCTCTTGCCAGAGCGGGGTGGCGCGGGCACCGTCGAGGTTACGTGCTTTGGTGACGGCTCTGTGGTGTGTCGGGATCGTGCGTCGGGGGCGCTCGAGATCACTACCGTTTCATTTCCCGGCGGCGCACCCTACTATCTCTCGTATCTTCTTGACGCGGGTCGTCGGAGGATATTGTTTGAGCACGGATTGAAGAAAGTCGTTCGTGTGAGAGAGGTTGCCGGCGCCGATACGACGCTTCGCGACCTTACAGAGTGCGAGGACGAGGGCGCGTTGTGTACGACCGTTTGTGTCGATGCAGACCGCGTCGACCTCGTCGCTCTCTTCTCCGACGGCGTGGAGACATTTGTCGATCGGCGAGAAGACCGGCCGCGGGCTGTCCCTCTTGAGGCGGTCGTCTCGGAACTCCTCGCGTTCAAGAATTATCAAGGCAGATTTGTTGAGCGGCGTATGCGCCGCTTCCTGAAAGCGGCACGGGAGCGTCGGTGGATTCACGAAGACGACCTCTCGCTCGCGGCACTCTCTATAGGATAGGAGGCGAGCACATGCTCACCGTGTTCGTTCGAAGTCAAGGCAAGGTGGCACTGAAGAATTTTATTGGGAGCGGCGGCCAAGGCGGAGTCTATGCGAAGGGAGGTATTGCTTACAAAATCTATAGCGATCCGAAAAAAGCGATATCGCAGGCAAAGATTGACGAGCTCTCGGTTCTCGATAATCCGGTCATTTTGCGCCCACTCGAGCCGGTGCTCGACCTCAAGACGAACGGCGTTATCGGCTACACCATGCGCGAGCTCGGCTCTCCGGTGCACCTCGCGCAATTTCTCACCCGAGCTTTCAAGGATGCGCATCGAGTCACGCCCGAGAACACACTCGCGCTTGTGCGTCAGTTCCAGCAGACTGTTGCTTTCGTCCACAGGCAGGGAATTTTGGTTGTCGATCTCAACGAGTTCAACTTTGTACTCGATGAGAAATTCACCACGGTGTACTTTCTTGACGTGGATAGTTACCAAACGCCGAGTTTTCCGGCGCTCTACATCATGCCGAGCATACGGGATCCGCACAGCGCGACGTTTTCAACGCTGACCGACTGGTTTTCTTTTGCGGTCGTGTCCTTTGCGATGTTTATCGGGATCCATCCGTACAAAGGGACACACGCACGAGTGCACGACCTTGAGGATCGCATGCGGCGCAAAATCTCGGTGTTCAATCCGGAAGTTCATGTGCCATGCGTGTGTTTACCGCTCGCGACGATACCTCCGGTGTATCTCGACTGGTACGGGGCAGTGCTTGAGGAAGGTAAACGGATGCCACCGCCCTCAGACGTGCGCGCGACGGCTGGGACAGTCGGGTTTTCTGTTACGGAGACTCGAGGGAGCAATCAATTTCTGATAGAGGAACTGGCAGACTATGGGGAGGAGATTGTGGGGTACTGTGCGGCGCATGGCGGGCATGTGGTGCTCACGACAGGAAAGGTGATCGCCGGTCGGTCGTCGCTTCCGTATCGCTCTCTCGCGCATGTCGTGATTACGCCTCGTTTCGGCACGATCCTCTCGGCAGGGATCGTTGGCGGGCAGCTTGAGCTCGTCGATGTCGTGAGTGGGATCGAGATACCGGCAACGATCGCTGTTGAGAAGTTTATGTCATACCACGGGCGTCTCTACATGAAGTACGGAGCGCATATATACGAGCTGTGTTTCGTGGAGACCGCCGAAAGGCATGTGCATGCTGCGCCAGTCGTTGCCGCAAACGTGATGGAGCGAGCGACGAGTCTGTATGCTGGCGTCGCGGTGCAAAACATGCTCGGTTCCTGTTACGTCACGGTTTTCCCGGAGAGGGGCTTGAGCTACGAGCGGCATATACGCGAACTCGACGGTATGCGCATTGTCGATGCGAAGTATGAAAATCTCGTGCTGGTAATCGTTGCGCATACGGGTCGCCAGTACAACGAGTACATTGTTCGCTTCGACGAGCGGCATTCGCTCTACGATATTCGTACGCGAGATGACGTATCGCCGGTAGGCATCAATATGGCAGTGCTTGCGAACGGCATCGCAGTGCGCATCACCGATGAAGAAGAAATTGAGGTGTTCGCAAACGTGATTGGCTCTCCCAGCATTAAACGTATGCGCGATCCAGCCATTGCTGGAGATATTAAGCTCCTTCACGACGGTACCATGCTGCTTTTTGCCAGAGGATCGAAGCTCTTTCGTATCAGGGAGCGGAAGCCATAGGGAATCAGGTTTTTGCACGGCGCCCACGCACCTCGAGTGCGTGGGCGTTTGACTTTTGATACAACTTGTGCTATTTATTATGTAGTGTGATGTACGTTGTAATGTGTGGTTGCCGCATTTGTGTCTGCGAAAATACGAAAGAGGAGGGGTATACGATGTCACTACACGAAAATTTGAAGGACACGGGTCGATTTCTTTCGCGTATGTCAGCGTCGATCGAGTCGAAGCTCCGCGTCATGCAGTACTTCCCGAAGAACTGCGCCACAGTGCTCGATGTGGGGTGTGCCGACGGCAGCGTCACCATAACGATGGCGCGTCGATTGCCGCACGTCGAGTTTGTCGGCATTGATCTCGACGCGGCATTTGTAGCGCTCGCAGAGGAGCGGGCAGCGGAGGCCTCCGTGACCAACGTGACGTTTCGCTCTGTGTACTTGCGCGACCTGCTCGCGGAAGGGCAGAGGTTTGATGCGGTGACGTTCATCTCTGTACTGCATGAATTCTACAACTACGGAGAGGGGATGTCGTCTGTCATGAAAGCCGTAGCCGACGCACACGAGCTGTTGCGGTCGCGGGGTGTGCTCTGTATCCGCGACATGATGACCCATGAGCGCATGAAGGAGGAGAAGTTCGCCTATTGGTACGGCTGGTCGGAGCTCTACACAAAGATCATGGCACGGTGGGATGAGCGGTCCGAGCAAGATTTGATCCGCGGCTTTGAGTCGAGATTCGGTCTTGTGAGTGTTCACGCGCTGAACCATCTCTTGCTCAAGCTTCTCTATACTGACAACTGGGCGCATGAGATGCAGGAGAATTATCTTGCCGTGACGATCGAGGATTATATCGCCCTGGTAAAGATCCTCGGCATGCGCCTGCTTCACGCAGAGGTCAGTCTGCTGCCGTATCTTAGGGACCGCTGGCAGAGGGAGTACGGTCTTACCGAGGAGGAACTGAGCACCTTGTATTCGACCGGCCTTCTCATCGCCAAGAAGCAGCAGTAGGCTGTCCACAAAGCACCTACGTGCGCTTCTTGTGGCGGACCAACTTTTATCCAAACGCCTGAGTTTAAGCTCAGGCGTTTGACTTTGTATATATTATATGCTATTCAATATGTAGTGTAGTGGAAGTTCTGTAAAACTGCGTTCATTGATAAGGAGCGAAACTGATGTATGTGCCGACACACAGTATACTCGAAGGGATACGCAATGCGTTTCCGCAGCAGTTGTTTCCGTGGGACGAGTACTACGCGCGGATGGCGGAGACTGATTTTCTCGCCGGCCGCTCTGACATTCCGGCGGTGAAATCGTTCTTCATCCGCACGGCACCCTTTGGCGGCTCGTACGCCCTGCTTGGCGGCATTACCGCAGCCCTGCGTGATATTGCAGAGCTACAATTTTCAAGCGATGCATTTACAGCGGGGATGCACGACCTTGGTTATTCAGAGAATTTTCTGCGGTATCTTGGAGCCTTTGGGAGGCTCCGCGTGCGGATCTATGCGCCCCCGGAGGGGTCTGTCTTTTTCCCGAACGAACCGGTGGTCTCCGTCTCCGGCCCGCTCGCGCACGTCCGGCTTGTTGAGGGCATTATCCTTGAGGCGCTCAATTTCCCGTCGCTCGTACTCACCAAGTGGTATCGGCTGGTGCGGAGCGTGCGCCCGGGAGAAGTGCTTGAGTTCAGCCGTCGGAGAGCGCAGCACGCACTGAAAGCATCGCTCTACGGCATGCTTGCCGGCTGCCATGCGACGAGCAACGCAGAACTGCGGCGGTATTTTGACGTTCCCGTCGTAGGAACGATGGGCCATGAATGGGTGCAGTCGTTCGGAGATGTCGGAGCTGCGTTTCGAGTCTGGCTCACACATCAGCCCGGCAAGCCCGTCGGTCTCGTTGATACTCTGCGTTGCCTTGAGCACGATTTCCCGGCATGGCTCGACGCAGTGTATGAGCGCCGTGCGGCAATCGTCGCAGCTGATGCGCCGCTCTGGGGATGGCGCAATGATAGCGGTGACCTTGCGTATCTCACCATCGAGCAGTATGTGCGCTTCTTCCGGCATGCACTGTCGCGGCACGACTGGTTTCGGGAGCGGATGCGCATTGTGCTCACGAACGAGCTTGATGAATACGCCGCCACATCCATCGTTGGCCAGATCCGCACCGAAGCGGGACAGGCCGGACTCGATGCGGAGGACATTATCAGACGCATTGTGTGGGCTGCCGGTACGAAGCCTGGCACCTGCGAAGATCAGTCATCGCTCGGCGGCGTGATGAAGCTCGTCGAGGTGGAGGGAAGAGCGAGCATGAAGCCGGCTTTAGACGCTGAGGGGCGCGTCGGCATCAAGACGTCCATCCCCGGGTTTAACCGGTCGGCAATCATCCGGGACGAGCGTGACGAATTTCGCTGCCTGCTTCTCTATCCCGCGCGCAGGTACGAGATAGATGCGAGCGGCACGTTGGTGGACGTGCTTAGACATCAGGCGCTCAAGAGTTTAACTCTCTGCCACAAAGATACGCTTGGCCTCTCGACGGATATAGCAGAGTATCGAGCAGAGGCGCGACAGGAATTGGTGTACGATTCCTTAAACGGCGGAGGCTTGATGGGTCCTTCCGGCGCGGGGTCAATCCAGGACGTCGTGTCTCGAGTAAGAAAGGAAGTGGACGAGCTGCCCTGGTGGATGACGCGGCTCAGTAACCCGCACCTCGCTCAGGTTTCCGTTACACCGGACATTGTGACGCTCCGAAGGAGGATGATCGAGACACGGGCGTTGGTGTCCGAGTACAATCCGTTTTAAGAAAGCGGACCAAAACCAAAACGTAAAACCGCGCAGTCACCATGTCGACTGCGCGGCTTTTCCTGGTGTGCCAGTCGGTATGGGCACTCTGTTACGGCATTCCTTGAGCGAGGCGGATTTTTGCGCCGAGGGCGCGGAGACGATCGGCAAGGTCCTCGTAGCCGCGGTTGATGCTGTAGATATTTTTGAGAATCGAGCGGCCGGGAGCGGCGAGCATCGCGATGAGAAGAATCGTCGCGGGCCGGAGCGCGGGCGGGCAGACGAGGGAGGCCGCGTGAAGTTTCGTCGGTCCGACCACAAAGACGCGGTGCGGATCCGCAAGAATCACGCGCGCGCCGAGTTTTTCGAGCTCGGTGTAGTAGATCGCGCGGTTCTCATACACCCAATCATGGATCAGAGTGATACCCTTCGCTTGGGTTGCGATCACGGCAAAGAAGGGCAGATTGTCTATGTTGAGCCCCGGGTATGGAGTGGCGTGGATTTTCTCCGGGAGTGCCGTGAGTATCGATGGTTCAAGTGTTAAATCAACGAGGTCCGTGAGCCCATTCTCGGCCTTGTAGCGCGGCGAGGCACTATAGGTGAGGCCCATGGCTTCGAGCTTCAGGAGTTCGAGTGAGAGGAAGTCGATTGGCGCGCGGCGGATGGTGAGCGCGGAGCGCGTTACTATAGCCGCGGCGATGAAAAACATCGCCTCGGTCGGATCTTCGCTCGGCTCGCCCACGGCATTGACGTTGATGTCGGCAAGACCGGTAACGACGAGCGTCGTCGTGCCCACACCCTCGATTTTGACGCCGAGCGAGCGGAGGAAGCAGCAGAGGTCTTGCAGAGCGTAATTTGCCGAGGCGAAACGTAGCGTGGTCGTTCCCGGGATCCGCGCGGCGGCGATCAGGGCCTGTGCCGTTCCCGTATCGCTCTGTTCGTAGAGCACGATGTCGGCGGCTTTGAGTGCGCGACGCCGGATGTGGTAGGCATGTTCTGTTTCGCGCACGTCAATGCCAAGCGCGGCGAGCGCCCGGAGGTGCGGCGAGACGATGCGGGAGCCGAGCTTGCAGCCTCCGGCGGCCGGCAGCGAAAATGCATGCTCGAAGTGCGCGAGCGCGCCGATAAACATGAGGACGCTTCGCGTCTTTCGGGCTGCGGCGACGTTGATGTTTTTTAGGAGAAAGCGCTTCGGCGGCGTCAGTATAAGATCAGCATCGTCGCGGCGTACCGCAGTGCCGATACTCTCGAGCACCTCGACGATACGTGCTACTTCTTCGATTTTTGGCATGTCTCGGAGCGTCGTCGTGCCGCGATTGAGGAGCGAGGCGGCAAGGAGCATCATCGCGGAATTTTTAGCGGTATTGACCGTGACCGTGCCGCGGAGCACGCGGCCTCCTTCGATTTCAAAATCGAGGCTTCCATCCGCGAGCGTGACGACCTCGCTCCCGAGCGCCTCGCCAATGCGCTCAAGCATCGCGATCGTGAGGTTTTGCTCGCCTTTTTCAATGCGGGCAATCGCGCTCTGGCTCGTGCCGATTGAGCCCGCGAGCATCTCTTGCGTCATACCGCGCCGCTCCCGGAGCTCCGCGACAAGCGAGCCGATCCGCGACGTATGGGATTTTTTTTGCGCGGCGGGCATATCCTATATCATATATGATATGTACTATATTGCACAAGCGCGAGCGCTGTGGATACGATCCCCGATCCCACGCGAAGACCTCTCGGAGCTCTTGTGGTATGGTAAAGACGAGGTGGTAATAGGGAATGTCGAGGAACTCACGGAGCGCACGTTCCATCCAGCGATCCGTCATGACCTTGCCGCACGATGAGCAGAATCGAGACTTGCACGAATGGGGAACGATGCGCTCGGAGAAGCAGCCAGTGGTCTGGCACCGGTAGCGGTGGTAGCCCATGCGCTCTGGATCGCGACAAGCAAGCATCTTTGCCACCGCTTCAATGATCGCCGGGCGGAGTGATATACCGTGTTTTTCCCTGAACCGCTCCCAATGCCGATGTTCATCTTCGAAGATTTGCTTGGTGGTTCGGTCTGCCGCGTAGTGTTTCAAGCATATATGCAACAGTGTACTATCAACCAAGGACTTGAGGCGTCGGAGCGTATGCACGAGGTGTGTCTGCGCCTCGGCGCTCTGAGATACTCCTCGCCACCGCCGCTTGTTGTCAGAAGTGCGGAGCTAATTTATCCCTGTAGTTTTTCTTTTTTCGTTTTTACTTTTTAACTTGCACATGCCCGATGCACTTACGCTAATGGACAAAATTACGTCGCTCTGCAAGCGTCGCGGCTTCGTCTTCCCCGGCTCCGAGATCTACGGCGGCTTTGCGGGCACCTACGACTTTGGCCCGCTCGGCGTTGCTTTGCGCGCGAGGGTGGTTGACACGTGGGTACGCGCCATGGTGAGCCACGACAATATCGCCGAGCTCGACTCGAGCATTTTTACGGCGGCACGCGTCTGGGAGGCGAGCGGTCACGTGACGGGCTTTTCGGACCCACTCGTCATATGCGGGGCATGCCACAGAGCGCATCGAGCGGACCATCTTCTCGAAAAAATCGGAGTCAGAGCGGATGAGAAAATGAGCGAGGCAGAGATCAACACGTTGTTTGATGAGAGCCGCGGGACGCTCTCTTGTCCGAAATGTGGGAAGAAAGCCTTTGGACGTGTTGTCGCGAAAAATTTGCTCGCGACCGCGACTCTCGGTGTTTTTGAAGACGAGGACGAGGTGGTGTATTTACGCGGCGAGACTGCGCAAGGAATTTTTATTAATTATAAAAATATTCTCGATACGGGTTTTTATTCCGTACCATTTGGTATCGCTCAGGTCGGCAAGGCATTTCGAAACGAAATCAGCCCGCGTCAATTTTTATTTCGCAAACGTGAGTTTGAACAAATGGAGATGCAGTATTTTGTTCACCCGGACGACGCCCGAGAGGCGTATGAAGCGTGGAGGACCGAGCGCATGGCCTCCTATGTTACACTCGGAATCAACAAAAATAAATTGCGATGGAAACGGCACGAGAATCTGGTTTTCTACGCGAAAGACGCATGGGACATACAGTATGAGTATCCATTCGGCTGGGGCGAGCTTGAGGGCATACATTATCGCGGTGACTATGACCTTTCGCAGCACCAGAAATTCTCGGGCGTGGACCTGTCGGTGTTCGACCAAAAGACAAAAGCGCGGTATCTGCCGCATGTCATCGAGACTTCAGTGGGTGTTGACCGCACGATGCTCATGCTGCTTGCGGATGCGTATGCTGAAGACGAAATGAACGGAGAGCGCCGTGTCGTGCTGCGTTTTGCCAAAAACATGGCGCCGGTCAAAGCTGCCGTTTTTCCTCTGCTACGGAATAAGCCGGCGCTTGTCGAGAAAGCGCGCGAGGTGTTCCGTGCTCTAAAAAAAGTAGTCCCTGCAACGATGTGGGACGATAACGGCAACATCGGCAAGCGCTACCGGAGACAGGACGAGATCGGGACCCCGTACTGCGTTACCGTTGACTTTGAAACACTTGAGAACGAGAGCGTAACGGTGCGGGAGAGGGACACAGGAAAACAAGAGCGGGTGCCGATGAGAGAGCTTGGCGCGTACATTGGCGAGAAGGTTGTTTGATCATATCTGCGTTACCAAACTCAAAACTCAGAAGTTAAAGCGCAAAACTACAACCCAAAGCCTAAAAACTTTTGCACTTTGAGTTGTGGTTTTGACTTTTGCGATTTGACTTTTAAGCTTGTATTATACGCCTATGCCCGACAAACACATCCTCATTTCCATCACCAGTGGCACCATCGTCCGCACCATTCTCTTCGGCCTCCTGCTCGCCGGGATCTACTTTTTTTGGGATCTCGTGCTCGTGATCCTCACGGCGGTCGTGCTTGCCTCGGCGATCGAGCCCGCAGCGCTCTGGGCGATGCATCTCGGCATTCCGCGTCTCCTTGCCGTTGTGGCGATTTATCTCGGGACTGCGGCTGGGTTTGCAGCGGTGCTTTATTTTTTCGCTCCGCCGGTGCTTGAGGAAGCCGCTGGCCTGCTCTCCACCCTGCCGCGCGAACTCAACCTCGCGGACCTCCTTGGCCCGGTCGGCGAGAAGGGGCCGGAGTTCCTGCGTCCGGGCATCGCGTCGCTCTCGGAAAACATCTCGCTCGTAGATATTGTTTCCTCTCTGCATGGTACCGTCGTAAACCTCTCCGCAAATATTTTCAAAGTGGTGGGCGCGGTCTTCGGCGGCATCATGAGCTTTGCGCTCATCGCCGTGCTCTCCTTTTATCTTGCGGTGCAAGACGGCGGGATCGAAGCGTTTCTTAAGATCGTGACGCCGGTTCGGCACGAGCGCTACGTCGTTGATCTCTGGCATAGGTCGCAGTTCAAGATCGGCAAGTGGCTTCAGGGGCAGCTCATCTTAATGCTCATCGTCGGAGTCCTGGTCTACCTCGGCCTCATGGTGCTCGGGGTGCGTTACGCGCTCCTCCTCGCGCTTCTTGCCGGGCTCTTTGAGATCATTCCGCTTTTCGGCCCGGTGCTCGCTTCAATACCGGCAATCGGGCTCGCCCTTGTCGACGGCGGGCTCACCCAGGGCCTGCTTGTCGCCGGGCTCTACACGATTATCCAGCAGTTTGAAAACCAGCTCATTCACCCGCTCGTGGTGAGTAAGGTAGTCGGCGTCCCGCCGCTCCTCGTTATCCTCGCGCTTCTCGTCGGCGCACGGCTTGCAGGCTTTCTCGGCCTTATACTTTCGGTGCCGGTCGCCGCAGCGTTCCGCGAGTATCTCCACGACCTCGAGCGCGGGCGCACGAGAGCGGCGCGCGCCGAGGAGAGCTGAGAGGGCGAGACTCCCGCCGCCGCAGGCGGCGAAATGCGTTCGGATTAATGCAAGAATACTGCACACTTTTTTTATGCATCGCGCGGCGTTTGAAAAGTTGATTGTTGAGAGCTTTGCGCTGCTGCCGGAGCGCATCAGAGAGCGGGTCTCGAATGTCGCGATTCTCGTTGAAGACGAGCCGAAAGATGAGGTGCGTGAGAAGGAGGAGCTTGCGGACAACGAGACGCTCCTCGGGTATTATCACGGCGTGCCGCTTGTCGAGCGTGGGAGTGACTATGGCGTCGGCATGACCTTGCCGGACACCATCACGCTCTATCAGTTTCCGATAGAAGACGAGGCGGGTGAGAGTTCCGAGGAGGTGCGGCGCGTGATCGCCGAGACCCTCTGGCACGAAGTCGCGCATCACTTCGGCATGGACGAGGAGGAGGTTTCCGCTCGCGAGGCGGCGCGAGAGCGCAGATCTTCGCACAATGTACGCGGATCGGCGCAGAACGCGGGCGACCAGTGATTGAAATCCGAAGCGCGAAATACGAACAGGACATGTAACACAGGACAGGTGACCATGGACATTTGACCTCCTGTGTTTACTGGCGTATCAAAAGCCAGATGATCCTGCCACATGTATTTTGAATAACGAATTCGCGACTCCGATGTCCCCCCGTCTCTCTTAAATTCGAATATCGAAATCCGAAACAATATCGAAATCCAAATACTCAAATGACCGAAACACGGACGCGGGTGTTTCGAGCATTTAAATTTTGGTCATTCGGATTTGTTTGAGCATTTCGTGCTTCGTGCTTCGGATTTTGTATAAAGGAATGATCCATATAGCCCCGGCGAAACTGTATGAGAAGTTTCAACGAGAGATAGACTGGGCGACAGCGAACGATTACCACGTTTTTTTTGAAGGGGTGAGGGGGGCACATGATCCGCCCGAGAGAATATTTACCAGAAATGAGCGCAAGATACGGCAATTCTTTCTGCTCGTGCTTGATCTCTACCCCATTTTTGCCGAAGCGCTCGGCATTTCTCTGCAGAAAGAAAAGATTGTATATCCCCGGGACGCTAGTAATGCCGACGTTACCTTTGTCGAGTTCGTAAAACAACTGGATAAGAATGGTTTTCGGTGCAATTTCCTTTTTTGGCTTTTTAGTCTCATACCAAAGGAGAAACTTAAAAAGGCACTGGAAGAAGACGCTCCGGCGGGCGGCTTGAACGCTCTGATGGATCGTGCTGAGAAGCGGTCTTTCGGCGCTTCCGTCGCCGACTTCCTGATGAGAAAAGCAACGCCTATAATCAGGGACTATCGCAATGAAGTTGCCGTGGCGCACATTCGAGCACGCGCACAGGGACGGAACATTTTCATTCACTATGGAGAAAAACACATCGAGGGACTCGTGCACCTGCTTGTGGGAGAAGGCTTTGTGGTCAAGGAGACCACACATATAGACCTTGCGGAGTGTTGCTTGACTCCTGCGGAGTATAAACTGCACAAAGCGTGCCGAGAGTGGCTGCGTAGACGACAATCGTAGACGACAATGTAGACGGTAATAATGATAACCGCGTGCTCGCTTGAGACGAGCACGCGGTTCGTGATTTATCCCCAACACCGCAAAAAAAACGGCGCCAGCGGGCACCGTTTTTTGGTCGTGAATTATCCACACGAAAATCAAAAAACGCTTGTTTTGACTGGACTTTTCTGCTAGAATTACATTACAGAACCGGAGTGCTTCTTTAGCCCGGCCGGTATTTTTTATGGTAAAAAAAGCGGCACAAAAAAAGACGGCAAAAACAGCACAAAAAAGCGCGGGGAGGATACGCGCGGCAAAGCCGGGAAATGGTTACGGCGCCGAGCACATTCAGGTGCTCGAGGGTCTCGAGCCGGTGCGCCGTAGGCCCGGCATGTACATCGGCACGACCGGGCCTGACGGCCTGCATCATCTGGTCGTCGAGGTGTTTGATAACTCGCGCGACGAAGCAATGGTGGGATTTGGCGGTGACATCGAGCTTGCGCTTCTCCCGGGCAACCGTGTGCGGGTCGCGGACAATGGCCGCGGCATTCCGGTCGAGCGCCACCCGCAGACCAAAGTTTCAACTCTTGAAACCGTGATGACGACGCTTCACGCTGGCGGCAAGTTCGGCTCCGGCGGATATACTGTGACCGGAGGCCTCCACGGCGTCGGAGTCTCGGTCGTGAACGCGCTCTCGGAGAGGCTCCGTGCCGAGGTGCACCGCGACGGCAGCGCTCATGTGCAGGAGTACCGTCGTGGCGAGCCTCTCCTCGCGGTGAAGCGCATCGGGTCCTCGGATCGCACTGGCACCATCATTACCTTCGAACCGGACGCAACAATTTTCAAAGACGGCATCAGTTTCGACTGGAAGCGCATCGTTGATCACATGCGCCAGCAGGCATACCTTGTAAAGGGCATGCGCATTACGCTCCTCGATGCCCGTCTCTACGAGGGGAAACTCGATGACCAAAAAGTTTTCTACCTGCGCGATCTCGGAGTTGACCTCCCCTCGATGTCGTTTTACTTTGAAGGCGGTCTTCTATCGCTCGTGCGGTTTTACAATCAGTCGGAGAAGCCGGTACACAAGAGTATTTTTTACATCGAAAAAGAGGCCCGCGCGCTCGGCGTCGAGTCCGTGGAGATCGCACTTCAGTATGTGGACGACATCTCGTATCGCATCCTCGCGTTTGCGAATAATACGTTTAACAGCGAGGGTGGCACGCATCTCACCGGATTCAAGAGCTCGCTCACGCGCACACTCAATGCCTATGCGCGCGCGAATAATCTCCTGAAGGAGAAAGACGAGAATTTCACCGGCGAGGACGTGCTCGAGGGACTCACGGCGGTGATTTCCGTGAAGCTCCGCGAGATACAGTTTGAAGGGCAGACGAAGGGCAAGCTCGGATCAGTCGAGGCGCGCACCGCGCTCGAGAGCGTGATGAACGAGGCGCTCTCCAGTTTTCTTGAGGAGAATCCGGACGAGGCGCGGGCGATCATCGGTAAAGTCGCGCTCGCGATGCGCGCGAGGAAAGCCGCTAAAGCCGCCAAAGACAGCGTGCTCCGCAAGGGCGCGCTCGAGGGCATGACGCTTCCGGGCAAGCTCGCCGACTGCCAGAGCAAAAAGCGTGAGGAAACGGAACTTTTTGTGGTGGAAGGAGATTCGGCTGGTGGAAGTTGCAAGATGGCGCGCGATCGCGTAACGCAGGCAATACTGCCGCTGTTTGGAAAAGTGCTCAACGCCGAACGCGCACGGCTCGATAAAATTTTGGCATCGGATAAATTCCGCTCGCTCGTGATCGCACTTGGCACGGGGATCGGCGAGGGAGTTGATCTCGAGAAACTCCGCTACGGCCGCATCATCATCATGGCCGATGCGGATGTCGATGGTTCGCACATCAAGACGCTCTACCTCACCTTTTTTTATCGCCAGCTGCGCGATATTATTGAGCGCGGGCATCTCTACATTGCGGTACCGCCGCTCTACAAAATCACCCGCGGCAAGGAGGCGCATTATGTGTTTACGGATGACGAGAAGGCGGCTTATTTGAAGACGCTTGGTATTGCACTCGAGGATATCTCTGAACTTGAGGAAGAGGGAGAGATCGAGACGGCGGGCGAGGGGAGCGAGGTGGGTTTGTCCGAGGCGGCGGATACTGTGAGCGCGAGCAGCAAAAAGAGCATAAAATCACCGAAGATTTCTGTCCAACGCTACAAAGGCCTCGGCGAGATGAGCGCGGATGAGCTTTGGGAGACGACGATGGACCCGGCGACCCGCCTGCTCCGCCACGTGACGATCGATGACGCCGCCGAGGCGGACAAAGTATTTGATATTCTCATGGGTACGGATGTGCCAGCGCGTAAAAGTTTTATCCAGAGCAATGCTAAATTAGCGAACCTTGATATTTAGCTTGCGCAACGGCGAACTAATAACCCACAATTTCTAATAGCGCTATTATTTTTGCGCTTTTCGTTTTGAGTTTTTCGATCATATTCATGTCGCCTCGCACTATTCTTTTCTACGGCCGCTCCGGCTGCGGCAAGGGCACGCAGGCAGGCCTACTTGCGGAGCGGCTCGAGAAGGGCGCGGGGACGGTACTCATGATCGAGACCGGCAAGCTCTTTCGCGAGTTCATGGAGCGAAAGAATTTCACGAGCTCTCTTACGAAAGTACTCCTTGCCAAGGGCGGGCTTTTGCCGGAGTTTCTGCCAGTCTGGATCTGGACGCAGATTATCATTAATCGCTTTAGCGGCGCGGAACACCTCGTGCTCGACGGTCTTGCGCGCCGGAGCGCGGAGTCAGAGGTGCTCGACGGCGCGCTCCGGTTTTATGAGCGTCTGCCGGCGGACATCGTGATGATCAATGTCTCGCGCGAGTGGTCGTTTGCGCGGCTCAAGGGACGTGGGCGCTACGACGACACGGATGCCGACATCAACCGTCGCCTCGACTGGTATGAGGAGATCGTGGTCCCAGCGATCGCCTTTTTTCGAGACAACCAGGACTACCGCTTCCATGAGATCAACGGCGAGCAATCGGTTGAGGAGGTTGAGAAGGACGTCGTTAGAGCGCTTGGGCTATAAGTAAGATTGAGACACGATTGGTAGGAGACGTCACGTTCATTGCTAGCCGTACCTTGAAATTCGAATATCGAAGCACGAAATACACCTTACAAAAACACAAAGCCCAAAGCCCAAATCACAAACAAAGCCCAACTTCCAAAGCCCAAAATACAAACCGTTGCGTACGTTGTTTGGGTTTTGTGTTTTGTGTCTTTGGGCTTTAGTTGATCTTTGGGTTTTGTGATCTGGGTTTTGGGTTTTCGCACCACGATATTCGAAATTCGGATTTAATGTGGCGGGGACGTCGGATGTCTCGCCACCAGATCGACCCTAAAAGAATGGAGACGCATTATGATTATCATCGGCATCACAGGAACGCTCGGCGCGGGGAAGGGGGCAGTGGTGGAGTATCTCGTCAGAGAAAAGGGCTTTGCACATTACTCGGTGCGCGAGTTTATTAACGACGAAGTCAGACGGCGGGGCTTGCCGGTGAATAGAGACTCGCAGACCTGTGTGGGTACTGCGCTGCGCCGTGAGCACTCGCCGTCATACATAGTGGAACAATTATACCGACGTGCCGAAATTGTTGGCGGCAATGCGATTATTGAATCAGTGCGAGCGCTGGGCGAAGTAGATTTTTTGAAAGCGCGTGGAGATTTTTTGCTGCTTGCGGTTGATGCTGATCCGTCCATTCGGTATGAGCGAATCGCCAGTCGAGGCAGTGAAAAAGACGCAGTGTCATTTGAGAAGTTTCTTGCCGACGAGGGGCGCGAAATGAGCTCACTCGATCCAGACGAGCAGAACATCAGTGCGTGTCTCGCTCGGGCGGATTATACGCTTCGTAATGATGGAACGCTGGAGGAACTTTACGCGCAGGTTGATAATGCGCTTGAGGATAGGAGTTTGTTGTAATATGGATTTGCAAATGAAATACGATCGTGAGTTATTTGTAACGCGAATACATTCGACGCAGCACTGCCTGTTCGTCATCCGATGACCCACATTGCGATGTGTGACATCGGATGACGAACAGGCCGCCGCGCGCGGCCATAGGATGCATACTGCTTGCTGTATGCCGTTTGTTGCGTACTGCTGGGATATGTATGCGTAGCACATGACCCATTCCGCCCCAGAAGAATTGTTGATTATTTCCCTCGGCGGCTCGCTTGTCGTGCCGCAGGGTGTTGGTATTGATACGGTGTTTCTCCGCGAGTTCAAATTCTCTCTCGAGCGCGCGATCGCCTGGGGGCAGCGGTTTGTGGTGGTCGTCGGCGGTGGGAGTGTGGCACGTGAATATCAGAGAGCGGCGCGCGAGCTCTCCGGGCTTCTCGACGAGGATGCAGACTGGCTCGGGATTCACGCGACGCGGCTGAATGCGCACCTCTTGCGCACGATTTTTAAGGATGTTGCGCACCCGAGAGTATTTTCGTCCGCCGATGATGTTGTCGCGGTCGAGGAACCGCTCGTGATCGGTGCTGGCTGGCGGCCCGGGTGGAGTACCGACTACGTTGCTGTTGCGATCGCTGAAAAACTCGGCGCGCGGCGCATTGCGAATCTCTCGAACACCGATTATGTGTACGAGCGTGATCCTCGGGAGGACCCTGCAGCAAAAAAATTTGAGCGCATCTCGTGGCGCGAATATAGGCTCCTCATCCCGCGCGAGTGGCGTCCCGGCCTCAACACGCCGTTTGACCCCGTGGCCTCGGCGAGAGCAGAGGAGCTTGGAGTTGAAGTGGCGATCATGAACGGCAAGAGGCTCGGGAATTTTGAGAAATACCTTGTCGGAGGGAAGTTCGAAGGCACCGTTATTGTACAGTGACCATGGGTTGATTGAAACAGCAGCATTCAAAAATATCTACGAAGTCAAAAGTCAAAGCGCAAAAGTCAAAGCCAAAGCCTAAAAGTCAAAAGTTTTAAGGTTTTGAGTTGTGGTTTTGAGCTTTGACTTTTGAGTTTTGAGTTTCAGTACAAATGTCTCTCATAAAAACACCAAAAGAACTTGTCCTTATGCGCGAGGCGGGAGGGCGTCTCGCGCGTATCCTTGGCGATGTGATTTCTGCGGCGCGGCCGGGTGTTTCCGCGCGCGAGCTCGATTCGTTTGCGGAACGTTTGATTCGTGAAGGAGGCGACAGGTCAGCCTTCTTTGGCTACACGCCCGCAGGTGGTAAGCGGCCATATCCGGCGACACTCTGCGTTTCCGTGAATGATGAAGTGGTGCACGGCATACCGAATGAGCGGGAGAAAATACTTCGTGACGGCGATATTGTCGGCCTTGATCTCGGACTCGAACACCGCGGCTTTTTTGCCGATATGGCGGTAACGATCGGCATTGGCACGGTCGACGAGCCGGGTCGGCGGCTCATTGACGCGACGCGCGAGGCGCTTGATGCGGGCATTGTTGCGGCGCGCGCAGGCAGCCACATCGGCGACATTGGCCACGCGATCGCGCGGTTCGTGCGTAAGGGCGGTTTCGGCCTCGTGACGGAGCTCGGGGGACATAGCATCGGCCGTACGCTCCACGAGTTGCCGTTCGTGCCGAATAGCAGCACGCGCAAATCGGGGGCTCTGATGAGGAGCGGTATGACGCTTTGCATAGAGCCGATGCTCTGCGAGGGAAGCGGCGCGGTGCGGCTCGATTCGGACGGCTACACCTTTCGCACGAAAGACGGTCGCCGCAGCGCGCACTTTGAGCACACGATACTTATTACGGAGGGAGAGGCAGAGATACTTACATCGTCCTGAGAGCCTCATTTATACTGGGATGTGGCAAGCTTAATTTTCAATTTTCAATGATCAATTTCCAATAAATTTTATCAATGCGGCAATGATCCAATGACGACGACGTTCGTGTTTGAAAATTGATTCATTGAAAAATTGATTGAAAATTGAAAATTGAAAATTGAAAATTGAAAATTGAAAATTTTTTTTTGAGTCTGGTATACTGTATTCATGACAGAGCACGATATGTTTCGTCCCGGTGCGGAGCTCTTTGAGCGTGACGGCGTCGAGTACCGCCGCGTCGAAGGCTCGGAGGACGTGTACGAGTACAACCGCCTTACCGATGCGTCGGCGGTGCGTTTTGAGGACGGCGGTATTGCTGACGGCTATGTGACTCTTGAGCGCGACGGTACCCCGGCGGCTCCGGCGATCTCCTACGTCATGCTTGACCAATACATCAAGCGCGATGAACCGTTTCTCGGGGAGCTCGCGCGGACGCCGCTTATCGCGCGCGACTTTGCCTACTACAGCGCCGCCGAGCATGCCCTGCGCTCGCTCGAGCGCGTCTCGGTTGCGTCTGAGAGCAGGAGCGTCACGCTGATCTCGGGAGGGAGACGGGTGCGGATTGATCTCGTCCCGCCGTATATGGTTGTGGACCGATCGTATCGCGAATTTTTTTCGCTCGTTGACGTGCGCGCGGGCATGCGGCTTTTCACGGACGTCGAGCTCAAGGTGGATTTCAAAAATCGTAGCGTGGTACTCGTTGACCGTCGCGGGAGCGGTGCTCTGCTCGCCGAGCTGCCGTATGCGCGCATGCAAGATCTCGAGAGCGGAGAGGTGTTTGAGCCGGAAGAAAAAGCGGAAGAAAAATCAGCGGAGCGCGTTTCGTCTCCTGGCACAGAACGCGCCGCGCCACAAATTCCTCCGAGTCAGCGAGCTGCGCCAGGCGTATCGAGCGCGAGCACAGTCGCCCGAGGCAGCACGGACCCGCCATCGCCCCCTGCGGAGCGCGTCGCTGCCGGGGCTTCCACTCTCGGCGCCGGACCGTCCGCGGAGGGCGTCGGCCCTGCGACGATAGAGGCAGAAAAGAAGAGTGCGAGGAAGGAAGAAGGCGCGTCGTCGCGGTCGTCATTTTTACGCCTCATTACTCCACAGGGCGAGGAGGCGAGCACGACGCGTTCCCCTGCGCCTTCCGCAGAAGGCGCAGGGGAACGCCGTGCGGGCAGAGCGGAGGAATCTGCCCCTTCGGCTCCGCCGCGCGAAGGCTCCCCGCGACTCATCTCCGAGACGCGGCGGGAAGAGAGCACGGAGCGGATTTATGAGCTGCCGCAGAGCAAGGTGCGTCTCGCGCTCTCCTATCAGGGCGACGGGTCTGTCAGAGTGGTGAGCGTCGTCGCGGGCATGTCGCTCTACCCGGGGAGCGCAGTCATTTCCGACTGGGAGCAGCGCATCCTCCGCGCGCGCGAGCACTGGAAAAAATTTCGCTACGATGACGCGGAGCAGGACATTGCCGCAGCGAAGCGCATCGTCGTCGCCCGCGCGCGCGAGATCCTTGCCTACGCCGCTGCCGCAGCGGCGTTTGCCCCGGGCTCGAGCGAGGCACGCTCACTCGAGGAGGCGCGGTTGAAACTCAAAGCGGATACGGAAGCGCGCTACGGGAAGGTATTTAACTAAACTTTGGCAAATTTTGTTTTTTGAAGACGCACACGGCCTAAAAATGGGATAATACCAGGTAATGACTGTTCCCATCCTTGAAATCCCGGAGGAGATCGATGGTATCTGTCAATCGTACAAGCCACTGTTCTCCGAACCACAGTTCCGTCAATTCGAACGCTTCATCACCGGCCTCATGGTGAGTGATCATGCCGACATCGAAGCGCTATCCGAAGGATACCGTCTCTCACAGTCCTACGACGCACTGCACCACTTTGTGAGCTACCGTGGAAATGGGAGGTGGAAATGGGGAGGCGTCCGTTATTTTGATAAATAGTGTGGTATAGTATATCCATACTACGCCACGACAGGCCAGAGTATTAGTCGGCGGTACCGTCTATCGTGTCATCATTACCACACAAGGCGTCTATAAAATTACACCATAAAAATATGCAAAATAACGGACGCCTCCCCATTCTCATAAAAATATGCAAAATAACGGACGCCTCCCCATTCTCACTATAAAATTACACCATAAAAATATGCAAAATAACGGACGCCTCCCCATTCTCAAGAGGCAGAAAAGAAGAGTGCGAGGAAGGAAGAAGGCGCGTCGTCGCGGTCGTCATTTTTACGCCTCATTACTCCACAGGGCGAGGA
>Ga0137796_10000621_pt1 | contig 21640 bp, 20 predicted proteins | sample OV2TP3_FD_97704 | JGI IMG/M metagenome (GOLD analysis project Ga0137796, IMG submission 97704) | reverse complement strand
GTGACGCTCTTGGCCAGGTTCGGCGGCTGGTCGATGTCGCAACCGTTGGCGTCGGCGATGTAGTAGGCGAAGAGCTGCAGCGGCACCGCCGTGACGATGGGCGAGAAGATCTCCTCGGTGCGCGGGACCATGATCAGGCTGTCGGCGTAGCGCTTGATATGGCTGTCGCCCTCCGAGGCGATCACGAGGCACTCGCCTTTGCGCGCGCGCACCTCCTCAATGTTGGAGACGACCTTCTCGTAGACCGGCGAGTGCGTGGCCAGGAACACCACCGGCCAGCCCTTGCGGATGAGGGAGATGGGCCCGTGTTTCATCTCGCCCGCCGCGTAGCCCTCCGCGTGGATGACGGGGCAGATCTCCTTCAGCTTCAAGGCGCCCTCCAGCGCGCTGGGGTAGTTGTAGCGCCGGCCCAAGTAGTAGAAGTTGCGTGCCGCGGCGTACTTCGCGGCGATCGCCTTGATGGCTGCCTCGCTCGCCAGCGCCTGGTCGAGCGCCCGCGGCAGGTTGGCCAACCCGTCGATGAGCTGCCGCCACTGCGGGCTCGCGAGCCGCTTGCGGCGCCTGGCCAGGTGCAGAGTGAGCAGGCACAGCGCCGTGACCTGCGAGGTATATGCCTTCGTGGACGCCACCGCGATCTCCGGCCCGGCGTGCGTGTAGAGCACCGCGTCCGCCTCGCGCGCGATGGAGGAGCCCATCACGTTGCAGATGGCGAAGACCTTAGCGCCCTGCGTTTTGGCCAGCCGGATGCCCGCCAGCGTGTCCGCGGTCTCGCCGGATTGGGTGATGGCGATGACCGTCGTGTTCCGGTTGAGCGAGGCCCCCCGGTAGCGGAACTCGCTGGCCAGGTCCACATCGACGGGCATGTGGGCGAACTCCTCCAGCATATACTCGCCAACCAGCCCCGCGTGGTAGGCCGTGCCGCAGGCAATGAGGACGATGTGCTCATCGGGGCTGAGCGCATCCAGGAACCGCTTGGTGCGCCGGTCAAACGTCACCCGGCGGCTCGCGGGGACCAGCCGGTTGACCAGCGTTTGCTCGACGGCCGCCGGTTGCTCGTGGATCTCCTTGAGCATGTAGTGCGGGAACCCGCCCTTGCGCGCGGCGGCGATGTCCCAGGTGATCGCCGTGGTCTTGCGCTTGACAGACTTGCCGTCCATCGTCATGAGCTTCGGGCCGTCGGCGGTCAGCTCCACGATCTCATCGTCATTGAGGTAGAGGACCTGGTTGGTGCGGCCGAGGATCGCCGGCACGTCGCTGGCGAAGAACCCCTCGCCCTTGCCCACGCCGACGATGAGCGGGCTGCCGTTGCGCGCGCCGAACAGCCGCCACGAGTCCTGCTCGGCCAGCAGACACACCGCCCACGAGCCGCGCAGCTCCTTCAGCGCCAGGCGAAACGCCGCGTCAATCGGGTGCCGTTTCGCCAGCTCCTCCACGAGATGCACGATCACCTCGGTGTCGGTCTGGGATGCGAACCGGTGGCCCTTCGCCAGCAGCCGCTCTTTCAGCGGTGAGTAGTTCTCGATGATGCCGTTGTGCACCACCGCGAGCTTGCCGGTGCAGTCCCGGTGCGGGTGGGCGTTAGTCTCTGACGGGACGCCGTGGGTCGCCCAGCGCGTGTGACCCACGGCGATTTGCCCCTCAATCGGCCGCTCGTGAATCGCTTCGATCAGCGTGTGGAGCTTGCCGGCTCGCTTCCGAATCTCAATGCCGTTGCTGTTGAGGACCGCGATGCCCGCGGAGTCGTAGCCGCGGTACTCCAAGCGGCTGAGCGCCTCAAGCAACACGGTTGTCGCCTGGCCATGGCCGATGTACCCCACAATGCCGCACATCTCAGTCTCCTCGCTTGTACACGATGCCGCCGTTCACCAGCGTGGTCTGGACCGTAAAAAACCGACGATCAAAGACAACCAGGTCGGCCCGGACGCCGACGCGCAACGCGCCGCGTTGCCGCGACAGCCCCAGCAGCCGCGCCGGCGTCTCGGAGGCCATCCGCACCGCCTCAGCGACCGACGCGCCGCCGGAGGCGACCGCGTTGCGGACCGCCCGGATCATCGTCAGGCCGCTGCCGGCCAGCACCCCGCCGGCCGTGTAGTACGCCCCGCGCCGGCGGGTGACCGCCCAGCCCTCATGCCGGATGGAGTCGGTGACCAGCGCGACGCCGCCCGGCCCCTTCGCGCGCAGCAACAGCCGGAACGCGTAGGCGCTGATGTGCACCCCGTCGAGGATCGCCATCGCCGTCAGGCGCGGGTCCGTCAGGACCACATCCAACAATCCCGGCTCGCGGTGATGGAACGGCCGCATCCCGTTGAAGGCGTGCGTCGCCGCCGACGCCCCGCTCTCGATGGCCGCCAGCGCCTCCGCGGCGGTGGCCTCGCTATGCCCAAGCGACACGATGATGCCGCGCTTCCGGCACCACCGGATGGCCTCCCTCGCCCCGGCAAGCTCCGGCGCCAGCGTGAGCAGTTTGAGCCGCCCGCGCGCCGACTGCGCCAGGCGCGCCAGCTCTGTCGTGGTCGGCCGGCGCATCCACCGTCTCGGCAAGGCGCCGCCGCGGACCGCGTTGAGAAACGGCCCCTCGAGGTGCAGCCCGAGGCATTTCGCCCCTGACCCCGTCGCCTGCGAGGCGCGCCGTCGCACCGCGTCGTGCAGCTTCCGCGGCTCGTCAGGCCCTAGCGCCGTCAAGAACGCGGTCGTCCCGTGCCGTACCGCCTCGCGCGCCACGGCCGCCGGGTCGCCCCAGACGTGCAGGTCAATGAATCCCGGCGCGACGTAGGCGCCGCGCACATCGATCGTCCGCGCGCCCTTCGGCGCCCGCGCCCGGATCGCCGCGATGCGCCCGCGCACAATCCCCACGGCTCCGCTCACGATGCCGCGGGGCGTGACGAGCTGTCCGTGCGTCAGCCAGAGGTCGTCCACGCAAGATCCTGAAGCGCGTCCCCGGCGGGGATCGAACCCGCATTATCAGCTCGAAAGGCTGGTGTCCTAGCCATTGGACGACGGGGACATGTACGGCCCGGCGGGAATCGGCGCCTCCGCTCGCTCGCACCCGTCATGTGCTGCGCGCCTGCTGGAGTGGGTGCTCGCTCGCTCCGGTCGGCCACCCGGCCCTCCCGAGGTGGTCGCCGCTCCTGTTCGTCGCGGCTCCGTCCATCAACCCACGTCGGGCCTCCCCTGGCTCCCCGTTGGGGAGCCAGCCCGCATTGTCAGCTCGAAAGGCTGGTGTCCTAGCCATTGGACGATGGGGACGCGGCGCTATCGTTTCCGCTTCGCCTTGGCTTTCGCCTTCTTTGGCGCAGCCACGGACTGGGCGGCTTTGGGTTTCTTCGTCGGCTCGACTGTCTCCATCTTGGGCGGGGTCGCGGGCTCCGGTGCTGCCTGCTGGGGCCCACCGGCCACCGGCGGCTCCTCCTGTTCCTCTTTTTCTTTCGGCACCACCGAGGCGACCGCCGCCAGCCGGTCCTTGCCCTTAATGTTGATGAGCCGAACCCCCTGCGTCGCGCGCCCGGTGGAGCGGACGTCTTTGACCGGACAGCGGACGATCATCCCTTCCTGGGAGATCAACATGACTTCGTCCTGGTCCGCCACGGTCTTGGCGCCGACGACCTCGCCGTTTTTCTTCGTCACCTTGAGGTTGATGATCCCTTTGCCGCCGCGGCTCTGCAGGCGGTACTCCTCAATCGTCGTGCGCTTACCGAACCCGAGCGCGGTGACCGTCAATAGCTCGCTCTTCGGCTTGGCGATTACCATCGCGATGACCTCGTCGCCCTTGCCCAGCCGGATGCCGCGCACGCCCCTCGCGGAGCGGCCCACCTCGCGCACCTGCGCCTCCGGAAACCGGATCGTTTTGCCCTGGCGGGTGGCCAGCAGCAGCTCCAGCTCCCCGTCGGTGATCTCCGCCTCGATGAGCTCGTCGCCCTTCTCCAGCGTGATCGCGATGATGCCGGCCTTGCGCGGGTTGGCGTAGGCGTCCAGCTTCGTCTTCTTGATCGTCCCCTGCTTCGTCGCCATCACCAGGTACGCCTCCGGCCCAAAGTCCTTGACCGCCACGAAGGTGGAAAGCCGCTCGTCCTTCTGCAGCGAGAGGAGGTTGACGATCGCGGTGCCCTTCGCGTAGCGGCTGGCCTGCGGGATCTCGTGCACCTTCAGCCAATAGCACCGGCCCTGGTTCGTGAAAAAGAGCAGCGTCTCGTGCGTCGTCGCCACGAACAGGTGTTCGACGAAATCCTCCTCCGTGGTCTCCATCGCGGTCACGCCGACGCCGCCGCGCCGCTGCTTGCGGTAGGCAGAGACCGGCAGCCGCTTAATGTACCCCGTGTGGCTGATCGTGATGACCACATCCTCTTCTGCGATGAGATCCTCGAGCTTGAAATCCTTCACCTCGCCCAGAATCTCCGTCCGCCGCTCATCGCCTGAGCGCTTCTTGAGCTCTTGCAGCTCCTCCTTGATGCCCTCAAGCACCTTCTGCTCGCTCTTGAGCAGCGCTTCGTAGTCCTCGATCTTCTTGAGCAGCTCCTGGTACTCGGCCTCGATCTTATCGCGCTCGAGCGCGGTCAGCCGCTGGAGCTGCATCTCGAGGATCGCCTGCGCCTGCCGCTCGCTGAGCTTGAACTTCGCGACGAGCGCCGCCTTCGCTTCCTGCGGGCTCTTCGACTGCTTGATCGTTTTGATGACCGCGTCGAGGTGGGCCAGTGCGATCCGCAGCCCCTCGAGGATGTGCGCCCGTTCCTGCGCGCGCGCCAGCTCGAACTTCGTCCGCCGGATGACGACCTCCTTGCGGAAGTCGATAAAGGTTTGCAGGAGTTGCTTGAGGGTGAGCACGCGCGGCCGCCCGTCGACGATCGCCAGCATGATGATGCCGAAGGTCGTCTCCATCTGCGTGTGCTTATAGAGCTGGTTGAGGACGACTTGATCGTTGGCGTCGCGCTTGAGCTCGATGACGATCCGCATCCCGTCCTTGTCCGACTCATCGCGCAGGTCGGAGATGCCGTCAATGGTCTTCTCCTGCACCAGTTTCGCGATCGCCTCGAGGAGGTTCGCCTTGTTCACCTGGTACGGGATCTCCGTGACGACGAGGGCCTGGCGGTTGCCCTTCATCTGCTCCACCTGGGCCCGGGCGCGGATGCGCACCGAGCCCCGGCCCGTCGCGTACGCGTCCTTGATGCCGTCCTTGCCGCAGATGATGGCGCCCGTCGGGAAATCCGGCCCTTTGACGTGGCGCATGAGGGCGGGCAGCTCGATCTCCGGCTGATCAATCAGCCCGCAGAGCGCGTCCACCGCCTCGCTCAGATTGTGCGGCGGGATGTTCGTCGCCATCCCCACCGCGATCCCGCTGGAGCCGTTCACCAGCAGGTTCGGCAGCTTCGCCGGCAGCACCTTCGGCTCGGTGCGGCTGCCGTCGAAATTCGGCGCCACATCAACGGCTTCCTGCGCCAGCTCCGCGAGCATCTCTTGAGAAATCGCGGCAAGCCGTGACTCCGTGTAACGGTACGCGGCCGGGGGATCCCCGTCGATTGAACCCAGATTGCCTTGTCCTTCCACCAGCATGTACCGCATGTTCCAGTCCTGGGCCAGGCGGATGAGCGCGTCGTAGACCGCGATGTCGCCGTGCGGGTGGTACCGTCCGATCACGTCGCCGACCACCGTCGCGCACTTGCGGAACGGCCGCTGGTGCGTCAGCCCGTTCTCGTGCATCGCGTAGAGGATGCGCCGGTGCACCGGCTTGAGCCCGTCGCGCGCGTCGGGCAGCGCGCGCCCGACGATGACGCTCATGGCGTAGGCGAGGTAGGACTGCTTGATCTCCTCCTCAATCTCCCGCGGGACGATCTTCTCGCCAAGCGCGTACATGGCTAGATGTCCAGCTCCTTCACTTCCAGCGCATGCTCTTCAATAAATTGCTTGCGCGGCTCGACCGCCTCGCCCATCAGCGTCGTAAACATCCGCTCGGCCTCGACCGCGTCCTCGCTCGTCACCTTCAGGAGCGTCCGCTTGGCCGGGTCCATCGTGGTGTCCCAGAGCTGCGTCGGGTTCATCTCGCCGAGCCCCTTGTACCGCTGGATGACCATGCCCTGCCGACCTTCCTCCTGGACGGCGAGCAGCGCGTCCCGCAGCCCGGCGAACGTCTGCGCCGGCTTCCCCTCCTGCGCCAGCTTGAACGCCGGCTTGGAGTCCTGCGGAACATAGTCGCTCAGCGAGAGATCCAGCCTGTCGAGCCGCCGGGAGAGCTCGGTCATCTCGGCCGACTCATAGAGCTCGGTGAACTGGGCCGTCGCGCCCAGGCCGGCCTTCTCCAGCTCCTCCAGGTTGAGGTCCCGCTTCTGGGCGAATTTGGCCAGCTCCTCGTCGTCGTAGATAAACGACGTCTCGCCATTGAGCCGGATGCAATAGAGCGGCAGGCCCTTCTTCTTGTCGAACTTCTGGAAGTAGGCGGCCAGGTCGATCCGGTACCGGCCCAGCCCCTTGACCAGCGGCTCGATCTCGGCCAGCAGCTTCAACAGCTCCAGCAACGTCTTGTCCTTATAGGCTCGCTTGCTTTTCAGGTGCGTCAGCGCCTGTCCCTCCGCGCCCAGCTCGAGCAGCAGGTGCGACATGGCCTCATCGGTCTCGATGTACTCCTCGCGCTTGCCCCGTTTGATCTTGTACAGCGGCGGCCGCGCGATGTAGACATGGCCGTTTTCGATAAGCTGCGGCATCTGCCGGTAGAAGAACGTCAACAGCAGCGTCCGGATGTGACTGCCATCAACATCCCCGTCCGTCATGATCACGGCTTTGTGATAACGGAGCTTCGACAAATCAAATTCGCTGCCGACCCCGCAGCCCAGCGCGGCGATGACGGTCCGGATTTCCTCGTTGGTCAGCACTTTATCCAGGCGCGCCTTCTCGACATTGAGGATCTTCCCCTTGATCGGCAGGATCGCCTGGAACCGCCGATCGCGCCCCTGCCGGGCCGAGCCGCCCGCGCTATCGCCCTCCACGATGTAGAGCTCGCACAGCGCCGCGTCGCGCTCCGAGCAATCCGTGAGCTTGCCCGGCAGCGCGCTCGACTCCAGCAACCCCTTGCGCCGGACCAGCTCCCGCTCGTGCCGCGCGCGCTCGCGGGCCCGCGCTTCGATGAGGCACTTGTCCGCGATCTTGTTGGCGATCGCCGGGTGCTCCTCGAAGAACGTCGACAGCTTCTCGTTGCAGATCGAGGCCACCACGCCTTCCACCTCTGGGCTGCCCAGCTTCGCTTTGGTCTGCCCCTCGAACTGCGGTTGCGGGATCTTCACGCTGACGACCGCGGTGAGGCCCGCGCGGGCGTCCTCGCCTTCGATCGTCAGGCTGTCGCCCTTGAAGAGGTTCTTCGCCTTGCAGTACTGGTTGATCGTGCGGGTCAGCGCAGACTTGAACCCCGACAAGTGCGTGCCGCCGTCAATTGTGTTGATGTTGTTGGCGAAGGAGAACAGGTGCTCCGCGAAGCCGTCGTTGTACTGCAGCGCGATGTCGACCTGGACGTTCTCGCGCGTGTCCTCGAAGGCAACCGCCTGGTGCAGCGGGTTTTTGTTCTTGTTCAGGTGCTCAACGAATTCCTTGATCCCGCCGTCGAACTGGAAGGTCGCCTCCTTGTCGCTGCGCTCGTCCGTGAGGCGGACCGCCAGCCCCTTGTTGAGAAACGCCAGCTCCCGCATCCGGTTGGCGACGGTCTCATAGCTGTAGGCGATGCCGCCTTTGAAGATCTCCTTATCCGCCTTGAAGGTGATGCGCGTGCCGGTCCCCGTCGCCTTGCCGATGACGGTCAGGGCCGAGACGGTTTTGCCGCGCGCGTAGCGCTGCCGGTAGACTTTCCCGTCGCGCCGCACCTCGGCCTCGAGCCATTCCGACAGCCCGTTGACCACCGACACGCCCACGCCATGGAGCCCGCCGGCGACCTTGTAGGTGCGGCTGTCGAACTTGCCGCCCGCGTGCAGTTTCGTCAGGACCACCTCGAGCGCGGGCTTTTTCTCCGTCTTGTGGAGGTCGACGGGGATGCCGCGCCCGTCATCGATGACCGTCACGGAGTGATCCTGGTGGATGCTGACGTCGATGTGGCTGCAAAACCCCGCCATGGCTTCGTCGATGCTATTGTCGACGACCTCTTCGATGAGATGGTGCAGCCCGCGCGTGCTCGTGTCGCCGATGTACATCGCCGGCCGGCGGCGCACGGCCTCCAGCCCTTCGAGGACCTGGATGGCGCTGGCGTCATAGGCGCCGGCGTTCTCCGGCGGCACGGCGCGTGCTGGGGGGCGACGCCGCGCTTTCATGTTGTCTGCCCGTTTCGTCTTTCGTCGCGTCATCCCACGCCCTGCCGCTGTCCCGCCCCGCCATTGGCGGGGCGGGACGGCCAGCCCTCATGGACGTCCGCTGCGCCGCTGGCCCGGCGGCGCCTGGGCGGGGGCATGCGGCACGCGCCGCCTCCGGCAGGTTGTGGCATCATGGCTGCTGCCACCATTGGGCCCCTTTGTACCGCTGGCGCTGGTCGTTCACGGTCCTGGTCAGCGTTTTCGTCCTGGTCAGCGTATGGTACAAGCTGTTGTCGCGCAGAATCACGCGGCTGCGGATCCGTCGCTGCCGCACCGGCAGCGCCGCCACCAGCTCTTCCACGCGAAGCGCCCGCGTCCGATCGATGAGATAGGCCATGCCAACGCTCGTCAGGCCCCTGGACGAATGATGATTTCCTCGACGCGCCCCGGGGCTGCGGCGCCCAGGCGCTTCAACAGCTGGGCGCGTTGGTAACTCAGGACGAATCCGTCCCCTGGCTGGTCCGCGCGCACCACCAGCCGCCCGCGCCTGAGGCTGATCGGCTTGGTATGCGCCGCGAGCTCGCGCCCCACCAGCTTGCCCCACCGCTGCTGGATGGCCCGCAGGGCGCTGTGCTGCGCCTCGACCCGCTTGAGGACGGTGGGGATCAGCGCATCGAGCCGCTCCGCCTGCCGACGAGCCATGGGGAGCTCCGACTCAGGCCACCTTCATGGGCAGGACGAGATACGTGAACTCCGGCAGGCGGATCACGGCGGGCCGGTCAGGCCCGGTCAGCTCGATGTGCACCTCGTCCTGCGGCAGGACCTTCAGCGCATCGAGCCAGAACTCCGGATTGAAGGCGACGGTCACCGGCTCGCCGGAATAGGAAACCGGCAATTCCTCCCGGGCGCTGCCGACCTCAGCCGATTCTTTTGAGACGACGAGCTGGATGCTTCCGACTTCAAAGAGCACCGCTTGGGAGGCCGCCGTTGTCATCAGGCTGGCGCGGCGGATCGCGTCTATCAGCGGCTGTCGGGCGCACACCAACCGCTGTTTCGCCGCCGAGGGGATGACCTTTTCATACTGAGGAAACTGCCCTTCCACCAGGCGGGTGATAATCGTGACCTGGCCAAACCGGAAGGTGAGTTGATTGTCCTTCAAGGGCGCAATGGTCACCTCGTCCTCGCTGGAGCCATCAAGCAGCCGGCCGAGCTCCCGAATGGTTTTGGAGGGAATGATGACGTTGGGGGGGCTTTTCCCCTGCGCCGTCGCCGGGGTCTGTGCCGTGGCCAGTCGTCGGCCGTCCGTCGCCACCATGACGAGCGTGTCTTTTTGAGTGGTGAGCAGCGCGCCGTTGAGGATAAACCGCGTCTCTTCCATGGACATGGCGTGCGCGGTCATGGTGATGAGGGTTTTCAACGCCCCCTGGGACACCAGGGTCTGCTCTGGGGACTCGGTGGGAGGGAGGGTTGGGAAATCTTCCGCGGGAAGGCCTGGGATACGGAAATAGCTTGTCCCGCAACTCAAGGCGGCGGTGTGGTTCTTTTTCGCCTCTAGCGTAATCTGCTCGGCCGGCAGCTCGCGCACAATCGTCGTAAGCTTCCTCGCGGGAAGCGCCACGGCCCCCTGCTCTACCGGAGGAATGAGAGGAAACCGGCACTGGATCCCCACATCCAAATCCGTTGCGGTGAGCGTGAGCTCTCGCTCGGTCGTTTCGAGCAGCACATTGGTTAAAATCGGCAAGGTGCTTCGGTCGTTCACCGCGCGCTCAACCACCTGGAGGGTTTTCAGAAGTTGGGGTTGGGGGATGCTTAACCGCATCAGACCTCCTACTATTCTTTTATCTTCTATACAACCACTGGTCGTACTCGTAGTTGCTGTGTATAGTGTGGAAGCCCACTCCTCATGCGCTCCACCTCGACGCCGCTATGATGAGTTGGTTGAGCTGCTCAATGGTGTGTTTCTTGTGGGCGTCCTGTGCAATCGCCTGTTCAATCTTCTCTACGGCGTGTAGCACGGTGGTGTGATCCCGCCCGCCAAACGCCCGGCCAATTTCCGGCAGCGAAGCCTCCGTCAACCGGCGACACAAAAACATGGCGACTTGCCGCGGGTAGAGGATCGACCGCTGGCGCTTCAGCCCGCGCATTTCCTGGCGATCGATCTGAAAGAACTCTGCGACGCGCCGCTGAATCTCCTCAAGCGTAACCCGCGCGCTCACCTCACGGACCATTTCCTTCAGCACTTCCCTGGCCACCTCGGCGGTCAGGGGCTTATTGAAGAGGTGGCAGTAGGCGGTGACCCGGACCAGCGCGCCCTCCAGCTCGCGGATGTTCGAGGTGACCTGCTGCGCGATGAAGTCCGTGACCGCGCTCGCTCCCTCAATCTGCGCCTCCTCCGCTTTCTTGCGGAGAATGGCGGTGCGCGTTTCCAGATCCGGCGGCTGGATGTCGGTGACCAGCCCCCACTCGAATCGCGACACAAGGCGGTCCTCGAGGCCGGCGATCTCCTTTGGGGAGCGGTCGCTCGAGATGACGATCTGCTTGTGCGCGTCGTACAGCGCGTTGAACGTGTGGAAAAACTCCTCCTGCGTCGCTTCTTTCTCGGCGATGAAATGGATGTCGTCGACGAGCAGGACATCCACGGTGCGGTAGCGGTTGCGGAACTTCGTCGTGGTCTTCGTCTGGATGGCGGCGATCAGCTCGTTGGTGAACTGCTCGCTGGACAGGTAGACGATCCGCCGCGCCAGCCACCGGCGGCGAATGGCGTGGCCGATCGCCTGCATCAGGTGCGTCTTCCCCAGCCCCACGCCCCCATGGATGAAGAGCGGATTATAGGCCTTCGCCGGGGACTCCGCCACCGCCATCGAGGCGGCGTGCGCGAACCGGTTGCTCTGCCCCACGACAAACCGGTCGAACGTGTACTTGGCATTTAACCCCTGATCCCACCCCGCCGAGGGCCCGGGATCCTCGCCACGGTCCTGGCGGGGCTCCGCCATGCGCGGGAGGACGGTGGTCAGCACGGACCCGAGGCCGGTTGAGGGGGCGAGCACCAGCTGCACGTCCCGTCCGCTGGCGTGGGCTTTGAGCGCGTCCAGATAATGCGAGGCCACCCAGTCCCGAAAAAAGAGATTCGGCGCCTCAAGGACCACCGCCTGATTCGTGACAGACGCCACCGACAGCGGCTCCAGCCATCGGCCGACCACCTCAGATCCCAGGCGGGATTTTAACGCTTCTCGGGCGGCTGCCCAGTCAAACGGAGGGTTTTGCACAGTTTCCACACGTTTTGCACAGGCTTCAGGGAGCCCCATTATAGCACCCCAGGCAACCGGCTCAAGCGATTTCTCCTTGATTCATAACCCCCCCATCCGTATAATTGCCATGAGCCGGCCATGAAGAAACATTTACGACCCATCAGCGTTCGGAAACGCAAGCAGACGCACGGATTTCTGCGGCGCATGCACACGCGAAGCGGGCAGCGCACGCTGTCCCGCCGTCGTCGGAAAGGGCGCTGGCAGCTGGTCCCGGCCTAGAGCCCATCCCCACCCCTCGCGTGGGCCGCCCGTCGGTGACACGCCTGAAATTCACTCACGTCTTCCGCGCGGTGTATCGCCGGGGACGGTGGGCGAAGGGATCCCTGCTGTCCGTCGGAGGGCTGCCAAACGAGGCGGCCGTCACGCGCGTCGGCCTCAGGACAAAACGCGGACTGAAGGGGGCGGTGGTACGCAACCGGCTCAAGCGGCAACTGCGCGGGATCCTCGAGCGGCAGCAGAGGAGGCTTCGAACAGGGCTTGATCTCGTCATTGTCATCCACCCGCCGACAGGCCAATCCGACACCCCCAAACTGGAAACCGAACTCATTAGCCTATGCAAACGCCTCGGCGCTCTTGGGTCGTGCTGATCGCCACCAGGGCGATCGACCTGTATTCTAACCTGCTGAAACACATCATGTTGCCATCCTGTAAGTTTTTCCCGAGCTGCTCAGCATATGCCAGAGAGGCCTTCATCCGCCATGGCGCGGTGCGCGGAAGCCTTCTGAGCGCCTGGCGGATTGCCCGCTGCCAGCCATTTTCGTCGGGAGGCTATGACCCTGTAAGGTGATGGAAAAACGCGTCCTGCTCGCTGCGATTCTGTCCGCTCTGCTCATCTCCTGGTATTCGGAGTTCTTCCTCAAGCCGGCCGTCCCAGTCAAGTCTACTTCTAGCCAGATCGCTCCGCAGGCCAAAGCGACAGAACCAAGAGGAATTACATATCATATTGAACAAGAAGATGTTACATCTATTTATTCAGAAGATGTTGAAGTGCGCATCGGCCAGAAGACCGGACAGATTCGTGAAGTGATGCTGAAGCGCTTCAGCGATCAGAGCACCAGGCAGCCTCTTCGGATCGCAGCAGACGTCCCATTGCTGTCGATCAAAGTTGGAGTCGGCGATACGTCCTGGAGGCAGGAATTTTCTGACAACCGATCAGCGAGGTTCTCACAAACGAAAAACGGTATAAATTACAATATTTCATATTCATTTCAAAAGTATAACCATAAACTGTCCATAGAGTTAACTAGTGATTCCGCAAAGCAAGAGACCGTGCACATCTTCTCTGCGTGGCGTCGAGCTGATGCGCTAAACGGAAAAACTAACGTATTGGAACTCACAACATTTGGGTTAGAGAAATCCGGAAAACCATCTTATAAACGGGATCAGTGGCCGATCAAGGCTGAGAGAAATGTTCCACGTGGAACAGCAATCCTGGCACTCACAGAACGGTATTTCTGCCAGGCCATCAAGCCGATAGATGCCATCCTTGCCGTGACGCTCCTCCCATCGGTGAACAACACAATCTCAGCAGAGTCGTCAACCACTTTTACTGGAAGGCTTGCGCTCTCGGTATTTTTCGGCCCGAGAGACTATTTCTATTTGAAACGAGAGAACCTCCAGGAGGCATTTCCGATTGGCGCGCTCGGGAAAATCGGGCTCATCTTACTCGCTGTTTTAACCTGGATTGCTGGGATCACGAAAAGCTATGGCGTAGGCATCATTCTTCTTGCTGGGCTGATTACCTCCCTGACCGCGCCATTTACCTTGATCAGCATGAAGTCCATGAAGAAAATGCAGGAGCTCAAGCCAGCAATCGATGGCATCATGGCTCAACACAACGCTAATCCAGCTGAAGCGAATAAAGCCGTCTTTCAGCTCTATCGAGAGCACAAGGTGAGCCCGCTCAGCGGATGCCTGCCAATGCTGCTTCAAATGCCGATTTTCATCGCGCTCTTCCAGGCGATTTCCCACTTTATCGAGCTGAGGGGAAAGTCGTTTCTCTGGATCGACGATCTCTCGCTGCCTGATCGGCTGGCGGTCTTTCCGTTTTCGTTGCCGATCCTTGGCAACTCGTTCAATCTCCTTCCGCTGATCATGGCTGCGACCATGTACGTTCAATCAAAAACAACCCAATCATCAATGGGACAAACAGGTCAGACGAATCCAACAGCCAAGCTCATGTCGGGACCGCTCATGTCAATTATCTTTGGCATCATGTTCTATCAGTTTCCAGCCGGTCTGGTCCTTTACTGGCTGACCAATAGCCTCATGACACTTGCCTGGTATCGAGTCGCCAAATAGCACAGGTTATTCACCACGCCCCACGGGCTAACGCCCGTGGGGCGTGGTTCACAGGTGTGCATATGAAAAATGTTCTTGCATTTCACTTGAGCGCTGGCTAGGATAAAGACCACGCGAGTTCCACGTGGAACATTGGGAGGATGGCAAAAGCAATCGCAGTCTGTAATCAGAAAGGCGGCGTTGGAAAATCCACCACGGCCGTGAACGTGGGATCCTACCTGGCGATTTCTGGCAAGCGCACCCTCCTGTTCGATCTTGATCCTCAAGGCAACGCGACAACAGCCTGTGGAGTCTCTCGCAATGACTTGCAACAAGATGTCTATGCAGTACTTGCAAATAATCTCCCTGTTAAGCACGCTGTGAGGAGCACCTCCATTGAACAGCTTGATCTCGTCCCAGCCAGCCTGGACCTAGCCGGAGCTGAACCGTATTTCTCCGGGATGGACCAGAAGGAATCTTGGCTCAAGCGCGTCTGTGAGCCGTTGCAGGAGGAGTACGCGTTTCTGTTGTTCGATTGTCCGCCTTCGCTGGGCCTGTTGACCGTCAATGCGCTGGTGGCGGCCCAGAGTACGATCATTCCGGTCCAATGCGAGTATCTGGCGCTCGAGGGGCTCAACGCGCTGATGCACGCCATCGGGCTCATCAAACAGAACCTGAACCCGTCGCTGCGCGTCGGCGGGATCGTGCTGACAATGGCGGACTTCCGCGCGAACCTGGCCCGCGAAGTCGCGGACGAAGTGAAAAAGTTCTTTAAAGACCTCGTATTTGAAACCTCCATCCCGAGGAATATCCGGCTGGCGGAATCGCCGAGTTTTGGCAAGCCGATCTGTCTCTACGATCCGCACTCGTCAGGCGCGCTGGCGTATCAGCTGCTCGCACAAGAGGTGGTCGCGCGAGAAACCCAGGAGATCACTCCATGAAGCGATTGGGACGCGGGCTGGCGGACATCATCACGACGGCGGAGCCCGGAGCCCAACAGGAGGGCGCCTCACGCTTCGTGATGCTGCGCACCGAGCAGATTCGGCAAGGGCGGTTTCAGCCGCGCACGACGATGAGCCCGGAGGCGATGAACGAGCTGAAGGCCTCCATCAAGCGCACCGGCATGATCGAGCCGATTGTGGTCAGGCCGATCGCCCACGGCACCTATGAGCTGGTGGCGGGTGAGCGCAGGCTGAGAGCATCACAAGAGCTTGGAATACAAGAAGTTCCATCTATTATCAAGAATCTGACTGATCGGCAAGCGCTCGAATTCTCCTTGGTGGAGAACATCCAGCGGGAGAATTTGAACCCCGTTGAGGAAGCGAAAGGCTACACGAGACTACTTGACGAATTCGGCTATACGCAGGAAGATATCGCCTCCGCGGTCGGCAAGGACCGTGCGACGGTCGCCAACCTCTTGCGGGTCTTGTCGTTGTCGGAGGCGATCCAGCGGGAGCTGCGCGACGGCACCATCACGTTGGGACATGCGAAGGTGCTGCTCAGCGTGGAGGACGGCGCGAAGCAGCTGGAGCTGTGCCGGCGCGTGAAGCAGCACGGCCTGTCCGTCCGCCAGCTCGAAACGCTGGCCGGGACATGGGCGCCGCGGAAACGCCGCCGCGCGCGGCCGATGGATGCGCAGGCCAAGGCCATCGAGGACGGCCTGCGGCAGGCGCTTGGCACCAAGGTCAACCTGTTTCCGCGGGCCAAGGGAGGACGCATCGTGATCGAGTTTTTCTCGCAAGAAGATCTCGCGCGAATCGTCCAGCTGCTGCGCGTGTCAGTCTGACGCCAGGCATGCCGGACCAGGCAACCCTCGTCATCATCAAGCCGGATGCCATCAAGCGCGGGCTCGCCGGCGCGGTGCTCTCCCGCCTGGAGCCGTTGCAGCTCGAGATCATCGGAGCGAAGGTGATGACGGTCGGCCGCCCGCTGGCCGAGCAGCACTACCAGCACATCAAGGGCAAGCCGTTTTTCGAGGAGACCGTGGAGCATTTGCTAGGGGTGCGCCACGGCGTTTCGTCCGTGTTGGCGTTTGTCCTATGGGGCCCGGACGCGATCGAGCGCGTCCGGCAGGTCACCGGCGCCACGAGTCCGGAGAAAGCCGATCCGATGTCCATCCGGGGGTCGCTGGGGCGGATTACGACGAGCGGGTTGATGGAAAACGTCCTGCACGCCTCCTCAAGCCCTGAGGAGGCGGCGCGGGAACTCCGGATGTGGTTTCGCCCTGAGGAGCTGCTGCGGCCGCTGCCGGTGCGCTGATGGGGGCCATTCAGAGCATGACCGGCTATGGACGCGCCAGCCGGCAGACCCCGTTGGGGCACGTCACGGTGGAGCTGCGCAGCACGAATCACCGCTATTTGGAGCTTGAGCAGCGGTTGCCCAACGGATTGACCGCCTTGCAGGGGAAGCTCACGGAGCTGTTGCGCGGCCACCTGCGGCGCGGGCGGGTGGAGGCGCTGATCGCCGTGCAGAGCGACCAGTGGCACCAGCGACGCGTGACGTTCGACGAGCCGCTCATCCGGCGCTACTACGAGGCGCTGATGGACTTGAAAGCCCGGTTTGGGCTCAAGGGCGCGGTGACGCTGGAGCAGTTGCTGTCGCTGCCGCAGGCGGTGACGATTGCCGAGGAGCGCCTGCCGATCGAGAAGCTCTGGGAACCGATTCGGCAAACCGCGCAGGCGGCGGTCCGCGAGCTGGTGCGGGCCAGGCGGTGCGAGGGGGCGAAGCTCACCGCCGATCTGCGGCGGCAGCTGGCCGCCATCGAGCGGCATGTTGGCGCCATCAAGCGGCGCCGGCCGCGGGCGCTGGAGCAGCAGCGCCAGCGGCTGCGCGAGCGGCTGACGGACCTGCTGGGGCCTGGCGCTGCCGGATCCGCCGCGCAGCTCGAGCAGGCGGTGGCGCTGGCCAAAGACGCGGACATCCACGAGGAGCTCATCCGCCTCGAAAGCCACGCGGCGTACATGCGCCAGACCCTCGGCAGCGGACAGTTGGTCGGCAAGCGGTTGGATTTCATCGCGCAGGAGCTGATGCGGGAGACCAACACCCTGGGCGCGAAGGTGAATGACCCGGAGGCGGCCCAGCACGTCGTGGACGTCAAGGGCTGCATTGAGAAGATCCGGGAGCAGGTGCAGAATCTCGAGTAGGCAGCAGGCAGGACGCAGAAGGCAGCCGCGGTGTTGGTCAATATCGGGTTTGACAATGTGGTGGCGGCGGGCCGGATCGTCGCGGTGATTTCCTCGGAGCCGTCCCCGATCAAGCGGCTGCGCGAGGCGGCGATCCGCCAGCATAAGCTCGTCGATGCCACCAACGGCCGGCGGACACGCACCGTCATCATCACGGACTCAGACCACGTCATCCTCTCGAGCCTGCAGCCCGCGACGGTGGCCGAACGGCTGACCGCGCTGCAGGGGGGATGACCCCACCACCTGTGTGCCCGCAGCCCGTCAGGCAGAGCGGCAGATACCACAACGTCGGGCTGAGTTGGCGGCAGGCCAGACCGTCAAATGCTAGGGGCACGGCCTGCCTATGACGGCCCTGTCCGGAGAGGAGGCAGGCCGAGCACAGGTGGTGGGATGAGCTCACCGCGCAGGCAGGGGCGCGTGTTCGTCATCTCCGGGCCGTCGGGCGGCGGCAAGACCACGGTCGTGGAACGGCTGGTGCAGGGGGTGCCGTGGATGAACCGCTCCGTCTCGGTGACGACGCGCGCGCCGCGGCTTGGCGAGCGGCGGGGGCGAGCGTACCGCTTTGTCTCATCGGGGCAATTTCACCGCCTGCGACGCGCGGGCCGGCTGCTTGAGTGGGCCAAGGTGCACGGCGCGTACTACGGCACGCCCAAGGCGCCGGTCCTGGCGGCCTTGGGGGCGGGGCGGGATGTCGTGCTCAGCATCGACGTGCAGGGCGCGCGCCAGGTGCGACGCGCGCTCGGGCCGCGCGCGGTGCTGGTCTTCTTGAAGCCGCCCTCGCTGGCGCAGTTGCGCCAGCGGCTGCGGCGCCGGCGCACGGACACGCCGGCGGCGATCTCTCGCCGGATGGCCGCGGCGCGGAAGGAGCTCGCCTGCGCGGCATGGTACGACTACACGGTGGTGAACGACCGGCTCGCGCAGGCGGTTCGGGATGTCCAGGCGATCGTGACAGCCGAGCGGCGCAGTCAACGAGAGGGGTAGCGTCAGCATGGCACAGGTGCCGATCGAGGAACTCTTGAAACGGTGCGGCAGCATCTACCGGCTCGTCATCCTCGCGGCCAAGCGGGCGAAAGAGCTCGCCGGAGGCGCGCCGCCCTTGGTCGAGAGCCACCACAAGAAAGTCACGTCCGTTGCGCTGGAGGAGATCCTGCAGGGAAAGGTGCTCTATAAACCGGACGCGGCGGCGGAAGGCGGCAAGAAGGGTCGGGGCGCAAAGGCGAAAGAGGAGAAAAAGAAGAGGGTGGCCGCATGACCAATGCACCGGAAGTCGTGCTGGGGATTACCGGATCGATCGGGGCGTATCGGGCGGGCGACCTCGTCAGGCAGCTACGGGACGCCGGCTACGCCGTCACCTGCGTGATGACGCAGCGGGCGACGCGGTTCCTCGCCCCGCTCACGCTCCAAGCGCTGTCCGAGCGGAAGGTCTACACGGACCTGTTCGATCTTGAGAGCCCGCCGATCCTCCATACGACGCTGGCAGATCACGCGAGGCTCGTGCTGGTGGCGCCGGCGACCGCGAACATCATCGGGAAGTTCGCCAGCGGGATCGCGGACGATCTGCTCTCCTGCATCCTGCTGGCGACGCGCGCGAAGCTGTTGTTTGCGCCCGCCATGAACGTCCACATGTGGCAGCACCCCTCCGTCCAGCGCAACGTCACCGCGCTGAAGCGGCTCGGCGTGCGGTTTGTCGGGCCGGACGTGGGCAAGCTGGCGTGCGGCTATGAGGCGATCGGCCATTTGGCGGAGCCCGAGGAGATCCTCCGGGCGGCCCGACAGCTCGTGCCGGTGGTGGGAACACCGTCCGCCGCCGCGCGTCCGGCCCCGGCCCCGGCGCGGCGGCCTGCCAGAAAGCCGGCGAAGCGCGCTGGGCGAAAGCGGTAAGCGTCGGTTACGAGTGTTGATCAGCGCCGGGCCCACACGGGAGCCGGTCGACCCGGTGCGGTTCCTCTCCAACTACTCCACCGGGTACATGGGCGCCCAGCTCGCCGCGGAAGCGGTCCGCCGCAGGCATCACGTCGTGGTGGTGAGCGGGCCGGGGGGTGAGCCGCTGCCGCCCGCGGCGCGCGTCCTGCCGGTGGAGACCGCGAACGACATGGCGCGGGCGCTGCAGGCGCAGGCCCAGCGCGCCGACGCGATCATCATGGCGGCGGCGGTCGCCGATTTCCGCCCGACACGGCGCTCGCTCACCAAGCTCACGCGCGGCGCCGGCATGACCCTGCAGCTTGAGCCCACCCCGGATGTGATCGCCGAGCTGCCGCGCCGGCCGCGCCAAGTGGTGGTCGGCTTCGCGCTGGAAACGGACCAGGTTCTGGCGCGGGCCCGAGCGAAGCTGGTCGCCAAACGATTAGACCTCTTGGTGGCCCAGCAGACGGGCGGCCGCGACGTTCCGGCCGGCTCCCCGTTCGGTCGGCGGCCGGTGCGCGCATGGCTGCTCGAGGCGGAGCGGGCGGCCGGGCCCAGGGCCGGGCGGGTGGTGGTCAGCCGCCTGGGGCGGCTTTCGAAGCCCATCCTGGCCCGCGTGCTCCTTGACAAAATCGAGGCGCTCTGGTACGGTCAACCAGACCCCCTACAGGCGGCCCATGCGACGTAACCTCTTGCTGGCAAAGCAGCACGCGTCAGGCTTTACGTTGATCGAACTGCTGGTTGTCATCGCGATTATCGGGATCCTCGTGGGGTTTCTGGCGCCTGGGGCGATGAAACTGCGGGAGAAGGCCAGGCGCTCAAAGTGCCAGAACAACCTGAAGCAGATCTACTACGCCCTCTCCGCCTACCGGGACGATCACAACGAACAGTATCCGGAGTCGCTCGACGCGCTCTACGACCAGTACCTCGACGACCTCCAAGTGTTCAAGTGCCCCTCGTCGGCCAGCCCGGTGCCGGCCGCCCCCTCCGCCGGCGACTACGAGTACCACACCGGGCTCTCGCCGGCCAGCCCCTCAACCACCGCGGTGGTTGAAGACGGTCCGGACAACCACCCGGACGGCAGCAACATCCTGCGCGTTGGCGGGCAGGTCGATTTTGAAGCCAGCAAGCCGTAACCCCCAGCCCGCGCCTCCCCATGCCGCGCTGCGCGCGCCCCGCGTTTCCAGTACAATAACGGGAGGGAACTGTCCGTAGCCTGTTGGCATTCCTGTCCCTGAGGAAGGGGAGACGAGGGAGCGAGCCAGCGAGTGCGTGGAGCGAGCGAGGGCGCGGTAGCCAAGTGGCAAGGCGAGGGTCTGCAAAACCCTTATGCATCGGTTCGATTCCGATCCGCGCCTCCAATCTTGCGACGGGCACGCCGGGGTGGCGAAACTTGGCGATCCGCGCGGGACTTAAAATCCCGTGTCCCGAAAGGGGCGTGTGGGTTCGACTCCCACCCCCGGCATTGAAACGGAAGTGGGGGTCGAAGGGAGCCCCGCCTTGGGTTGATGAAAGGAGCCGCGACGAACAGGAGCGGCGACCCCCACTCGGCGGGGCGGATGGCCGACCGGCGCGAGCGAGCACCCACTCCAACGGGTGCGCGGCACATGACGGGTGCGAGCGAGCGGAGGCGCCGACTCCCACCCCCGGCATACAACCGAGGGGCCGTTTCTATTTTCCCGCAGTCGATCGACCTGCCTGCCGGCAGGCAGGTCGAAAAATAGAAGCGGTTCCGGGAGATGCGCCATGACATGCTCTTGCGGTAGCCAAGAAGCCGCGCGGCGGGTGATTCCTGTCTGGCTGATCGTCGTGCTGTTCATCTGCGGGATCCTGCCGGGGATCGTGGCGTTGTACTGCCACAACCGGCTGCTGGCCTGCGGCTCGTGCGGCCGCATCCGCTGGCAGTTTTAGACTGGCCGTAGCCGGGACGGCGGCGGTCATCAATTGAGGAAGGGGGACCAGGGAGGCCGCAGGCCGACCGAGAAGGGGGAAACCTCTTGGTTGCCCCCTGATGGAGCGAGCGTCCCTGGGTTTCGTATAGACGCGAGCGACGGGCGGTTAGCTCAGTTGGTTAGAGCGTTTCCTTGACATGGAAAAGGTCAGAGGTTCGAGTCCTCTACCGCCCACCACTTAGAGAAACGATGCAGCCGTGGGACGATCCGAAGACAATTGCGAGATTCAGGCGCATGAGCGGAGCCCAGAGCGCCAGGATTGGCGCCGGCATGATTCGCGCCACGGTGGAGATCGCGCGGGCCTCGATTCGGACCCAGCACCCACACTGGAGCGCCAGACGATGCGAGCAGGAACTCCGAAAGCTTCTCCGGTCCAGCCCCCGTGGGACTATGAGACGCTCGTCCAGCAGTTGATCGACCGGCTTGATCGGACAGGGATGCCGTACATGTTCATCGGCGGGTTGGCCGTGAGCTATTGGGGGATTCCGCGCACGACCCTGGATATCGACATCGTGATGGCCCTTGAAGTCGGGAACGTCGTGCGCTTAGCTGCTCCCCTGAAGGCATTGCGGTTCGACATCCGCGTCGATGCGTTGCGGCTCATCGCGAGGGTCGGAAACACATTGCTCGCGCACACCGGGTTCTCGCCGCACCGCGTTGACTTTTGGATTCCACGGACCGAGTTTGAGCAGGAAGCGTTTCGGCGCCGTTGTCGGAGATCGCTGTATGGAAGGACCGCCTGGCTGGAGCGCCCTGAGGAT
>Ga0137796_10000619_pt1 | contig 21643 bp, 20 predicted proteins | sample OV2TP3_FD_97704 | JGI IMG/M metagenome (GOLD analysis project Ga0137796, IMG submission 97704) | reverse complement strand
CGCACGTCCCCGTCCACCACCAGTCGTTGACGAAGACCGCCTCGACTTTGGGCAGGGTGTTGTGAACGACGTCGTAGTGCCACTTGGTGTTGCCCAGAATCGAGTTGCCGTTGGCCCACCAGGCGCTCTTCGTGGGCGCGGGCGTGTGCGTCTTCCCGGTGACGTTGTGCTTCCCGGCCTTGAGCGGTCGATCTCCGTAATTGAACCAGTGGGCCGATTCGGCCTTGTAGCAGTATTTCGTCCGCGAGGGTTTCGCGGGATCCAGCTCGATGTCGAACGGATTCTCGAGGATGTACTGCGGGACGCCGTTGAAGAGCGCGGTGCGATAGTTGCCCGCGTAGCTCCCCACGTTTCCCCCCATGCGCCCGATGTTCCCGGTAAGTGCCGCCAGGAGAAAGATCCCGCGATCCTTGAGGTCGTTGTTGAAGAACTGGTTCGGTCCCATTCCCGTGGCGATGAGCGTCGTTCCGCGATGCTTCGCCACCTGCCGTGCGACGGACTCGATCCCCTCCTTGGGAGCCCAGGTAATCTCGCTCGTCGCAGCGAGGTCGAAGTTCTCTTCGATGTACTTCCGTACGAGATGGAAGACGGGCGCAACTTTCACGCGAGAGCCGTTGACCTGTACCTCGTACTCCCCCTCGAGGGCAGGCTTGACCTTGGAGCGATTGCCGACATCATCGCGCGAGACGGCGACGGGACGGCCGTCCCACACCACGAAGTCCCCCCACTCCGCCCGTAGCTCCGGCGCGATGACCTGGTCGCCTTGCATTCCCGGAGCGGCCGGCTTCTCGCCGGGCTTGAGCACGATGGTGTTGTTCGAGAGCTCGGCATTCCGGTATCCGGGAATAACCTCGGCGGCCCGGAGGAGCTTGCGCGTGTCCAGCCGCACGAGGAGCGGCAAGTCCGTCCGCGTGCGAACATACTCCTCGTCGTAGCGTTTCTCGCGCAGGACGACTCCGGCCATCCCGAGCGCGAGCGCCGGGGAGGTTCCCGGCCGGACGACCAGGGCCTCATCCGCCTTGTTCGTGGTGGATTGGTATTCGCACGCGATCGTAATGATCTTCGCGCCGCGAAGCCGCGCCTCCGTGAGCCAGTGCCCGTCGGGCATTTTCGTGGAGATCCAATTCATGCCCCAGTTGATCACGAGGGTCGCGTTCTCCGTCGCGAAGAGATCCCACTCGACCGTCTGCTGCCCCGTGATCATCGGATGGCCCGGCGGAAGATCCGTATGCCAGGTATAGCTGTCCCAGCAGCGGCCTCCGTAGGTCTTGTCCGCGTCCACCTTTCGGAGATGAGCGTCGAGCAGCGCCATGCCGTTGGAAAACCGATTTAGCGCATACACCCGTGTCTGTCCAAGAAGCGGCATTCCCCCGCGGAACTTAAGGCATTGCGTCCCGGCCTCGTGCATGACATCGACCATCGACTCGTCATAGCCTTGCGCCCGGAGCCGTTCCGCGCCATCGCGACCGGAGTACGTCCGGGCGATGTCGACGAGCGCGGTGGCCGCCAGCTCGTACGCTTCCTCCCACGGCACTTTGACGTACGGATCGTGGCCCCTTCGGAAACGCTCGACGGGGGGCCGACCGGTCTTCGGATCACGGGGAAAACCGCCACGGGCCCACTCGAGGAATCCCTTCCGTACCATCGCCCCGCGCACCCGGCGGTCTCCGTAGATCCGGCGGACGAGGCCGAGGCCCTTCTGGCAGCAGCGCGGATCCCACCGGGCGCTCGCCTGGTTTCCGTAGACGTCCGTCGCCTTCTGATAGCCGTAGGTGGGGCCGAGACGCAGCACGACCCCGTTCTTCACGTACGCGCGCAAGAGGCAGTTGTGCGTATCGTTCGGCGCGCACAGGAACGTGAAGGAAGAGTCGTACCGGTAGAGATCTCGGTACGCCTTCTCCCATCCGCGCTGCGCATACTTCTCGAGCGGGCTGTCCTGGCCGGAGAGCCACCGTTCCAGCGGCCCGCCCGCCATCGCGCCGAAGCCGAGACCGCTCGCGTAGTGCAGGAAGGACCGCCGGCTGATTCCCTTCTGCTCGTCGCGCTCCATCCGCGCCTCCGTTCACAGGTTCAGGAGTACCTGGAGGAAGACCCAGTCCTGATCGTGGTCTTCTCCCGTGTCCTTCACGAATCCGCCCGCGAAGAAGTGCGAGTACCCGGCCCAGAATTCCAGCCGCTCCCAACACTTCCACTTCGCGTAGAGGTCGATCTCATATCCGACCCAGGGGTCTGCAGAGCCCGTCGTGTCGCGCCGGATCGCCGTTCCGGCGGCCGAGTACCAGGCGTCGCGATCCTCCGCAAGTCGAAAGGCGTGTCCGTCCAGGTGCAAGGTCCAATCCTTCATCGGTCGCACCCGGACGCTCAAGAGGATCGCGTGGAGGTTGCGCCAACCGATGAGGTCCGCGTGGCCGTGGTAGGAATGAGCGAACGGAAAGATGGGATCGAACGTCCCTACGTCCCCGTCCGTCGGGTCGTCGTCGCCGCTCGCGAAGGCGACCTCGACGCCGACGCGCGGCTTCCAGTCGTGCTCGAACGTGAATCCGGCGGTGAAGGCGGCGGCCCAGGCACGTACGTCGTCGTCCGCCTGATCGCCGTATTGGAACGCGATCTCGCCCGAGTAGTCCACGGGCCCCGTCTTGCCCTTCGCGCGAAACCCGAACGTGCCGTCTTTGCGAGGACCGAGAGACCCCCCGACCTCGCTGCCGAAATCGTCGTCCGCGAGGGCGCGGCCGAACACGTAGACGTCGAACTCATGCTTCTCGAGCTTGCGGCAACTCGCGTAGATCCCGGCCATGGAGTAGTCGTTCTTGCTCCGGCTCCCGAACACGGACCCTTCGGCGAGGTTCACTCCCCAGAGCTGGACGCTCCACCCCTCGGGCGAGAACGTCGCGTGGATCCCGTCCCAGGAGCGGCCGGTATTGCTCCAGTCGAGAGGGCTGACGAGTCGCCCGTCGCCGAGCGTGGGAAGTTCCATCCGACCGGCCTTCACCGCGAGCGGGAGGTCGCCGATCTCGCGGATCTCGAGGAATCCCTGCTTCATGTCGAAGTCCGACGTATCCCCGCCTACCGGGTCGTCTCCCCACACTCGGCCGTCTTGGAATTGCACGAACGCTCGGAGCTTCTTCGACACGCCGGCGTCGAGGTGGATGCGCACGCGTTGGTAGACCGTTGTGGAGTAGTCGTCGCCCGGAGCCTTGTAATCGGCCACGTCGCGGAATTCGCCACGCAATCTGATCTGCCCCCCGATTACGAGCGAGTCTAGGAGGGGCGCATCGACCTTGAAGCCCGAAGGGCTCTTCTGCCCCTCGAGCTTTTTCACACGATCTTCCAATTCCTGGACCTTGCGTCGAAGTTCGTCCTCCTGCGCCAGGGAAAGACAAAGGATCGAGAGCAGTCTCACGGTTTGACTTCGAGTCGAACGTCTTTGCCTTCTTCGACGACCGCCTCAAACACCGCGTCGAGTTGCTTCGGCTTCAGTCGCTCGTTCCAGATCTTGATCTTCCATTTCCCTGCCGGGACGTTTGGGATCCGGAACTCACCCTTCTCGTTGGCGACGGCGAAATACGGCGTCTTTACGGCGACTACGTATCCGACCATTTCGGGATGGAGCGAGCAAAGCAGCGTGTAGACGCCGGGGCGGGTGAAGGAATACGTCCTCTTTTCATTGAGTCCCCAGTTGCCGAGATTGAACTTCTCGTTATCCGGGGAGTTCACGTTGTGCTCGAAGCCGTCGCTGTTGAGGAACTCCACCGTGCTTCCGACCAGAACGGGAGCGACCTTTGGAAAGAACTCTTTGTTTCGCTGGTCGACGCGCACCGTCCAGGGAGGCAGGAGGAAATCGCGACCGTCCATCGACTCGATGAAGACCGCGGTGGGAAACTTCGCGGCGGACTTGTGGGCGACGACTCCCGTCAGGACGCCCGTTCCCTTCTGGAGGAGTTTGATGCAGCAGCACGTGGTTCCGCCCCCGCACGTTCCGCAGGAGCAGTCCTTGCACGGCTTCACCGAGCACGGGCAGCTCTCGCTCGTGTACCAGACGTTGGGGCAAGGGGTGACGGTTTTCCCGTTCTTCTGAGGATGGCATGGATCCTGTTGTGCGGCACCCAGAAGCAAGCCAAGGAGCGCGATCGCAGGTGCGGTAGTCCTCATCATGACTCTCCTTTGCAACTCCTGGGTGGGAAAGCAAAGGGGCGGCCATTTTGCTTCCGTCGATGCGACCCTGCCGCGGCGGAAAGAATCGGCACCACCTTGGGGAAAATTCCACGCTCGACTTCTTCGACGACATGCGCCAAAAAGCGCAATCGGCTGACCTACGAACGCGACGTCGCGATCGGTCGTCCTGAGGCTGACGCCGCGATTACGGAGGCTGAGAGGATTTTGCACGGCCCTCGGGAGGATGACTGTCCTCCTGCGGCCGGCACCGAAAGCGGGCGGATCGAGGCCGGTGTGATTCCCGTTCGGCGGGCTGAGAAGCGAGCAGCGCCAGGAGCGAGGAGGAGACCTAACCTTGAAGAGGTTGTCGATGACGAGCGACGCCGCGATGCGACGCTTGTCGCCACCGCGGCCACGATCCTACCGGGATAGATAGGATCGACTCGCGAGCGGCAGCCTCACCGAGAACTCCGTGCCCCTTCCGGGCTCCGACCGCACTTCGATCCGGCCGCCATGGTCCTCTACGATTCGGTTCGCCAAGTAGAGCCCAAGCCCCTGTCCGGCCGATTTCGTCGAATGGAACGGCGTGAACAGCGTCGCCCGAACCTCGGGCGTCATTCCCTGTCCGGTGTCGCGGATCCGAAGGACCGCCTGACCGCCGCGGACCTCCAGCGACAGGTGAATATGGCCCCGACCCTCGATCGCCTGCGCGCCATTCACGAGGAGATTGAGGAAGACTTGGGTGAGTTGGCCCGCCGAGCCCAGGACTTTGGGTCGAGAGGCGAACTTACGATGGACTTGCGCCTTGTCTCGAATTTCCGTCCGACACATGCGGAGACTGGAGTTCAGGATCGAGGCCAGATCCACCGGCTTCCTTTCGGCCGTCTCCGGGCGCACGAACTCGCGGAAGTTTTGGATGATCCTTCCGATGCGCTCCATCCCCCCCAGGGAATTCTTCAGGGCCTCTTCGACGCCATCGAGATCGGCCCGTCCCCGAAGCCGGCGCGCGGCTGCGACCATCGAGGGTCTCATCGCACGATCCGCTGCCGCGATCCATCGGCGTACCGCTCTCATCTTCTTCCGAAGGACTCCGAGGTAGAGGGAAACATATCCGATGGGATCGTGGATCTCATGGAGCAGGCCGGCGGTCACGAGACCGGTCAGCTGGAGTTTCTGGCACTGCATGATGTCGGTGGGAAAGCGCTGTCTGTCGCTATCGCTCGCCCGCAGCAACTCGTCCATCCTCGGGCAGAAGGAGATGGGTCGATCGCGGCTCATGTGCTTCCCTCCATCGCCTCCTCCCCACGATGAAGATCACTTCGGTGTCGTCGGAAGCTCCGAATCTTCGAAATCGTACGGACCGTGGTCCACCTTGGGAATCTCCAGGAAGTTGTACACCGGAGGCGGCGACGCCGTTTTCCACTCCAGCGTCGCTCCGCCCCAGGGGTTATCGGGTGCCTTCGCGCCCGATCGCAGGGATCGGAGGAGATTGACGATCATGATGAGAATCCCGCCGGCGAAGATCCACGATCCCACGGCCGCCAGCCCATGCCAAATCTGGTACTCCGGCAAGTAGTCGTAGTACCGGCGCGGCATGCCCATCCATCCGGCGATGAACATGGGGAACCACAGCAAGTTAAATCCGACGAAGATGTGGAGCCAAGATACGAACGCCGCCCGGCCGCCGTACATCCGGCCCGTGATCTTCGGAAACCAGTAGTGAAGCCCGGCGAAGATCATGAGCCCGGTTCCCCCGAGCATCGTGTAGTGGAAGTGCGCCACCACATAGTAGGTGTCGTGGACGTTCACGTCCGCCGCCAGGCAGGCATTGAGCACGCCCGTCAGACCCGCGATGCTGAAGAGGAAGATGAAGGACAGCGCGTAGAGCATCGGGACCGAGAGACGAATCGAGCCCTTGTACATCGTCGCAAGCCAATTGAAGATTTTCACGCCCGTGGGAATCGCCACGAAGAAGGTCAGGAACGAGAACATCACCCGCGCCGCATCGCTCATCCCGCTCGTGAACATGTGGTGGCCCCAGACGATGTAGCCCACGACGGCGATCGAGAGACTGGACATCGCGATCCACCAGTACCCGTAGATCCGCCGCCGGGAGAAGACGGGGATGATCTCCGAGACCAATCCCATCGCAGGGAGGATCATGATGTACACGGCCGGGTGCGAGTAGATCCAGAACAGGTGCTGGAACAGGATCGGGTCTCCCCCCTTCGCGGGATCGAAAAAGCCTACGCCCAGCAGTCGTTCCGCCAACACCAGGATCAGCGTGATTCCGATCACCGGCGTCGCCAAGACCTGGAGCCACGCCGTGGTGTAGAGCGTCCACACGAATAGGGGCATCTTTCCCCACTTCATCCCGGGAGCCCGCATGCGGTGCACGGTCGTGACGAAGTTCACTCCCGTCAGGATCGAGGAGAAGCCGACGAAGAAAACCCCGAGTCCGCAGATCGAAACGCTCGTGCGAGAGAGCAGGCTGTACGGCGTGTAAAACGTCCACCCGGTGTCGACCGGACCGCCCCCCAAGAAGAGCGAGGCGTAGATCGTGATTCCGCCGAGAAGGAAGAGCCACCACGAGAGGAGGTTGAGCCGGGGAAAGGCGACGTCCCTCGCGCCGATCTGAAGCGGCAGGAGAAAGTTCCCGAACGAAGCCATCAGTCCCGGAATCACGAAAAGGAAGACCATGGTGATGCCGTGCAGCGTAAAGACCGAGTTGTACATCCGTCCCACCATGATCGTCTTTCCCGGGGCGAACAGTTCCAGCCGGACCAGGAGTCCGAGCGCGAGCCCCAGGAGGAAAAAGAACATCTGGGTAACGAGATAGAGAATCCCGATCCGCTTGTGGTCCGTCGAGAGGATCCAGCCGAGAATCCCCGAGAAGCGACCGGAATAGCGATGGTAGACGTGTTCCTGCGGAAGAGCAGCGACGGCCGCGCCGGTGGGCATGCGGAAAATCCCCCAGGAGAAGCAGACTCTTCTCGGGAGCAGCAAAGTGCCTGCCGCGCCGGCGATCAGGAAATCTTCCGCGCGAATGCGGACAATTCCTCTACCGGTTCGTATCCGCACCAAGGATCGGTTTCGAAGCAGTCTCCGGTCAGCGCGAAAGCGCGGGATCGGGAGCCTCCGCACATCCGCCGGAACGGGCATCTCCCACACCTCCCCTTGAGTCGGTCGGGATCGCGGAGGGAGCGGAAGAGGACGGACTCCCGGTAGACGGCCTCCATCGCGTTCCGGCGCACGTTTCCCGCAGACAAGGGAAGAAAACCGCTCGGGTAGATGTCGCCCAGATGGGAGACGAACAGGAAGCCGTTTCCCGCGTTGACGCCGCGATGGGCCAGCGCCATCGGGCCGTCCGAACTCGCATGCTCTACGCGGCCGATTTCATGTTCGTGTCTCTGACGCAGGTAGCGCCGAAAATGGGGCGCCTCCGTGACCTTGAGGATGAATCGCTTCCGGTCCTGCGTCTTTCGGAGAATCTCGAACATCTCTTCGCACCGCGCCGGAGTCAGTCCCGGAATCCCCGATCCTCGGCCCGTCGGAACGAGAAAGAAGACCTCCCAGAAGACGATTCCAAGCCTTTCCACCAGCGCCGCCATCGCGGAGAGATGCTCGGCCGAGGCCGCCCAAACGCAGGTGTTGATCTGGGGTGGGAGGCCAAGCTCGTGAGCCCAATGAACGGCGCGTATCGTCAGATCGAAGGCGCCGGGCGAGCCGCGAAACGAATCGTGGCGGTTCGCGTCCGGGAAATCGAGGCTGAATGCGACTTGATCGAGGCCGGAGTCCTTCAGGCGCGACAGCAGGTCGCGAGAGAGGCGGGGTGTCGCCGCAGGAATAGTCGCGACGCGGATCCCTCGCTTCTTCGCATGGCGGACGAGGTCGAAAAGGTCGGGGCGCGTCGCGGGATCCCCGCCGCTCAGAACCAGGAGCGGCGTCCCCATCTCCGCCACCTGATCGATCATGGACCGGCCTTCCTCCGTCGATAGCTCCCCTGGGATCGGACCCGGAATGGCGCACGCCCGGCAGTGGCGACATGCGAGGTCGCAGGCCTGCGTCGTTTCCCAGATGACCAGGAACGGCGCTCGATCGAAGTCGACCTTCCACACGCCTCCTGGATTAGCAAACGCCGAGCCCCGGATTTTTCCAAACTCGGTGAGGAGAAATCCGCACTCGGGACACGGCGAACTCCGGACTCCCCTGGCCCGAGCGTTGCGGACGCAGAGGCGGGGATGCTCTATACCGTTACCCTCGCTGAAACCACCGGTCCTCGCGACCTCTCGGACCAACTGGAACGTGGGAAAGTAGTCTTCTTTCCGGTTTGCCCGATACCGCTCCCGGGCGAGGCGGAGCTCCGCTTCCTCCGAAGCGAACTTGGTTCTCATCTCTCCCACAAGAATCCGAGTTATCACGCGGACTCGGATCGAATCTTCGGCGTGCGCGGCTCACCCCGGTTCCAAGATCGAGCCCGGGACATTCTCCGAGATCACTACGGGCACGTTCGACTTTTCCTCGGGCGGGTGCTGCCCGATTTCGCGAGAGGATGGCGCGTCGCCACTTCCAGCTTTCGGCCGCTTCAAGAAAAGGGACGCAGGATCCGAGCCCACGCTTCGAGCGAACTGATCCATGTGGACGCCAACGCGTACGGGGCGACGAATGGGGACCGCATCTTGCGCTTCTTCGTGAACGTTCATCCGACCGAGAGCCGGGAATGGGTTTCAAAGGGAACCTTTTCGGTTCTCTTTCAACGCTATGCCGCGGAGGCGGGAATCGCGGGTTTCCATGACCTGCGGAAGGGATTCTGGAACGAGATGTACAGCGGAATCCTGCGGGGAGTATCGGCCGCGGGCATGAGAAGCGCACGGCTGGTCGACTCCTCGCCCTACGATCGGCTGATGCGTCGCTTCCACAACTGGATGAAGGACTCGCGCGAATTCCAGGAGAGCCCCGACGGACTCCTGCCGCTCCGGTTCCCGCCCTACTCGGCATGGATGGTCCTGACCGACATGGTGAGCCACGCGTGCGTGTACGGCCAGCATGCCTTCATCGACACCTTCCTCATTCCGCTCTCCAACTGTCGGATGCCGGAGCATTCGCCCTACCATATCCTTCGATCGGGAAAAGCCCCCGACCCAGCGGGAGACGGCATCGGTCGGGACCTGGCACGGCCTTTGCGTTCCGAGTAAAGGGAGGTAGACATGCGTCATCTCACCGAGGTACTTCGCCTCGAACACCGCACCGTCCTGGACCACCTCAACCGCATCGAAGCCGCGTTGGCCGAAGGATCGAACGAGACCCTGAGAGCCGAGCTGACTTTCCTGGAATCGGGCCTGGTTCCCCACCGGCGCAAGGAAGAGGAGTTCCTCTTCCCGGAGTTGGACCGCCGATTCGGCTCCGAGTGTCCCCCGGTCCGATGCATGATCGAGGATCATGCGGAGGAGAAGGCGCACGTTCGGGGACTTCGAGAGGCCCTGGACGCGAGCGATCGGGACGGGATCCGCCGGAGCGTACTGGCGCTTCTCAACCACCTGCGCAATCACATCTGGAAGGAGGAGAACGTCCTCTTCCCGATGGCAGAAGAGGTGCTCGAGGGCCCGGCGCAAGAACGGGTGCTGGCGGGGTTCCGAGAAGTAGGGAGCTGTTGCGGCGAGTGCCGCGAGCCGTGAACGGAGGATCGGGTCCCCGGTTCGCGGGGGCGCGCCTCCGCGATCGAGGGAGTTCCTTTCGATGGCTCCCTCCTCGACCGCGAATGCTGTGAACATCCTTGGGGATGATTTCGGCGCGAAAGATTCCGCAACTTCCGCGACTTTTCCCCATCGCAGCCGCGGCCGCGGACGGTAGGTAATGTGGTTATCGATTTGCTGCGACGTACGGCGTTCCGATGCCGAACCCTCTGGAAGCAATCGTCGAGCGCTGCCGGCGGGCCTCCATCCAGGAGGACGTCCTCTCTTGGAAACGGACGACCGGGGGCAAGGCGGTAGGCTGTTTTCCCGTCTACGTGCCCGAAGAAATCCTGCACGCGGGGGAAATCCTGCCGGTGGGAATTCAGGGAGGGGGAGGGATCGACACCGACTTGGCGGACTCCCGGATCCAGTCGTTCGTGTGCTCCATCGCCCGTAGCACTCTGGAACTCGGCCTCCGCCGCGATCTCGACGCACTCGACGGAATGGTTTTCCCCAACATCTGCGACGTATCCAAGAACTTGGCGGGCGTCTGGAGGCGGAATTTTCCGGATCGGAAGGTCGAGTATGTCCACCTGCCGCAGAATCCGGAGTCGGCGTACGCCGAAGAGTACCTTCGAGCGGAGTTCGGGCGATTGAGAGAATCGTTCGCCGAATTGGCCGGTCGTCCGATCTCCTACGAATCCCTGCGGGAGAGTCTTGCGGTCTTCAATCGGAACCGCAGGTCGATCCAAGATCTCTACCGGCTGAGGGTCGAAAAGCCCTGGGCGGTGACGGCCGCGGAGACGCATCTTCTCGTCCGCGCCGGTCGGTTCCTTCCCAAGGAAGTGCACACGAGTCTGGTGGAGGAGGGTACCGTGGCGGCGGAAGCCTCGTCCCGACGCCGGAGGGACGGTCTCCGTGTGGTAATCGAGGGGGCGTTCTGCGAGCAGCCCCCCGTGGAATGGCTCGAGACTCTCGAACAGGCGGGGTGTCTCATCGTGGACGACGATCTCCAAATCGGCCGTCGTTGGTTCGACCGCGATGTCGAAACGGGCGGCGATCCCCTCGCCGCGCTCGCACGAGCGTACCTGCGAACCTCCCCCTCCGCGAGCATCCGCCACGGCGACGAGATCTCGCGATCTCAGGCCTTGGTGGCGCGAGTCAGGCGATCCCGCGCCCAAGGCGTGATCTTTGCCGCGGCGAAATTTTGCGAGCCCGCGCTTTTCGACTATCCGATCCTCCGCGCGGCGCTGGAGCGGGAGGGGATCCCTTATCTCACGTTCGAATTCGAGGAGAAGATGAGCGTCTTCGAGTCGGTCCGTTCCCAGGTGGAGACGTTCGTGGAGGCCTCGCTCTTCTTCGCATGAAACATCAAGGCGTCGGTCGGGACCTGCAGAAGCAACTCATGGCGGGCTGGTACCGGGAGCTCGCGGAAGGCGAGGGCCCCGTGGCGTATCTCTTCATCAGCGGAAACGTGGTAGAGCTGCTCCGCGCCTTCGGGTTCCGCGTCGTCTACCCGGAGGTGAACGCCCTGCAGTGCGGAGTCCGAAAGGTCGCCGGAGATCTCATCCTGAAGGCGGAAGATCAGGGCTATTCGTCCGACGTCTGCGGATACGTCAAGAACGACATCGGCCTCGTGGCCTCCGGAAACGTGGGCCCGTTCGGAAAGCTCCCCAAGCCGGACTTGCTCTTGTGTACCTATTCCGGGTGCGCGACCTACCTCAAGTGGTTCGAGGCGCTCGCCGAGATCTACCGGGTCCCCCTCGTGATGTTGGACGTCCCGTACCTCCGCGCGGAGGAGCCCGATCCGCACGCCGTCCGGTACGTTGCGGGTCAGCTCCAAGAGCTCGTGGCGGTCTGCGAGCGGATCTCGGGCAAGAGACTCTCGAGGGAGCGTCTCTCGGAAATCCTGGACCGGTCTCGTCGTGCCGAGGATCTCTGGATGGAGATTCTCGACTCGTGCTCCGGAACTCCCTCGCCCTTCGACGCCTTTTTCGAGGCGGTGTTCTTCATGGCCCCGATCTACGTCCTCCGGGGGACGGAGGACTGCGTCCGATACTACGAGTCGGCCCTCGCTGAGATTCGGGAGCGCCTCGAGCACCGCATCGGGCCGGTCGAGGGGGAGCGCCATCGGATCGTTCTGGAAGGGCCTCCGCCCTGGCCTCACTTCCGCGCCTTCTGGGATCTCTTCAAGAAGTGGGGCGTCTGCTGCGTGAGCTCGACCTACTGCCGCGTGGGCGGGATTTGGGATCGAGGATTTCGGCACGACCCCTCCCGGCCGTTCGAATCGATCGCCGAATACGCGGTGCGCTGTTACACCAACCTCAGTCTCGAGAGTCGGCGCCGATTCATGCGCGAACAACTGGAACGGTTCCGGGCGGAGGCGCTCGTGATCCATTCCGTGAAGTCCTGCCGCGTCTTCTCGGTAGGCCAGGCCGACACGCGGGACTACTTCTCCCGGGAGCGGAGCGTGCCGACGCTCTTCCTGGAGAGCGATCTCGCGGATCCGCGCTATTTCAGCGAGGCGCAAATGCGGAACCGCATCGACGCCTTCTTCGAAGCGCAGGAGCACCTGCGAAAGGGGGTCCCGTGCTCGTAGCCGGAGTGGACGTGGGATCCACCGCCACGAAGGCCGCCGTCGTGGGCGAGGACCGGCGCGTCCTCGGCCGCGGGCTCGTCTCCACCGGCGCAAACGTCGTGCGCGCCGCGGAGTCGGCCTTTCGCCAGGCCCTGGAAGCCGCGGGAAACGAGGAGTGGGAGATCTCGCACACCGTCGGAACCGGCTACGGACGATACCGCGTGCCGTTCGGCAACAGCCAGGTCACCGAAATCGCGTGCCATGCCAAAGGCGCGCACTACTTCTTTCCCGACACGCGGACGATCATCGACATCGGCGGCCAGGATACGAAGGGAATTCGGGTCGGCGCGTCGGGGGAGGTCTTGGATTTCGTGATGAACGACAAGTGCGCGGCCGGGACCGGAAGATTCCTCGACGCCGCGGCGACGACGCTGGGAATCGGGATCGACGAGATCGGGCCCCTGTCCCTCCGCGCGCAACTGCAGCTCCGCATCACCAACGTCTGCGCGGTGTTCGTCGAGTCGGAGATCATGTCCCATCTCGCCAAGGGGAGACGCGTCGATGATATTCTCCGGGGCGTCCATCTCGCGATCGCCGGAAGGAGCATCGCGCTGGTGCGCCGCATCGGGATCGAGAACGAGGTCACCTTCACGGGCGGGGTTTCGCGGAATCCCGGGATGGTCTCGGCGATCGAGGAGAAGCTCTCGACGCGGCTCAACGTAAGTCCCGATTCGCAATTCACCGGCGCCATCGGCGCCGCCCTCTTCGCGTTGGAGAAAGTGGAACACGATGTACGTGCTGGGCATTGATCTGGGGAGCCGGACCTGCCATGCGGTCATCGTAGACCCCGATGGCTCGGTCGCGGGCCGATCCGCGGTCCCCGTCACCGCGGATCTTCCCGGAACCGCCCGGCGCGCGGAGGCGGCGGTCGAGAGATCCGTCTCCGACCTCTATGTCGCCGCCACCGGATTCGGTCGGTACCAGGTCCTCTTTCGCGACATCGCCATTACCGACATCACCAGCCACGCCTTCGGGGCGCGATCGCTCTTCCCCGACGCGAGCTGCGTCCTCGACATCGGTGCGCAGACGTCCCGAGCGATGCGATATCGGGAGGACGGGCGGGTCGAACGCTTCAAGATCAACGACAAGTGCGCGGCCGGGGCGGGGAAGTTCCTCGAGCGCGTCGCGCGAGCGATGGAACTTCCCCTCGACGAGATCGGAGAACTCTCGCGACGATCGAAGGATCCGGTTACCATCTCTTCGATTTGCGCGGTCCTCGCCGAGTCGGAGATCATCAATCACGTGACGCAAGGTCGGGCGGTGGAGGACATCCTCATGGGCGCCCATCTCTCGATCGCCGACCGGGTGGTGGCCCTCCTGCGTCAAGTGGGAATCCGAGGGGAGATCGCCCTGACCGGCGCGGTATCCCGAAATGCGGGAATGGTGGCCGCGTTGGAGCGGAAGGTGGGACAGCCGGTGCGGGTCTCCTCGGATTCCGAATACGCCGGCGCGATCGGGGCCGCCCTACTGGCGAGGAAGCGATTGCGGATGATGAGCCATGAATACTCCTCGTGAATTCGAGCCGCCGGATCGGACGTTCGAGGACGTCCGGTACGGCAAGTCCGACGGCGTGGCGACCATCACGCTGAATCGCCCCGCCGCGTACAACGCTTATCGTACGAGGACGCTCCAGGAACTGATCGTCGCCTTCCAAGACGCCTCCTGGGACGACTCGGTCGCCGCGATCGTCTATACGGGGGAGGGCACGCGCGCGTTCTGCACCGGGGGCGACGTCAAGGAGTACGCGGAGATCTACACTCGGAAACCCCGGGACTACTGGAAATACATGGCGCTCTTCCGCACCTACATCGAGTCCATTCTCCACGCGGGCAAGCCCGTGATCGCCCGGCTCAACGGGATCGCGGTCGGCGGCGGAAACGAGTCCCAGCTCGCCTGCGATCTCACCGTGATGGCCGAGCACGCGTACGTGGGACAGGTCGGCACGTCCGTCGGCTCGGTCGCCTGCGCCGGCGCGACCCAGTGGCTTCCGCTCGTCGTCGGCGACAAGCGGGCACGCGAGATGTTGCTGCTGAATCCGAAGATCCCGGCGCGGAAGGCGCTCGAATGGGGACTCGTCAACTCCGTCGTTCCCACGGTGGTCCGGGAGGGCCGCGTCGTCGAGAATCCCACGCCCAAGGAGATCGAGTCGGCGCACGCGGGCACGGCGGGGTTCGCGATCGACCTCGCCCGACTCGACGCCGAGGTCGCGAGTCTCGCGCATCAACTGAAGGAGAAGTTCCCCGAGTGCACTCGATATACCCGAACGCAAACGAACGCGCTCAAGGACCTTGTTTGGGCTATGACTGTCGGGCACGCGCAGGATTGGCTTTCGACGCACTTCGGGGGCGTCGAGCCCTACGAGGGGATGCGCGCGTTCGTGGAGAAGCGCCGGCCGGACTACGCCCGCGTGCGCGCCTCCGAGTTCTTGTGGGGCCCTCCGGCGAAGTCCTGCCCGTGCGGGGCCCAGGGTCTCCCTCAGGGATTCGAACACTGCGGGAAATGTGGAGCCAAGTTGTGATCCTCGACTACCGGGAAAGGCCCGGCTACGCAGTGGTGGAATGGAATCGGCCGCCGGCGAATGTCCTCACCATGGAACTCCTCGAAGAACTTCGCCGGGCGTTCGCCCGCGCCGCGGCCTCCGCCGCCCGCGGGCTCCTCCTCCGCGGATCCGGGAAGTGCTTCTCCGCCGGCGCGGACGTTTCGGAACACCTTCCCGGAAAGGTTGAGGCGATGCTTCCCCTCTTCACCCGCACCGTCCTCGATCTCCTCACGCTCGACATTCCGACGGCCGCCTACGTGCACGGTTCGGCTCTCGGAGGGGGTTTCGAATTGGCGCTCGCCTGCGACTTCCGGGTCGCGGACGAGAACGCCCGGTTCGGGCTGCCCGAGATCCAGTTGGGCGTCTTCCCCCCCGTCGCGGCGGTTCTCCTTCCCCAGACGATCGCGCGGTCTCGGGCGATGGAGATGCTCCTGACCGGCGATTCGATCTCGGCTCGGGATGCGGCTGATGCAGGGCTGACGCGCATCGGTGCCGTGGAGACGGCCGAATCCCTCCTGGATCGGATTGCGGCCCATCCGGTACCGGCCGTGGCGACGTGCAAGCGTGCGGCGCGCGAGAGGGTCGTCGAGAGGATCACGCTCGCGGAACGAGCGTACCTCGACGATCTGATGAAGCATCCCGAGCCGGTCGAGGGCCTTCGAGCCTTCTTGGAAAAGCGACCGCCGGCCTGGAGGAATACCCGGTGAGAGCCGCCGTCTTTCGAGGGCCCGGATTGTCCGTCGAGGATGTCCCCATTCCGAAGGCCGGCCCCGGCGAAATCCTGGTCCGAGTGGCCGCGTGCGGGGTCTGCCACACCGACCTGCACTACCTCGACCACGGCGTGCCGACCTACAAGAAACCGCCGATCATCCTGGGACACGAAGCCTCCGGTACGATCAGCGAAGTGGGAGCCGGAGTCGGAGGCTGGAATCGGGGCGACCGCGTGCTCCTCCCCGCGGTGCTACCGTGCGGACGGTGCGAGCTCTGTCGCCTCGGACGCGAGAACATCTGCCAGGAAATGAAGATGTTCGGCAATCACATCGACGGCGCGTTCGCGGAATTCGTGGTCGCGCCTGCGAAGGACGCGATCGCGATTCCGGAGAGCCTCCCTCTGGTGGAAAGCTGCGTCGTCGCCGACGCCGTGTCTACGCCGTTCCACGCCGTCGCCAACCGAGGCCGCGTGCGCGCGGGAGATCGAGCGGTCGTCTTCGGATGCGGGGGCGTGGGCGTGAATGCCGTCCAACTTGCCGCGGCCGCGGGCGCCGAAGTGTTCGCCGTGGATCTGGATCCCGAGAAGCTCGAAATCGCGCGCGGGCTGGGAGCTCGCGATGTCCTCTGCGCGCGCGACGAGAAGGACATGGTGAAGCGACTCCGATCCATGACGGCCGGAGGCGCGGACGTCTCGTTCGAATGCATCGGGAACCCTCTCACGGTGCGACAGGCCGTCGAGTGCCTGCGGCGAGGGGGGCGTGCGGTGATCGTAGGATACTGCGACAAGGCGGTCGAGATTCCCGTGAGTCGCGTGATGTTCCTGGAGCAGGAGATCGTGGGATCGCTCGGATGCCGGCCCGTGGACTATCCGCGGATCCTGCAGATGGCGGCGAGAGGAAGAATCCTCCTCGAACCGCTCGTGACCGGGCGCTTCCCGCTCGAGAGAATCGGGGAGGCGTTCGAGGCGCTGCGCACCGGCCGAGGACTTCGAAACGTCGTTATCCCGTAGCCCGCACGATCAGCATCGGGACGCTCGCGGCGCGGAGGACTTTTTCCGTGACGCTCCCCAGGACCCATCGCCGGAAGCCCGATCGACCGTGGGTCGACATGGCGATGAGGTCGGCGCCCGCCTCCAGAATGCGGGAGGCGGGATCCCCGATCCGTTCGGCCCACGTCGCGGGGATTCCTTCGGAGATCAAGCCCTGTACGATCCGGTCCAGTCCCCCCCGTCTCCGGCCGCCGTACGTTCCTGGACCCGGAGCAACTGCACCCGGCCGTCGCAATGCCGGGCCAGATCTCTCACGGCCGGAAGCACCCCGAGCGAGAGCGGGCTTCCGTCCGTCGGGACGAGAATGTCCTTGATCTCTCTACGGCACTCCTCGCCGAACGACCGGACTACGAGGAGAGGCGTCGTCGAACAGCGGAGCACCTTCTCCGTCACGCTGCCGAAGATCCAGCGGGCCATTCCGCCGCGACCGTGCGTGGACATGGCTACGAGTGCGGCCCTCTCCTTCTCGGCAAAGTCGACGACCGCCTCGGAAGCATTCCCGATTTGGACGACGCCCCGTGCAGGAACGCCCTCGGCGTGGAGACGGGATACCACCTCGCGCAGATACCGTTCCGCGGTTCGGGTCAATTCCGCCGCCGGAGTCAGCGCATCCACTTCCGGGACCTCCGGAACCACCGCCCGAAGGAGCACGAGATCGGTCTCGCCGGGGCGAAGAATCCGCGTCACGCGGGGGAGGACGGCCTCGGCCAGCGGCGAACCGTCGAGGGGAACCAGAATCCGGTCGAACAACGACACCTACAGCACCTCCTTGCGCCGAAGATCCCGCCACACGTTGACGAGATACCCGATCATCACGGCGAGGAACAAGGGAAACCCCTTGCGTTCGCTGATTCATCCCCATCGTCCAGAGAGACAGGGTGGCCTCGGACGTCGCGAAGAGATGAGCCGTTTCGCGGATCTCGGCGGCCGAAACGCCGACGGCCCCGGCGACTTGCTCCGGGGCATACGATTCGAGGAATCCCCGAAACGACGCGAGATCGCCTCCGCCCTCGAACTCGCAGTGTTCCTCGAGGAATCGCCGATCGACGAGGCCGTCGTTCACGATGACGTGAGCCAGGGCGTTGAGCAGAAGCAGGTCCGTTCCGGGAACGACTTGCAAGAATCGATCCGCCCGGGAGGCGGTGGCGGTTCGCCGCGGATCGACGACCACCATCTTCGCCTTTCCGAGGCGGAGCTTCATCCTCTCGAAGAGCACCGGATGGCACTCCGCCGGATTGGCTCCGATCACGAAATAGCAGGTCGCATGATCGAGGTCCTCGTAGCACCCCATCGGCTCGTCCTTACCGAACGTCGCGACGTAGCCGAAGGCGGCGGAGGACATGCACAGGCGAGGATTCCCGTCGACGTTGTTGGTGCGAAAGCCGGCCTTGAAAAGCTCATTGGCGACGTACGTCTCCTCGGTGACCAGCTGGCCGGGTTGCAGCACGCCGCACGTGCGTGGGATCGGCTCGAGGACGCGGACTATGCCCATGTACTCGCGGTGACGCGGGAGCAGCGCGCGGCCGCGCGGGTGCTGTTCACGAAGTACGACGCGGTGAACCTATCGCTCGTGGACTGCGTCTCGTTCGCGGTCATGAAGGAATTCGGGATGGATAGGGCCCTGACCTTCGACGAGGGTTTCCGAAAGGCCGGCTTCCGGGTTCTTCCCGAACGTAGAAGATGAACCAACGGTCGATGGGGTTCGTGGCGCCGCTCACGGCCGGCCTCCAGGCCGGCGCCGGAATCGATGAGCGGTTGGGGATGGCGCTCGTCGAGCCGGCGGTACCGTACGACAAAGAGACTGGACATCCGGGATTCCGCCGACAGTACTGATTTGCCTCCATGCGGGCCGCTTAGAGTTTCCACCTCCGATGAAACCAGAACCACTGCTCGGGATGAGCGAGCACGAAGCGCTCCAGCACTTGATTATACCTCCGGGTATTCTCCCGAATCTCATCCTGCGGATCGTCTCGATGAATCCACGGAATCGCAGGATGAAACTCCATCACATGGTCTCCGTCCGGCCGGCGATAGCTCGTGGCGGGCACGACGGGGGCGCCGGAAAGCGCCGCGATCATGGCCAAGCTCCGGTTCGTACCGGCCGGCCGCCCGAAAAACTCGACCGCGATCCCCGTCGAGCTCGGGCTCGCATGTTGATCCAGGAGGAACGCCACCGCGTCGTTCTTCGCCAAGGCGTCCAGGATCCGATCGAGACCCCCGCGTTTCGGGATGACGCCGAGCCCCGCCCGCTCGAATCTCCCGAAGAGAACGCTCTCAAGCACCCGACCGAGACTCTTCCGGATGAAGTGGAACCGACCGCGGTACTGAGGCCACCCGAGGATCGCGGCGACCGGAGCGAATTCCCAGCTCCCGAAGTGTCCGGTAAGAATGAGAATCCCGCGACCCAGTTCCGCGGCACGCTGGAGGTTCTCCTTCCCCTCCACGCGGATGTGTCGTCGGATTTCGGAGTCGGTCATCCAAGACATCCGGAGCATCTCGAAGAGCGATCGCCCGAAGTGGCTGTAGAAGCACTCGGCCAACACGCGGAGTTCGCGATCGTCGAAGCCCGGAAACACTCGGCGCATGTTCTCCAACACCACCGCCCGTCGCACGGGACACCAGCGAAAGAGAATCCGGCCGAACACGGTAGGACGGGGAACTCGAACGGAGGATCGTCCGACGGCTAGACCGATGGCGGAGTTCATGTCCGCAGAAGAGCCGCACCCGTGCAGACGAGCGCCAAGCCAGCCATGCGCGGCCACGTGATCGCGACCCGCGGCATTCCCAGAAGTCCCCAATGGTCGATCGCGATGGCCGCGAGCCCCTGTCCCAAGACGATGAAGGCTACCGCGCTCGCCCCGCCGGTCTTGGGAAAGACGACCGCCGCCGCCAGGACGATGACGAGTCCGAACAGGCCGCCGGAATAGAGAGTCCAAGAGGCGCCGGAGGGAAGGAAGGAGGACGGCTTCCCCCACGCCATCCACAGAACGAGGGATCCTGCGAAGACGATCGTGGCGTTCACCAGGAGAGCGTTCGTCAGACCGGCGCGGGACGCGAGCCCGGAGTTCGCCGCCCCCTGGAGGGCCACGGCCGCTCCGGCGATGACCGCAACCGTCGCCCAGATTCCCATCATGACGCAGCTAGGGCCCCTTCAACCCTTCCTTGAATTCGCCGACGCCCTGGCCGAGGCTCCGATACAGCGCCGAAGAGGAGGAGAATTACCAAGAGAATGAGGAAAATTTCCGGTGCCGAGAGCGGAATCGCGAGGATTTCAAGCACCGGGTTCTTTCAGCAACCGGCTTGCCCAGTACCAGGACCCCGACGAGATGCTTCCAGCAATGCATCTTGGACATCAGAAGAGTCCCGGAAAGGCCTTCGGCTTGTACTCCGGGAAGAAGTCCCGCGCCGCCTCGAACGCCATGTGCCCGCGCAGCACCTCGGCGAACACGTCGCGGAAATCCGTCGTGACGGGAAGGTCGCGACCCTCGTACAGGTTTCGATCCGCAAGTCCATCCCACTTGCCGAGGATCCGCCCGCCCCTGACGGCGCCGCCGAGGAGGAGCATGACGCCGCCGTGGCCGTGGTCCGTTCCGCGATTGCCGTTCTCCCGGCAGGTCCGGCCGAACTCGCTCATGACGAGAACAAGCGTGCTTCCCAGGTGAGATCCGAGATCCTCCGCGAAGGCTCCGAGCGAGTCGCCCACCTCTCGGAGCAAATTCGCGAGGGCGGTTTCTTCGTTCGCGTGATGATCCCAGCCTCCCAGGTCGACGCAGGCGACCTCGAGTCCCGCGCCCGCGTGGAGGAGACCCGCGATATCTTGGAGCTTGGAGGCGAGGCGGCCGTTCGGATACGCCGTCCTGCGTTCCTTCCGGTTCTTCTCCACGATTTCGCGGTACGCACGAAGGGTTTCGAGTGTCTCGCGCCCGGTCGAGACGACGGGATCGTCCCCTTCGCGATAGAAGTCCTCGTACATCCCCAACACCTTGTCGTTCTGCAGGACGCTCTTGTCGGGAACAGCCAAGGCCGGGTGCGTCCCCCGCAAGGCGCGCGGCAGGAGCGGTTGCATGGCGACGGCGCGAAGAGCGGGAGCCTCCTTCTTTCGAGTCGCCCGCAAGTAGCGATTGAGCCAGCCTTCCCGGACGGTCCGGGAGCCGGGAGCGGCGTACTCCATGAAGTCCTGGGCGTCGAAATGGCTCCGGGTCGAATGGGGGGAGCCGACGTTGACGATCGCCGCGAATCGCTTCGCGTCCCAGTGCGGCTTGAGCGCCTTGAGCGAGGGATGGAGGCCGAACGTACCGTCCAGCGGCGCCACGCCGGGGCCGTCCTCTCCGTCTTTCGCGGGGACGGCGATCGTCGGCCGGATCTCCGGGTACCGCTTGTCGCCATAGGGGACGACGGCATTGATCGCGTCCATGCCGCCGCGGAGAAAGAGGACGATGAGACAGCGGGGGTCGCTGCGCGAGTACTCCGCCACGAGGTCCCGTACGCCCGGGAAAAGCCATGCTCCGCCGAGTCCCGCGACTTTGAGAAACTCTCTTCGATCCATGGCTTCCTCCTACTGGCGCTGGAATTCCGGAGAACCGAGGAGCGCCGCCACGAGGACGGCTCCGGCCTGGGCGGGGGAGGACTTCTTCGCCCGCTCCGCGGTCAAGAGCCGGTCGAGAGAGGCGGACGTCTCGCGGCTGATCGCGACCGCGGGCAGGATTTTGGCGGACAGGATCCGATTCCATTCCTCGGGCCTATCGGCGGACAGTTCGGAGAAGAGGGAAGACGAGATCCGTACTCCCGCGATTCGCCCGCGCACCACGTCGTTCGCGAACGCCCAGCGCGCGGCCATGGCCCCCGGATCGCACCACGCCTCGGACTGGTCATAGAATCCCGTC
>Ga0137796_10000618_pt1 | contig 21646 bp, 10 predicted proteins | sample OV2TP3_FD_97704 | JGI IMG/M metagenome (GOLD analysis project Ga0137796, IMG submission 97704) | reverse complement strand
CACCCGCCCCGTCTGAAAGCCGATGGCGCCCACCAGCACGACCATCAGCCCGATGAACCAGGGCTGCCGCCAGATCGGAGGGAGCACAATAAACCGTATTACGGCGGGTGTGGAGTCCTCGTTGAAATCCCGGTCCCGCCCCTTCACCTCGAAGGTGTGCTTCCCGCTGGGAAGAGAGAGAAAGGTGTGGAATTTTGCTGACGAGAAAGGGGACCACTCGCCTCCATCCAGACGCCAGGCATACCGAAGGTCATTGTCCGGCGTCACACGCCAGGGATCGACCCCCTTCCAGGCTACAACCGTGTTGCCGGGCTGGGAAACTCGATCCTGGGACACCGTGATCTCCGTCTCCGGGAAATAGACATCCGGCCGGTAACGGATCGTCTGGTAGCCGGAGGGTCCCCCGGTACGGTTGATCCAGATCGCCCCGTCCTGGGACTTCTGGAGGCCATTCCAGGAGACAGGCGTTAGCTCAGGAGGAAGGGCATGCGTCGTCCAGACCTGCCCATCGAAGCGGCTGATACCCTTATCTGTAGCGGCCCAAACACTGCCGTCGCCTGTCTGAAGGATGCCTTTTACTGCGTTATCCGCCAACCCATTTTGAACATTGTATCGAGTCCACGCCTGTCCGTCATAGTGATATGCTCCGTAACTCCGTGTGCCGACCCAGAGACCCCCTTTCGCGTCGGCATATAGAGTATTGATCCAGTTCAACCCCGACTTGACCAACTCCTTCGGCTCAAGCACGGCCGTCCAGCCCTGTCCATCGAAGCGGCGGAAGTCGCTCCCTCCGAACCAGAGAACCCCATCAGCGGTCTGCCCGATGCCATAGATCTGGTCAGGCACCTCCGAATGCGGCATGTAGTGCGTCCAGGTCTTTCCGTCGAACCGGAGCGCGCCGCCCAGTTGCCCTTCCCTGCGATCTCCCGTCGCCCCGAACCAGAGCGCCCCGTCCGGCGTCTCGTAGACCGCCCTTGCGTCAATGCCCCAGGAAAGCTGGGGGTGCGTCTGACGGGACCACCACCCCCCCTCAAACCGGGCCGTTGCCGCAGCGCCCTTGTGACTTCCTACGGCCCAGATCACTCCACGTCGGGTCGCGACCAGCGCGGCAGGGACCTCCATCAGCCCGTCCTCAACCCCGTAGCGCGTCCAGCCGCCCTGTCCCTTCATTTCGCTCAGGGCAGACCCTGATCCTGCCGAAGGGTCGTAGCGCACGACCCCGCTGTCCTGAGACACAAACCAGAGCGACCCATCGGTCGCCGCGCAGCGAAAGCTCAACCCCTCATAGGTCGTCCATCGGGATGCCCCATAGTCCAGCCGGACAGCCTCTTGACCCCGGCATGCAAGCCAGAGTGATCCGTCGGAGGCCTCTATAAGACTGAGGATCCTATCTCCCGGCGCCGGCACGTCGGGCCTCCGGTAGGCTACCCAGACGCCATTTCGGAGGGCATACAATCCGCCAAACGCGCCGACCCAGAGCGTGCCATCCCGCGTCTCCAGGATAGAGGTGTTGATATTCCTTCCCCCTGAATAAGATCCCGAAAGCTGATCGAGGTCCTTGTACAGATTGCTCAGACGGAGGTGTGTCCATGCCTTTCCATCGAACCGATTCACGCCCTTGAGATTGTCGTGGGAGACGGTCCAGATCGTCCCATCCCGGGTCTGGGTGATACAGGGCCTGTGGCCGACGTCCAGGCCGTCCGCCTCGGTGTAGAGTCGCCATAGGGCGTCATTCATTTGCTCCCCACGGACGTTATAGCGGAGGATTTCACCGCCCCGCATTCTACCTGACACCCCGAACCAGAGCGCCCCATTCCGATCCTCATAGATGTCGAAGATCGAGAAGTCACGGAACACCTCCTCCACCCGCGCCCTGACGACGGTCACTCTGAAGTTATCAGATCGGCCCTCCCGGCGAACGGTCATCTTCACAGGAGTGCCCGCAGGCCCATCCAGCCGGTTCTGGATGACCTCGGGATGCCCATTTACGTCGAGGATGCGATCCCCCATCTTCAGGCCCGCTGTCTCCCCGGGTCCGCCGGGCGCCAAAGCCCAGACCACCGCGGGGATGGGAACGATGCCGTCCACCGCCTGCACCCCGATCCCTTCGCCCCAGGGGCGGGCCGGAGCCGCCGCATCCGGCACGATGAAGAGCCGCATCCGCGGCGCCACCCTCCCCAGGGCCGCCCCCATCTCCGCCGAGGTGTAGAGGATCGGCCCCTCTCCGCTCAGGCGCAGCGCCCCCCACGCCGTCCCCGCCCAGATGCCCCCATCCGCTGTCTGGATCAGACTATTGACGTTCCAGGGGAGGTCGCCCTGCGGGGGAAAGACACGGCTCCAACCTCCTTCGCTGAACCGGCTGATCCCCGCCTCCGAGCCTGCATACAGGCTCCCGTCTCGCGCCGCGCATAGGGCGTTCACAGGCGCGCCATACAGCCCGTCCTTCGGGGCGTAAAACGTCCATCGCAGCCCGTCGTAGCGCCAGACGCCCTCGTCCACCCCGAACCACATCGCTTTATCTTTCGCCTCAGTCAGGCACCGGAGGCCCAGCCCATTCAACTCCGGGAAAGACTGCCAGCGCCAAAGCTCCAGCGCAGGATCTGGGCGCACCGGGTTGTATGGCCTCACAGCCCGGACCTCGGAGTTGAAGAATGCAAAATGTAAAATGCAAATTGCAAATTGAAGAACCGCCGCGACTCTCCATCTGCAATTTACAATGGATAAAAGGATGGGGTTGTATCTGTTCACCACATTCCACCTCTTTACATCCCGGTGAGATCGGAGTAGATCGTCTCCAATTTGAGGACCTCCCGGTGGATATTGTAGTGCTGTTCGACGTGTCTCCGACCGGCCTGCCCGAAGTCAGGCCAGACATCGGGGTGTTTTAAAAGACAGTCCAGACAGTCTGCCAGGGCCCGGCTGTCGCGCTCCGGGACCAGAAACCCCGACTCCCCGTCCAGCACCACCTCCGGGATGTCGGCATGGCGCGTGGAGACCACCGGCAGGCCCGACGCCTGCGCCTCCATCAGCACCGTGGGCGTCCCCTCCATGTCCCCGTCCGGCGCGGTCAGGCTGGGGAGAATAAAAAGATGGGCGTCCCGCATCTCTTTCATCGCCTCCGCGTGGGGCAGAGCGCCCCGCAGGACCACCCGATCCTGCAAGCCCATGCGCCGGACCGCCTGCTCCACGGCCGGCCGGAGAGGGCCATCTCCCACGACGCGAAACTCCAGATTCTTCCACCTGCCCGCCAGCCGGGCGAACGCCTCAAGGGCGTACAGAATGCCCTTCTTCTCGACCAGCCTCCCGCAGTAAAGCAACACGACTTTCCCCCCGTCCTCCGGCCACCTGCGCGGGTGAAAGGCGATCTGCTCCACGTCCACCCCCAGATGCTGGATGCGGACCTTCTCCTCAGGACACCCGGCGGCCCGCAGCCGGCCCACCATATCCTTCCCGAGCGCCAGAAACAGGTCCCCCTCCTCAAACAGCCGTTCAAAGGCCCCCCGCATTTCCGGGGCGCTCAACCATTTAGCGGCGTCCACGCCGTAGAAGGTGGTGACCAGCGGGACCCCGACCCTGCGCTTCAGCCGGACGGCGCGGCATCCGGCCACCCCGAAGTGGGCGTGCAGGAGGCCGATGCCCCGTTCCCGGATAAACCGTTCGAAGCAGTTGGGATAGTCCAGCGTGCCCAGGAAGACCCGCAGGAACGGGCCGGACCGCGCCCCCATGTCCTGCCTCAGCGCCTCGACCTCCCCCTGCGTGATCAGGTAGGAGCAGTCTATCGGAAAGAGGGACAGGTTGCGGGCGACGTCCGTGAGCACCAGGGGATTAAACCGCCGTGCGTGCGCCAGGTATCCGTAAATGAACGTCTCCGTCAGCGCCAGGTAATGGACCTTCAGATGCCCCACCGTCGCATTCATGCTTCTCTTTCCTGTTCCCGCGCCAGTCTCCGGACCTCCTCCTGCACCCAGAGGTACTCCCGGATCGTGAAAATCCGGTGGTAGTGCCGTTTCAACAGCTGCCCGGCCGTGCGGGTGACCGAGGCCCCGTGCCTGCGGCGATAGATCAGGACCTTTCTGAGGTTGTAGAGCTGGAAATACCGCGAGGCGCGCAGCAGAAACTCGAAGTCCCCGGAGGAGATGCAATCATGATACCCGCGCAGCCTTTCCAGCACGCGCCTCCGGAACACGATTGTCCCGTGCAGAACGGCGCCCCGTCCCATCAGGAACCAGCGCCGGTAGTCCTCCAGGCGGTCCAGCACCGGCATGAAGGTCGGGCCTCCCAGGGGACGCCCCTTTTCGTCGATCGGGATCACCCCCCCGCCGAGCACATCCACCTCCGGGTGTCCCCCCAGAAAGTCCACCTGAAGGGCCAGCCGCTGCCGGACGCTGATGTCGTCCGCGTCCGCCGCCGCGATGAGGTCCCCCTTGGCCACAGCGAGACCGTCGTTCCGGGCCAGGACGCCGCTGCACCCGCACTCCTTCCGCCGCAGGAGCACGATGCGGTCGTCCTCGTAGCGCCCCACGACCTCCGCCGTGTCGTCCGTGGAGGCGTCGTCCACGACGATCAACTCAAAGCGCTCGTACGTCTGGGACAGGATGCCCTCGATCGCCCTGCCGACGTAGCGCCCGTAGTTGTGCGTGGGCATCACGACCGATACGAGTGGCGCGTTCATGGCGGTCAATGATGAATGGTATGAAGATAAGGGTCTCGCCCTTGTAGGTCGGAGATGAATCTCCGACCTACCTGGCACGCGCCCGGCTGCGCCGGGCTGAAAAAGCCCGATTCATCGGGCGCATCCAAAGTAGCGCGGGAACTTCATTCCCGCGCAATGATGGCATCACGACCGATACGAGTGGCGCGTTCATGAGCGGTCGTAATACTCCGAATACTCAGACCACGGCGTGACTAAGAACGGGAACCTCTCGGTCACATCCACGCGGACGAAGAATTTCCTCATCACATTCGAGGTACTGTTCGTAAAAGCAAAAACCACATCGACAATCCGACGGACCCCGCTCTGGCGGGAGCGGCGCACCTCCACGCCCGATAGAAACGCTTTGTCATCAGCACAATATGAAACCGCCTCGGTATAGAGGTCTCCATATCGGACAGCCAGGTAGTTCAGGGCGCGGTGTCGGTCGGATACCCCCGTGTTGTGTGCAACCTGGGTCGTCCTTTCGTAAATATGCTTTATGCGCTCATCGAGATCAGTTGGTGGAGTAATTGATGGAGTCTTACCCGCCAGTTTACTTTTTACGGCATCTCCAATCTTAGGGAGGGAACCATCTATGTCGATGGAAAAGATCTGATCGCACGTGACGATGGGGAGCCGGAGTCCTCTGCACATCTGAGGTGGGGCCACGGGACCTCGCACACCGACCACCACGTTGAGGTACCGATCTTTAGATCCAACATTTTTCTGCACCGCATCCGCGATCATCTCGAAGCCCGCAGAGTCGCGAGGCTGGAGGATGTAGATCTCCACTCTGTTGAGGGTCAGCACCCAGCAGAACTGACGCATAAGGTAGTAGTGACCCTTACTCAGCTCGATCGAGACATCTCCAGGCTTGTTCTCTGCATCCCTCAACACTGGATCAGGCAACAGTGGATTTGCTGTTCGCTTGATCGCCTGGGCCACTTCCATCTTTACCCCGGTGGAGGGATACTTCCACTCGACCCGGCCGATCGCGTAGACCGGCGGGCCGGTCACGGCCCTGGGGCGGGAGAGGTTGAAGCCGTCACCTCCCCCATACCCGTAGCCATATCCGTAGCCATAGCCATACCCGTAATCGCCGCCCTCCTCAGCGCCGAAATCGCGCAGCCGGTCCCGGAGGATTTCTGCCTCTCGCAGTCGCACGGCCCTCTTCGACATGACACGCCCTCCTCTCGTTCACATCTGATGACGCCCCGAAGGCGTCGACCTCGTCTCCTCTTCATCCCCTCTTCACCTGCCCCGGCGCTACCTCTTTCCATATCCCCGGCCCCCCTCTCCGGGTCAGAAAAACCGCGCCTCAAAAGCCCTGTAGAACGCCTGAAGGCGTCTGAGCCGGTTGGCCCTGGTGAACCGCCTGACCACCTTCCGGCGGGCCGCGTCCCCCATCTCCCGCCGCCGTTCGGAATCCTCCATCAGCTCCACGATGGACCTCGCCAGCGCCCCCGCGTCCTTCGGGTCGTCCACCAGGAGCCCGTCCACGCCGTGGTCCACGATCTCCGGAATCGCGCCGCGCCGGCTGCCCACCACCGGCGTCCCCGACGCCATGGACTCGATGACCACCTTCCCGAAAGGCTCCCCCCAGGTGGACGGCACGGCCGTCACGTCGGCGGCGGCGTAATAGTAAGGCGTCCGGTCGCGGTCCACGTAGCCGGTGAACACCACGGCGTCGCCCATCTGCGCCGCCCGCTGTCGCAGCCTCTCCAGAAAAGGACCCGCCTTCACCGCCCCGTAAAACGGGCTCCCCACCACCATCAGCTTCGCCCCCGGCAGCCTGCGGCGCACGACCTCCATCGCCTCCAGCAGGTGATGGATGCCCTTCTCCACGACCGTCCGCCCCACGAACAGCGCCGTCCGTCCCGGCCTCAACCCGTGCCGCTCCCGGATCTCCTCCGTCTCGGGGGCCTGCTTCAGGCCGGGATGCCACACGTCCACGTCCACGCCGTTGTGAATGACCGAGACCCTGGACGCGCACCCCGGAAACCGGGAGACGAACCGATCTGCCAGAAACCGGCTCACAAAGACCAGATGGTGGAGCCCCTCGGCCGCCTCGTCCAGCCGGGGATCGGCATAGTCCGGCTCGTTGTGCATGTAGAGGACCATCCGCTTCTCCGGGAACTGCCTCAGCAGATAGGGCACAAACACCGGGCGGTTGTGGACCTGGATGACGTCCGGGTCCAGGTCCTTCAGAAGATCGGTCACCCCGTTGAGATAATAAAAGCACCTGGCGGCCCCGCGATAGTCCAGGATCGACGGCATCTCCCCCTCCAGGGCCTCCCTCACCCTCAGCGCCTGCTCGGAAATATGGACGTGGTGGAAGATAGCCGAAGGGCCGCCCCCTTCCCCGTTCAATGCCCTGCTCCAGGGAGAGATCACGGACAACACGGGGTCCCGGACGGCGGTCGCCGTCTCGTAGAGCGTCTGTTCGACGGCGCCGCCCAGGACCGGCGGAATGGGGAGCCATTCCGCGTTGACCATCGTCACCCGCATCGGGACCTCTCAGGCAGGAAGGATAACGTCAAAAAATACCCCATGGACTACCCGTTTCCGAGACCATTCAGAATGGGCCTGCCGATCTCCGTCCCGTTCACCTCCAGCAGGGCCCCGGTGGGCGGCGGGTCGATCCGGGCGACCGGGGAGTCCCCCCCGCGCAAGGCTGCCTCCACGGACAGGGGGCCTTCAACCCCTTCAACTGCGAGCCTCAGACGCCTGAGCCTGAGACCGGCCTCGTCCCAGACCGCCTCCGGCGCCCCTGCCCTGGCCGTTGCAAAGGCCTCGCGCCACCCTCGAAAATCGTCGTCGGTCTTCAGACCGCTCCCGATGCGCACCCAGAAGGCCGCGCCGGAGACAGTCAGAGGCCCCTTTTCGCCCGCCCCTCCCCACTCGAAGTGATGCTGGACCGCCAACCGCACGGCCAGGTTCTGTTGTGAGGTGGATGGATGCCCTGGCCGGACCTTTTCGTAGTGAAAGACGGCAGGCGCCGGCCGATCCCTGCGGGTGCTCTCCCACACCACGCGCACCCCCACAGCCGCCGTGCCCTCGCGCAGCACGAGCGTCTCGCCGGGGGGGAGAAGGGCGGTCCCCGTGCGGGCCATGTCCACAGGCCGGTCCCCGACCCAGACCTCATCCACGGGCCACGGCATCACAAAGTGGGATTCCAGCGAACGCCGCTCCGCAGGGCGGTAAAGCGCAAGGCCGAGCGCGTCGCCCCTGCGCTGCGCCGCGGCCCACAGCCACGGAACGTGGTGAGTCTCGTTCTCGCCGTAGGGGTCCCCTTCCGTGTCCGGAAGGAAGTAGCATCGCAGAGACGAGGACAGGTCCACGGTGAGCGGAAGGTCTTCGGTGGGAGGGTAATCGTATCCCGAACTTGCGCTGCTCAACGAGACATCCTCGCACAGATAGTGCGTCCGCGCCTGGTTCTCCCCCTTCCCCCAGCGCTCCCGCACCAGGCGCGGGAACTGGTCGCTCAAACGCAGAAGGTCCTCAGGGGGCTGCCACCGGACGAGGGCCGGGTAGAAGACGTTCAGACGTTCCCCCATCGGCTTTGGCAGCCAGCCGTTCACGCACAAGACCTCGTTGAGAAAATCCCCTTTAAAGGCTTCTCGCTGAAGGTAAGTGCCCAGCTTGCGACTGTAAGCCCCGCCCAGCCGGCTGGAGGACGAAAGCCGGTTCACGGCGACGCCGGTCCAGAAAAACCTGAGCAGGGCGCGGGCCTGCTCCTGTCCCCGCTCCCGCTTGCAGTACATTTCGATCAGTCCCAGGCAATACAGGCTGATGCCGGTGTAGGTGGGACTGCAATATTCGTGAATGCCATACGCCGACGTGTACTTAAAAAATCCTTCCAGGCGTCGATAGCCCTCCCCGGCCACCTCCGGCCTGTTCAGGCCCTCCCCGAGCAAAATGAGATTCATCGCATTCATCAGGGCGATGTTCGTATAACTGGCCGATACCCTGCGTTTCAAGCAGGCCTGGATGGCATCTTTCAGGATGATGTCCAGAATATCCCTCGCATTCGACGGGACCCTTTCGGGGTGTCGTTGCACCAGGAGGGCCGCCCCCCGCACGCAAAACTCCACGCCGTTGATCACCGCGATCCTGGGGTCCCAGGCCCATCTGATCTCCCCATTCCGATCCTGCATCCTCCTGGCCAGCGTGAAGAGGGTCTTCAGCCGGCCCAGATCCTCGTTCGCCTCGCAAATGACGAGGGCGTAAGTAAACAGATCGCGCGCCCTCAAACTCCCATCCGGTTCGGGTCCTCCCCGGCGCTTCGGGTCGGCCTTGCCCCAGACGTGGCGGTCTCCATAGATTTTAGCCGCCCGGACGACCTCCTCCAAGCTCGGTCTCAAAGAACGCCCCCTGTTCTGCCCCACCATCTGTAAATGCCGGTAAATAAAACGTAACCGTTCAGGTGGGTTGAGTAGGATTTCTCTGGTTTGACTGCATTTCAGGATGTCTTTGGCCGATTATTGAAGATGAAGGACCTGATCGTATCGGAATTCCAATCGACGTAAGATCGGAGTTTCAGATGTTCCGTAGTCTTCCTCCAGAGCTTCCCATCTCACCTGAGGATTGGGCACGCACTCCTGCGGCGGTTCAGGCGGTGGTGCTTATGCTGTGGGTGGAAGTCCAACTGCTGCGTGCGAAAGTGGTGAGGCTGGAAGCACGTGTGACGACGTTGGAGGAACGTTTGGGTCAGAATTCGCAGAATTCATCACGTCCTCCCTCCAGCGACCCGCTCAATGCGCCCAAACGGGAACACAAGCCTTCGGGTCGCAAGCCTGGGGGACAGCCAGGCCACGAAGGGACCGGTCGATCTCTCCTGCCGATAGAAGGTCAACGCGTAGCCTGGCTCGGATCGCGGCAGAGCGACACATTCGTCCCAAGATTGCTCATTCGACTGTTTCCTTAATCCTGCGCAACGCCGATTTACAGCCGCATCGAAGTCGCTACTGGAAGACGCCCACGCTCAATGCCGAATTTCAGGAGCGTGCAATCCGCATTCTATGGTGCTATGAGCACGTAGACCAGTTAGCCGAGCGTAACGAAGTCATCGTCGCACTCGATTTTCCATCTCCCGTGTTATCTCTTCCACACGATGAACCGCTTCCTCCCTTCGGCCACATCCCTTCCGTCAGAACCTTAAACTGCGGAAGATCCCCCTCGGCCATCTCGGGCACGGCATCTGCCGCACCTTCCAGCACACCGCATCCTAAGATCGCTTTTGCTCTTTTTGAAAAATGACAGGAATACGAACCGTGAACGTACTCCCCTTTCCCACCTGGCTCTCCGCGCTGATCGTCCCACCGAGCAGTTCTGCAAATCGCTTTGTGATCGATAGCCCCAGCCCCGTTCCCCGCTGCACCGCGCTCTCCGAATGACCCCTCACCTGCCGGTATTCGTCGAAAATCGCCGGCAGGTCCTCAGCCGGTATCCCCCTGCCCGTGTCCGTTACCGCCAGCATGAGTTGCCCGTCCGCCTGCCTCGCACGGACGGTCACACTTCCGGCATCGGTGAACTTGATGGCGTTGCTCAGGAGGTTGATCACCATCTGCCGCAGCCGGACCTGATCCGTGTGCGCCTGACTCGCGTCCGCGGAGATCTCCTGTCTCAGCTCCAGACCGTCTTTCGTCAGGACCAGCGGGCTGACCGTGTCGCAGCACGAGGCCACCAGCGCCTTCACGTCGAACCGCTCCACATTCACGTCCATCTTGCCCGCCTCGATCTTCGACAGGTCCAGCAGGTCGTTGATCATCGCCAGCAGATGGTCGGACGCCTGGCCCACCTTCTCCAGGTTCTGCTTCCCGCGGTCTGTCAGGCTCGGCTCCCGGCGCAACACTAGGCTGGTGAACCCCTTGATCGCGTTCATCGGCGTGCGCAACTCGTGGGACATCGAGGCCAGGAACGCCGACTTGCGCCGGGTGGCCTCCTGCAACTCCTGTGTTCTCTGGGCCACCTCACGCTCCAGGGTGCGGTTGTACTCCGCCGATATCTGCTCTGCCCGCCTACGCCCAGTGATGTCCTGAAAGGCGGCGATGGCGTAGACAACAGTACCATCTTTATCAAAAATGGGCCTCGCCCACACTTCCAGAGGGATAATCCTGTCAGGTGTATGAATCTCCATATCATCGACAGTCGAACTTTCCCTCCTCAAAGCCTGCACGATAGGCATCTGGTCGGTCGGGTATTTCCGATCCGTGCCAGCGAGATACGCCTGATAGACCTCTGCCAATTGATCAGGCGTGGCATCCGGCGCGATGCCTTTTCCAAGTATCTGCTGCGCAGCCTGATTCGCGTAATAGGGTTTTCCGCCAGCATCCATCACGAACACGCCCACCGGGACTGCCTCCAGGAACTGGGTCAGCCTGCGCTCGCTCTCGCGCAGCGCCTCCTCCGCACGCTGGCGCTCGAACAAGGCCCATTTGAAGGCCAGGGCTTCCTGCAGGGTCTTGTGGAGCGTTGCTTCGAGATCGACGAAGTCGATGGGCTTGGTCAGAAAGTCGGAGGCCCCCCGGTTCATGGCTGTTCGAATGTTTTCCATGTCGTCATAGGCGGATACAATCACGGTCTTGAGGGGGACATTCAGACTCCTGATGTGGGCGAGCAGGGTGAGGCCGTCCATCTCAGGCATGTTAATATCGGTCAGCACGAGGTCGATCTCCTCCATCTCCTGTAACTTCTTCAGCGCCTGGATCCCGTTGTGAGCGAACACGAACGAGAGCTCCTGCGCCTGGACCTCCTTACGAAATCGCTGGCGGACCAGAATCTCCATGTCGGGCTCGTCATCGACGACCAGAATCGTGGCCGGCATCCCCTACTCCTTAGGTAAGCGTTCAGTTCCCCGAACGAATGTTGCGTGACTTGGGCAGGCCGATGATGAACTCCGTGTAACTCCCCTCCTCACTCTCCACGCGGATGTCGCCCTGGTGCTGCTTGACGACGATGTCGTAGCTGATGGATAGCCCTAACCCGGTCCCCTCACCCGTAGGCTTCGTCGTGAAAAAGGGATCGAATATCTTATCTCGAATCCCCGCCGGAATCCCCGTTCCGTTATCCCGGATGCGAACCTCAACGCGGTCGTCTAGGTTTGCGGTGCGGACCGTCAGGGTGGACAAAAAGACATCTCCCCGGGCCTTCCTCTTGGCGTGGACCGCATAACAGGCGTTGTTGACGACGTTGAGAAACACCCGGCTGACCTCCTGTGGGATGACCTCTAATTGACCGATAGACGGATCATACTCTGTCTGGATGGCGATATTGAACGATTGATCCTGGCCGCGCATCCCGTGGCAGGCCAGATGGACCGCCTCATCCACAAGTCCGTTGAGATCTGCCAGCTGACGTTCGCCAGACTTCCCCCGCGAGTGCATCAGCATCCCCCGCACGATGCTGTCAGCCCGTCTGCCGTGCTCGTCGATCTTCTCCACGTTGAGCTGTAAGTCCTGCAGAATCACCTCTATTTCCTCGAACGTGTCAACGCCTATCCGCTCCTTTTGGGCGGACAACTCGTCGCGCAGTTCCTGCGTTAAGGTGGCTGACAGTCGGGCGAAGTTGTTGACGAAATTCAGAGGATTCTTGATCTCATGGGCCACCCCGGCCGTCAGTTGTCCCAGCGCCGCCATCTTCTCGGACTGGACCAGTTGCGCCTGCGTCACTTGAAGGTGTTGTAAGGTGGACTCCACCTGGCCCTTCGCCTGTTCCAAGTCTACGGTCTTTTGATGGAGTTGCTGGTTCGTTTCCGATAGCGCCTGATTGAAGATGTCCAACTTTCGGTTGGACTCCTGCAGTTTTCGATCTCGCTGGATAATCCGCCCTGCTTGCCAGGCGATCAGCGCCAGGGCGATGCTCAGGGCAGAGATCCACCCAATCCGCTCATAGGGCAGATGCACCCGCAGCATTACCGTCGCAGGTGTCTTTGAGTAGACCAGGTCCCGGTCCACGGCCACGACCTCAAATGTGTAGGTCCCCCTCGGCAAGTCCTGATACTCTACGCGCCGGACGTGCGTGATCTTCCAGTCCGCATCGTATCCTTTCAGTCGATACCGATAGACCATCTGTTCAGGCCGGGTTGTGAAGTTCATCCCTCCTCGGAACTCAAAGACGATCAACTTCACAATGGATGGAATCGCAAGTTGAGATATCTTCTCATAGCGCTGATCCGCCACTACCGCGTCGATGGACACCGAAGGGGGCCACGGCGCCGGGGGGCGATAGCGCGTCACACCGCCAATGGTGCCAAACCAAAACGGTCCCGTCTGATCCTGCAAGATCGACCACACGTTTCTGCCCGCTAATCCGTCCTGGCTGGTTAAGCTCTGGAAAACCTGCCCATCATACCGGTTTACCCCCACCTCAGTCCCAAACCAGAGCATCCCCTCCCGATCCTGAAAGATTGACCACACACTATTGCCCGCCAGCCCGTCTTTGATGGTGAAGGTGGTAAAGGCCTGCCCATCATACTGGCTTACACCCCCGCCATTGACCCCGAACCAGAGTACCTCCGTCCGATCCTGAAAGACCGACAGCACCAGATCACCTCCCAGCCCGTCTTTGGTGGTGAAGGTGGTCCAGGTCTGCCCATCATACCGGCTCACCCCGACAACGGTGCCGAACCAGAGCACCCCCGTCCGATCCTGAAAGATCGAGTACACTATATTGCCTGCCAGGCCGTCTCTGGTGGTGAAGGTGGTCCAGGTCTGCCCATCGTATCGACTCACCCCACCGCCGTAAGTGCCAAACCAGAGCATCCCTGCCCGATCTTCAAAGATCGAGTACACTACATTGTCTGTCAGGCCGTCTTTGGTGGTGAAGGTGGTCCAGATCTGCCCATCATATCGACTCACCCCTCCACCAACGGTACCAAACCAGAGCATCCCGGCCCGATCCTGCAGGATCGACCGCACTATATTGCCTGCCAGGCCGTCTTTGGTGGTGAAAGTGGTCCAGGTCTGCCCATCATACCGGCTCACCCCGCCGCCTTCAGTCCCGACCCACAGCATGCCTCCTCGATCTTGCAGCATCGAGCGCACGTTCGCCAGCCCCTCTTTGGTGCTGAAGATTGTCCAGGTCTGCCCATCATACCGGCTCACGCCTACAGGGGTACTAAACCAGAATATCCCTGCCCGATCCTGCAGGATCGAATACACCCGATCGCTCACTAGGCCGTCTTTGGTGGTGAAGGTGGTCCAGGTCTGCCCATCATACCGGCTCACCCCCTCGCCTTCGGTTCCGAACCAGAGCACCCCCGACCGATCCTGAAAGATCGACCGCACTATATTGCCTGCCAGGCCGTCTTTGGTGGTGAAGGTGGTCCAGGTCTGCCCATCATACCGGCTCACGCCGCCACCTCCCGTTCCGAACCAGAGCACCTTCGACCGATCCTGAAAGATCGATCGCACCATATTGCCTGCCAAGCCATCTTTGGTGGTGAAGGTGGTCCAGGTCTGCCCATCATACCGGCTCACCCCTTCACCAACGGTACCAAACCAGAACACTCCTGCCCCATCCTGCCCGATCGAAAACACTACATTGCCTGCCAGGCCGTCTTTGATGGTGAAGGTGGTCCAGGTCTGCCCATCATACCGGCTCACCCCCCCACCAAGGGTGCCAAACCAGAGCACCCCCGACCGATCCTGGAACATCGACGGCACCATATTGTGTGCCAGGCCGTCTTTGGTGGTGAAGGTGGTCCAGGTCTGCCCATCATACCGGCTCACCCCCCCACCTGCGGTCGCAAACCAGAGCATCCCTGCCTGATCCTGCAGGATCGACATCACTCCATTGTTGGCTAGGCCGTCCGTCACATCGTAGGTTCGCCAGTGCTCCTGCCCCCGACTCCCACGGACCACTGTGCCGGACCCACTCCGTACGACCTTCCCAGACGTGGCAGGCGTCGCATAGAGCTCCAGACCTATGCAGGTTATGGTGTTCCCAAAAACTCTATTCACCTCCTGCAGCCCCGTCTGCCATGCCGGGCTCCCCTGGGTCGTCTGCCACAGGGAAACCATCTCAGACAGCGACTTCACCTCAAACAGCCGGCTAAACACGCTGCCGGGGGTCACCCGCCCGCGTTGAGACGAGGCCATCAGGCCGTGCTGTTTGAGGATGGGGACAAGCTTCGCCTCGTAGGCAGCCTCGAATTCGGCCATGCGGGCTGATGGCACATAGAAGGACAGCCGCGCCAATATCGAAACGGTCCGTTGGTTCCGTAGGGGCGAGGCATGCCTCGCCCCTACGGTGGTCCAGCTCGTTGAGATGAACAGCATCACGATAAGAGCAACCCTAATCCCCATCCCCCCTTCCCCAAAAAGGAAGGTGGAGCAGGCTTCTCCCCCTCCCGCTTGTCGGGGAGGGACCTCTCCTCTCCCCGTGGGAGAGGGGCCGGGGGCGAGGTCCCTCTGGAGCCGGGGGCGAGGTTTGCAATGCCCAATTTCCAATTCTCAATTCCTCGCATCAGAAGGCGTATTGTACCTCTCCCACCACAACCCTTCCGATCCTGGGTCCACTCACAAATTCAAGGTGATTATTATCCAGGATATTCATGGCCGAGAGTTTATAAGTCACGCCATACCTCGTCCGGTAGCCGAGATTGACATCCACAACCGTGTATGCTGGGACGGTACCCACGTGGACTCCAGATCGAAAGTCAAATCTCGAGACGCGACGGAGGGAGACGTCAAGAGAGGTCCTTTTGGAAAGGAAATCACTCGTCGAGAGGCCAAGGTTGAAAATGGTCCGGGGCGTGTTGAAGGGTTGGTCGATGCCTCCTGCATCCTCCAACTTGCCAGCCTCAATAAATGAGAGGTTGCCTCTGAGGACAAGCCGGTCTGTGGCGTACACATCCACCCCCAGATCGAACCCCAGGACCGGTTGTCTCCCAAAGTTCAGGTAGGTGAGGGTCTGTTCTCCCTTGCGGGGGTTCCCTTTTTCGTCCAGGACAACAATCCCCTTGGCCAGATCCCCGATAGGTCGCAAAGGACTGATGAAGTGTTCATATAAGCTCCGGTAGCCGCTAACGTCCAGAAACACCTTGTTGGCAAGAACCCCCTTAAACCCAAACTCGAACGTCGTGTTGTCCTCCGGTTTCAACTTCAGAATGCCGTTCGCAAATTGAGCAGGTAAAGGCCCCCCCGTTGTGCTCCCAAACCTGAATCCCTTGCCATTGCCTCTGGCTACTGTAACGGGGCTGATACGAAGCAGAATGCTCTGTTCCAGGATGGCCGGGCTTTTGAATGCCCGGTTGAACGTGGCCCGGAAGGCAGTCGTAGGTCGGGGTTTGAATATCAGGGCAGCCTTGGGGCTAATTTTCGTACCATACGTTTCATGAACATCTATGCGAGAGGCTAAAACAACCCTGAACTTCTCACTCATGGCTGTCTCTGAGTGACCATAAAATCCAATTTGACTCACAATAATCTTTCCTTCAGTAGTATCCAAGGCATTACTGTTCGGTCTGGTCTGTCGAAAGTCGGCGCCCACGTTAAAATGGGTATTCTTCAGGTGTGGAACATCAAAGTTGTACCGACCTTCCGCTCCCCACAGCGATCCGTTGGCAATATTCCTGGCCCTCTGGTAGGCATCATCAGGTGAAACACCGGCTACAAGAAACTGTGCCTTTGTGTGCAAGAGATATGAAGCGCCTGTATCCTCTCCTGTGCGGTAGATATTCAGATACAGACGTGGAGAGGTATAAGTCACCTGTTGATAATGATAGACATAACCTTCTTGCTGATATCGTCCTGTATTTATAGGACGTACACCGTTAGCGCGGCTCGCACCCGCGGCAAAGCCCACCCTGGATTGATCATCCGGATAATAAAACAGTTCGAACCCCCCGCGTAGATTACGGGCATTAAAATCGGGATCATCGGTCACTGAGACCGTCCTGTCCGCGTTGAAAAAATGGTTGACCTGTTCAAAATCGTGCGCTCGCTGAACCTCTCCTGAGACCTTCCACCCCCATCTGCTGCGCAGCCCCGCATGACGAAACCGTCCCTTGAATATGTCGTGAGAGCCGGCACTGACGGTGAAGGTGGTCCCCTGAGCGTCTCTGGGGTCTTTTGTCGTCACGCTGATCACCCCTGAGACCGCATTCGGGCCGTATAATGCAGCACCAGGCCCGACGATAACCTCAATGTCCTGGACATCATCCTTGGCGGTGGTCTCTGATGTCGAGTAAAGAGGCAGTCCCGCACCCGACGCCTCCATAAGGGAAGCGCGTCCATCAATGAACACCTGTGTCCGAGGATTCAAAGCCGAATTGAAGCCTCTGGCGCTGACCCTCTGCTCAAAAATGCCCGCCTGGAAATAATCGATCCCCTTCACGTTTTTGACCGCACTAATGTATGAATTCCCCACCGTATTCCTTTGTATTTCCTTCCCATCCACCTTGGAGATCGAGACCGAGGCATCCACAATGTTCTCCGCCCGGCGACTCGCAGATACCACCATCTCCTCCAGTTCATAAGGTGCTTTCACCATTTGAAAATGGAGATCCACAGACCCCTCTGCCGCCACCGCCACGTCTCTAACAGTCTCACTCCGGTAGCCGATAAAAACCGCTTTCACCGCGTAAGTGCCCGAGGGCACGTTTTCCACCGCATACCGGCCGCCAGCCTTGCTCACGGTGCCCATCTTCTTAGTGAGATTTGGGCCGATGACCTCCACAGTCGCGCCGACAAGGGGACCACGGGGATCTTCTGCCGTCACCACCCCTATGATGCGACCTGTCTGAGCATAAGCTGCAGCCGTCAGCGCGGTAACTATGACGCCGACGTATAAGGTTACGGCCAATCGCACGAACACAAAACCGACGGCGGCTAACAGCTTCTTCGACTTCATGGCTGACCTCCTTCTCAGGGGTGACTTCGCCTTTCCGTGTGATGTCAGACTATTTTGTTATGATTCAAACGGAACCTGAACGGCCTGCCAGTCCAGGATTGTCGGCAGACCCTTATCGTTGTAGGGCTGCCTAAAAAAGTTCCGTCAAGAGTTTCGTGATCGACAACCCCAACCCCGTGCTTCCTGGATTCCGGGTAATCGTCCCGTCCACCTGGCGAAACTCCTCGAAGATGAGGCCCAGGGCATCGAAGGGTATGCCGACCCCCGTGTTGGACACCGCTACCTCCAGCAACCCATCCCCGCCGGGGCAGACGGCAGACGTGAATCCGAACTCCTCCCAATAAAACAGGGCATACCTCTCATGTCCGAGGCATGCCCCTTACACCCAGGTCCTGCAAGGACTCCCTCCCGTCCCATCTCGGACCTTGAAATATGTGCTTGTTTCGGCGGCAAGATAACGCCCTCCTCCCGGCAAAGCAAGGGAAATCTTTCCATCCGGCGGCGCAGGACCCGTCTATCTCTCCAACTGAGATCACGCCTCAAAGCTTGCCACCGCCCGGTCCACCGTGTCCAGCGTCCGGAAAATCCCGGCCAGGTGGGTCACCGCCAGGATGCTGTCCATCCGTTCCGTGAGGCCGGCCAGCCTCAGGTCCCCTCCGGCGTTCCGCAACGTCGTCAGGCTGACGATCAGCGCCCCCAGCATGGCGCTCCCGAACCACCGCACCTGTGAGAAATCGACCACCACCTTGCGGATGTCGTCTTGCACCAGGCCCTTGACCCGGTCGCAGAAGGGGGCCACGTCCAGCTCCGTCGTCAGAACCTTGCTGACGCTCAACACGGCCACGCCTTCTCGGATCTGTTCGTCGATGCGCATCGCGCCCTCCTTGGAGATGGAGCCCAAAATCCGCGTCAGGCCCTTCATAAGACATGGCATAAACAAACGGCATACCAGCCCGCCTATCATCGGACAAAAAAATCCACCCGATATCTCAGGTGGATGATAAACCAGAGGTTATGCCTGATGTTTTTTCTCAAAGGGCCGCGCTCAGGGCATCCCTCCGGGCGATAGGGACGATTGGACAGCGTATCTTTTGGAGTACACCTCGAATCCTCGACAGGCCGGAAAAGACACAAGTCCCTTATCCGACACGGATTTCAGAGCATCTTCCAGAAGTATCTTTTTAGATAACCCTCCCTGTATCTGATCGGATACAAGAGACAAACGGCAAACAGGATGGTGGAACAGGGCCGGGAACGTCACCGACCCACCACCCTGTCTCACGTCTTTACCTCCGGCAGCGTGAACCCGAACACGCTCCCTTTTCCTGTCCCACTCTCGGCCCAGATCTTTCCCCCCTGCAACTCCACCAACTCCTTCGCAATCGGCAGTCCCAGTCCCGTCCCAGGATGGTGCCCCTCTCCCCCCTTCACCTGATAAAAACGATCAAAGATCCGTTCCAAATCCTCCGCAGGAATACCCCTGCCCGTGTCCCGGACGCACACCACCACGAACCCGTGATTCGTGATCCGTGATCCGTCCCCCACCCCATCCTCCGCCCCACCTGTCGCTCCCATGAGGTCGCGACCCCTGCCCTCCGTGGACGGGGAGGGAGCTATCTTCCCCCCGTTCACGGGGGGATAAGAGGGGGGGCCGATCCACGATCCACGATCCACGGATACCCTCACCTCCACTTCCCCTCCCCTCGGCGTAAACTTGATCGCATTGCCCACTAAGTTCGTCACGATCTGCATCAGCCGGTCCTGGTCCGCCAGCGCATACACCTCTTCCCCCTCAAACCGCAAATCCAACCCTGCCTCCTCCGCCATCGGGCGCAACCCCTCCGTCGTCTCCTCTACCACCTCCTTCACAGAGACCTTCTGGATGTTGAGATTCAAAAGGTCCCTGCGGCCCCGGTCGAGGCGCGACAGGTCCAGAAGGTCGTTGATCAGCCGTGTCAGCCGATCCGCGTTGGCCCTGATCCGGCCTATATACCGCTCCTGCCGTTCGCTCAACGCCCCGGCGATGCCGTCCAGCAGGTTGTCCGCATACCCCTTGATGGCCGTCATCGGCGTGCGCAGCTCGTGGGAGACGTTCGAGAAGAAGTCCGTCTTGACCGCGTCCACCTCCTGCAGTCGCACATTGGCCTCCGCCAGAGCCCCGGTCTTTTCCTGAAGCTCCCGGTTGAGTCCAAACAGCTCCTTGTTCGCCGCCGACAGCGCCGCGTTGGAGGCCTGCAAAAGCCGGTCCCGCCAGACCACGCGGGCCGTCTGCCAGGCCACCAGTACTACAGCGATGCCCAGTGCTGATAACAACCCGATTTGCTCGTATGGCAGGCGCACACGAAGCGTCACCGTGGCTGGCTTTTCCGAATAGACCAGGTCCCGGTCCACCGCCGCGACCTCAAACGTGTAGGCGTCCCTCGGCAAATCTTGATACTCCACCCGCCGGGCGTGCGTCGTCCTCCAGTCCCTGTCATACCCCTTCAGCCGATACCGGTAGACCATCTGCTCCGGACGAGTTTTGAAGCTGATCCCATGGAACTCAAAAGCCGTCAGCTTCACATCGGATGGCATCACAAGTTGAGACACCCTCTCATAGCGTCGGTCAGCCACCACCGCGTCGATGAACACAGGTGGGGGTGACGGCGCCGGGGGGCGATAGCGCGTCACTCCTCTACCCTCGGTGCCAAACCAGAGATGACCTTCCCGATCCTGAAAGATCGAATATACCGAATTGCTCGCCAGGCCATCCCAGCGGGTTAACGTTTGAAAGACCTGTCCATCATATCGACTTACACCTCCGCCTCTGGTGCCGAACCAGAGATGCCCCTCCCGATCCTGAAAGATAGTAAGCACCAGGTCGTGTGCCAGTCCATCTCTGGCAGTGAAAGTAATCCAGGTCTGCCCATCGTATCGGCTCACACCTCCGTCGGTGCCGAACCAGAGATGCCCCTCCCGATCCTGAAAGATCGAATATACCGAATTGCTCGCCAGCCCCTCTTTAGTCGTGAAGGTGATCCAGCTCCGACCGTCATACCGGCTTGCGCCTCTATCTGTGCCGAACCAGAGATGCCCCTCCCGATCTTGAAAGATCGATAGCACCTGATTATACGCCAGCCCATCTACGACGGTAAACGTAGTAAACATCCGACCGTCATACCGGCTTGCGCCTCTATCTGTGCCGAACCAGAGATGCCCCTCCCGATCCTGAAAGATCGAGTATACCGAATTGCTCGCCAGCCCCTCTTTGGTCGTGAAGGTGATCCAACGTTGACCATCGTACCGACTCGCTCCCCCGTCATCGGTGCTGAACCAAAGCCGACCTTCACGATCCTGAAACATCGACCTCACCAGATTGCCCGCCAGTCCGTCTTTGGCCGTGAAGGTGGTCCAACTCCGACCGTCATACCGGCTCACGCCACCATAGGTGCCGAACCAGAGATGCCCCTCCCGATCTTGAAGAATCGACAGCACCCGATTGTTCGCCAGTCCGTCTTTGGCCGTGAAGGTGGTCCAACTCCGACCGTCATACCGGCTCACGCCCCCTCCCCAGATGCCGAACCAGAGATGCCCCTCCCGATCACGGAAAATCAACCGCACATCATTTCCTGCTAAGCCGTCGGCAATGGTGAAGGTAGTCCAACCCCGACCGTCATACCGGCTCACCCCGCCCCCTTCGGTGCCGAACCAGAGATGCCCCTCCTGATCTTGAAGGATCGACAGCACCCGATTGTTCGCCAGTCCGTCTTTGGCCGTGAAGGTGGTCCAACCCCGACCGTCATACCGGCTCACCCCGCCCCCCCTGGTACCGAACCAGAGACGCCCCCCTCGATCCTGAAGGATCGAAAACACTTGATTGTTTGCCAGTCCGTCTTTGGCCGTGAAGGTGGTCCAACCCCGACCGTCATACCGGCTCACCCCCCAGTCCAGGAGACTAATCCAAAGATATCCTTCCTGATCCTGGAAGACCGACCACACCGACTTATCCACTTGCATCTTCACAATATCTTTGGCCGTGAAGGTGGTCCAACTCCGACCATCATACCGGCTTACGCCACCCCTGGTGCCGAACCAGAGATGCCCCTCCCGATCTTGCAA
>Ga0137796_10000617_pt1 | contig 21662 bp, 24 predicted proteins | sample OV2TP3_FD_97704 | JGI IMG/M metagenome (GOLD analysis project Ga0137796, IMG submission 97704) | reverse complement strand
ATATGGTAGTTGATATTGTATTTGCAATGATGAGACGTTCTCACCGTTGCTATTTTACTTTCTATTTTGTGCACTTCTGGATTAAAGTGCGGATATTTGTTTTTAGTCATTGCGACCACCTCGCTTTGAAGGTGGTTGCTTGTATTGTTAGGGTTTCTCGTTAAGCGAACCATACATTAAACTTTTAGCGTAGCGACCTCGCAAGAGGGAAAAGTTTAAGTTAAATGATTTGCGTGAGAAACCCCCAGCTTTAGCTGGATTTATTTTGGGAGTGTGTCATTTTGGGAGTGTGTCATTTTTTCTTCCCAAACCCAAATATTGTAAACCCCCTATATCCCAAATAAATCAAAACAGCTAATGCAATCCCAAGAATAATGAATCTTGCCCAGTCTGCAAGCTCGCTCCAGTAATTCATTGTTCCGTATAATATTGTCAAAACTCCGCCGCCGAACAAGCCTGAGCTTACGATGGTTATCTGCAATATTGCGCCAATTATCACAACTAAAATTCCTGCAATTCCGCTTATGACAAAAACATTTCTGAAATAAATATTTCTTGAGTTGGCAAAGTCTTTATTGCAGCCAGTGCACTCTTTAGCAGTCTGGCAGCCTTTTTCGTCATATTCAAAAATTAAATCCATGTCTTTTTGAGCGCAGGCTTTCCTGAACTTATCGTATTCCAGATTAGATTTTGCGCATAAGTTTCCATTTGGCTCCTTGATTCTTGCAGGATACGGAGCGTAGTTATATGGAGCATAGTTTTCAGATTCCGTATTATCGATAAAATCAATAAAAATGCCCCTTTTGCAGAAATCCTCATACTTTGGCTCTTTGTAGAATGCCTTAATCCCAAAAACTACGAAGAATACAAAGATGATTGCTATGCTGAATCCGAGTATTGTTTCTTTTATTTTGAAAGGCATTTAATGTATTAAATACCTTTTACTATAAATATATATTTATTTTCAATATAGAAACATAAACTATATAAACAAGTGGAATATATTGTTTTTATGAAAAAAGGCAGGCCGATTAAATCAGAGATAAGGCAGAATATTGTCGAGATACTCCACTTTGTAAAAAAAGGATATGGCTATGGAATATATAAGATTTATACTTCCATATTCCCAAAGGTAACATTAAGAAGCATCTATTATCATTTAAGGAAAGGGGATGATTTAGGAGAATTTCAGGTAAATAAAATTGAGAAGGAGAAGGGAGATTATTCATGGGGCGGCGAAGCTGAGAAGATTTATTATGCGCTTGGCCCAAACGCAAAGCCTATCGGAAATGACAGGGTAAGGGAGTATGTTGAGAGCAGGCAGAAGCAGGTATAAAGGTATAAGGCTTCATCCAAAAAATCTCCTTTCAGTCGGGTTGCCATCGGTTCGCATTTGATGTTTAAACAGAAAGGCGACATTCCCCGTAAGGGACGTCCCCCTTGTCGCCTCTTTATCAAACTTTAAGGATGCTCACAATTGATGGCAACCTTTATTTTTTGGATGAAGCCAAGGTATAAACAAGTATTTTAAAAACACTTTATCTATTTTTATGCATGGTCATCATAATAAAGCTTGTTGATAAGTATATTGGAAATTTTATCTGCAGTTTTCTTGCCTTATTTAATAAAAAGGGAAAAAAGAAAATTGCATATTATCAAAGGCCCATAGGCAATATATTAGTTATTCAGCTTTGGGGAATAGGAGAAACTGTTTTGGCATTGCCCGCAATTGACGCTTTAAGGAAAAAATTTCCGGAAGCTAAAATAGAGATCCTGGCAACATCAAGAAATCGCGATGTATTCTTTAATAATAAAAATATAAGCCATATTTTTTTATTGAAGCTAAACCCCCTATCCATTATTGGATTTATTTTATCTAACATAAAAAAATATGATTTAGTTATTGATATGGAAGAGTATCTTAATATTTCAGCAATAATATCTTTCTTCGCAGGCAGAAGGATTATTGGATACTCTCATAATTCAAGGGCAAAATTATACACAGACAAAGTTAAATATAATGATAAGCAGCATGCAGCGCAGACGTTTCTGGATTTGATAAGGAAGCTAAATGCTGATTATGATATGGACTGCCTGCCAAAATTATGGTTCTCAAATAAGGATAAAAGAGTTATTGACGGGCTCTTTAAAAAAAGCGGCATTAAAAAAAATGAGCTTGTCGTTTGCGTTGCGCCAGGCTCTGCTGAATCGGCAAAGGCAAGAATGTGGCCCTATGACAGGTATGCAGAGCTTTGCGATGAGATAATAATAAGGCACAATGCAAGAATAATTTTTATCGGCAGCGCAAATGAAAAGGGATTGATAAGCGCGATACAGGAATTAATGGAAAATAAGAGCAGGACAATAAATTCTGCCGGAAATATAACTTTAACCCAATTGTTCTATCTAATATCTAGATCCGGGCTGTTCATAGGCAATGATTCAGGGCCGATGCACATTGCAGCAGCGCAAGGCGTCAAGACAATTGGCTTGTTTGGCCCTAATCTGCCTGTTAGATTCGGCCCTTATGGAAAAGGGAATGCTGGATTGTATAAAGGCTACAACTGCGAGTTTAGCCCCTGCATCAATGTGCATAAAGGTGAAATCCCGGACTGCCTGTACCCAAAAGACAGCAATGACTACCAAAAATGCATGAAGAATATAAGCGTAAATGATGTGCTGAAGGAAGTAGAGAAAATGGTTTAAACCAGTGGAATGAGTGTATTCAAAACTCCTTCAGAAACTTAACCAATTCATTGGACTTTTCAAAATCCATAAATCCTTCCTTCGTTATTGAAGGCATGTTTTTTGGCTTTTTCTTGCGGAATATCACTAAGTTGTCAGCTTCCAATAGTTTTGAGAGAGATTCCATCTGGGGGTTGACGTTGTCACCTACTTCAGTTAATATCAGCTCGTCATCTTTTTTTGCAATTATGTCAAAGGGCGTTTTCTTTGTTTCAGTTGCGTCAAATCCCAGCTCTATGTATTTCTTTGACACCTCTGTCTCAAACTTGCTTTCCCGCTGCTCGCGCCTGGCAAAGATGTTGATTTCATTAAAGACCCGATAGCCAAATAAGTCATAGATCTTCATCGCCCTGTTAAGCGTCACTTCAGAGTTTTCATTCTCGTACTTAGCCATCATTCTGCTTGTAACGCCGATCTTCTTTGATAAGGCATTCAATGAGTAGCCAAGCTCTTCTCTTTTTTCTTTTATTTTTTCTCCAACTAAAGAAGCTGTCAGCCCTGCCTTGCCTCTTTTGACAAATGGAAACTTATTATTGACGCAGCTTAAGAATGTGCTAAAATTCAGCGTATAAACATCAAATCTTGAATAGACGATGTTGTCTTCCAGCTTTTTACCTGCTTTTTCAGCGATTATTAATGAAGATGCATTAACATAAGCCGCAACAGCCGCCATTTCCTCTGTATACTGCCTGCTTATTGAGTTTGCATCCTCAAGGACTTTTATAAGCAGTATCTGGCCGCTTTTTCTGGCAAGAATATCAAAACACGTTCTGGTCAGGTTTTTTAAAGTGTAGCCTTTCTTCAGCAAAAAAATGCTTATTTTATCAAGCAGGCTATCCTTCATAACCATACAGGAAAAATGAGGCTTTAAAAATCTTTTTATATGGCACTTCTAAAGAACCGCAAAACATTTTTAAACAGCCCTTCATAAACTATGATAAGGGTGGCATTATGGGAGGCAACAAGCTTAAGGCGTTTATTGGCAGGAATAAAGATATTTTGAATGAGAAAGCTGCTGCGGAATTACAGCATAAGAAAGGCAAATTAACAGCGAGAGAGCGCTTAAATTACTTAATGGACGCTGATTCTTTTACAGAATTATCTGCCTTTGCTGAATTACAAAGCAAAGATCTTGAAGCTAAAAAAAGGGCAGGCGATGGCGTGATCACAGGCCACGGCACCATAAATAAAAAGCAGGTTTATGCTTATGCTCAGGATTTTTCTTTCATGGGCGGCTCAATGGGGGAGACGCACAACAAAAAAATAGCCTGCATAATGGAACTTGCCCTAAAGACCGGATGCCCATGTATAGGCTTGCTTGATTCTGGAGGCGCGAGAATACAGGAGGGAATCTCTGCTTTAGACAGCGGCGGCAGAATATTCCAGCTTAACACTTTATCATCAGGGATAATCCCTCAAATATCCGCTATCTTAGGCCCATGCGCCGGAATTGCTGTTTACTCGCCAGCTTTAACAGATTTTATTCTCATGGTTAAGAAAACAAGCCATATGTTTATTACAGGTCCGGACGTAATTAAAACAGTAACCGGCGAAACAATTGGCCTTGAAGGGCTTGGAGGCGCCGATACCCATAATGAAAAAAGCGGAACATCTCATTTCATTGCAGAAAACGAAAAAGAATGCTTAGACATGCTCAAAGCTTTATTAAGCTATCTTCCCCAAAATAACCTTGAAAATCCGCCATATAAATCCAGTGATAACTCAAATAAGGACACAAAAAAGCTTGAATCCCTTGTTCCAGAAGACGCAAAAAAGACTTATGATATAAAAGAAGTAATTGCAGAAATTTTTGATGTTAAGTCTTTTTTTGAAGTACAGGCGGGTTTTGCGGCAAACATAGTTACAGGATTTGCAAGGCTTAATGGCAATGTTGTGGGAGTTGCTGCCAACCAGCCAAAAGTTTTAGCAGGCTGCCTTGACATCAATTCCTCTGATAAGCTTGCAAGATTTGTCCGATTCTGCGATTGCTTTAACATTCCTCTGATAAATCTTGTTGATGTAACCGGGTATTTGCCAGGCACGAATCAGGAGCATGATGGAATAATAAGGCACGGCGCAAAAGTCCTTTACGCTTATTCTGAAGCAGTTGTGCCAAAAATATCTCTTGTATTAAGGAAAGCTTATGGCGGCGCTTATATTGCATTAGTCTCAAAGGAAATGGGCTTTGACAAGGCTATAGCATGGCCTACTGCCGAGATTGCAGTTATGGGCGCTGAGCAAGCCATTAGCATCATAAACAAGGATGAGATAAGCAAAAACCAAAAAGCAAAAGATGGGCTTATTAAAAAGTATGAGGAAACTTATCTAAACCCTTACGTTGCGGCAAAGCTTGGAAAAATTGATATGATAATTGAGCCTAAGGATACGAGAATTGTATTGGTTAAATGCCTTGAAATGCTGCTTTCTAAAAGAGAGAAGAGGCAGGTTAAGAAGCATGGAAATATGCCGTTGTAGAATTTATATTTATAAATATCTAAAGTTATAAACTATGGAAGATCTCATTGTCAAAGTAGACGGCAAGGAATACAGGGTTTTTATAGAAGAAACAGAAGAAGGCAGAATATTGGTGCATTGCGGCAGTGATGTCTATGAGGTTGAGACTAAAAAGGATGCAGGACCTTCAGCTATTGAGAGGCTGCATAAGAGCCAAACCAGCGAAGAAGGCAAATTAGAAATAACATCGCCTCTGCCCGGCGTTGTCTATGACATAAAAGTAAAAGAGGGCTCTAATGTAAAGCAAGGGCAAAGCTTGTTTACTTTGATGGCTATGAAGATGGAAAATGAGATAACTGCGCCAAGAGATGGTATTGTTAAAGAGATTAAAGCCAAAAAAAATGATAATGTTAACAGGGGAGATGTCTTGGCTATATTAGAATATGGCAATTTAAAATTACAGTAAGGAGCGCAATAACATGAATATACGCCATGACTGGACAGAAGATGAAATTCTTGGCATATACAACACTCCATTACTTGAGCTAATCTACAAGGCAGCCACGCTCCACAGGAAATTTCATGACCCCTGTGAAGTGCAGGTTAGCTCTTTGCTGTCAATAAAAACCGGAGCTTGCCCTGAGGACTGCGCTTATTGCCCGCAATCAGCAAGGTACAGGACTGGAATTGAGATGCATCCTTTGCTGCCTTTAGAGCAGGTTACAGATATTGCAAAGCAGGCAAAAAGTTCAGGAGCAACAAGATTTTGCATGGGCGCTGCATGGAGAGAAGCTAAAGAGGGGGATGAATTTGAGCGTGTTTTGCAGATGGTAAGGGATGTAAATGCCATTGGTATGGAAGTTTGCTGTACACTTGGGATGCTGACAGAGAGCCAGGCAAAAAGATTAGCAGAGGCTGGGCTTTATGCCTATAACCATAACATAGATACTTCGCGTGAATATTACAGTAAAATTATCACAACACGCGCTTATGAGCAGCGTCTAAATACGCTTAAAAACGTCAGAAAAGCAGGAATTACAGTATGTTCTGGAGGTATAATTGGCATGGGAGAATCTGTCAAAGACAGAGCTGGAATGCTGCTTACTTTATCATCCTTAAACCCGCACCCTGAATCAGTGCCAATAAACGCCTTAATCCCTGTCAAAGGCACACCTCTTGCTGCCCAAAAGCCAGTTTCTATATGGGAGATGGTGAGGATGGTTGCAGTAACAAGGATTGTTATGCCAAAGTCAATTGTCAGGCTGTCTGCCGGCAGAGTCAACATGAGTAAAGAAGGGCAGGCTTTATGCTTTTTAGCTGGCGCAAACTCAATATTTGCAGGAGAAAAGCTACTTACACAACCAAACCCTGAAGCGAATGAGGATTTTGAAATGTTTAAGGCGCTTGGGCTTAAGGCGAGAGAGGGGTTTAAGGAAGTCTGCTGATTACTCTTTATTATTAACAAAAGATTTTTATTCATTTTAAATACCTTTTTGGCATGGAATTTGAAATCATAAAAAATGGCTATCTTGAATGTGATAAAGGTTTTGTAACACTTGGCAGAGGCATGGGAAAGAAGGTAAAAATCCCTGTGTTTTGCTTTTTTGTTAAACATAAAAAAGGCAATGTGCTTATTGATACTGGATTTTCCTCAAGCTTTAAGGAAACATGGGGCAATCGCTTAAAATTTTTTATGCCGGTCTTGGAAAATAATATTGCAGATTGTCTAAAGGGCATTTCTGTTAATTATATTATTAATACACATTTGCACATCGATCATAGTGAGAATAATCCATTTTTTAATGACGCTGAAATTATTGTGCAAAAGGAAGAGTATGAATCTGCTTGTAAGCCAATGCCATACCAAAAGCCGGCATACTCTGATAAGATTGATAAAAACCTAAAGTACAGGTTTATTAATGAGGACTTAGACTTATTTGGCGACGGCGCTGTAAAAATCATCAAAACCTCAGGCCATACAAAAGGCCATCAGTCAGTTCTTTTGAATGTAAATGGAAAAAATATTTTTATTGCAGGCGATGCATGCTATTCCTCTGAAAACCTAAAGTATAACTGCCTTCCTGGAATTATCTGGAATCCTGATAAAGTTATGGAATGCTATGAAATGCTCAGAAATTTAAAAAATACCCAAATAATTTTTGGGCATGAGGAGATTAAAAAATAGTTATTGGCTATTAGCTATTGGTAGTTAGTTACTAACTGCTAATAGCCAACGACTAACCGCTAACAACTATTTTTTAATAACTCCTAACTCCCTCCCTGTTTTCCCAAAAGATTCTATCGCCCTATCTAACTGTCCTTTAGTATGCGTCGCCATTACAGAAATCCTTAATCTTGCTGTTGGAACTGTTGGGGGCCTTATGCCAGCTACAAATATGCCTTCCTGCTCAAGCAATTTTTGGAATTGCATTGCTTTTTTGCTGTCACCTATTGCAAGAGAGGTAATTTGCAATTCTCCTCCTACCTTAAAGCCAAGTTTTTTAAGCCCTTGTTTAAGATAAAATGCATTTTTTAATAATTGAGCCTTAATATTTTTATCTTTCTTTATCATTTGCAAAGCAGCTAATGCAGCAGCAGCATTTGCAGGAGATAAGCCAGTCGAGAACATAAATGACCTTGATGTGTTCCTCAAATAATCAATCAATTCTTTGCTTCCGGCAACAAATCCGCCTTGGGAAGCGAGTGCTTTTGACAGGGTTCCCATGCGGACATCAATGCCCTTTAAATTAGTGTCAAGAATTCCAGTAGCGTGTGCATCATCAGCCATAAAGATAAATTGGTATCCTTTCTTTAGGCTTATAATATCCTTTAATGGCGCTATGTCCCCGTCCATGCTAAAAACGCTGTCCGTTACAACTAAAATTTTTTTGCCTTCAGGCTTTTTCAACCTTTTTAATTTGTTTTCCAAGTCTTTAACATTGCAATGCTTATATACGGCAATATCAGCCTTGCTAAGCCTGCATCCATCAATGATGCTTGCGTGATTAAGCTCGTCACTCAGAATTACATCCCCTTTGCCTACAATACTGCTTATAATTCCAATATTAGCTGCATAGCCGCTAGAGTAAACTAAAGCTGCTTGACACCTTTTGTATTTAGCTATTTCTTTTTCCAGTCTTCCATGTAAATCCAAATTAACAATCAAGCGAGAAGCAGCGTTGCCTGAACCATATTTTTCCAAAGCCTTTTTTGCAGCAGCAATTACTTTAGGATGCGTATTAAGCCCAAGATAATTATTTGAGGCAAACATTATGTATTCTTTGCCCTTAAACTTTACAATATTGCTGCAAGCAGAATTAATTGTCCTGAATTGTCTAAAAAGGTTTTTTCTTTTAAGTTCAATTAGTTTTTGTTTCATATGCTCAGATATATTTTTAAATTGATAAATTTTACTATAAAAAATGAACATAGCCATTTTAGGGGCAGGAGGTCTTGGCAAATCAGCAGCCAGGCTCATTGAGCACAAAAAAGAGGTAAAGATTGTTGCAGCTTGTGATAAAAATGGCTGTATAATAGATGAAAAAGGCATTAAGGCAAAAAAAATATATTCTTTGAAGAAAGAAGATTCAATTGCCAAAATTGGCAACAATGCCAATGACACAATAGGAGAAATAATCAAGGCAAAAAAAATTATTGAGGGAATCTTAATAACATTGCCGAATCTCCCGAATGAATTTATCCCTTCTGTTGCTAAAAGATTTCTTAACAATGGATATGAAGGGGCATTTTCAGACCCATTAAAAAGGACACAGGCGATGAAAATAATGTTTGGAATGGATGGCTTTTTCAAGAAGCATAAATCTGCATACATTACAGGAACGGGCGCGACTCCTGGCCTATTGACTGCTGCGGCTGTGCTTGCAGCGCAATCATTCATAAAAGTTAAAAAAGTTGACATTTTCTGGGGCGTTGGAATAGCGAATTGGGATGAATATAAAGGAACTATAAGAGAAGACATTGCGCATTTACCAGGCTATACGATTGAAAAAGCAAAGGCAATGAGCGATGAAGAAGTTGAGGAATTGCTTAATAAGAGCAATGGAAAGCTTGAATTTAAGAATATGGAGCATGCTGATGACATTTTGCTGCAAAAGGTTGGCGTTGTTGACAAGATTAGCCAAGTGACTGTTGGAGGCGTAATGGACACAAGGCATGCAAAAAAGCCCGTGACTACAACAATGACCTTGACAGGCAAGACATTTGATGGCAAAACAAGCTCCCATAAGCTTATGCTTGGAGATGAAACTACAATGGCGGCAAATGTTTTAGGGCCTGCCTTGGGCTACTTAAAAAGAGCCATCTGGCTAAAGCAGAATAAAATTTATGGAGTGTTTGGCTCAACAGAGTTTATGCCGATGGTTGTGAAGTGATATAAGCGGTTCTGGCGCACTAGCGTTTTATGATTAAGGTGATGTGGAACCGTTTGATAATCAAGATATCGGTTTTGATAAGTTTAAGTTAAAATGAGACTGCTTATAAAGCTTAAATCCCTGAAATATTGTTCCTACGACAAAAAGTATTATTCAAAGCTGCGCGGCTTTCTTTACTCTTTGCAAAAGGGCTCTGGAGTCTTTAACAGGCATGAGATAGATGGCTACAAATTTTTTTCTTACTCTAATATTTTTCCAGCGCAAGACATGAGATATGGCGAAAGCAGGCATTTAATAGTCTCTTGCCCCAGCAGTGATTTTATTTACTGGCTAAGGGAGAGGCTTACAGAAATCCAAGAACTGAAAAAGCCAGTTGAGATTGGAGAAATGCAGTTTATTGTAGAATCAGTAACTAATTTTACACCGAAAATAATGAATAATGCATCGCTTATAACAGGAACTCCGATAGTAATGAGAATTCCAAAAGAGCAGTATGAGCAATATGGCATTAAGAGCAAGCGGCCTTATGAATTCTGGCGCCCCGAATATGACTTTAATGCTTTTGTGAGGCAATTAAGCGACAATTTAATCAAAAAATACAACAAATATTATAATAAAAAAATAGAAAATCAAAACCTTTTTGAGATGTTTAAGTTCAGGAAAAGCGTTTGCGTGCATAGGGTGGAAGAAGGCATTGAGCAAAGAACCATTGGCTCGCTATGGGAATTTAAATTCAGCCATCTTGAGCCAGAGCAGAAAAAGATACTTTGGCTTGGGCTTGAATCAGGGTTTGGGGAATTAAACAGCTCTGGGTTTGGGTTTATGAATGTCGTAAGGTAAAAAATGACAGCACAAAAATTTATACCTCTTAATAGGTTACTTTTAGAAGACAATGAGGACGTAAAGCAGATTAAATCACTACAACAAAGAGAAGAGGAGGCATCCGCAGTTTTATATGATGAAGGCTGACATACTCAAGAGGCAGAATAACGATGACTACAAGAGATTTGAAAAAATGGCGAAAGCTGTTGATGAAGAGAATACCAAAAAACTGAGACAGATGGCTGAGGAGAATAAAATAAACCCGGAGGATTTTGGCGTTTAATCAAAAAATGAAGCGCCCAGCACTTGGTCAACTGGTTTTCCAATAATTAAAGCGAAATTTTTAAATATATAAATATTTACACAATTGTGTAAAATGTTACACAATAAATATTTTGAGGTGCTGGAGATGTTTACGGGCAACTATAAGGGGGAGATTTATGGCAGGGAGCTTGTCGGAAAGGTAAGCATGAGCCAGAAGAATATTATGCTGACATGCCTGTTGATGATGCTGTTATTGAGGCGGCAAGCAAATACTGCAAGACATTTTTCATCAAGACAAAGGATATTTTATCAAATATAACGGAGAAACAAATAACCGATATAAAGGAAGCTCTAAAGAAGGAGATGAAATAATGCGTACAAAATGCGACTTAAGCGACGAAGAGTGGAAGAAGAGGAAATGGAACCTGAAAAGGATGGAATGTCCAATATGCAAAGGGCTAGGAATTAAGTTTTAAGAAAATATTTAACAAAATGGCTTCAACAAACGAACTGGTAGTATTCCAGGGAAAGAGAATAAGAAGAACTTGGCATAATAATGAATGGTGGTTTGTAATAGAGGATATTATAGTCATCCTTACAGATTCTAAAGGCCCAAAAGGGTATATCAAGGATATGAGAAGACGTGATGAAGAGCTATCTAAAGGGTGGGGGCAAATTGCCACCCCCCTTTATATAATGACATCAGGAGGAATGCAAAAGATAAATTGTGCCAATACAGAAGGCATTTTCCGTATTATACAATCAATCCCTTCAAAAAAAGCAGAGCCATTCAAAAAATGGCTTGCAAAAGTTGGCTACGAAAGAGTGCAGGAAATAGAAAACCCAGAGATTGCAATGCAGAGGATGAGGGAGATATACAAATCAAAAGGCTATTCTGATGAATGGATTGAGAAAAGAACAAGAGGAATTGCCATAAGGGATGAGCTTACAAAAGAATGGGGACAGAGAGGAGCAAAAACACAAAAGGAATATGCCATATTAACATCCGAGATTTCCAAGGCAACATTTGACTTGACACCAGGCCAATATCAAAAATTCAAAGGCCTGACAACCCAGAATTTAAGAGATCATATGGATGATATTGAATTGATTTTAACGATGCTTGGAGAGGCAACCACAACAAGATTTACAAGAGGCAGGGATTCTCAAAAATTTCCTGAATTAAAGAGAGATGCAAAAGATGGCGGAAATGTGGCTGGCTCAACAAGAAAAGATATAGAAAGCAAGCTTGGAAAAGGCGTTGTTTCAAGGGAAAACTACCTTCAATCAACTGAAAAACAAAAAAGGCTTATGAAAAAATGAATGAAACAATGCAAGCTAAAAAGCCAGCTAAAATCCAGCATTTGGTAAACTGGTTTTATGGGAACTACTGTACAAGGAAATGCTATGATGAGATTGAGAAGCAAAGGGAGCATTGGGATAAATTGCAGGAATTGGCTAATAGATTGGAAGGCGTTGAGATGACGCATTCAGAGTTTTTAACTATGATACGAAATGATAAAACTATTTGTGACTTAAGCGATGAAGAGTGGAAGAAAAGGAAATGGTCGTGGAAAAGAACGGAATGTCCAATATGCAAAGGGATAGGGATTAGGTTTTGAATAAAATGCAAGAATCAATTAAAGAAACTTCAGAAAATCAAAAAATAGATTTAACAGGCAATCCGTTTGTGGATACTGGTTTAGCTGTTATTGCAGCATACGCTAAGCTTGAAGCTATTGAAGAATTGACTATCAATACAACTAAAAATGTGTACAATAACACAATAAAACCTGTAGATTACAACTCAAAACTTAAATCATTTACTCAAATTTTTGGAACAAACAATCCATTATTCCAGTCGGCTTATGGATTCAAAAAAGGTATAGGTCCATCAGAACAAAATAAAAAGATATACGAGGATATATTAAATAGTCTTTTGGACGAGATAAACAAATCGAACAATAATGGGCTGTTATGTTGGGCATGTGGAAAACCAACAATGCTTGAATTTAGTGAAATTTGTCACAGTGCTATAGAAAAGAATAAGACAAATGATGGCAAAACTGAAGAAGAAAAAAATAAAAAGAAAGTAGAAAAAAAGGAGATAGGAAGAGACTGGTTCCCTCTATCTGGAAGTTTAGGTAGTGATGCACAAGCACTACCATCAGCATCAGAGTCTCCCACATTATGTGCTAAATGCCTTTTTGTAATACATTATTTACCGTTAGGAGTTATATTAATAAATGGAAAAATAGCAGTATTTCAATCAAATTCTACAGATTTTTGGTACGAACTGATTAAAGATTTAACGCACGAAGTCAAATCGAGAATTAACACTGAGTTATACGAGACTCTAGGGAAAAAGGAAGGAAATAAAGAGGTTATGAGAAGAATCATTGCATTATTTGAGCGTCTTAAAAATGAACAAAAGTTTAGTCAATCTGATGAATTGGTTTTATACTATTGGTCATTTAGCAATTCTGGGACGGATCCATCCTGTCATTTAGAAAAAATTCCAAACTCCGTCTTATCGTTTTTATTGGAGGCTGTTCGCAACGGTTTAAAACTAGAAATAGAAGGGCTTATAAATGCAGAGACTAAAAAAGAATATTCGTTATTTACTTGTATTTCTGAGAAGAGAGATTACCAACGGTTATATCCAAAAAGAACATGGAAAGGAGCATCAGCTAAACTATTTTTATTATATCAAATGTATATTCTTAACAGATCTGCAGAGAGCTTACTAGCGGCATATAATTTGGCAAAAGAGATAGCATCTGACACTGATAAAAAAGAACTTGAACGCATGAGAAGAAGCGAAGGATTCGCAGAAATGAAATGGAGAAATAAAGCCAAATCTATAATGCTCTCATTAGTTGAAGATGGAAAGTTCAATTTTGGTTGTTATAGGGATATATTTTTCAAAACAGAAGAATCAGATAAAATTTTTTGGGAAGGATGGAACGTAATTAAGTTCTACTTACATAATACTAGGGATGAAGACAAACCGAAAATAGAAACTGAAACAAAGAAGGACAATAATGTTATATTGTTTTATGCAGCCAGTATTTATAAAAATTTTATTGATAATAGAGGCAAGGATAGATTCCAGAAAGAAGTGATTGAGGGTGCAAAGAGGGGAAGAATAAATGCAACATGGCTAAAAAATCAATTTTGCCAATTGGCAGAACTTAAATCAGAATTTACTTATGATGCCTGGCTTAGGCTTAACAAAGGATTGTATATAGAAGAATTAATTTTCCAGATGAGATTATTATGGGCGGAATGGATTTCAAATGATAGGGGATTAATGGATATAGAATTAGAAGCAATAGAAGGTGCTATAAGCAGTGGACTACCTGAAAAAGTCGATAATAGAATTGAAGAATTGTTTAATTTAATCACAATTAATAGAGGCATTGACTATTTCTATAAGTTTGTTCTAATGGGATTACGCAATAGGAAAATTGATTTATTTTGGTTCAAAATAAAATTAATGAATTTAGCACCAATCTCGCCCTTAACAGAGCAGGAATGGGAATATTTCTTATTGGATAATAATGGAGATAGTATCAAAGCGAATAGATTATTTCAGCTTCATTTACATTTAGCTAATCTTTATAGAAAGAAGTTACAAGGAAAAAAATAGCGGAGGTAATAAAATGACAAAAGAAAAAAAATTAACGCATATAGCAGGCACATTTTTGATACAAGCAGATGCTTCATTCCTAAATGGAGCAGGACTTGGTCAAGGTGAGGACAAAAATATGACTATTCCTAAAACATTTAGTGATGGGCAGAATAAAGTTCCATATGTTTCATCCCAATCATGGAAAAGGTGGTTAAGGGATACTTTATCTGAAGAAAATCCCAACTGGCCTGCAAATCCTCTTAGAGCAATAGGCTGGAATCCTAAAGGCAATGTGAAAAAACTGACAAGTGCATTGAACCCCATTGATTTTCCGGATGATGATATTTTTGGATATATGCAGGCTGAAGCTGGTCAAGGTCAGAGAATTGTTGAAGAAGATGACGAAACAGATGATTCAGAAGAGGAATCAAATTCAGGTAGGGTTAAGGCAGTGATTCGAGCATCACCATTCATGGCATCACTTTTGTATTCTATACAGTCTGAAGGTTGGAAAGGTGAAGATGAAGGTTTTGTGCATTTAAAAAATTATGATGCAGAAAAATTAGCCGAAGAAGAAATTAATAGATTTTTGGATATAAATGGAATTAAAAAAGACAAAAAGAAAAATATTTGGAGCAGGTTAGAGGAATTTAACCAAAAGTTCAAGGATAAAAAAATAAATACAGATGAAATTAAGAAACTGATAAAGGAAAATGACCTTAATGCACTAAGGAATATCTTATCATCAAAGACAGATAAAGAAATACCATTTGTTAAGAATCCTACTAGTCCAGTACCTTACAAGACTAGGTTCTTTAATACGGACCTTCAAGCTATATTTTGTCTTAACTATGGCAGGCTTGGAGTTTATTGGAATATTGGAGATAGAATTGAATTAGAAGAATCTAAAGCAAAAAAAGCTCATCAAGAAGAAAAAATAAAAGATATTACAAATGAAGAGCCTTACAAAACCTTAAGTGAAAATGGAAAGCTAGGAAAAGTCTATAAAATAACTGATAAAGTTAGTATTACGCCGAAAGATAGAGCATCTGCACTGTTTAAATCATTGGCTGTCTTGCGTGGTGGAGCAAAACAAGCTCAATTTGGAACTGATGTTGCACCAAAAGTCCTAATTCTAGGAGGGCTGAATTGTGGCAATCCCATATTTAACCATCTCTTTGAGGATTCGGATAAAGGACCTACACTTAATATAGAAACATTTAAGGAAGTTATTAAGGACTATGCTGACCGGATTGTTACACCAGTTATCGTTGGACTTCGCTCAGGATACTTAAGTAATGAAGATAAAATTAAAGAATTGGATAAAAAAAAGATTGAAGAAAAAGTTGAGATTCTTGTTATGACACCATTAGAAGCAGCAAATAAAATTGAGGAATTTATATGACTAATGAAATCTCTGCTTTACATGCAAGGTTCGAGGGGTTAACATCTTCATTTCGTTATCCCCTTACCATTAGCGGTGTTCAGGCTAGCGCTCCAGTCCCTTCTTATAGTACAATCTTAGGAATGCTTAGTGCATGTGCTGGCAGAATCATAACACCAAAAGATACGAGGATAGGCTTTGAGTTTAGAACGCAATCTTTTGATACAGAATTAGAACGAACAGTACGATGGAAAGTAGAAAAAAATGGAGATTTAAGGATTCATGACAAAGGACAAGGGATATCTTTAAGACAATTTTATTGGCGCCCTGTGATGAATATCTATCTGACTAATCTCAATTTTAAAAAATGTTTAGAAAATCCTGTATCTACACCATCTTTTGGAAGATCACAAGATATATGTTGGATACCATTCGTTAATGAAGTGAAATTATCTCCGGTTATAAATGGCAAAATAGGACCAACCCTTATCCCTTTTAAAACTTCAAAAAAGAAAAGCGTTCCAGGATTGGTTGTAAGTTTACCGGAATACATTGAAAATAAAAAGGAAGGTTACACCAGAAGACCTAAAAAATTCAACACATATCTTGCAATGGATTCCACAGAAAAAAGAAGTTATGAAATAGAATGTAATAACCTTTATAACCCATCAGATTTATCCCAAGAAGAGGTTATTTATTTGCATAGTTGGGATGAATATGGATAATTTTTTATTGTCTAAAAGCTCTGGAGAAACACTTTCTGAGCATACTATGAATTGTTTAAAAGTTGCTAAAGCACTGATAGATTCGCTTCCTGATATTGATAATAAAGAAATTATTATAAGAGATGTTATTGTGTCTGTAGCTCTTCATGATATAGGAAAAGCCGCAATAGGTTTTCAAGATGTTTTGAAAGGAAAGAAAAAAACATGGGATGGTAAACGCCACGAAATTATTTCTGCTTCTTTTGCATCATCATCTAATGAGATTTCAGAATATGCAATATTTGCTATCTTGATGCACCATAAATCTTTGCCTTCCGATGGATTATCAGATATATATGGATGTTTACCAACCGAACAAATTCCAATTGAAGAAGAAACCCAAGTTTGGCTTGATATGAAAGAAGAATGGGATAAAAATTACAACTTGTTTTTATCTGAATGGTCAAAAATAAGAGAATTTCTTGACAAAAATAATATGAAATTTCCCAATATTAAGAATAATAGGCTTATCAAACTTAGATTAGATTCAAGGTGGTTATATAGGGGGATTGGAAGAAGAAGTCAATTAAAGTCCTTTGAGTTTAATAAAAGATTTTATGCATCATTAATTAGAGGTTTAATAATCACAGCCGATCATTTAGGAAGCTCACATAAAGTTCCGAATTCAATTCCCAATATGAAGGAATTTTTGATCTTAAAAAATGAAATAAGAAACTTCCAAAAAAAATTGGGAGAAGTTGATGGTTCGGCAATACTTAGGGCTCCTACAGCATCAGGTAAAACTGAAGCGGCAATGTTATGGGCACAAAAAAATCAGCGAAAGAATGGAAGATTATTCTATGTTTTACCATATACTGCAAGTATCAATGCGATGCATAAAAGATTATCAAATATATTTGGAAATAATAATGTTGGATTGCTGCATCATCGCGCAATTTCTGCTCTTTATAATATGTCAGAAAACGATGAACTTTCTGTTAGAATTAACAAACAGAATACAGCAAAAACTCTTGCAGAGCTTTCAAGAGAGGTATGGTTCCCGATAAGAGTATGCACGCCACATCAAATATTTCGTTATACATTAAGGGGAAAGGGCTGGGAAAATATGTTAGTAGAATTTCAAAACTCATGTTTCATATTTGATGAAGTTCACGCATACGATCCGCGAGTCGTAGGACTTATGCTTGCGTCCATTAAATTATTATCTAAATGGAATGCAAAATTTTTGTTTATGTCTGCAACATTACCAACTTTTTTGAGTAATTTAATTAAGGAAACTGTAGGAAACCCTGTTTTTATTGAACCAAAATTAGAGTCGGAAAGTGACAAGAACATTCTAAATAAGAAACGACATACAGTTAATATTAAGGTAGGTACCATACTAAAAAATATAGATCAGGTAATCAAAATCATAAAATCTAAAAACTCTGCTCTTGTGATATGCAATCATGTAAGAACAGCACAAGAAATATATTCTTTATTACAAAGAAAGCTTCCTGATATTGACATAAAACTGCTACATAGTCAATTCAATAGCAGGGACAGAAACAATATAGAATCTATCTTAACAAACAAAAAGTTACCGCAGGTTTTAGTAGCTACGCAAGTAGTTGAGGTTAGCCTTGATGTAGATTTTGATATTGGTTTTTTTGAGCCTGCGCCAATTGATGCCTTAATCCAAAGAATGGGGAGAGTAAATCGTTATGGTAATAAAAATGTTGCACAAATAATAATATTTGATGAGCAAGTCAACAAATACAATCTTTATTGCGAATGCTCTGCCCCCCATCATAATCCTGAATGTAGGTTATCTCTTACTTTGAAGGAACTCCAAAAAATAGAAAATCCTTTAACAGAAAAAGAACTAATTAAGTTAGCAAATAATATTTATGGTGATGGTTATAAAGGTGAGGAAAAAAAGAAATTTGATGAAGGTATGAATCATCCAGATTTAATAGACTTTGAAAATTGTCTTCTTGCCGGTGCTTATAGGGAATGGATAGAAGATTTAATTGAAAGAACAGATGGTATAATTGAAGTACTTCCCATGAATCTTATAGACGAATTTGAAAAAAATAAATTGGAGGGGTTATGGATTGAAGCTAATAATCTACTAGTACCTATCCGTAGTAGATCCCTGATTTGGCTAATTCAAAAAAATCTAATTGATACCTCTAATGATCCATGGAAAATTAACTCTAATTATTCAGCAAAAGTTGGGTTGGATATTCATAGTGACTATATTGATAATATTCTATAAATTATTTTTCCCATAATATTCTAAAATTACCTACATATAGGCAATATTTAAATATAAGTTAATTTACCTACATATAAATGAGAAACATCAAAAATCTGAGGATTATCAGGATACTGCTCACTAATCCTGACGGCAGCCTTACCAAATACAGGATAGCAAAGCAGGCAAAAAGTTCAACTCCCTGGGTAATAGAGTTCTTAAGGAAGCTTGAATCGCAAAAATTAGTAAGGAAAACAAAAGTCTTGGAATTCAACAAGCTTATAGACTATTACATTGAAATAATGCCTAAAATGAAGCATTCTGAATTTTTTGTGCAGGAGCCCTTAAAGCTATTAGGGGAGTCAAAATTAGACTATGCGCTTACAACCTATGGGGCAGAAAACTTCACGAGCAGGCATTTATTCCTGTCAAGATATGATATTTATATCAAAGAAGAAGATATTAATAAATGGAAATCCTTAATCATAAAGGGAGGCCTTCTTGGAAAAGGCAATTTGAGGCTTATACTGGCAAATGACCATGCTATATTCAGGGAAGCAAAAGAAATTAATGGCATAAGAATAGTATCAATGCCTCAGCTGCTTATTGACTTAAAAAGAGAAGGCGGAGTGTGCATGGAAGCCTACAATATACTGGTGAAGGGGAATGTATAAGGACATAGAAACAGAAACTTCATACAAGTACCTCAAAACTGTAGTTTCAGAACTAAAAGAGCCGATATGCGTCCTGGGAGGCTGGGCTGTATTCTTTACAGTAAACGAGAACTATAAAAAGCAGATGGCAAGAGTTTACATCGGCTCAAGGGACATAGATATAGGATTTAACAGCATATCTTCATTCAGGCATGCGGCTTCTATTTTGGAAAACAGGCTTAAGTTTAAGTTTGTCTCCTTCCGTTACTACAAAAACGTTCATGCAGAAACAGGAAAAGACTTGTCTGATGAAGAAGTCGAATCAATGCCGCAGCATATGCATTTTCAAATTTACGTTGATCCGATAATCCCTTATGCTAACAGCGAAGTGAAATCGGCTATTGGCTTCACGCCAATTGACGAGCCGCTTCTCAGGCCTGTTTTTGAAAACAAAAAATACGGAAAATATGCAAAAGAATTCAGCAGAAAATTATTGCTGCCCGCCCCTGAAATTCTTTTGGCTGCCAAAATATGCTCTGTAATGCTTCGGGATAAGGAGCATAAAAGATACAAGGACATTTGCGATATAACCGCTTTATGCCTTTTCGCCGGAATGCCTATTGATGAAATAATAAAATCAGGCAAAAGTTTTGTATCAAAAGACAGGATGAAAAAATTCAGCAGCATGGATTTTGCAGAAGACATCAAGAGCTGCAGCAATATACTTGGCTTGGAATTAAATGTTGTAAAGTCAGTCATTAGCAAAATAAAGGAAAATTAAAATGAATCTTACAGCAACCCACATCAACTACTTCTTCACCTGCAAGAGAAAGCTCTGGCTCTTTTCAAGAAATATAAAGTGCGAGCAGGAATCAGATTTTGTTAAAATAGGCAAAATACATCATGAAGATTTTGAAAAAGAAAGCATAGAGATTGATAATATAAAAATCGACAAGCTAATTATTATTATAGGTTCATCACTGCCTTTCTTTTTTGAGGTGATTGATAATTGTATTATGCTTTTTAAGCCTGAACAAACCTTTATATACTCCTAAGTAATCTACTTTAAAGTATACTATGAACAAATTCAAAAACCGCGCAAGCGAGCTTAAGAATCTGGAAAAGCTCTATGCAGACAAGGCGCCAAAGCTTTTAGTCATGTACGGAAGAAGGAGGGTTGGAAAAACATCAATTATGCAGGAATTCCTCTCCAGGCATAAGGGGATATACCTTCTTGCGCGCCAGGAAACGGAGATTGAAAACCTAAAAAGATTCAGCGAGCAAATAGGCTCTTTTTTCAAAGATGAAATACTTGGGCTAAGCCCGCTTCAAAACTGGGATTCATTGTTCCTCTACCTTGCCAAAAAGCTCAAAGAAGGGCGCTTTATAATCGCAATAGATGAATTTCCCTATCTTGCAGGCGCAAATAGTGCAATCCCCTCCATACTTCAGGACTACTGGGACAATCATTTCTCGAAAATAGGCGCTTTCATCATCTTATGCGGCTCGTCAATTGCAATGATGGAAAAAACCTTAGGGTATAAGAGCCCTCTGTATGGCAGAAGAACAGAGCAGATTCTTATTGAGCCGCTGAAATTCAGCAATGCCGCAGAATTCATGCCCAAAACTTTAGGCTTTGAAAAAAAGGCTGAGTACTATGCAATTTTAGGCGGCACGCCTGCTTACCTTATGGAATTTGACTTCTCTGAATCTCTGGAAAAGAATATCATAGGCAATTATCTCCAAAAAACAAAATTCCTCTATCAGGATGTGCTGTTTGTATTAAGGGAGGAGCTTAATGAGCCAAGAAATTACTTTGCCATACTTCGCGTCATTGCAAAAGGCAAAAACTCCCTGAATGACATTGTTATGGAAACAGGGCTTGAAAGAAGCCTTATTGGCAAATACCTCAGCATTTTAATTGATATGCATCTTGTAGAGAGATTGCTGCCTATCACCGAAAAAAAGAACTCAAGAAAAGGCATATACAAAATAAAGGACAATTTTTTCAGATTCTGGTTCAGGTTTGTGCATGAATATGAAAATTACATAGAGCAAAACAGGCAGGAATTGCTGGTAAAAGAAAAGATAATGCCAAACCTTAATTCCTATGTTGGAGGGGTTTTTGAAGACATTGCATTTCAGTATCTCTCTGAAAGCCATGATTTTAGGGGCTACATATTCGGGAGATGGTGGGACAAGGATACAGAAATTGACATAATCGGAAAATCCCCTAAAGACGTCCTCCTCATAGAAGTAAAATGGAAATCGGTTGATGAAAATGAAGCGCTAAAAATTATTGAAATGATAAAAGAAAAATCCAAAAAATTTCCTGTAAAAAATATGCCTCT
>Ga0137796_10000615_pt1 | contig 21735 bp, 18 predicted proteins | sample OV2TP3_FD_97704 | JGI IMG/M metagenome (GOLD analysis project Ga0137796, IMG submission 97704) | reverse complement strand
TCGACGTGGTCGTAGCCTCGATCCACTCCTACATGAACCTGGAGGCGGCGGAGATGACCGAGCGGCTGCTGGCGGCCATCGAGAATCCGCGCGTGATGATCCTCGGCCATCCGACCGGGCGGCTGCTGCTGCGCCGCGAGCCCTACCGCTACGACCTGGAAAAGATTCTGGCCGCATGCAAGCAGCGCGGCGTGGCGATGGAGTGCAACGCCTTCCCCGACCGGTTGGATTTGCGCGACGTAGACTTGCGCGCCGCCAAAGAGCGCGGCGTCAAGGTGGTGATCTCGACCGACGCGCACGCCACCACGCACCTGGGGCACATCAAGTACGGCGTGCGCACCGCCCGCCGCGGCTGGGTGGAAAAACTCGACGTGCTGAATACTCTTCCCTGCGACTCCCTGCTCAAAGCCCTGCGGAAAGGCTGATGGGAACCACAGATGAACACGGATGAACACAGATAGAAGGACCGGAACCGCAGGGGCTGAAGCCCCACAGATTGGGAAGGTGGCAATGTCAACCCTGAAGGGTTGACCCGCCTAGCAAATGCGCCAAGGAGGCGATTCTCGGGTACACTGTAACGCTGCGGTTCCACCGTCGCGGTGCCGCAACCGCTTCCAACGGAGGGATACTCACCCATGATGCGCCGACCGGAAAGAATCTCCGCGCCGAGAGGCAAGCTGGGCGTGCTGACGCCGGGAATGGGCGCGGTGGCGACCACGTTCTTCGCCGGGGTGGAGCTCATCCGGCGGGGCGAGGCGGCGCCCATCGGGTCGGTGACGCAGCTCGGCACCATCCGCTTGGGCAAGCGCACCGATGGGCGGGCGCCGCAAATCAAAAAGTTCCTCCCGCTGGCCAAGCTCGACAACCTGGTCTTCGGCGGCTGGGACATTTTTCCGGTCAACGCCTACCAGGCCGCGGCCAACGCCGGCGTACTCTCGCCGGAAGACCTAGCCAAGGTCAAGGGTTTGCTCGGCTCCATCCGGCCGATGAAGGCGGTGTTCGACCGCAACTTCGTGCGCAACCTCGCCGGCAAGCACGTCAAGAAGGGGCGCACCAAGTGGGACCTGGCGCAGAAACTTCAGGACGACATCGAGACCTTCCGCGCGCGCTCGCGGGCGCAGCGGCTGGTGATGATCTGGTGCGGCTCGACGGAAACTTTCCTCAAGCCGGAAAAAGTGCACCAGGACCTGGAAAGCTTCGAGAAGGCGATGAAGCAGAACCACGCCGCCATCGCCCCCTCGATGCTCTACGCCTACGCCGCCCTCCAGCGCGGCGTGCCCTTCGCCAACGGCGCGCCCAACCTGACGGTGGACATCCCGGCCATGCAGCAACTGGCGCAGGAAAAGAGCGTCCCCATCTGCGGCAAGGATTTCAAGACCGGGCAGACGCTGATGAAGACCATCCTGGCGCCGGGCTTCAAGTCGCGCATGCTGGGGCTCTCAGGCTGGTTTTCCGCCAACATCCTGGGCAACCGCGACGGCGAGGTGCTCGACGACCCGGCGAGCTTCAAGACCAAGGAAGAATCCAAGCTGGGCGTGCTGGAATACATCCTGCAACCCAAACTCTACCCGCAGCTCTACGGCCGCATCCACCACAAGGTGCGCATCCACTACTACCCGCCGCGCGGGGACAACAAGGAAGGCTGGGACAACATCGATATCTTCGGCTGGCTGGGCTACCCGATGCAGATCAAGATCGACTTCCTCTGCCGCGACTCCATCCTGGCGGCGCCGCTGGTGCTCGACCTGGTGCTGTTCCTCGACCTGGCGCAGCGCGCCGGGCTGCGCGGCATCCAGGAGTGGCTGAGCTTCTACTTCAAGTCGCCGATGTGCGCGCCCGAGCTCTATCCCGAGCACGACCTCTTCATCCAACTGATGAAGCTCAAGAACACCCTGCGCTGGCTCAAGGGCGAGCCGCTCATCACCCACCTCGGGACCGAGTACTACGACTGATCTTCAACCAAAGCTTGCGGCTTGGTTCCGCGGCAGATGTAGTAGGTGCCAAAGTTGAATTCCTGCATTTCAAAGTACGGTGTGAGTTTCCGCAAGTCTTCCCACGGGCGAACATCTGGGTCGCCCAGCACGGTTGCTTTCATGACCAGGATGATGAAGGGCCGTTGGAGTTTTCCCAACAAGCCGGGCAGCAGCTTCGCGTCCATAACCACGGTGCTTCCCCTGGCACGGACAAACTTCCACGTTTGCTCCAGCACTCGGCTCGGTTCAGGCATGACCGCGTAGCTGAGGCTGAACAGGGCGGCGTCAACCTCTTCCGGCAGGTCGAGGTGGCGCGCGTCCTGCTGCAACAGAGTTACGTTTCTCCAGCCGCGCCGCTCGCACATCGCTCGCGCGCGGGCGAGCATGCCGTCGCTGTAGTCCACGCCATAGACGCGGCCTTGAGGTCCAACGGCTTTCACCAGGTAGGGAAGGTTTCTTCCCGTGCCGCAGCCGACCTCCAGCACGCGATCGCCCGGCTTGAGGCCAAGCCTCTCCACCGCCCGTGCACGGATCCCCCACGGCAGCCAGAACATCAGCTCGAAGACCGGGTAAATTGCCGCCAGGCGGTTGTAGCGGCAGCGGATGAACTCCAGGCTGTGGCCGAAACTCATGTACAGCTCAATACGACCACCGGTCGATCGGCTAGCAGGTAAGGATAGCAGAAATCGCCTAGCCGCGGAGGGCTTTGGCCCAGCGGCGGCGGCGCAGCGCCACATACGCAACGATAATCAAGAAGAACAGCAAGAAGAGGAGAGTGTCGCGCGGCTGCCAGCCGAGCTGGGCGTCGAGGGTTTCGAGCGCCTCGGTGTAGGTGGAGTTGCCGGCGTCCAGTCGCACCGCTTGTCGGTATTCGAGCCGCGCATTGCGCAGGTCTCCGCCGCGCCAGTGCACGGTGCCGAGCGCGGCGTGCAGCATGGCCTGGCGCTTGGGGTTGGCGGGCGCGTCGTCGCGGTCTTCCGCCAGCCAGGCCTGGTACCAGCGCGCGCGTTCGGGCAGGTGGGTTGCCGCGGCGCTGACTTCGATGAGCTCGACGTGCAGCGTCCAGTCGTCCGGCTGCGCGCGCACGGCACGCTCGAGCTCCGCCTCACCCCGCCTTACCTCAGGGGCTAAAGCCCCTTCTTTTTCTTGGGCGATTACGGCAGGACTCCCTTCGACAGGCTCAGGGTCTACACTCGCCCCCGCTGTGCGGGGGCTTTGCTCCGAGAAGCCGTGCCCTGACGAAACCACAGCCATCCCGTTCAGCCCAGCGGCTCCCGCCGCTGGGACGACAAGCAGAAACACCACGGCCAACCCAACGATGATTTGCATGGAGTTAGTTCGAGCCGGCGGCGGGCGGGCGCGGCTGGGTGGCGAACTGGATGAGCGCCTGGCGGGCTTCCTCCGGAATAATCTCCCAGTTGTGGTCGACCGTGGTTTCCACCTGCCCGCGCTCCTGCACGTACCGGATGATCAACTCGCGCACCTGCTCGTCGACCTTGTGGACGACCTTGCCATGGCGGAGCATGTTGTAGCTGCCGCCGCCCGACCAGCGGTAGCTGTTGAACGCCAGGCGCAGCTTGCGCGCCGGGTCGAGTGGCTGGCCCTCGAAGGTCAGGTTGACGACACGCTCGCCGGGCGTGCGCCGCAGGTCAATCTGGTAGCTGACGCCCTCGGCGATGTCGAAGGTGTAGCCCGGCAGGCTCGGGGCCGCGCCTGCCCACGGATACGCCGGAAGCTGCTTGGCCGCGTGCTCCAGCGCCTCCTTCAACTGCGCGCCGGTGACTTCAATGGTCACCAGCTTGTTCTCGTAGAGGTAGAGCCGGTAGAGGTCGCGGATGGTCACCGGCCCTTCGCGCAGGAAAGCACTGGGGGTGAAGAGCGTCGCCAGCGAAACGTCGGCCTTGCCGTACTGCATCTGGGCGCGGTTGATGAGCTCGACCAAGGCGTTGTCCTCCAGCCGCCCCGTGCGCCCGCTCAGGTTCGCGCCCACCTGGGCGACGACGGTGTTCAAGTATTCCTCTGTGCGCTCGTGCGCCGCGCGCGTCAGCTTCAGGATCTCTTCGTCGGGCGCGACGGAGGCGTCCATCGGCACCAGACGGCTCCGCTTGTCGGCCACCACCCAGCGCGCGCCGTCGCGCTTCAGCGTCAACTCGACCTCGGCGACCGACTGCGCCCAGTTCTTCGCCTGCACCAGCAGCACGCCGTTCACTATCTTGCCGGGCAGCTCGCGGTGGCTGTGGCCGAAGAGGATGACGTCGATGCCCGGCACCTGCTCGGCCAGGTCCCACGCCCGGTCTTCTTCGGGATAGCTGCTCTCCTCCACCGCGCCGGTCTCCGGGTCGCGGCCCAGACCGGAGTGCACCAGGACGACAACCACGTCGGCCTTGCGCCGCAACGTGGGCACGTACTCCTTCGCGGTCGCCACCGGATTACGGAACTCATAGCCGGTGCGGTGCTCGGGCGGGTCCCAGCGCGGGATGGAGGGCGTGACCATCCCCAGAATCGCCACGCGCACGCCGCCGACCTCGCGGATGACGTAGGGCTCGAAGTCGCGCACATGGTCGTGGTAGGTCGAGACGATGTTTGCGCCCAGGATGGGGAACTCCACCTGCTCCTTGAACCGCCACAGGGCGTGCAGGCCGAAGTTCCACTCGTGATTGCCGACCGCCATGGCGTCGTAGTGCATGGCGTTCATGGCGGCGATGGTCGGGTTCATTTCGTCCGAGTACTTGGCCGCAGCCAGATAGGCCAGCGGGGTGCCCTGGAAAGTGTCGCCGGAGTCGAGCAGCAGCGTGTGGGGCTGCCGCGCGCGCACAGTCTTCACATACGTGGAAACCTTGGCCAGCCCGCGATCGACCGGGCGCGCGAAGAGATAGTCATGCGGCCAGACGTTGCCGTGCACATCGGTCGTTCCCAGCAGCGTGATCCGGACCTCGTTCGCCGCCGCGGCCTGCTCGCCGGCGCCGCCGGCCGGAGCCAGGCACAGCGCCAGCAACGCCGCCAGGGCAAAGTACGGCGTCCACCGCGAGCGGATTGGCTGTCTCATGCGGGACTCGGTTTACTTGGGCTGGAAGCAGCCGGCCAGCACCGTGGCAATCTGGTTGAGCTCGTCCAGATCCTTGGGACTGAAGTCGGCCCCGGCGGCGGCGGCGTTCTTGCCCTTGCGCGACACCTGAATCACCCCGGCGCTTTTGCTGCCGACGAGAATGGGGACGCTCATGATCTTCTGGATGGGCTCACTCGACTCGCCCTTCACCAGCTTCACCGCCTCGAACACCGTCGGGTGCTGCGCGCTGCCGAAGTTGTTGAGGGCTTCCGACTTGGCGTCGCGCGCCGTGCGCACCGCCAGCGAGTTGGTGCTGGTCATGGGGATAGAGCCGAGGTTGGCCAGCTTGCCCGGCACGATGAACTCCAGGAACTTTCCACCCTTCACCCGCAGGATGGCCACCTCTTCCGGCGTGACCTTGAAGTTCTTGGCCACCGCGCCGGCGACCTGCTTGCCCAGCTCCGCGGTCAGCTCCTTGCCTTCCACCATGGCCGAAACCACGCGGGCAACGCCCGCAGTCACTGGTGCGCCCATTCCGCTTCCCTCCCCGTTGGCCTCCTCACATTATACGCCAGCCCGCGGCGGCGCCGACTAGGTTTTCCCCAGCAACAGCGCCTTCTTGACCTCGCCGATGGCACGGGTGACTTCGATGCCGCGCGGGCAGGCGTCCGTGCAGTTGTAGATGGTGCGGCAGCGCCAGACGCCGTCGCGCGAGCCGATCACGGCCAAGCGCTCGTCAACCCCTTCGTCGCGGCTGTCGAACAGGAACCGGTGCGCCTGCACAATCGAGGCCGGGCCGACGTAGTCCGGGTTCGACCAGAACGACGGGCACGAGGTGGTGCACGCCCCGCACAGGATGCACTTGGTGGTGTCGTCGAACTTCTCCCGCTCCTCCGGCGTCTGCAGCCGCTCCTTGGGCGGGGCTTCGCCGTGGTTGATAAGGTAGGGATGGACGGCGCGGTACTTGGCGAAGAAGGCGTCGAAGTCGACGATGAGGTCCTTGGTCACCGCGAAGCCGCGCAGCGGCTCCACGGTGATGCGCTCGCCCAGGTCCTTGAGCAGCACCTTGCAGGCCAGCCGGTTCACCCCGTTCACCAGCATGGCGTCCGAGCCGCACACCCCGTGCGCGCACGAGCGCCGGAAGCTGAGCGTGCCGTCCTGGTACCACTTGATGGCGTGCAGCGCGTCCAGCAGCCGGTCGGTGGGCTCCGCCTCGAGCTCATACTCCGCCCAGTAGGGCTGCGCGTCCTTGCCCTGCTCGAACCGCTTGATGCGGATGTGAACCTTCATTATCTGGTGGGCTGAGATTCTAAGCTTCAACCTGTCCTCTCAGTCTAGTATTTTCGCTCCTGGGGTTGGAAGCGCGTAATCGTCACCGGTTTGTGCCGGAACTCGATGGCCCCGCTCATCGTGCGATAGCCGAGCGAGTGCTTGAGCCAGTTGGCATCATCGCGCTTGGGAAAGTCTTCGCGCGAGTGCGCCCCGCGGCTCTCCTGGCGGGCCAGCGCCGCCTCTACCGTCACCTGGGCGACGTCGAGCAGGAACCCCAGCTCAATGGCCTCCACCAGGTCGGTGTTGAAAATGCGGCCGCGGTCCTGGATGCGGACCGACTGGTAGCGCGCCTGGAGCTCGCGCACGCGGTCGCGCCCGGCGGTCAGCGTTTCCGCCGTGCGGAACACGCCCGCCTTGTCCATCATCTCCCGCTGCAGCTCGTCGCGCACCGCCGCCACCGAATCTTTTGAGCCCTCGCCCTTGCCTTCCCGCAGACGCGCCATCAGCGCTGAGGCACTCTCCTCCGGCTTCGCCGGCAGCGAGGCGAAATCCGTCTGCGCGATGCATTTCGCCATGTCCTTCCCGGCCCGGCGGCCAAACACCAGGATATCCACCAGCGAATTGGTTCCCAGGCGATTGCCGCCATGCACGGAAACACAGGCGCATTCGCCAGCGGCGTAGAGCCCCGGCACCACGGTGTTGTTCTCGTCCCGGATTACCCGGCCGTCGTTGTCGGTCGGAACCCCGCCCATGGCGTAGTGCGCGGTGGGCTGCACCGGCACCGGCTCCTCGACGGGATCGATGCCCAGGTAGGTGCGGACGAAGTCGGTGATGTCCGGCAGCTTCTTCTCGATGATGTCGCGCCCCAGGTGGCGCAGGTCAAGGTGAACGTAGTTCTTGCCGTTGATGCCGTTGCCGGCGCGCACCTCCTGGTAGATGCAGCGGGAGACGATGTCGCGTGGGGCTAGGTCAAGCATCGTGGGGGCGTAGCGCTCCATGAAGCGCTCGCCCTTGCCGTTGAGCAGCTTCCCGCCTTCTCCCCGAGCCGCTTCCGTAATCAGGATCCCCAGCCGGTAAATCCCCGTCGGGTGGAACTGGAAGAACTCCATATCTTCCATCGGCACGCCGGCGCGCCAGGCCACCGCCATGCCGTCGCCGGTGAGGGCATGGGCGTTCGACGTCACTTCGTACATCCGCCCGCAGCCGCCGGTGGCGAACAGCACCGCCTTGGCGTGGAACACGTGCAGGTAGCCGTCGGGGATGGAAAGCGCCACCACGCCCGCGGTGCGCCCCTCCGACAGGATGAGGTCCACCACCAGGTACTCGTCGAAGAACTTCACCCGGTTCTTCACGCACTGCTGGTAGAGCGTCTGCAGGATCATGTGACCGGTGCGGTCGGCGGCGTAGCAGGAGCGATACACGGGCGCCTTGCCGAACTCGCGCGTGTGCCCGCCGAAGCGCCGCTGCGCGATCTTTCCGTCGGGGGTGCGGCTGAAGGGCAGGCCCCAGTGCTCGAGCTCGTACACCGTCTCCACCGCTTCGCGCGCCAGGATTTCCGCCGCATCCTGGTCCACCAGGTAGTCGCCCCCCTTGACGGTGTCGAACATGTGCCATTCCCAATGGTCCTCTTCCACGTTGCCCAGGGCCGCGCCGATGCCGCCCTGCGCCGCCCCGGTGTGCGAGCGCACCGGGTAGAGCTTGCTGAGCACGGCCACGTCCTTGCCGGCCAGGTTGACGGCCGCCATCAAGCCGGCGCCGCCGCCGCCCACAATCACCGCATCGTATTCGTGGTAGGTTGCCGCCATCTCAGTCCAAGGTCACGGTTGAAAGGTCAAAACCACCATCGAGCCCGCAATCAGGAAGAAAAAGGTCAGGGCGTACACGACCACCAGGCAGATCATCCGCCAGCCTGCCTGACGGACGTAGTCGTCCACGATCACTCGCAGCCCGTTGAAGCCGTGCACCAGCGCCAGTGTCAGCAGCATCCAGTCGTACAGCCGCCAGAGCGGGTTGGCCCAGCGCCCGGCCACGAAGTCGAAGGTGATCTCGTCCACGCTGTGGATGAGGTGCATGATGGCCAGGTGGCCGAGCGCCAGCAGCAGCAGCAGCATGCCCGACACCCGCATGAACAGCCAGGCGTAGAGCTCCAGCCCGCCTCCCGGCCTCACCCGTCCGCCCGCTCCGCTCAGCTCCGCCATCTGCCTCTGTGCTTCCTCTGTACCCTCTGCGTTTCTGCGGTCTGCCTTCCTTAGAACAGCGGCTTCAGCATCAGGTACGCGCTCGGCAGAAACAGCAGCACGAACAGCGCCACGACGGCGTAGAACAGTTGCCGCTGCTTCCCGCTCAGCTCCGGCCAGAAATCGAGCACGGTGATGCGGATGCCGTTGAGCGCGTGGTAGAGCACCGCCGCCGCCAACCCCACCTCGCCCACGCGGAACAGCGGATGGGTGTAAATCTTCACGACCTTGTTGTAGATGTCAGCCCCGAAGAGAATCAGGCCAGTATCCAGGATGTGGATGAGGAGGAAAAGCAGAACGCCCAGCCCAGTCAGCCGGTGCAGCAGCCACGCCGCTTGCCCGCTTCCGCCACGGTACATCCCAGGCATACCTCCGCGTCTGTGGCTCGCCGCTGGTTTCTGTCGTGGGGGCGCAGGAGAGCTGCGCTCGCGCGTCCCGAAAGCGCCATCCTAACAGGCCGCCCCTGGCTTCGCAACCTCGGGTCGGCAATCTCAAAAAAAACCGGATTACCGCTTGATTTTTCCGCCGATTTGCGATGTATTGAGGGGAACCTCGGGCTCGCGGAACCGCAGCCGCGGCATGTGGGTGTCGAATCGCCGCCGTTGTCCGCTCTCCCGGGGCCGGATGTTGCTCGCGCGTGCCAACAAAGGAACAAGGGAGAGGGAGCTCATGAGTATTTCCAATCACCTGCGGGGGGCCGGTCTGCTCACGGTCGTCCTGTTTCTCGCCGCCGCCCCGCTGCTGTCGCAGACCCAGAACACCAAGCCCGCCAACTGCAACGCCTGGAGGCTCGACGAAGACAAGAACCGCATTCTCTTCAACGACCCTAAGGTCAAGATCGAAATGCCGAAGAAGGAAGAGCGCGCCCGCCTGCGCTCTCAGGGCCAGCCGGGCCAACTGTTCATCATGAAGAACTGCAACGCCCCTGACTTCGACGCCGACGTGCCGGTTTTTGCCGAGCAGGGCGCGGGTGCGCCTTCCGACAACGCCCCCTCGGCGGCGCGAGTGATCATCCTGGCCGAGCGCGACAAGTGGATTCAGGTCAAGGGCCACACCAGCTACTGGGACGGCACCGGCTGGATCCGGCTGGACGACAGCATCGTCCTGGTCAAATACTGAGGGCGCGGGCAACCACATTCCCGGCTTCTCCTTCCAAGCTTCCGTGTGTCCATAGGAGGTACGCGCGTGCGATTCTCTACAGCCTTGGGTGTTGGCCTGCTGCTTGTCCCTCTGACCCTAACCTCGGCCGCGGATGTCTCCCCCCGCGCCGCCGGCCTCCACCGCGAAGCCGTCGTGGTTGACCTTCACATCGACACCCCGCAGCGCCTGCTCGACGAAGGCTTCGACCTCGCCCCTCGCGACGCCAAGGGCCACATCGACCTGCCCCGCATGAAGGAAGGCGGGCTCGACGCCGGCTTCATGTCCATCTACGTCGACATGCGCGCCTATCAGGGCGAGGCGGCCACCAAGCGCGCGCTCCAGCTCATCGACACGGTGTATGAACAGGCCCAGCGTCACCCCGATCAGCTTGCCGTCGCCACCTCCGCCGAAGATGTTCGCCGCGCCCACAAGGAAGGCAAGGTCGCCCTGCTGATGGGCATGGAAGGCGGCACGCCCATCGCCAACGACCTGCGCCTGCTGCGTAACTTCCACCGCCTCGGCGTCCGCTACATGACCCTGACCCATTCGCTCCACAACGACTGGGCCGACTCTTCCGGCGAGAAGCCCAAGCACAACGGCCTCACGGACTTCGGCAAAGACGTGGTGCGGGAGATGAACCGGCTCGGAATGCTGGTCGACGTCTCGCACGTGTCCGACAAGGCCTTCTGGGACGCGCTCGAGGTCAGCCAGGCGCCCATCATCGCCTCCCACTCCTCCTGCCGCGCCCTCGCTGACCACCCGCGCAACATGACCGACGAGATGATCAAGGCCATGGCCGCCAAGGGCGGCGTTATCCACATCACTTACGTCCGCGGCTTCATTGACGCGGACTACGCCAAGGCCTTCGCCAAAGTGGCCGATGAGTTCTGGCCGCGCTACCGTGCTCTGGCGGAGAAATACAAGGACGACTACACCGGCCTGCAGGCGGCCTCCGAGCAACTGGCCGCCGAGTACAACCTCCCCACGGTCTCCTGGGAGCGCATCGTCGACCACATCGACCACGCCGCGAAGCTCGCCGGCGTCGACCACGTCGGCCTGGGCTCCGACTTCGACGGCGCTCCCATGCCCAAGGGCATGGAGGACGCCACTCACCTCCCCCAGCTCACGCAGGCCTTGCTGGACCGCGGCTATTCCGAGGCCGACGTCAAGAAGATCCTCGGCGGCAACACCCTCCGCGTCATGGAAGAGGTGGAGAAAGTTGCGGCGCGGCTCTCTCGGCAGTAAGGCGAGCCTCTTGCCACACCGGTGGCCTCGCGCTACTCTAATCCGTTGTTCTCGCACAGGAGAAAACCGATGAAGAAACTCGCTCTGATGCTTTGCCTCATCTTGCTGGCCGCGCCCGCCTGGGCGCAGGAGAAAGCCGAGAAACCGGGGAAAAAGCGCGAGCCCGGCCTCTACGCCACGCTCGACACCCCCATGGGCAGAATCGTCATTAAGCTGTTTGACAAGGAGGCGCCGAAGACGGTCGCCAACTTCGTCGACCTCGCCACCGGCAAGAAGCCCTGGCGCGACTCCAAGACCGGCCGCACCGTCACCGGCAAGCCCCTCTACGACGGCATCATGTTCCACCGCGTCATCCCCCACTTCATGATTCAGACCGGCGCGCATCTGCCCGACGGCGGCGCCCGCATCTCCACGCCCATTCCGGACGAATTCGGACCCGGCCTCAAGCACGACCGCGCCGGCATCCTCAGCATGGCCAACGCCGGGCCCAACACCGGCAGCTCCCAGTTCTTCATCACCCACCGCGCCACGCCGCATCTCGACGGCAAGCACGCCGTCTTCGGCCGCGTCGTCGAAGGGCAGGACGTGGTGGACGCCATCGCCAACGTCCGCCGCGACGCCTCGGACAAGCCGCTCCAGCCCGTCCTCATCAACAAGGTCACCATCGACCGCGTCCCCACGGGCTCGGAGGTCAAGTAGGAGCCGGCGTGGCCGAGTGGGTCAAGGTCGCCGAGGCCGGCGACATCCCGCCCAGCCGCGGCCGGCGCGTCGAGGTCGGCGGCCTCGCCCTCGCCGTCTTCAACCTCGACGGCCTCTTCTTCGCCCTGGAAGACACGTGCCCGCGCGACGAGGGCTCGCTCAGCCAGGGCGACCTTTTCGGCGACCTCGTCCAGTGCCCCATCGAGGCCTGCAAGTACGAGCTCGCCACCGGAAACTGCATCACCTTCGACGCCCGCGTCCAGGCCTTCGAGACCAGGACCGAAGGCTCCTCCGTCTTCATCAAGCTCGGTTAGAGTTCTCGCTCGCCACTACCCCGTTCAGCCCAGTGGCCCCTGCCACTGGGAGACAGGAGGCAACTAATGGCAGAGGTGAAGACCGAGGTCGTCCGCTCCGGCATCAGCTTCGGCACCGCGCTGGCCATCGCCATTTCCTGGAGCCTACACAAGTCTCTCTTCTGGGCCATGGTGCACGGCTTCCTCTCCTGGCTGTATGTGATTTACTTCTGGCTGACGCGCTGAGTTGGTGAGTGGGACAGGCATTTCTGCCTGTCGGCTTTCTCTGCGGTTCTCTTCCGTTTCTTTCTCTGCGCTCTCGGCGGTACTCCTTTTTGTTTGAGTTACACCCCGATAATCTCTACCAGCTCTTTCACCGCCGCCGCCGACTTCTGCAGCGCCGCGTTCTCTTCCGCCGTCAGCTTGATCTCAATAATCTGCTCGAGGCCCCGCGCGCCCAGCTTCACCGGCACGCCCACGAACAGCCCGCGGATGCCGTACTCGCCCTCGAGGAGGACGGCGCAGGGAAGGATTTTTTTCTTGTCCTTCAGGATGGCTTCCACCATCTCCACGATCGAAGCCGCCGGCGCATAATACGCGCTGCCGGTCTTGAGCAGGCTGACGATCTCCGCCCCGCCGCCCGCCGTGCGCTTGACGATGGCGTCAATCTTCTCCTTCGGCAGCAGGTCGGGCAGCGGGATGCCCGCCACCGTCGAATACCGCGGCAGCGGCACCATGGTGTCGCCGTGCCCGCCCAGCACGAACGCGGTCACGTTCTCCACCGAAACCTCCAGCTCCTGCGCGATGAACGTCCGCATCCGCGCCGAGTCCAGCACCCCGGCCATCCCCAGCACGCGGTTCTTCGAGAACCCGCTGACCTTGTAGGCCGTCTGCGCCATCGCGTCCAGCGGGTTCGACACCACGATGAGAATGGAGTTGGGCGAGTACTTCACCACGTTCTCAGTGGTTTCTTTGACGATGTTGTAGTTGGTCTTGAGCAGGTCGTCGCGGCTCATCCCCGGCTTGCGTGCGATGCCGGCGGTGATGACCACGATGTCGGAGTTGGCCGTGTCCTTGTAGTCGTTGGTTCCCGTGACGCGCGAGTCGTAGCCCACCACCGGCGCCGACTCCGCCAGGTCGAGCCCCTTGCCCTGCGGCAGGCCCTCGATGATGTCGATGAGCACCACGTCGCACATCTCCATGTCCGCCAGACGGTGCGCCGTCGTCCCGCCCACCATTCCCGCTCCCACCACCGTCACTTTTTTCCTCATTTCCAGCCTCTCTTAATCCGTGTTCATCCGTGGTTTCACATATTCTCAATGATGACGCTGGCGAACTCGCTGGTCTTGAGCTTGGTCGCCCCTTCCATCATCCGCTCCAGGTCGTAGGTCACCTTCTTCTGCGCGATGGTGCGGGCGATGCCCCGCTCCACCAGCTCCGCCGCGTCCTTCCAGCCCAGGAACTCGAACATCATCACCCCGGCCAGCATCACCGCGCTGGGGTTGATGACGTCCTTGTCGGCGTATTTCGGCGCCGTGCCGTGCGTGGCCTCGAACAGGCCGTAGCCGTCGCCGATGTTCGCCCCCGGCGCCACGCCCAGCCCGCCGATCTGCGCCGCGCAGGCGTCCGACAGGTAGTCGCCGTTCAGGTTCGGGGTGCACACCACGTCGTATTCGTCGGCGCGCGTCTGCACCTGCTGGAACATGGAGTCGGCGATCCGGTCGTTCACCAAAATCTTCTTCTTCCACGCCCCCTGCCCGTGCGTCGAGCCGATCGCGTCCAGGCAGTCCTTCACTTCCTTGAAGATCTGCTGCTTGAACGAGCTCGGCGCCGCCTCCAGCCCCGGCTCGATCATCGCCGCGTTGGCCTCGATGCTCAGGCTCGGGTTCTTGTCCCGGTTGTCGAGGATCCAGCTCTCGCGCTCGGTAACAATCTGCGGCCGGAACTCCGCCCGCGCCAGCTCGTAGCCCCAGTCGCGGAAGGCGCCCTCGGTGAACTTCATGATGTTGCCCTTGTGCACCAGCGTCACCGTCTTGCGCCCGTGGTCGAGCGCGTACTGAATCGCCTTGCGCACCAGCTTCTTCGTCCCCGTCGGGCTCATGGGCTTGATGCCGATGCCGCTGTCGGGCCGGATCTTCTTCCCCAGCTGCTGCACCAGCTCGATGACCTTCTTCGCCGCCTCGGTCTCCGACGCCCACTCGATGCCCGCGTACACGTCCTCGGTATTCTCGCGGAAGATGACGATATCCATCCGCTCCGGGTGCTTCACCGGCGAGGGCACGCCCGGTATCCACTTCACCGGCCGCACGCAGGCGTAGAGGTCGAGCAGTTGCCGCAGCGTCACGTTCAGGCTGCGGATGCCGCCGCCCACCGGCGTCGTCAGCGGGCCCTTGATGGCCACGCGGAAGTCGCGGATGGCCTCAACGCTTTCCTCCGGCAGCCAGGAGTTGAAACTGTTGAACGCCTTCTCGCCGGCGAAAACCTCCAGCCAGGCAATCCGGCGTTTCCCGCTGCACGACTTCTCCACAGCGGCGTCGAACACGCGTCGCGACGCCTTCCAGATGTCACGCCCGGTCCCGTCGCCCTCGATGAAGGGGATGATGGGGTTGTCAGGGACGATGAACTTGCCGTTCTCGTACTGAATCGGCGCGCCGTTGGCAGGGACTTCCACTCCGTTGTAGCTCTTGCGCATAGGAATTGTCCTTCTTGGGGCTGCTCGCCTGGATTACTCCCGCGGCGAATCCATACTAGACGCAGATGGAAGCGTTGTCTAGCTATTCCGCAGCAGGCTGCGCAGTACGGTTTGCAGGATGCCGCCGTTGCGGTAGTAGATGACGTCCACGGCCGAGTCGAGCCGCGCAATCACTTTGAAGCTCTTCTTCGCCCCGTCGGGTGCTGTGGCCGTTACTGTCACGTCCTGCCGCGGGGAAATCTTCTCGCCCAGGCCGGAGATGTCGAAGGTCTCCTGCCCGCTCAGCCCCAGCGAGGCCGCGCTCTCCCCTTCCTTGAACTGCAGCGGCAGCACGCCCATGCCGACCAGGTTCGAGCGGTGGATGCGCTCGTAGCTTTCCGCCAGCACGGCCTTCACGCCCAGCAGCAGCGTCCCCTTGGCCGCCCAGTCGCGCGACGACCCCGTCCCGTACTCCTTCCCCGCAAGTACCACCAGCGGCACCCCCTCCTGCTTGTACCGCAGGGCCGCATCGAAGATGCTCATCCGCTCGCCCGACGGAAAATGCACCGTCACGCCGCCTTCCGTTCCCGGCGCCAGCAGGTTCTTCAGGCGAATGTTGGCGAAGGTGCCGCGCAGCATCACCCGGTCGTTCCCGCGCCGCGAGCCGTAGGAATTGAAGTCGCGCTTCTCGATGCCGCGCTCCAGCAGGTAGCGCCCCGCCGGGCTGTCGAGCGCGATGTCGCCCGCCGGCGAGATGTGGTCGGTCGTGACCGAGTCGCCCACCAGCACCAGAACCCGCGCCCCGCGGATCTCCCGCACCGGCGCCGGCTCCGCGCCGAACTCGGTGAAGAACGGCGGCTCCTGGATGTAGGTCGACTCGTCCTTCCACTCGTAGAGCGCCCCGCCCGCCACCGGCACCGCGTTCCAGGTCTCGTTCCCGTCCCAGACGTTCCCGTAACTCTTCTGGAACATCTCCGGACGAACGGCCCGGCTCATCGTCTGCGAAATCTCCTGCTGCGAGGGCCAGATGTCGCGCAGATAGACCGGCGCGCCTGTCTTGTCCTTCCCCAACGGCTCGCTGGCCAAGTCGATATCCACCGTGCCCGCCAGGGCGTAGGCCACCACCAGCGGCGGCGAGGCCAGGTAGTTCGCTCGCACCAGCGGATGGATGCGTCCTTCGAAGTTGCGGTTCCCCGAGAGCACCGCCGCGGCGACCAGTTGACACTCAGTCACCGCTTTGGAGACTTCCGCCGAAAGCGGACCACTGTTGCCGATGCAGGTGGTACAACCGTAACCGACCAGGTGGAAGCGCAGCTCGCCCAGGGAATCGAGCAGGCCCGACTCCTTCAAGTACTCGGTCACCACCTTCGACCCCGGCGCCAGACTGGTCTTGACGTGCGGCGGCACCGAGAGGCCGCGCTCGGCCGCCTTCTTCGCCAGCAGCCCCGCGCCCAGCATCACCGACGGGTTCGAGGTGTTGGTGCACGAGGTAATCGCCGCAATCACCACGGCGCCGTGGCCCACTGTGGTCTTGTTGCCGTTGAAGCTGATAGTGGTCTGTTTCGACAACTGTTCGCTCGAGAGCCCGAACCCGCGCTCCTTCACCGGCGCCGTCAGCGCCTGCCGGAACGACTCCTTCATCTTCGAAAGCGGCACGCGGTCCTGCGGCCGCTTCGGCCCGGCGAGGCTGGGCTCCACGGCGGCGAGGTCGAGCGCCAGCGTGTCGCTGTACTCCGGGTCAGGCGTCTCGGCCGTGCGGAAGAGGCCCTGGTCCTTGCAGTAGCGTTCCACGCGCTCGACTTCTTCCTCCGTGCGCCCGGTCATGCGCAGGTAGCGCAGCGTCTCCGCGTCCACCGGGAAGAAGCCCATCGTCGCGCCATACTCCGGCGCCATGTTGCCGATGGTGGCGCGGTCGGGGATCGCCATCTCCGCCAGCCCCGGCCCGTAGAACTCGACGAACTTGTCCACTACGCCTTTCTTGCGCAACATCTGCGTGACGGTCAGCACCAGGTCGGTCGCGGTCACGCCTTCCTTGAGCTTGCCGGAGAGCTTGAAGCCCACCACCTGCGGCGTGAGGAAGTAGTAGGGCTGGCCGAGCATGGCCGCTTCGGCCTCGATGCCGCCCACGCCCCAGCCGAGCACGCCCAGACCGTTGATCATGGTGGTGTGCGAGTCGGTGCCCACCAGCGTGTCGGGCAGGAAAACAGTTTCGCCGCCCGCCTGCTGCGCCAGCACCACCTTGGCAAGAAACTCCAGGTTCACCTGGTGCACGATGCCGGTGGCCGGCGGCACTACGCGGAAGTTGTCGAAAGCCTTCTGCCCCCAGCGCAGGAACTCGTAGCGCTCGCGGTTGCGCTGGAACTCGATTTCGGCGTTCTTCTGCAGCGCCACCAGCGAGCCGGCCACGTCCACCTGCACCGAATGGTCAATAACCAGATCGACGGGCACCAGCGGGTTGATCTTCGCCGGGTCGCCGCCCAGGCGCTTCATGGCCGCGCGCATGGCCGCCAGGTCCACCACCGCCGGCACGCCGGTGAAGTCCTGCAGGATGACGCGCGCCGGCCGGAACGGAACTTCGCGCTCGGCCAGCTTGGCAGCGGTCCAGCCCGCCAGCGCCTTCACGTCTTCTTCGCTGATGAGCTCGCCGTCGCAGTTGCGCAGCACGGCCTCGAGCAGCACCTTGATTGAAAACGGCAGCCGGGCCACCTTGCCGAGCCCCGCCTTCTCCAGCACGTCGAGCCGATAGACGACGCCACGGCCCCCGTGCGTCTCCATCGACGCACGCGCACCAAACGGGTTGACGCTTGAGCCGGGCATACACTCAGAGTAGCATCCGCCGGCGCGCCTTGACAATCGGCAGTCGCGCGCCACCGTTCCACACTCCGTTCAGCCCAGCGGCTCCCGCCGCTGGGTTCCCCCGTGGCCGGAGCCACGAGGCTGAACATTGGAGGGTTCGACGCGACTTGTTATTCAACCATAGGACACTACGTCTCAGCCGAGCACTCGGTGGAACACGCCGCGCACCGACTGCCGGGCATCGCTCAGCCACGTCGTCAGAACTGCCCCGCTCAGCGTTTCATTGAGCCAGCGCCCGGTCAATTCCGCCACCACCTCCAGCCGTGCGCCTGACGGAAGCTGCGGAGTGCTCTTCCCGGTGGCGAGACGGATGCCGTGGTCTACGGCGCGAAACAACCGCGCGGCTTCCTCCAACTCCTTGCGCTCCTCGACGCTGAGTTCCGTGTTCGCCAACCCCTCGATTTGCCGCCCCCACGGCCGCCCCGCCTGCCAGCTGGCGCCGGCTCGCAGCGCCAGCGCGGAGAGAATGTAGTCAACGTCATACACTCCCCCGGGCCCCGTCTTGAAACTCTCCTTCCCGCCCTCGTCTTCCAGCCGCTGCCGCATCCCGAGCAGCTCGGCGCGCACCGTGTCCCACTCCGAGAATCTCTCCCTCAGCACCGGCTGAATTCGGGTCCACCATTGCTCGCCCAAAGCACGGTTGAGCGCAATCGGGCGCGCCTTGAGATAGGTCGCCGCTTCCCACACCGCGGCCGAGCTGCGGAAATAATCCAGCATCCCGTCGATGGTCTGCACCAGTTCCCCTTCCCCGCCCCGCGGCCGCAGCCGCACGTCGACGGGGAAAAGAGTGCCTTCGCTGGTGTAGCCGGAAATGACGTGCAGGAATCGCTCCGCCACCGGTCGCAGCCGCTGCTGCGCCTCGGTATCGGCGGCAACGAAAACCAGGTCGGCATCCGAGCCCAGGTCCATCTCCCGCGTGCCCAGGCGCCCGAGGGCCAACACCACCGCCTGCGCGCCGGCGCCCGGATCCTCCTGCTCGGCGATGCCCCAGCCGGCGCGCAGGGTCCCTTCCGTCAGCGCGGTGTAGGCCTCGAGTCCGCTGGCGACACACGCGCCCGGGCAAAGCTCGCGCGCGCCCCAGCGGAGAATCTCTTCACTAAAGTAGCTGCGCAGGCGCCCCATCTGCTGGCCCAGCGACCCGGGCTGTTCGAGGACGGCGGCCAGACCAGGCGACATCTCGGAACGCCGGGACTCCTGCAGCGGGATCCCAAGCTGGCCCGGAATCCCTCCGCTCGTGCCGTCATTCACCTCGCGCACTAAGGCCAGCCACGCCGGGCGCCGCACCAACAGGGCGGTGAGCGGCTCACTCAGGCGGAAGATCTCCACCGCCTGCGGCAGCGCCGCCGCCGAGCGGTTCACCTCCTCGAACGCCGCCGACGACTGCACGGCCGCAGCCAGGAAGCGGTGCAGCGCCCGGTGTGTCCGCGCCGGCACCTCCAGCTTCTCCAGCTCGCGGTAGAGCGGCGAGTTCTGAGCGCGCAACCACTCCAGTAACTCGGGATAGGAAAGCGTTTCCGGCGCAGTCAGACTCCCGGGCGCTAGCAGGGAAAAACCCGGCGGTTCGGCTGCCGCGGGCGCGCGCGGCAGGCGGCGTTCGTAGATGGCGCGGACGTGCTGAAAGTGCGCCGCCAGCAGCCGCTCGAACTCCCCGGCACCGCGCTCCACGCCGCAGCGGCGCGCCAGCAGCTCCAGCGCTTCCGGCTCGCACGGCACTGTGTGCGTCTGCTGCCCTTGCTCCAGTTGCAGCCGGTGCTCGACCCGGCGCAGGAACTGATACGCCGCGGCCAGGCGCGAATGGTCGCGCGCCGCCAGATACCCTTTCTCGTAGAGCTTGTGCAGGCCGACCAGCGTCCCCGTGGCGCGCACCCAGGGGTCGTCGCGCCCGTGCAGCCGCTGCAGGCACTGCACCAGGAACTCAATGTCGCGGATGCCGCCCGGCGCCAGTTTGACGTTCGCCGGCTCGCCTCCGGCGACGTCCAGCTTCTGGTCGAACCCCTCCCGCGCCTTCACCACCGCTTCCACGGCAGGGAAATGCATGGCGCCGCGATAGATGAACGGTTCGACCCCCGAGAGAAACTCCCGCACCAGCGCGCCGTTCCCGGCGGAGTGGCGCGCCTTGAGAAGCATCTGCAGCTCCCACTCGCGCGCGCGCCGCCGGTAGTACTCGAGGGCCGCCGGGAGGCTGATGGCGAGGTCGCCTTCGCCGCCGCCGGGCCGCAGGCGCATATCCACACGGAACACCGGCCCTTCGCTCGAGACGCCGGTGATGATTTGAAGCAGGCGCTGCGCCAGCCGGATGAAGTACTCGCTGTTGGCCAGCCGCTCCGGCCCGGCGGTCTCGCCGGTGCCGGCGAAGAGAAAAAGAAGGTCGATGTCGGAGCTGTAGTTGAGCTCATTGCCGCCCAGCTTGCCCAGCGAGACCACCGCAAAACGCGCCGGCACCCGCCGCCCGCGCGCGTCCAGCGTCTCCGGCGCGCCGTGGCGCTTCTGCAGCTCGGAGTCGGCGCGCCGCAGCGCTTTCTCCAAGAGCACGTCAGCAAGAACCGAAAGCTCCAGCGTGGTCTCAACCAGTGTGGAGACGCCGAGAATGTCCTTGAGCACGATGCGGAGGTACTGGCGCCGCTTGAAGCGGGCCAGCGCCCACGAAGGGTCGAGGTCGAAGGCGGCGGTCTCGAAGCGCGCGTACTCTTCCAGCAGCTCTTCCTTCGACGGCATGCGCTCCAGCAGCTTCTCGCGGCCGAGCCAGAGAATCAGCTCCGGCTCCTGCCGCAGCGTCTCGCTCAGGAAACGGCTGTGGGAGAAGAGCGCGAGCAGATAGTGCAGCAGCACCGGCTGTCGCCCGATGCCGTCCAGTACTCGCCGGGGGAGCTCGCGGGCAAAGCGCTCCAGGTGGTTCAGCGCACCGTCCGCGTCTGGCACCTGCGCCAGCACGGTCGGCAGCAGCTGTAGAAGATTGTCGGAGAGCTTCCCGCGCAGGTGCGCCAGGTTGGACCCCGCCCGCGCAGGCTCGCGGAAACGAACCGAGGCAAACGTGTCCAGCAGACTCATGGGACGGAGGAGAGTCTACCGCAGTGGAGAAAAAGCAGGTCCCTCGACTTGCACCGAGCCCACACACGGGCTCGGTGCTGCGCTCGGGATGACAATCCTAGGCGTCGTAGTAGAGAGCGAACTCGTAGGGGTGCGGGCGCATGCGGACGGCCGACACCTCGTTCTTCATCTTGTAGCCGATCCAAAGCTCGATGACGTCCTTGGTGAAGACGTCGCCCTTGAGCAGGAACTCGTGATCGCGCTCGAGCGCCCGCAGCGACTCCTCGAGCGAACCCGGGAGCGAGGGCACATTCTTGAGCTCCTCGGGGCTCATGTCGTAGATGTCGCGGTCGAGCGGCTCGCCGGGGTCGATCTTATTCTCGATGCCGTCCAGCCCCGCCATCATCAGGGCGGCGAAGGTCAGGTAGGGGTTGCAGGTCGGGTCCGGCGGGCGGAACTCGAGGCGCTTGGACTTGGGGTCGGGCGAATACATCGGAATGCGCACGGCGGCGCTGCGGTTCCGCCGGCTGTAGGCCAGGTTGACCGGCGCCTCAAAGCCCGGCACCAGCCGCTTGTAGGAGTTGGTGGTGGGCGCGGCAAAGGCGGCAATCGCCGGCGCGTGCTTGAGCAGGCCGCCGATGTACCACAGCGCCGTCTGGCTCAGGCCGGCGTAGCTGTCGCCGGCGAAGAGCGGCTTGCCTTTCAGCCACAGGCTCTGGTGGGTGTGCATCCCGGAGCCGTTGTCGCCGTAGAGTGGCTTGGGCATGAAGGTGACGGTCTTGCCGTACTGGTAGGCGACGTTGCGCACCACGTACTTGAACATCATCATACCGTCGGCGGCCGCCAGCAGCGGCAAGAAGCGGAAATCGATCTCCGACTGCCCGCCACTGGCCACCTCATGGTGGTGGCATTCGACGTGGAGCCCGCAGCGCTCCAGCATCAGCGCCATTTCCGTGCGCAGGTCCTGGTAGTGGTCGGTGGGCGGCACCGGGAAGTAGCCTTCCTTGTAGCGCGGGCGGTAGCCCAGGTTGCGCTCGGCGCGCGCCGAGTTCCAGCGACCCTCTTCCGCATCAATATAATAAAAGCCGCAGTGCTCTTTCTGGTCGAAGCGGATGTTGTCGAAGATGAAGAACTCGGCCTCGGCGCCGAAGTAAGCCGTGTCGGCCAGGCCGCTGAAGCCCAGGTAGGCTTCCGCCTTGCGGGCGATGAAGCGCGGGTCGCGCGGGTATTGCTGCTTGGTCACCGGGTCGATGATGTCGCCCACCATACACAGCGT
>Ga0137796_10000611_pt1 | contig 21756 bp, 22 predicted proteins | sample OV2TP3_FD_97704 | JGI IMG/M metagenome (GOLD analysis project Ga0137796, IMG submission 97704) | reverse complement strand
GAACGCTATCGGCTGAAGAACGCCACCTTCACCACCTGCCGGCCCGGGCAGGACGACTGGCAGCTCGAGGCACGTGAGCTCGATCTCGATTACGCAGAGGATGAAGGCGAGGCGCGCGGATTGCGGCTGCGGTTCTTCGACACCACCATCATCGGCTCGCCCTGGGCCAGCTTCCCGCTGGAAAACCGGCGCAGGAGCGGCTTGCTGACGCCCTATTACTCGCAGACCACCACGCGCGGCCTGGAGCTGGGAATTCCCTATTACTGGAACATCGCGCCGGAGCGCGACGCCACGCTCACGCCGGTGTACATGGCGAAGCGCGGCTTTCAGCTCAAGAACAGCCTGCGCTACCTCGACCGCGACTACGCCGGGGAGCTGCGCCTCGAGTACCTGCCGGACGATCGCGTGTTCCGCGGCTCGCGCGACGGGATTTCGCTGCAGCACTCGCACAGCTTTCTCCCTGGCCTGAAGGGGCAGGTCGACTTCAACCAGGTATCCGACGACCGCTACTTCGTCGACCTCGCCACCCAGGTGAAGCAGGTGACGATCGGCAATCTGCCGCAGGACGCGAACCTCACCTATACGGGCGCTTTCGGGGAGGCGCCCTATGCGCTGCAGGCCCGCTTGCACCGCTTCCAGACCCTGCAGGACCCGCTCAACCCGATCACGCCGCCCTACCACCGCCTGCCGCAGATCAAGTTCAACGGCGGCGCCTACGGCATGGCCGGGTTTTTCGACTCGACGCTGCCGGCCGAGTACGTGCGCTTCGCTCACCCCACCCTGACGCCGCAGGCCGCGCGCTTCTCGATGACGCCGAGCCTCGCCGGGGCGTTCGTCGCACCGGGCTGGTTTTTCACCCCCAAGGTGGGCGTGCGCTACGCGCAATACGGCTTCGACCGCGCGGCGCCCGGGCAGCCGCAGTCGACGCAGCTGACGATTCCCTGGCTCAGCATGGACAGCGGGGTCGTCCTGGAGCGCGGCGCGCGCTGGTTCGGCGAGCACCTCACGCAGACGCTCGAGCCGCGCCTTTTCTACCTGTACGTGCCCTACCGCGCCCAGGACCATATCCCGGTCTTCGACACCGCGCGGGCCGATTTCAACTATCCGCAGCTGTTCACCGAGAACCGCTTCGTCGGCGGCGACCGCTTCGGCGACGCGAACCAGCTCACCCTCGCGCTCAGCTCGCGGTTTCTCCAGGCCGACGGGCAGGAAGTGTTCCGCGGCACCGTCGGCCAGCGCTACTACTTGCGCGACGAGCGCGTCGGCTTCGCGGCGCCGAATGTTCCGGCGAGCGAAACCCTGCCGCCGCGCACCTCCATCGACTCCACGGTGCTCGCGGCGCTCGGCGGGCGGCTGTACCGCCACTGGAATTTCGACGCCACCACCGAATATGACCGGCACGAGGGAACCACGGAGCGCTACACGCTCGGCCTTCGCTATACGCCCGAGCTCGCCAAAGTGGTGAATTTCAAGTACCGGTTCAACCGCGCGGCCATCAAGCAGCTCGACCTGTCCACGCAATGGCCGCTGCAGCCCGGATGGTACGGCGTGGGGCGTTACAATTATTCCCTGCTGGACAAGCGGCTGCTCGAAGGCTTGGCCGGGATTGAATACAACGCGGGGTGCTGGGTCTTCCGGGCGGTGCTGCAGCGCGTCCAGGCGGCGACGAGAGTGACTTCCACGGCGTTCGTCTTGCAGCTGGAGCTCAACGGCGTCGGCCAGCTCGGAACGGGCGAGGCGGTCGATTTGCTCAAGCGCAGCGTGCCGGGATATTCGGCCACCAATCCGGGTGACCAGACCCTGGCGCCGCCGAGCGCGCGACCGCGGGCGCCATTCGAACAGGTTTTCTAGATGCGACGGCTTCTCATGATGCTCGCGGCGATCGCCGCGCTTCCCCTCGCCAGCCAGGCGCAGGGGCTCGCGCTCGTCGACCGCATCGTCGCGGTGGTCAGCAAGGAAGTCATCACGGCTTCGGAGCTCGCCAGGGCGATCGCCGCCGCCGAGCGGCAGCTGCGACGGCAGGGAACGCCGGCGCCGGAGCGCGCAGTGCTCGAGCGGCAGATGCTCGAGCGCATGATCCTCGACAAGGCGCAGCTGCAGCTTGCGCGCGAAACCGGGATCCGCGTGGACGAGCTGCAAGTCGACCGCGCGGTGCAGCGCATCGCCCAGAACAACAACATGACGCTGCCCGACTTCCGGCGCGCGCTCGAGCGCGACGGCGTGCCTTTCGACGCCTGGCGCCAGGAGCTGCGCGACCAGATCCTGCTTTCCCGGCTGCGCGAGCGGGAAGTCGACGACAAGATCCAGGTGAGCGATACCGAGGTCGATCTGTTCCTCGAGGAAATGAAGCGGCAGCCCGCCGAGCGCGCCGAGTACGACCTGGCCCATGTCGTGGTGCGCATCCCGGAGCAGGCGAGCCCCGAGCGCATCGACGAGGCGCGCGGCAGGGCCGAAAAGGCGCGCGCCGAGGCGCGCGCCGGCGGCGATTTCGGAAACCTCGCCGCCACCTACTCCGACGCCACCGACGCTCTGCAGGGCGGCGCCCTCGGATGGCGCGCGCACGACCGGCTCCCCGAGCTCTACGCCGCCACGGCTGCGCAGCTCAACCCGGGCGAGGTGAGCGAGGTGCTGAGGAGCCCGGCGGGCTTTCACGTGCTGAAGCTCGTCGCGCGCCGCGGGGCGAGCGCACAAGGCGAGCCGGTGCCGCAGACCCGGCTGCGCCATATTCTCGTGCGCACCAGCGAAGTGGTGTCCGAGAGCGACGCGCGGCGGCGGCTCGCCGACCTGCGCGAGCGCATCGTGAGCGGAAAAGCCGATTTCGCCGAGATGGCGCGGGTGCATTCCGACGACGCCACGGCGGCGCGCGGCGGCGAGCTCGACTGGGTGTTTGCCGGCGACACCGTGCCGGATTTCGAGCGCGCCTACGTCGAGCTCAAGACGGGCGAGGTGAGCCAGCCGGTGCGCACGCCCTTCGGCTACCACCTCATCCAGGTGTTGGAGCGGCGTTCCGCCGACCTCTCGCCGGAACGCCGCCGCATGCAGGCGCGCGTCGCGCTGCGCGAGCGCAAATCCGACGAGGCCTACCAGGAGTGGCTGCGCCAGCTTCGCGATCAGACCTACGTCGAGCTGCGGCTTGAGGAAAGATAAGCCGGTCATCGCGCTCACCTCCGGGGAGCCTGCCGGCATCGGCCCGGAGCTGTGCGTGCTGCTCGCGCGCGAGCGGCTTCCCGGGCGCATCGTCACGATCGGTGACCGCGGCTTGCTGCAGGGTTGCCGGGAAATACAGGATGTGCCGCTCGCGCAGCCGCGCATCCCGGGCCGGCTCGATCCGGCAAACGCCGCGCACGTCCTCGCGATCCTCGAGCGCGCCGTGGGCGGCTGCCTGAGCGGCGAGTTCGATGCCATGGTGACCGCGCCGGTGCAGAAGAGCGTGATCAACGACGCCGGCATCCGCTTTACCGGCCACACGGAGTATCTGGCCGAGCGCGCAGCCGCCCGGCACGTGGTGATGATGCTGGTCGGCGGCGGCCTGCGCGTTGCGCTCGCGACGACCCACCTGCCGCTCGCGGAGGTCCCGGCGGCGATCACCAGGGAAAGCCTGCTCGCGACCTTGCGCGTGCTGGATCGGGACCTGCGGCTGCGCTTCCGGCTTGCGCAGCCGCGCATCCTGGTTGCCGGCTTGAATCCGCACAGCGGGGAGTCCGGGCACCTCGGCCGCGAGGAGCTGGAGGTCATCGCTCCCGCGATCCAGGCGGCCGCGGCATCGGGAATCGCCGCCGCCGGCCCGATCCCGGCAGATACGCTGTTCGTCCCCGAGCGGCTTGTGAGCGCCGATTGCGTGCTCGCGATGTACCACGACCAGGGGCTGCCGGTTCTCAAGTACGCGAGCTTCGGGCGCGGGGTCAACGTCACGCTCGGCCTGCCGTTCGTGCGAACCTCGGTCGATCACGGCACGGCGCTCGACCTCGCCGGAACGGGCAAGGCCGATCCAGGCAGCCTGATCGAGGCGGTGAAGCTTGCCATCGAGCTCGCATCGGCCTCGTAAGAGGTTTGGCCAGCATTTCCTGCATGACCCGGGCGTGCTCGCGCGCCTGGTCGGGTGCATCGCGCCGTCGGAAAAAGATTTCATTGTCGAGATCGGCCCCGGCGAAGGAGCGCTGACCGGGCCGCTTCTCGACAGGATCGGGAAGCTCGAGGCGATCGAGCTGGACCGGGACCTCGCGGCGAGTCTCGCGGCGAGATTCCAGCCGTGGCGGCTGACCGTGCATTGCGCGGACGCGCTCGAGTTCGATTTTGCGCGCTTCCCGACGGGGATGCGGCTGGTGGGAAACCTGCCGTACAACATCTCCACCCCGCTGCTCTTTCACCTCGCGCGCTACGCAGAACGCGTACGCGACCTGCATTTCATGCTGCAGCTCGAAGTCGTGCAGCGCATGGTCGCGGCCCCCTCGACGCCGGAATACGGCCGCCTCTCGGTGATGCTGCAGACGCGATTCGCGATGAAGAAGCTGTTCAACGTCTCGAAGGGCGCTTTCCGGCCGCAGCCCAAGGTCGAGTCGGCGGTGGTGCGCCTCGAGCCGCTCGCCGTGCGGGCGCAGTTCGACGCTGCGGTCTTCGAGCAGGTCGTGCGCGAAGCGTTCTCGGCCCGGCGCAAGAAGCTGCGCAATGCGTTGCCGCTCGCGAGCGAGGACTACAAGAGCCTCGGGATCGACCCCAACCTGAGGCCGGAAAATCTCTCTCCGGACGATTACGTGCGAATCGCGCGCACGATCAGGCGCCTGCCCCAGATCGACTGACGCGAGCCTGTCTGCGACCAGAACCGGCGCTCCTCGTCGCCCGCCGCCTTGCGGCGCTTTGACGCGCAATACAGGTACTGCGGCACGCCGAGGAGCCATTCGTAGACGCGCTTCGGCTTGGGTTCGTCCACCTCATGCAGCGATATGCCGGTGAACCCTGCCAGCGTCAGGTAAAGGTGCAGCTGCGGAAAAGACCAGGGCGCGATGTGCATGTGCGTGCCGCGCCTCACCTTGCCGGCGAGCGCCGGAAATCCGGGAAAGAACCCCCGCAGCAGGTACTGCAGGCGCGCTTCCGGATACCAGACGTTCGGCGTAGTGACGACGAGCAGGCCGCCCGGTGCGAGATGGCGCAATGCCGAGCTCAGGTAGAGCTGCGGATTGCCGAAATGCTCGAGGCCCTCGCAGCAGACGATCGCCTCGTAGTCGCCGAGGTCCGCCGGCAGCCCGGCGTCGAGGTCGGCATTGCGGAAGTCGCGATAGCTCGCCGGCCGCTCGCCGTGGAGGTCGACGCCGTCTATCGTCGCATCGAACTCGAGAAGACCGGCCAGCCAGCCGCTTCCGCACGGCGCATCGAGCACCGTCGCCGGCCGCTTCTCGTTGAGAAGCCGCGCGACCACGGGCTGGTAGCTCTTCATCCGCGCTCGATGAATTCGATCTTGTAGCCGTCGGGGTCCTCCACGAAAGCGATGACGCTCGTTCCGCCCTTCACCGGCCCGGGCTCGCGCGTAACGCTTGCGCCGTGGCTTCTTGCCTTCTCGCAGGCCGCTTTGACATCGGGCACTTCGATCGCAACGTGGCCGAAGGCGGTGCCGAGCTCGTAGCGCTCGACGCCGTGGTTGCAGGTCAGCTCGAGCACCGCGCTGCGGTTCTCGTCGTCGTAGCCCACGAATGCGAGCGAATACTTCTGCTCGGGCCGCTCGGTGGTGCGCAGCAGCTTCATCCCGAGCGCTTCGGTGTAGAACCTCAAGGAGCGTTGCATGTTCCCCACGCGCAGCATGGTATGCAGGATCCTCATCGCGTCCCCCTTATGATCGGCAGCGAGGCGCCGGCGAGCTCGAGCCGCCCGCGCGCTTCGCGCCAGTGAGGATAAAGCCTGGCGAGCAGATTCCAGAAGCGTTTCGAGTGGTTGAGCTCCACGAGGTGAGCCACCTCGTGCGCCACGACGTAATCCGCGAGTGCCGGATCGAGATGCACCAGGCGCCAGGAGAGCCGGATCGCGCCGTCCTCGGCGCAGACGCCCCATTGCGTGCGCGCGCTGGAGAGCGCGACGCGTGGCGCCGGGCGCTCGAGTTGCGCGGCGTAGTGCGCGGCGCGCGGCGCGAGAGCGTCGAACGCCCGGGCCTTCAGCCACTTCACCAGCGTGCCGAGCGCGTGCGCTCGCGGGGCGACCACGACCAGCCGGTCGCCTTCATGATGCACCGAGCGCCTTCCCTCCCGGAACTCGAGGGTCAGGCTCGCGCCGAACAGCGGCAGCGATTCGCCGCTCGCGCCGCGCAGCACCGCGGGACGCGGCGCGCGCGCCCATTCGTCGAGCCTGGCGAGGATCCAGCGCTCCTTGTCGCGCAGGAAGGCCTCGATCGCGCGCCACGGCGCGCGCATCGGGGCGGCGACGCTCAATCCCGAGGCGTCGACCGTGATGCCCAGCGTGCGCCGGCGCCGCCGTATGAAGCGGTACTCGATCGTGCGGTTTCCCAGCCCGATCAGACCAGCGCCTTCTGCTGCTCTTCTATCCATGCCTCGGCCATTGCGATGATGGTCTTCGCATCCCGGTTCCCGGGCTCGATCGTTGGACCGATCCGCACCGTCACCGTGCCGGGCCGTTTCACGAATGCATTGCGCGGCCAGTACAGGCCCGCATTGTGCGCGACCGGCACGACCGGCGCGCCGCATGCTGCGGCAAGCCAGGCGCCGCCGAGCTGGTATTGGCGGCGCTCGCCCGGCGCGACGCGCGTGCCTTCGGGGAACACCACCACCCAGAAGCCCTGCCGCAGGCGCTCGCGCCCGCGCCGCGCCATGCTGCGCAGCGCCGCCACGCCGCGCGAGCGATCGATGGCGATCGGGCTCATCAGCGCGAGGCCCCAGCCGAAGAACGGGATCCAGAGAAGTTCCCTTTTCAGCACGTGCACCTGAGGCGGGAAGATGAGCTGGAAGGCCAGGGTTTCCCAGGCAGACTGGTGCTTGGCGAGGATCACGGCGGGGCGCGAAGGCAGGTTCTCGCGCCCCTCGACCCGCCAGTCGATGCCGAGGATCTTCCGCGAAAGGAACAGCACCAGGCGCGACCAGCCGGAAATGACGCGGTAGCGCGTCATGCGCGGCAACGGGAAGGTGGCCAGGGCGACGAGCGCATAGGCCGGCGTGACGAGGACGAGCGCGAGCGCGAACAGGCTCGAGCGCGCGAACGTCATGGAGCGAGGTGTTCGGCGAAGGCCGCGAGATCCGCAAAGACCTGGGTGCCGGGCGGGAGATTGCCTTCCTCCCGCGTCTTCCTCCCATTGCCGGTGAGCACCAGCACCGGCCGCGCACCGGCCGCCGCGGCGGCCTCGAGATCGCGCCGCGCGTCGCCCACCATGCACACGTCCTGCAGCGACACGTTGAAGCGCCGCGCCGCCTCGAGCAGCATCCCCGGCTGCGGCTTGCGGCACTGGCAGCGCGCGTCCGCGGCGTGCGGGCAGAAGAAGAAGGCGTCGATCCTGCCGCCGGCCTGCGCCGCCGCGCGCAGCAGCATATCGTGGATCGCGAACAGCGTCCGCGTATCGAGCAGCCCGCGGGCGATGCCGGACTGGTTGGTCGCCACCACGATGCGGTAATCGGCCTGCGCGAGGCGCGCGATCGCCTCGAGGCTGCCCTTGATCGGATGCCACTCCTGCGGCGACTTGATGTGCTCGTCGCTGTCGTGGTTGATGGTGCCGTCGCGGTCGAGGATGACGAGCTTCATTTCGCGAGCTTGGAGAGATCCGCCACCCGGTTCATGGTGCCGTGCAGGGTACCCAGGAAACCGATGCGATTGGCGCGCACACGCGGGTCCTTGTCCATCACCATCACCTTGTCGAAGAAGGCGTCCACCGGCGCCTTGAGCGAGGCAAGCGCCTTCAGCGCCTTCGTGTAGTCGAGCGAGCGCAGCGCGCCGTCGACGTCGCCCTGCAGGCGCTGGAACGCCGTCGCCAGCGTCTTCTCCTCGGGCAGGAGCATCAGGCCGGCATCGAAGTCCGGCGGCACGGCATCCGCTTGCTTGAGTATGTTGCCGATGCGCTTGTTGGCGGCTGCCAGGCTTTCGGCCTCGGGCAGAAGCTTGAAGTCGCGCACCGCCTCGAGCTTCGCCGGCACGAGGTCGATGCGCTCGGGCGACTGGCTCACGACCGCGTCGACCTCGTCGTGGGCGAAGCCCTGCTCCCGCAGCATGTGGTGCAGGCGCTCGTAGACGAATGCGGCGACCCGCGAAACGACGTCCGGGACGAGCTTCTTGCCCTCAAATCCGGCCGCGCTCCCGGCGAGGAGCTTGCGAAGCTCGAGGGCGAGCTTGCGCTCCATCAGGATGCGCAGCAACCCGACTGCCTGCCGGCGCAGCGCGAAAGGATCCTTTTCACCGGTCGGCGCCTGCCCGGCGCCGAAGATCCCGACCAGCGCGTCGAGCTTTTCCGCAATCGCCACGGCGCACGCGACCGGGCCTTGCGCAAGGCCGTCGCCGGCGAAGCGCGGACGGTAGTGCGCCTCGATCGCATCGGCCACCTCGCGCGGCTCGCCGTCGTGCAGCGCGTAGTAGCGCCCCATCGTTCCCTGCAGCTCCGGGAACTCGCCCACCATGCCGGTGAGCAGATCCGCCTTGGCAAGCCAGGCCGCACGCTCGGCAAGCGCGCTATCTGCGTACAGGGCACGCGCGATGCTTCCGGCGAGAAGCTGCATGCGCTGCACGCGCTCGAGCTGGCTGCCGAGCTTGCCGTGGTACACGACCCGGGCGAGCTGCGGCACGCGCGCCTCGAGGCGGGTCTTTCGGTCCTGGTTGTAGAAAAAGCGCGCATCTTCAAGGCGGGGCCGAACCACCCGCTCGTTGCCGCCGACGATGTAACGCGGGTCGGCCACCTTCATGTTGGAGACGATGAGGAATCGGGGCAGCAGCTTTCCGGCCTGGTCGAACAGCGGGAAATATTTCTGGTTCTGCCGCATCGTGAGAATCAGGCATTCCTGCGGCACTTCGAGGTAGGCGCGGTCGAACTGGCCCGCATACACGCTCGGGTGCTCGACCAGCGCCGTGACCTCGTCGAGCAGCGATTGATAATCGCCCAGGCTTGCCTGCTGCTTCTTCGCCTCGGCCTGGAGCTGTTGCTCGATCTCTTTTTTCCGGGCTGCGAAGCCGGCGATTACCATGCCTTCGTCGCGCAGCTTCGCTTCATACTCGTCTGCACTTGCCAGCACGATGTCGCGCTTGCCCATGAAACGGTGACCGCAGGTACGGTTGCCCGAGGCGACTCCCAGCACCGATCCGGGCACTACGCGCGCGCCGTGCAGCATCACCAGGCCGTGCACCGGACGCACGAACTGCTCCTCCCCTGCGCCCCAGCGCATGACCTTTGGAATCGGCAGGGACGCCAGTGTTTTAGCGACTAATGAAGCCAGTATTTCGTCCAGCGCGGCACCTTTTGTCGTGAGACGCGCGACTAGGACTTCACCCTTCGGCGTCGCCCGGCGCTCCAGAGCAGAAACGCTGACGCCGTGCTTCCTGGCAAATCCTTCGATGGCTTGGCTCGGTGCTTTGGCCGAGGGACCCGTGACTTCGCTGTTTCGGTCGGCGGCACGGTCGGCGACATTGCTGATGCGCGCGGCGATGCGCCGCGGGGTGGCGAAAAAAGTCGACGTCGCCTGAGAATCAACCAAGCCGCGATCACCCAAGCCGACATGTACTTGACCTGCAAAAGCTCCTGCCAGCCGTAGCAGCGCCTTCGGCGGTAGCTCTTCTGTGAGGACTTCGACCAAAAGCGTCGCTCGCATCTACGCCGTTCTGGAGGGTTGCTGCAACATCGGAAAGCCGAGCTTTTCGCGCGATTCGTAATACGCCTGCGCCACTGCCTTCGCCAGGCCACGGACGCGTCCGATGTACGCCGCTCGCTCCGTCACCGAGATCGCGCCGCGCGCGTCGAGGAGGTTGAAGGTGTGCGAGGACTTGAGGACCATCTCGTAGGCCGGCAGCACGCACTGCGCCTCGATGAGGCGCTTCGCCTCGCTTTCGAACTCGCCGAAATGCCGGAACAGCATCTCGGCGTTCGACAGTTCGAAGTTGTACCTGGATTGCTCGACCTCGTTCTGGTGATACACGTCGCCGTAGCGCATACCGTCGACCCAGACGAGATCGAAAACGCTCTCCTTGCCCTGCAGGTACATGGCGAGGCGCTCGAGCCCGTAGGTGATCTCGCCCAGCACCGGCCTGCACGGGAGGCTGCCGACTTCCTGGAAGTAGGTGAATTGCGTGATCTCCATGCCGTCGAGCCACACCTCCCAGCCGAGGCCCCATGCGCCGAGCGTCGGCGACTCCCAGTCGTCCTCGACGAAGCGGATGTCGTGCTCCAGCGGGTTGATGCCGAGCTCTTGCAGCGAGCCGAGGTAGAGGTCCTGGATGTCCGGCGGCGAGGGCTTGAGGGCGACCTGGTACTGGTAGTAGTGCTGCAGCCGGTTCGGATTCTCGCCGTAGCGCCCGTCCTTCGGGCGGCGCGAAGGCTGCACGTAGGCGGCGTTCCACGGCTCCGGGCCGATGGCGCGCAGGAAGGTCGCGGTGTGGAAGGTGCCGGCGCCGACTTCCATGTCGTAGGGCTGCAGCAGTACGCATCCATGGCGGTCCCAGAACGCATTCAGCCTGAGGATGAGTTGCTGAAAGGTCACCATGAAGAAATTTTACCGGCTGGCATCGCGTCGTGCCCTGAATACGAAGGCCGCGAGCAACGCAACCGAAAGCAGGACGATCGGCCAGTCGAGCCAGCGCATATAGGGCGTAATTCCCGAGTAGCCCTGCGCAGCGATCTCGAGGCGGCCTTCGGTGAACTGCGGCAGGCGGGCAAGCACCCGCCCGTCGCGATCGACCGCCGCGGTGATCCCGGTGTTGGTCGCCGCGAGATGCATGCGCCCGGTCTCGATGGCGCGCAGGCGCGCGATCTGCAGGTGCTGCGCCGGCGCGAGCGAATCGCCGAACCATGCGACGTTCGACACGTTGGCGAGCAGCGTCGCTTGCGCGGCGCGGCGCGCGATCTCGTCGCCGAACGCGTCCTCGTAGCACACGTTCACCGCGACGCGCTGGCCGGCAACCGCGAGCGCCACCTGATCGCTCGTGCCGCGCGAGAAGTTCGAGAGCGGGATCGCGATGAGGCGCAGCGTCCACGCGAAGCCTGCCGGCACGAACTCGCCGAACGGCACGAGATGCACCTTGTGGTAGATCTGGCGCGGCGACGCTCCGAGGGTCGTGACGCTGTTGAAATACTCCTCGCCGCTGCGATAGGGGACGCCGAGGAGGAGATCGCCGCCGTTGCGCCGGGCGGCGGCCTCGAGCCGCGCGAGATAGGCCGGCTCGACGCGGTCATAGAACCTCGGCACGGCGGTCTCGGGAAGCACCATCAGCCTGGCGCGCGTTTCCTCGGCGAGGCGCGCATAGGTCTCGAGGATGCGCGCGTAGCGCTCCGGCTGGAACTTCATCTCCTGCCTGATGTTTCCCTGCAGCAGCACGGCCGCGACGGGCTCTCCCGCCGGCGCGGTCCATTGCACCTGCCGCAGCGCTTCGCCGGCGCCGACGAGCGCCAGCAACGCAAGCAGGGTGGCCGCCTTCAGCGGGCGCATGGCGAGCAGCCAGGCCATTCCGGCTGCGGCGAGCGTGATGAACGAGACGCCGAACACCCCGAGCACGCCCGCGTAACCCTGCGTTGGCCAGCCGGCGGCCGCGTAGCCGGCGGCAAGCCAGGGGAAACCGCCCAGCACCCAGCTGCGCAGCCACTCGAAGAGCGCCCAGGACGCGGGCGCGAGGAGACAGGCGCGCGCCGCGTCTCCCGCCGGCACGCGTGCCTGCAGCCAGCCGGCGGCGCCGGTAAAGAGCGCGAGCAGGGCGCAGAGAAGCGCCGTCGCAATCGCCGCAAGCACCGGCGGCATGCCGCCGAACTGCGACAGGCTCACGTAGACCCAGGACACGCCGGCGCCGAACAGGCCGAGGCCGAACGCGAAACCGGTCCAGAAGCAGCGGCGCGGCGGCGCGGCGATCCAGAGATGGATCAGGATCGCGAACGTGGCGAGCGCGAGCGGATAGATGCCGGCCGGCGCGAACGCGAGAACCGTCGCCGCGCCCGCCAGGAATGCGATCACGTCTTCGGTTTGTCGACGAGAAGCGTGTACACGCGGCGGCTGTCGGCGCGCAGCACCTGGAAGCGCAGAGCGTCGATCGTCACCGACTCGCCGCGCTTCGGCAGCCTGCCGAGGTGCGCGATCACCAGCCCGCCCACGGTGTCCGAGGTTTCGTCGGGGAAGCCGGTGCCCAGAGCGGCGTTGAAGTCGGCGATCTGGGTGAGCGCCTTGACGCGATAGCGGCCGCCCGGCTCGGGCAGGATGTTGTCGGAGGCTTCGTCGAAGTCGTACTCGTCCTCGATGTCGCCGACGATCTGCTCGAGCACGTCCTCGATCGTGATCAGGCCCGCGACGCCGCCGTACTCGTCGACCACGATCGCCATGTGGTTGCGGCTGGCGCGGAACTCGCGCAGCAGCACGTTGAGCCGCTTGGCCTCGGGCACGAACACCGCGGGGCGCAGCATCTCGCGCACGTTGAACTCCTCCTCGCCCGCGTAATGCCGCAGCAGATCCTTCGCGAGCAGGATGCCGATGACGTCATCGCGGTTCTGGTCGATCACCGGAAAGCGCGAGTGCGCGGTCGAGATCACCCGCGGGATGAAACTCTCCACCGGCTCGTTGATGTCGATGAAATCCACCTGGGCGCGCGGGATCATGATGTCGCGCACCTGCGTCTCGGACACGGTGAGGGCGCCCTCGATGATCGACAGCGCGTCGGCGTCCAGGAGGTTGCGCGAGTGCGCCGATCTGAGCAGCTGCACGAGGCTCTCCCGGTCGCCCGGCTCGCGCATCAGAAGCAACGACAGGCGCTCGAGCAGGCGAGGTCGGGACGGGTCGGTCATGCGGGATGGCGTCATTTTACCGCGTACGGATCGCCGAACCCCAGGCGGGCGAGAATGCCGACCTCGGCGCGCTCCATGCGCGCGGCTTCCTGAGCGTTCTCATGGTCGTAGCCGCGCAGGTGCAGCACGCCGTGCACCACGAGATGGGCGTAGTGCGCGGCAAGCGTCTTGCCCTGGGCGCGCGCTTCCCGGGCGATGACCGGGTGGCACAGCACTACATCGCCTCTTTTTTTCCCGTACGAAAAGCTGAGCACGTTGGTCGCGCGGTCCTTCTTCCTGAACAGCCTGTTGAGGCGCCGGCCCTCGCGCGCGCCGACGATGCGCAGGGTTACCTCTGAAGGCCCGAGAGCAGCCCACCTGCGCAGCGCGGACGCGCCGGGAATGCCGCGGCGCGGCACTGCATACTGGATCGAAATCCTATTCTTCCTGCGCCTGCCGGTCGTAGGCATCGATGATGCGCGCCACCAGCGGATGGCGCACGACATCCTGCGCGCCGAACGCGGTGAACGCGATGCCGCGCACGCCGTCGAGGATGCGGCGCGCCTCGATCAGGCCGCTCTTGCGGCCGCGCGCCAGGTCGATCTGCGTCACGTCGCCGTTGACCACCGCCTTGGCGCCGAACCCGATGCGGGTGAGGAACATCTTCATCTGCTCGGGCGTGGTGTTCTGCGCCTCGTCGAGGATGACGAAGGCGTGGTTGAGCGTGCGGCCGCGCATGTAGGCGAGCGGCGCGAGCTCGATCGTGCCGCGCTCCAGGAGCTTCCCGGTCTTCTCGAAGCCCATCAGGTCGTACAGCGCGTCGTAGAGCGGGCGCAGGTAGGGATCGACCTTCTGCGCCAGGTCTCCCGGAAGGAAGCCGAGGCGCTCCCCCGCCTCGACGGCAGGCCGCACCAGCACGATGCGCTTGACCTTGTCGCGCTCGAGCGCATCGACGGCGCAGGCCACGGCGAGATAGGTCTTGCCGGTCCCGGCCGGGCCGATGCCCAAAGTGAGGTCGTGGGCAAGGATGTTCTCGATGTACTCCACCTGGTGCGGCGTGCGGCCGTGCAGGTCCTGCCGCCGAACGAGCAGCTGCGGCCCTTCGGTCTTCAGGGAAAAATTCTTCGAAAGTTCCGTGAGCCCGAGCTGCACGTCATCCAGCGTCAGCTCGCCGACGGCGCGGTCGTAGAAGTGCTCCAGCGCCTGCGCCGCGCGCTCGGCCTGCGCCCCGTGCACGGTGAACTTGGCGCCGCGCCGCGCGATGGTGACGTCGAGCGCCGATTCGATCTGCCGCAGGTTCTCGTCGAGCGCGCCGCACAGGCGCGCAAGGCGCTGGTTGTCCTCCGGGTCGAGACGCACCTCTACGGGCTTACTTCTCATCCAGCAGCTCGCCGCGCAGCGAATGGGCAAGCGCCGCGGTGATGCGCAGGTTCACGAATCTGTGAATAAGATTTTCATGACCTGAAAAATTGGCAACGCGATTATTGCCGGTGCGCCCGGCGAGCTCGGATCGATTCCTCTTCGAGAAGCCTTCGACCAGGACGCGCTGCGCTGTCCCGATCATGCCCTCGCTGACGGTGCGCGCCTGCGACTCGAGCTGCGCCTGCAGGCGCTGCAACCGGGCAAGCTTCTCGGGATAGGAGACTTGGTCCTCGAGCTCCGCGGCGGGAGTGCCCGGCCTGGGGCTGTAAATGAAGGAAAACGAGGCATCGAAGCCGACCTCGCGCGCGAGCTTCAGCGTGGCGGCGAAATCGTCCCCGGTCTCGCCGGGAAAGCCGACGATGAAATCGGAGGACAGGCTCGCGTCCGGCCGCGCCTGCCTCAGGCGCCGCGCGATCGAGCGGTACTCGAGCGCGGTGTAGCCGCGCTTCATCGCCGCGAGCACCCGGTCCGAGCCCGACTGCACCGGAAGATGGACGTGCGGGGCGAGCCGCGGCAGCTCGCGATGGGCGTCGATCAGGCGCTGCGTGAACTCGCGCGGGTGCGAGGTCGTGTAGCGGATTCGCTCTATCCCTTCGATTTCATTGACGAAGAAAAGCAGTTCCGCGAAGTCCGCCGCGCGGCCATCGATCTCGCCGCGCCAGGCGTTGACGTTCTGGCCGAGGAGCGTCACCTCCTTCACGCCCTGCGCCGCGAGGCCGGCGATCTCGGCTACCACGTCCTCGAACGGCCGCGATACCTCCTCACCGCGCGTGTAGGGAACGACGCAGAAGCTGCAGTACTTGCTGCAGCCTTCCATGATCGAAACGAAAGCCGCGCCGCCCGCATCTCCGACCCCTTGCCGCGGCGCCGGCAGCCGATCGAACTTCTCGATCTCGGGAAAGCTCACGTCCACCTGCGGCAGCCCGGTGGCGCGCCGCCGCGCCAGCAGCTCGGGCAGCCGGTGCAGCGTCTGCGGCCCGAACACCACGTCGACGAAAGGCGCGCGCGCGACGACGCCCGCGCCCTCCTGGCTCGCAACGCAGCCGCCGACCGCGATCATCAGCCCCGGGTTCGAGCGCTTCAGGTGCTTGACCCGCCCGAGGTCGGCGAACACCTTTTCCTGGGCCTTCTCGCGCACCGAGCAGGTATTGAAGACGATGACATCCGCGTCCTCGGGCCGCTCGGCGGCCTCCAGGGGCTCGGCGGCGCCCAGCACGTCGCAGATCTTCTGCGAGTCGTACTCGTTCATCTGGCAGCCGAAGGTGCGCAGGAAGAGCTTTTTCATCGAGGCTGGGGGAAATGGTGGCGAATCAGGGACTCGAACCCCGGACACACGGATTATGATTCCGCTGCTCTAACCAGCTGAGCTAATTCGCCGCGCGACGCACAGATAACGCGATTATACCGTGCAGTACGACCTCATCGTAGTCGGGGGAGGGCCGGTCGGGGCGAGCCTCGCGCGCGCCGCGCGCGGCTTGCGAGTCGCGCTGGTTTCCCACGAGCGCCGGGCTCAGGCCCGCTCCCCTGCCGAGGCGCTCGACGCCCGGGTGTATGCCCTGAGCCCCGGGAACTGCGCCTTCTTGCAGCGAATCGGCGCATGGCAGGATATTGCGCAGGAGCGCATCGGCGCCGTGCATGCGATGCGCGTCTTCGGCGACGACGGCGCCTCGAAGCTCGAGTTCGACGCCTACCGCGCCGGCGTGCCCGAGCTGGCGTGGATCGTCGAGGACGCGGCGCTGCAGGATGCGCTCTGGCACGCCCTCGACGCCGAAGTATTCGCGCCCGCAGAGTGCCAGGAGCTCGCTTGCGATCCTGGGAGCATCTCTCTGGATCTGCGCGATGGCCGCAGGCTGCAGGGCAAGCTGGTGGTCGGCGCCGACGGCGCCAACTCCTTCGTGCGCCGCGCAGCGGGCATCGACGCGGCCGAGTCCGGCTATGGCCAGTCCGCGGTGGTGGCGAATTTTCGCTGCGAAAGGCAACACCGCAATACGGCATACCAGTGGTTCCTCGGTGGGCCGGTGCTCGCGCTGCTGCCGCTGCCCGGCGATCGGGTGTCGATGGTGTGGTCGCTTGCCGCGGACGATGCCGAGCGCATCGCGCGGCTCGAGCCCGAGGCGCTTTGCCGCGAGGTTGAAGCCGCATCGAGCCATGTTCTGGGAAATCTTTCCCTGCTGAATTCTCGGAAGACCTATCCGCTGCGGCGGCTCGCGGCGCGCCGGCTGGTGGCGCCGAGGGTGGCGCTGGCCGGAGACGCCGGCCACGTGATTCACCCGCTCGCCGGCCAGGGGCTGAACCTCGGTCTTCAGGACGCGCGCGCGCTCGCCGAGGTGCTCTCGCAGAAGGAGCCGCCGCGCGATCCGGGCGACCTGCGGCTGCTGCGGCGCTATGAACGCGGCCGCGCCGAGCCTATACTCGCGATGGATGCCATGGTCGGCGGGTTGTTCACTCTGTTCAACACGAACAATGCGTTCGTCTCCAGGCTGCGAAACTCCGGATTGAACCTGACCGATCGCCTTCCGGTCGTAAAGAACATGCTGATACGCCAGGCCATGAGTTGACCATGTCGCGAGCCGCCCTTTTCCTCCTGCTCTTTGCCGCCGCGCTCGGCGCGAACGCCGACGAGGCGCAGATCCGCAAGAACCTGGCGGACAAGCTCGACGCGGCGCGCATCGAAGGCATTGCGCCGGCGCCGGTGGCCGGCCTGTGGGAGGTGCGCTACCGCACCGCCGAGGGCGTCAAGATCCTGTACACGGACGCCGCCGCGTCCTATGTCATACAGGGGCGCATCCTCGAGCTGCGCAGCGACCGCGACCTGACCGAGGAGCGCCTGCGCAAGCTCAACGCGATCCGCTTCGATTCGCTGCCGCTCGATCTCGCGGTGAAGGTGAAGCGCGGCAACGGCAAGCGCGTGCTCGCCATGTTCTCGGACCCGTACTGCCCGGCGTGCCGGCAGTTCGAAGGCTCGCTCGCTCAGATCGACGACATCACGATCTACGTATTCATGTACCCGGTGATCCGGCCGGAGAACGCGGCGCACTCGAAGGCGGTGTGGTGCTCGCCCGACCGCGCCAGGGCGTGGCTCGAGCTTGCCGCAGCCGCGCGCCCGAAGGTCCCGGAAGCGGCCCCCTCCTGCGCCAATCCGGTCGACAAGGTCCTCGAGCTCGGTCGCAGGCTGCGCGTCAACAGCACGCCGACGCTGATTCTCGCCAACGGAGAGCGCCTGAGCGGAGGCCTGGCGGCCGCAGACCTGCGCGAAGTCCTCGACAAGACGACCCGCTAGCTGCCTTCGGGCAGGGCTTCTCCCCGCGGCCAGAGCAGCCACATCCTGCCCTGCTGCCGCATGCGGCCGGCAGCCGCGCCCGCTTCGGCGCCGCTGCCCCAGAAGAAGTCCGCGCGCACCACGCCGCGGATCGCGCCCCCGGTGTCCTGCGCCGCCATCAGGCGCTCGAGCGGCTCCTCGGAGAGCGGCAACGTGGCCGCGAGGTAGACCGGCGCGCCGAGGGGCACGTAACGCCGGTCGACCGCCAGGCTCAAGCCCGCGCTGAGCGGCACGCCGAGCGCGCCGATCGGCCCGCCGGCGGCCGGCAGCTCGCGAAAGAAGACGTAGGCTGCGTTGTGGTTGAGCGCCTGCGCGAGCTTGTCCGGGTTTGCCGCGGCCCATGCCTTGATCCCCTGCATCGACGCCTGCTCGAGCGCGAGCTCGCCGCGCTCGACGAGAAAACGGCCGAGCGAGCGGTAGGGGTGGCCGTTCTGGTCGGCGTAGCCGAGGCGAATGCGCTCGCCGCCGTCGAGCTCGACCTGTCCGGAGCCCTGGATCTGCAGGAAGAAAAGCTCCACCGGGTCGGCGCTCCACGCGATCACCGGCGCGGCGAACGCGGCGCCGCGCGACTCGATCTCCGCGCGGCTGAAATAGGGCAGCAGGCGCCTGCCCTCGAGGCGGCCGCGCAGGCGCAGATTGCGCAGCTCCGGCTGGACCGAAGCGAGGTCGACGACCACCAGATCGTCCGGAACACCGAAGATCGGAAAGCGGTGCACCGCGCCCGGCGTGCGGCTGCCTTCGAGCACGGGCTCGTAATACCCGGTGATGAGCCCGGTGTCGCCCGAGAGCGAAGAGGCGAGGGCATGAGGGACGAACTGCGATTCGAAGAACTGCCGCGCCGAGCGTTCATCCCCGGCCGGCACCTCGGCAGCCATGGCGCAAGCGCGCGCGAGCGCGCCCGATCGCCTGCAACCGGCGAGAAACGCCCGCAAGCTCGGCTCGAGCGCCGCGCGCTCCCATCCCGGGAGCGCGGCAAAGGTGGCTTCGATGTACTGCGCGCGCTCCGGCGTCGGAGTGATCGACACCGGCGGGCAGGGCGGGCAGATCGCGACCGGCGGTGGCGCGAGCGGCGCGCAGCCGGCCAGAAGTACAATCAACGCCGCTCGCCAAATGTGGCTCATTTACCTGGAGGTCGTCCTCGCGCTCGCGCTGGCCGCGTTCATCGTCTGGTGGACCTGGCCGAAAAAGCCTCCTCAGTGAAGCACGCGCGGCACTGACAGCGTGAACTCGGGGATCGGCGCCTCGAAGCGCGTGCCGTCCTGCGCCACCATCTGGTAGGCGCCGCGCATGGTGCCGACCGGCGTCGCGATCGAGGCGCCGCTCGTGTACTGGTAGCTCTCGCCGGGCTGCAGCAGCGGCTGCGCGCCGACCACGCCGAGGCCGCGCACTTCCTGCACCAGGCCCTGGGCATCGGTGATGATCCAGTGCCGGCTGATGAGCTGCGCGGCGACGTTGCCCGCATTGCGCAGCGTGATGGTGTAGGCGAAGACGTAGCGCCCGCTCGCCTCGTCCGACTGGTCCGCCAGATACTGGGTCGCCGCGCTGACCGCGACCTCGTAGCGCTTCTCCTCGGCCATGGTGGCATTGTAAACTGCGCGCGGCCATGACGTTCCGCATCGCCCCGAGCATCCTTTCAGCCGACTTCGCGAAACTGGGCGAGGAAGTGCGCGCCGTCGCGGCAGCCGGCGCCGACCTGATTCACTTCGACGTCATGGACAACCATTACGTGCCCAACTTGAGCGTCGGGCCGCTGGTGTGCGCGGCGCTGCGCCCGCACGCCACGCTGCCCCTCGATGTGCACCTGATGGTGAAGCCGGTGGACAGCCTCATACCCGAGTTCGCCAAGGCCGGCGCGAATATCATCAGCTTTCATCCCGAGGCCTCGGAGCACGTCGACCGCAGCATCTCGCTCATCAAGGAGCACGGCTGCAAGGCGGGTCTGGTCCTCAACCCGGCGACGCCGGTCGCCTTTCTCGACCACACGCTCGAGAAGCTCGACCTGGTGCTCGTCATGTCGGTGAACCCGGGCTTCGGCGGCCAGCAGTTCATCGCTTCGGTGCTTCCCAAGATCGCGGAAGTGCGCCGGCGCATCGCCGCGAGCGGCAGACCCGTCTGGCTGGAAGTCGACGGCGGCGTGAAGACCGGGAACATCGCCGAGATCGCCCGCGCCGGTGCCGACACCTTCGTCGCCGGCTCGGCCGTCTTCGGCTCCAAGGACTACGCCGCCACCATCCGCGAGATGCGGCTGCAGCTCGCCGCCGTGCTATAGTCCCGCCGCCGTGCAACTCTTCCGGGCACAACTCGAGTCTCTCCGCTGGCGTAGCTGGCACCGCTAGTCGCTCCGCAGCAAGGCAGTTCCCCGCAGTTTTTTCGGTAGTTCGAACGGAGAGAGTTGTGACCGACGCTGAATTCCTCAAGCTCGCAGAAGCGGGCTATACGCGCATCCCGGTGCTCGCCGAGGTGCGCGCCGACCTCTACACGCCGCTGGCGGTTTACGCGAAGCTCGCCGGCGGTGCTTATTCCTACCTGCTCGAATCGGTGGTCGGCGGCGAGCGCTTCGGGCGCTACTCGTTCATCGGGCTCGCCTGCGCGGAGCGCATCGAGGCGCGCGGGCGCCAGATTCGCCGGCTGCTGCGCGACGCGCGCGGCGCCGACGTCTGCCTGGAGAGCCTCGACGCCGATCCCTTCGAGTACGTGCGCGGCGCTCTCGCGCGCCATCGCGTCGCGCCGGTGCCGGCCGAGCTGCGCTTCGGCGGCGGCCTCGTCGGCTACTTCGGCTACGAGACCGTGCGCCACGTCGAGCCCAAGGCCCTGGGCGCCGAGAAACAGGACCCGCTCGGCACGCCGGACTTGCTGCTTCTGGTCTCGGACGAGCTTGCGGTCGTCGACAACGTGCTGGGCAAGCTCTATCTCGTGGTGTACGCGGATCCGGCGCAGCCCGACGCGTTGCGCCTGGCAAGGGAGCGGCTCGAGCGCCTGCGCGCGCGCCTGGTGCGGCCGCTGCCCGAAGACATGGTGTTGCGCGAATACGGCGAATCTCCCGCTGCCGATGTCGAGCTCGAGCGCAGCTTCACCGAAGAGGCGTTCCTGGATGCGGTGCGGCGCTCGAAGGAATACATCTTCGCCGGCGACGTGATGCAGGTGCAGGTCTCGCAGCGGACGTCGCGGCGCTTCGATGCGCCGCCGCTCGCGCTTTACCGCGCGCTGCGCGGGCTCAATCCCTCGCCCTACATGTTCTATTTCGACTTCGGCGACCATCACGTCGTCGGCGCTTCGCCGGAGATCCTGGTGCGGCTCGCAGGCCGAACCGTGACGCTGCGGCCGATCGCCGGGACCCGGCCGCGCGGCGCCACGCCGCAGGCGGACGCCGCGATCGCCGAGGAGCTGCTCGCCGACCCGAAGGAGCGCGCGGAGCACGTGATGCTCATCGACCTGGGGCGCAACGACGTCGGCCGGGTAGCCGCGACCGGCAGCGTGAAGGTCACCGAGACGATGATTGTCGAGCGCTACTCGCACGTCATGCACATCGTCTCCAACGTCGAGGGCCGCATCGCGCCGGGCCTGGGGGCGATCGACGTGCTGAAAGCCACCTTCCCTGCCGGAACCGTCACCGGCGCACCGAAAGTGCGCGCGATGCAGATCATCGACGAGCTCGAATCCGTGAAGCGCGGCGTCTACAGCGGTGCGGTCGGCTACGTCGGCTTCCACGGCGACATGGACGTCGCGATCGCGATCCGCACCGCGGTGCTGAAGGACGGCAAGCTGCATGTGCAGGCGGCGGCGGGGATCGTCGCCGATTCCGATCCGCGCGCCGAGTGGCAGGAAACGCAGCACAAGGCGCGGGCGCTGCTTCAGGCCGCCGATCTTGCCCAGAACTGATACATGCGCGCAAAGGTATCCGGATGATCGCGCTCGAAAAGGTCCCAGTTGTCGAGGTCCGTCAGCCCGGGGTCGGAGGGAAAGCGCGACCGGTAGCTTGCCGCTGTCTCGCCGCTGTCGGGGAACTCGAAGCCGATCAGGCGCAGGCCGAGGCGCTCGAGCATGGCGCCGACCTGGGGAAGGCGGAAACGATGCTCCTGCACGTGGAACA
>Ga0137796_10000609_pt1 | contig 21802 bp, 25 predicted proteins | sample OV2TP3_FD_97704 | JGI IMG/M metagenome (GOLD analysis project Ga0137796, IMG submission 97704) | reverse complement strand
GCGTCCATCTTCTTGCGCGAGGAGAACCGGCCTCGCTCCGGTTTCTGCTTGGCCATAGACACCTCCTTAACAGGGGCATTGTGCCCCCATTCGGTGTCCAAGAAAATCGTAGGGCGGAGGACGAGATACTAAAGGATTTCACAAAGCAGTTGGGCTTTGAGTCTGATAAGATGTGGGAGGTCCTTAGGAAATTGCAGACGCTTAGGCCCATTGATAAACTGAATCTGGCCAGCATGCCAATTCAAGACGCAGTAGACTTGGCTGTCTTTCTAGCGAATGTTCAGGTAGAGATGGACCGTTTTCTTCCTGGGCCTAAAGCGTGTGGCGGTCCCATTGATGTAATGGTCCTTCGGACCGCACCTTTTCCAGAAATCTTGACCTACCCCGGCAAGATATTGCATCATCCTCAGGCTGGGGGATAAAAGAGGCTATTTATGAAGCAATCAAGTGAAGCTCTGAATAAGATACAGGAAGAAGAGAAGCTTCGTCGCCATCTCCTTGAGTCAGGGAAGATTCGGCTTACGCCAGAGAAGCAGACTTCACAAAAAGAGAAAGCAGAGGATTTGGAAAAGAGCCAGAAATCAACTTCAACTTGACTGCGTGGGCAAGAAAAAAGGTGTAGGAACCCTTTTCCCTGCAGATCTCACTGAGACGGGCGCGGCAGCGCGGCGCCCCTACGAAGAACGGTTCCCGGATTGGGGGAGGGCGCACCGCCGTGCGCCCCTACGTCGGACGGCCCCCCTCACCCGCACCTTCTCCCGCCAGGGGAGCAGGGTATTTGATAGGCATTAGACGAATCCACCCCAGCAGGTGTCTCAGTGACAAAGCCCTGTTGGGGAGGGGATCGTTTCATGCCCGAGATCAGCCGGTTTTTCGGTATAATCATCGCCATGTTCTATGATGACCACGCGCCCCCTCATTTTCACGTGCGTTACGGAGAGCAAAAGGCTATCATTGCTATCGATACGCTCATGATATTGCGGGGTCAGTTGGCTCCACGGGTACGTGACCTGGTAATGGAATGGGCGGCTCTCCGTAAGGAAGAACTATTGGAGGACTGGGCGCTTGCAGAACAACAAGCGCCTCTGAAAAAGATTACGCCTTTGGAGTAACATCATGCTGAAAGACATCGTCGAAGTTCGCCCGCTGGACGGATACCGCCTCTACCTACGCTTTGAAGACGGCGTGCAGGGTGAAGTGGACCTCGGAATGATTATCCGGTTTGACGGGGTTTTTGCTCCGTTAAAGGAGCGCGCTCACTTTGAGCAGGTCCGCGTCAATCCTGAACTCGGCACTGTCTGCTGGCCTAGTGGAGCTGATCTCGACCCCGATGTGCTGTACGCGCGAATCACGGACAAACCGCTTCCGCATTTCGAAAATAAACCCGTCAGAGGATAGAGGATTGAATCCCCCCTCCCCCCACCCTCTCCCCACAAGCGGGGCGAAGGAGGCATTTTTCTGGCTCTCTACCTGGAATTGGCGGGGGGCGGGCAACCACGCAGGGTTGCCCCTACGATGGCTTGGGATAGACTTTTGTAAAGGGGTGGACTTCGTAGCGGGCGAAGATGCCCTGGGTGACGTAGGGGTCGCCCGCGGCGAAGGCTTTAGCTTCTTCCAGGGAGCCGGCCTCGATGACGATGAGGCTTCCCGCGCCGTCGGTGAAGGGCCCGGCCAGGATAACTTTTCCGGCCTTGTTCAGGGGGTCCATTCTGTCGAGGTGAGCCTGGCGATGAAGCTTGCGCTTGGCCTGACCATCCGGGCCGTCATGCCCGATGATGACGAAGATCACGCTTCGCCCTCGGTCAGGCTCTCAATGGGTTGGCGCCCCGCATATCCGTCCTCGATCTCGTGCCAATAGCGGATCTCAGGCTCGCCCAGTTTCCAGCAGAGATAGACGACCCGACCGTCCAGCAGATAGGGAAAATCGCAGAGACCGACATCGAGGTCCTTCACCAGGATCCCCATTTCTTGGATGGCCTCGACGCTGTCGCTGATGCGCTCGAGGGCTCTGATATAACGGGGACCGGCAAAGCTTCCTCCGTTATATTCGGCCTTGGCGCTGGCCCGCTTGATCTCCCCGTGGCTGCGGACCAGGACTTCCTTTTCCTGCTTGACGGCCAGTAGCCGCTCTTCAAGTTGCGGGAGCAACCGCTTGGCTTCGGCCAGTGTAAAGGTGCGTTCTTCCATAAGAAAGCCTCATGATAACAAGGAGGGATCACCGTCGTCAAACAAGTCCCGTTCAGGGTGTTTTTCCTGGTGCCGCCCATAATTTGGTGTTGACAAAAGGCTTGCCGACGGTTATCCTGACATCGTGCCAGATTGTCTATAGCCAACCGCCCCTGTGATTCTTCCCCGGGTTTTCTCTCTGTGCATACGCGATGGTGATCGCCCGGTAGAGGGTCATGACTCTGTGATGCAAAAGTAGCTCATTGCCAGCGTGGACCAAACTCGCCGTATTGCATAAGTAACCGATTCATGCCGTCCATGCTCGATGCCGAAGGGATCCAGCGGGTCCTCTATTAACCCGGTTCAGAGGGAGGAAGGGAACGACATGTCCCAAGGGACGACAGCCAAGGAGACGGTCATGTATTTAACTCAGTTGAAGCAAAGAACCATCACCGAACTGAACGAGGTGGCCAGAGAGCTGAAGATTGACGGCGCCGCGAACCTCCGCAAGCAGGAGCTGATCTTCGCCATTCTTCAAGCCCAGACTGAAAAGAACGGGGTCATCTACGGTGAGGGCGTGCTCGAAACCCTTCCGGACGGGTTCGGGTTTCTTCGTGCCCCCGATTCCAATTACCTCCCCGGCCCGGACGATATCTATATCTCTCCCTCTCAGATACGGCGATTCAACTTGCGGACGGGCGATATCGTCTCCGGCCAGATCCGCCCCCCCAAGGAGAGCGAACGCTATTTTGCCCTCCTCAAGGTCGAGAAAATCAATTTCGAGGACCCCGAGGCCGCCCGGGACAAAATCCTCTTCGACAACCTGACTCCTCTGTATCCGGAGGAGCGGATCAACCTGGAGCACGAGTCGAACGAGTATTGTACGCGTGTCATGGACTTGATCACGCCGATCGGCAAGGGCCAACGCGGGTTGATCGTGGCCGCTCCTCGCACCGGTAAGACCATGATGCTCCAAGCGATCGCCCGGGCGATCATCAAGAACCACCCGGAGATCGTCCTGATCGTCTTGCTGATCGACGAGCGGCCCGAGGAGGTCACCGATTGGCAGCGGCAGGTGAAGGCCGAGGTCATCAGTTCCACATTCGACGAGCCGGCGCAGCGCCACGCCCAGGTCGCCGAGATGGTCATCGAAAAGGCGAAGCGGCTGGTCGAGCACAAACGCGACGTGGTGATTCTGCTGGACAGCATCACCCGTCTGGCCCGCGCCTACAACACGATCGCCCCGCCCAGCGGCAAGGTTCTGTCCGGCGGGTTGGACTCCAACGCCCTTCAGCGGCCGAAACGGTTCTTCGGCGCGGCCCGGAACATCGAAGACGGCGGGAGCCTGACGATCATGGCCACGGCCCTCGTGGATACCGGCAGCCGCATGGATGACGTGATCTTCGAAGAATTCAAGGGCACCGGCAACATGGAAGTCCACCTGGATCGCCGCTTGGCCGACAAGCGGGTCTTTCCGGCGATTGAGATTGGAGCCTCGGGCACGCGCAAAGAGGAGCTCTTGGTTGATCGCGAGCGGCTGAACAAGATGTGGATCCTCCGGAAAGTCCTCAGCCCGTTGGGGGCGATGGAGGCCATGGAATTTTTGATGGACAAAATCGGCGGCACGAAATCTAACAAGGAATTTTTGGATTCCATGAATCGTTGAAGAATTACGAGGACAGACATCATGAAACAAGGCATTCATCCCGAGTACCGAGAGGCGACGATCAGTTGTGCATGCGGGTACAAGATCAGGACCCGCTCGACGGTGGGCGACCTCAAGGTGGAAATTTGTTCCAACTGTCATCCCTTCTTTACCGGGACGCAAAAGATCGTGGATACCGAAGGACGTGTGGAGCGATTCAAGAAGAAATACGTGCGCCGGAAGACCGTCTGATTCGGAGCTTTCTTAAGTGATTGCGAGCAACGCCTGCCTCCAGAGGGGCAGGTGTTGTTGTTTTAAGGGGGTGGAACGATGCCGGCGGTGAAGGAGTCCCCCATCCTAGCCAAACTGGAAGCGGCCGCGAAACGGGTGGAAGAGATTGACCGGTTGCTTTCGGAGCAGAGCATCCTTTCTCAGCCGACCCAAATCCAAAAGCTGAACAAGGAGCGTGCGGATCAGGCTCCGCAGGCGGACCTCTATCACGAGTTTTGCACCCTCCTCAAGCACATCTGCGACGCCGAGGAGTTGTTGGAGGACCCGCAGGCCGATGCTGGCATGAAGGATCTGGCCCGCGCGGAGCTGAAGGGGTTGCATGACAGACGGGCCGCGCTGGAATCACGCGCACGCGCCCTCTTGATCCCCAAGGACCCACGCGACGAGAAGAACACGTTCATCGAGGTCCGCGCCGGCACCGGCGGCGAGGAAGCCGCGCTCTTTGCTGCCGAACTCGTCCGTATGTATGCGCGGTATGCTGAGGGACGTCGTTGGCGTGTGGAGGTGATGGACTCGAACGCGACCGAAATCGGCGGGGTCAAGGAGGCCGTGCTTTTGATCGAGGGCAAGGGGGCCTACAGCCGATTCAAGCGAGAAAGCGGCGTTCACCGGGTCCAGCGAGTTCCGGCCACGGAAGCCAGCGGCCGCATTCACACCTCCACCGTCACGGTGGCGGTCATGCCGGAAGTCGAGGAGGTGGACGTACAGATCGACCCGAAGGATTTGAAGGTCGACACGTTCTGCTCCTCCGGGGCCGGCGGGCAGAGCGTAAACACCACCTATTCGGCCGTTCGGATCACTCACGTCCCGACCGGGATCGTCGTGACGTGTCAGGACGAGCGGTCGCAGCTCAAGAACCGGAACAAGGCGATGCGGAATCTCCGGGCTCGCATCGTGGAAGCGGAGAAAGAGAAACAGGAGAGCGAAATCGCTCAGCACCGGAAGTCTCAGGTCGGCACGGGCGACCGGAGCGAGAAGATCCGGACTTACAATTTTCCACAGAACCGAGTGACCGATCACCGCATCGGGCTGTCCTTACACCGGTTGGACCAGGTTCTCCAAGGCGACCTGGACGAGATTATCGAAAGCCTGATTGCTGACGGGCGGCGACTGGAGTCGGAGGAGAAATGATTGGGGGATCGGAGGCGGCGTTTTCCTCTCTGCGCAGACTGCGACGGCAGGCCGTGGATGTCCTCCGGGCCGCGGGCATCGAGAATCCGGCCCGAGAAGCCGACTGGTTGTTGACTCACGCCCTGAGCGTGAGTCCGCATGCTCTGGTGCTGGACGGAGATCGAAGAAGTCCCCGTCCTCATGCCGAGCGCGCCTGGAATTATATTCTTCGCCGCGCGGCTCGCGAACCGCTCCAGCACCTGCTCGGAACCCAGGAGTTTCGAGGCCTCGACATGACCGTCACGCCGGATGTCCTGATCCCCAGGCCGGAGACCGAGATACTTGTCGAGGAAACGCTCCTGGCGGTGGCAGGCCTCCCGCGCCCTGTCGTCGCCGATGTGGGGACCGGGTCTGGTTGTATCGCCGTGTCGGTTGCGCGTGAATGCCCCAAGGCGACGGTATGCGCGGTTGATATCTCCGCGAAGGCTCTGACCATCGCCCGGTCCAATGCGCGCCGCCATGGGGTATTTGCTGCTTGTCGGTTCGTCCAGGCCGATCTGCTGGATGCGATTTCGCCCTCTGCAGGAGGCGTGTTTGATGTCATTGTGTCCAACCCGCCCTATATCCCGGACAGAGACTTGGACGGGCTTCAGCCGGAAGTTTCCCGTTACGAGCCTCGACTGGCTCTGGCTGCCGGGTCGGATGGGTTGGCCTACCATCGGCGGTTGTTGAGGGAGGCCCCGCCGTTCCTGAAACCGGGAGGGCGCCTCATTCTGGAACTGGGCTTCGGGCAGGCCGAGGCCGTGTTGCAAATGGCCCGCGTGGCCGAGACCTTTGCCGCGGTCGAATGCCGGAAAGATGCGGCCGGCATCGCACGGGTTCTCATCGCCCGGCAAGGTCGTCTACAGGGGATCCGGAGACCCGCCTGATGCAGAGCATGATCATCCAGGGCGGGCAACGTTTGAGGGGTGAGGTCCGTATCAGCGGGGCCAAAAACGCGGCCCTTCCGATCCTCGCTGCGACCCTGCTTGGGAAGGGGACCTGCACTCTCGTGAACGTTCCCCAAGTCGTCGATGTCCTCACCATGTCCAAGGTGCTCACTCAACTCGGCGCCGCCGTTGACGCGCACGGCGACCGCTTTACCGTATCGTTCAATGCGATTACTTCGTGCCAGGCGCCCTACGAGCTGGTCAAGACGATGCGGGCGTCGGTTCTGGTGCTGGGTCCACTTGTGGCCCGGTGGGGAGAAGCGGTCGTCTCGCTTCCTGGAGGATGCGCCATCGGCGCCCGGCCCATCAATTTGCACCTTACCGCACTGGAGAGGATGGGAGCCGAGGTCGTCATCGAACACGGTAATGTCCGGGCCCGCGTCAAGGGCCGACTGAAAGGGGCCCGGATCTACTTCGACCTGCCGACCGTCACGGGGACGGAGAATATCATGATGGCCGCCTGCCTGGCGGAGGGGACCACGGTCCTCGAGAACGCCGCTCGCGAGCCGGAGGTCAGCGACCTCGCCCAGTTCCTGGCCAAACGCGGCGCGCGCATTTCAGGAGCCGGAACCGACGTAATCACGATTGAGGGCGTGCAGGATCTGCATGCGGCCGACCACGAAATCGTGCCGGACCGCATCGAAGCAGGGACGTATCTGCTGGCCGGTGCGATGACCGGCGGCGATGTGCGGGTCGAGCGCTGTCGTCCCGACCACTGCGAGGCGCCGGTGGCGAAGCTCTCCGAGGCGGGGGCTGATCTGACGGTGGAGAAGGAGGCGATCCGGGTCCGGGCAACAGGTCGTCTCCGGTCGGTGGATGTGAAGACCTTGCCATATCCGGGGTTTCCCACCGATATGCAGGCCCAGATGATGGCCCTCATGACAGTGGCGCGCGGTATCAGCGTGATCACCGAGACCGTCTTTGAGAGCCGCTTCATCCATGTTCTGGAACTCCAACGCATGGGAGCGGACATTCGAATTGAAGGGAATCATGCCGTTGTGTCCGGCATCGAACGCCTCAGCGGGGCTCCCGTCATGGCGTCTGATCTGCGGGCAAGTGCCTGCTTGGTCTTGGCGGGGCTGGCGGCCGAGGGTGAAACGCGGGTGGACCGCGTCTATCACCTGGACCGTGGCTATGAGCGCCTGGACGCTAAACTGACGGGGCTCGGGGCGCAGGTCACCCGCGCGCCGGGACGCGTATGACCGACACGCTCACCTTGGCCTTATCGAAAGGCAAGCTGCTGGAGCCGGCTCTGGAACTCCTCCGCCGCGTGGGACTGGCCCCGAAAAATATCGCCGCCGAGAGCCGGCGGCTGGTCTTCGAGCACCCGGCGAGCGGGACTACGATCCTGATCATCAGACCGAGCGACGTACCCACCTATGTGGAATACGGCGCGGTGGACGCCGGGATCGTCGGAGCGGATGTCCTGATGGAACAGGCGACGGATGTGTACGAACCGCTCGATCTGGGATTCGGGGCCTGCCGCCTTGCCGTCGCCGCTCCCGATCTGGAACGCATCTCGGCCGGGACCTCGAAGCTATGGAAGCTACGGGCGCTGTTGCGCGACGTTACAACATGTCATGCGAGGAGGCTGCGGGTTGCCACGAAATATCCGAACGTCACGGAGCGGCACTTTACGCAGAAGGGCATCCCCATCGAGATCATCAAGCTCTATGGGTCCATCGAACTCGCGCCGCTGGTGGGATTGGCGGACCGCATCGTGGACCTCGTTTCGACCGGCAAGACCCTGCGTGCCCACCGTCTCGTGGTGACGGAAGTGATTGCGGAATCGACGGCCCGGCTGATCGTGAACCGGGCCAGCCTCAAGTTAAAGTACCGACGGGTCAACGGGCTGATCGAAGCGTTGCGGGCAGGCCTCCAGGGAGGGCGACCATGAAGGTGATCGCGGCATCCGATCGGGCTTTCAAAGCTGCAGTCAAGAAAGTCGCCGCGCGATCGAATCTTCACGGAGGCAAGGTCGAATCCCTTGTGAAGACGATCCTCAAGGCCGTGGAGCGGGGCGGGGACGCCGCGGTCGGTCGCTATACCCGGAAGTTTGATCGGGTCTCGCTGAAGCCCGCTCAATTTCGGGTCAGCCCTGAGCAGGTGCGTGAGGCCTATTACAAGATCCGCAAGGAAGAGGGGGACACGTTGCGCTACGCGGCGCACCGCATTACGGCCTTCCATGAACGGGAGAAGCCGCGAGCGCGGACTTGGATGTACCAGGACGGGAGCATCACCCTCGGCCAGGCGATTCTCCCGCTCGACGCGGTCGGACTCTACGTGCCCGGCGGGAAGGCGGTCTACCCGTCGTCGGTCTTGATGGGCGCCATCCCGGCCAAGGTGGCGGGGGTGAAGCGGATCGTCATGTGCGTGCCGGCACCCAAAGGGGACCTGAGTCCGTACCTGCTGGTGGCGGCCGACATTGCCGGAGTGGACGAGGTGTACCGCATCGGGGGAGTGCAGGCAATCGGGGCCATGGCCTTCGGGACGAAAACCATTCCCCGCGTGGACAAAATCATCGGGCCGGGCAACCTCTACGTGGCTACCGCCAAACGTTTGATGTACGGGGTGGTAGATATTGACATGATCGCCGGGCCGAGTGAATTGTTGGTCTTGGCCGATGGGGGAGCCAATCCCGTCCACGTCGCCGCGGACCTCCTTTGCGAAGCGGAGCACGACGAGCAAGCGGCCGTCTGGCTGGTGACGACCTCGGCCGAACTCGCACGGGCCGTTGTCCGGCAGGTTCAGGAGCAACTCAAGTTGCGGAGTCGCCAAAAGATTGCCTTTCGTGCCATCCAGCACAACGCGATGGCCTTTGTGGTGCCCACTGTGGATGAGGCGGTGGCCCTGGCGAATGAGATCGCGCCAGAGCATTTGACGTTGTCGGTGGACAATCCGTTCGAGTACATCGAGAGGGTCCGCCATGCGGGCGCCTTGTTCCTCGGGCGGTACACCGCGCCCGCCGTCGCCGATTACGTGGCCGGTCCGAACCATATCCTCCCGACCGGAGGGAGCGCGCGCTTCCACTCAGCCCTTTCCCTCGATGCCTACGTGAAGAAGTCCAATATCGTCTCGTACACGAAGGAAGACCTCTCCAAAGCCAAGGACCACATCGTCCGCATGGCCCAGATGGAAGGCCTGGAGGCGCATGCCCAATCCGTGGAAGTCCGCCTCCGATGAGGGCGATTCGAGATTCCCGGCGTGGTCGTTCGCCCAAGAAGGCGTTTCCCGCTCAACGGCGGCCCCGCCTGGCGACCGTCGCGCGCAACACAACCGAGAGCCGGATCAAGATCACGCTTGCGCTAGACGGCACCGGCGCGCGGCAGATCAGCACGTCGGTCCCCTTTCTGGACCACATGTTGGACCTGCTGGCCAAGCACGGCTTCTTTGATCTCACGGTCACGGCCTCGGGTGACACGCACATCGACGACCACCATACGGTGGAGGACATCGGGATTGTCCTTGGAGGCGCGCTGAAGCAAGCGCTGGGCAAGAAGGAAAGGATCCGACGGTTTGGAACCGCGTGGGTCCCTCTGGATGAGACGTTGGCGCAGGTCACGGTGGATCTTAGCGGGCGGCCCTATCTCGTCTACAATGTCAAGCTGCCGCACCGACGGATCAAGGGATTCGACCTCTATCTCTTCGAGGACTTCTTCCAGGCGTTGGCGGTGAACGCGGCCATGAATCTGCACATCAATGTCCCGTACGGCCGGAACCCGCACCACATCATGGAAGCCGTCTTCAAAGCCCTTGCGAAGGCGCTCGACCAGGCGGTGTCGGTCGATGCGCGGGTTCGGGGCGTCCTTTCGACGAAGGGGTCGCTATAGCGTGGCAACGCATGATCGCGATTGTTGATTACGATATGGGCAATCTCCGGTCGGTTCAGAAGGCCTTTGAGGCCGTGGGGTGCCCGGCGGTGGTCACACGGGACCCGAAGGCTATCGCCGACGCCAGCCACGTGGTGTTGCCGGGGGTGGGGGCCTTCGGCGACTGCATGCGCAACCTGGACGGCTATGGGCTGGTTGATCCGGTCCTGCGCGCGATCGCCTCTGGAAAACCGTTTTTGGGAATCTGTCTGGGACTCCAATTGCTGTTCAGTGAGAGCGACGAGTTCGGCACTCACCGAGGGCTCGGCGTGATTCCCGGCAAAGTCGTGCGGTTTGCATCGTCCCCGTCGGCCGAGGCGGATGGTCGCTTACGGGCGTTGAAGGTTCCTCACATGGGGTGGAATGCCGTGACGATGCGGAAACCGACGCCCGCGCTGGACGGCGTCTCCGACGGCGCGTACATGTATTTCGTTCACTCGTACCACGTTGTTCCCGATGATCGCGCCGTGGTGTGCACCACGACCGACTATGGGGCGCCGTTCGTGTCGAGCGTCGCGCGCGACAATATTTTTGCCTGTCAGTTTCATCCGGAGAAGAGCCAGGCTGGAGGATTACGGATTATTCGAAATTTCGGAGGGATGTCATGATGCAGCAGGAACGGCGGCAAGAAGTGCGACGATGGCCACAGGCGCTGGCCCTGGCTGTACTCCTGAGCGTTCCCGGATGCGGGGGGACCACGTCGGAAGTGGTCACTGATCCCATGATCGCACAGTACGCGATCAAACGCGTGGCTGTCCTCCCGTTTACCGTGACGCACCCGACGGTCGGCCAGGAACGGGGTTACGCCACTCCGGCTCCATCCCCCACGGCCGCCGAAAAACTGGCCGAGTTGTTTTATTTGAAACTGAACGCGCGGGAGGGGGTCAGCGTGATCCCGCCGAATGAGGTCCGGAAGGAGATGGCCACCGTTCCGGCTGTCCCGAGTCGAGTCTGGCTTCGGGAGATCGGTGAAAGGCTGGGGGTAGGCGCGGTGCTGGAGGGCGCGGTGGAGGTTTACAAAGAACGGAAGGGAAGCGCGATTGGATTGGAGCGTCCCCAGGATGCAGCCGAGGTGGGGTTCGTCGTGCGGCTCCTCAGCAGCAAAGATGGGGCGGTCCTATGGACCGGCGAGTACTACGAGCGGCAGCGTCCGTTGACCGAAGATCTATCCGGCTTTCTGGAACGTGGGGCCCGGTATCTGACGGTCGAGGAACTGGCGAACTCTGCCGTAGACCATGTCCTGGTTAAGTTTCCATTGGGGCGTCCTTATGAGCGGACTTCGGGAGCAGCGGGTATCTCTCAGTGATCGTTATTCCGGCCATAGACCTGAAGGATGGCCGGTGCGTGCGGTTGCGCCAGGGGCGCATGCAAGATGAGACGGTCTATGCCGCGGACCCGGCCGAGGTCGCCCGTCGCTGGGCAGCCGAAGGGGCTCAGTTGCTTCACGTGGTGGACTTAAACGGCGCCGTGGAGGGCGCGCCGCGGAATCGCGCCGCCATCGATTCCATCCTCAAGTCGGTGTCCATTTCAATCCAGGTCGGCGGGGGGATCCGCGATCTGGCGATGATTGACTCCTATCTCTCGTCCGGGATTGCCCGAGTCGTCCTTGGAACCGCGGTAGCCCGCGATCTGGCCTTGCTTGAGGAAGCCTGCCACCGCTTCCCCGGTCGCGTGATCGTCGGCGTGGACGCCAAGCAAGGCAAGCTGGCGGTTCAGGGGTGGACCGATGTGACCGATCAGGACCCGACTGACTATGTGCGCCGACTGGCGGGCTTTGCGGTGTATGCGGTGATCTATACCGACATCGCCCGGGACGGTATGCTGGAAGGGCCGAACTTCGAGGGCCTACAACGCATGGCGGCGGCCTGTCCAGTTCCTTTGATTGCGTCCGGCGGCATCACGCGGACCGAAGAGCTTCGGAAGTTGCGCGGGCTCGGACCCAAGGTGATAGGCGCGATCGTCGGCAAGGCCTTGTACGAAGGCGTGATTGAGTTCCGGGCCGCCATGGCCGCCGCCGATTGAATCAGTTTTGCCGGGAGGGGGCCCATCACCCGCAAACCGGGTACCCGCGCCCCTCCTGGACCCACAGGGGGCGCCGATTGTTAGCCAAACGAATCATTCCCTGCCTGGACGTGAAGGCCGGGCGAGTCGTCAAGGGGGTGGGGTTCGTCAATCTCAAGGACGCCGGGGATCCGGTCGAGGCGGCACGGGCTTATGACGCCGATGGCGCCGACGAGCTGTGTTTTCTGGACATCACGGCCTCTCACGAAGAGCGCAAGATCCTCCTCGACGTCGTCAGCCGCACGGCCGAACAGGTATTCATGCCCCTGACGGTCGGCGGCGGGGTGCGGACGCTTGAAGACATCCGTGACCTGCTGAAGGCCGGTGCCGACAAGGTGAGCATCAACACGGCCGCCGTTCAGCGTCCGGAGTTCGTCCGGCAGGCGGCCGAGCGTTTCGGGACGCAGTGCATCGTCGTGGCCATCGATGCCAAGCAGGCGGGCAGCCGCTGGGATGTGTTCACGCACGGCGGCCGGAAGGCCACGGGGCTTGATGCCGTGGAGTGGGCACGGACGATGGAATCCTTCGGCGCAGGGGAGATCCTACTGACCAGCATGGATCGGGACGGGACCAAGGAGGGGTACGATCTGGCGCTGACCGCGACAGTTTCGGACGCGGTCAACCTGCCCGTCATTGCGTCAGGAGGCGCGGGCGCCCTCGAGCACCTCTACGAAGGCTTTGCGCAAGGTAAGGCGGATGCGGTCCTGGCGGCGTCCATCTTTCACTATCGCCAGCACACGATCCGGGAGGCCAAGGATTACCTCCGGTCCCGCGGGATTGTCGTGAGGCCGGTTTGCCCGTGAGGAAAAGCTGATGGACCCCGCTGCGATTGCCGCGCTGAAGTTCGACGAAAAAGGGTTGATTCCGGCCGTCCTTCAAGATTGGCGGGACGGCACGGTCCTGATGGTCGCGTACATGAACCGCGAGGCCTTGGAGAAGACGCTGGAGACCGGGATCGTTCACTTCTGGAGCCGGTCGCGTCAAGGCCTGTGGGAGAAGGGGGCTACGTCGGGCCACCGGCAGCGCGTCCGTGAGGTCTTCGTGGACTGCGACCAGGACACCCTGGTGATCGCTGTCACGCCGGACGGACCGGCATGCCACACGGGCGAGCGGAGTTGTTTCTTCAGCCGCCTGTCGGATCTGGTTGAATCGTGCGAGGGACAAACCAAAACCACCGAGGCCCGCGGCGGCGTCCTGGACCGTCTCTACGAGACGATCCTGGACCGCAAGCGCTATCCCACGGCCGAATCCTACGTCGCCTCATTATTCGCGGCCGGCCAGGACAAAATCCTCAAGAAGGTGACCGAGGAGGCGGGGGAAGTGATCCTTGCCTCGAAGGGTCGGAAGCGCGAAGAGATCGTTCAGGAGTCGGCCGATCTGATGTTCCACATGTTGGTCGCGCTGGGCTACCACGAGATTCCGCCGACCGAGGTCTACCAGGAACTCGCTCGGCGGTTCGGCCAGAGCGGGCTTCAGGAGAAAGAGTCGAGGGGGACCCGATGAGCGACTGCATCTTCTGTAAGGTCGGCGCCGGCCAGGTCGCCTCCCGAGTGGTCTTCCAGGATGAAGAGGTGCTGGCTTTTGAGGACCTCAACCCCCAGGCCCCGGTTCATGTCCTGATCATCCCCAAGCGTCACATCGGCACCTTGAGCGAAATGCGAGCGGGCGAGCAGGCCCTTCTGGGTCATCTCCTCGAGGCGGCGACCCTTGTGGCCGAGAAGAAAGGGATCGTTGAATCGGGGTATCGGGTGGTGGCCAATACGGGCAAGGACGGCGGCCAAACGGTTTTCCACCTGCATCTGCACGTGCTGGGCGGGCGGCGGATGACCTGGCCGCCCGGCTGAACTCCGGAAAGATTTCGCGTACTTGTTGACACGCGAAAACTGCATTGTTAACATGTGTGGTTCAGTTTGTAGCGAATGATAGTGTCGGTCGGCTGGTTGCGGGGCAATCGTGGATAGAGGGTTGATCCCGGAGGATGTCATCAACCGGATTCGGGAGCGGGCCGACATCAAAGCAGTGGTCGAGGCTCATCTGACGCTCACCAAGGCCGGGCAGAACTTCAAAGGGCTCTGTCCGTTCCATTCGGAAAAGACGCCCTCCTTCACCGTCAGTCCCTCGCGTCAGATGTTCCACTGTTTTGGGTGCGGCGTGGGGGGCAATGTGTTCACCTTTTTGATGAAGATGGACGGCTTGACCTTTCCGGCCGCGGTGCGGGCCCTCGGTGAGAAGCTGGGTATCCCGGTTGAAGAACGGGCGGCCTCCCCTGCGGCGCGGCAGAGGGCGGAGCTGCGGGAGCGCCTTTGGGGGCTGAACCAAGCCGCCGCGGAGTTGTTCCACCGGACTCTACTGCACGATCCTGGCGCAGAGTCCGCGCGGGCATACCTGAGGGCACGCGGGATCACGTCCGGCACGATCGAACGAGTCGGCCTTGGGTACGCCCTCCCCGCCTGGGATTGGGTACTGAAGGCGCTGACCAAGGTAGGGTGGAAGGTGGAGGACCTGGCTGAGGCCGGCCTGATCGTTGCACGGGAGCAAACGGGACACAGTTCCGGAGACACCTCGGGATTTTATGACCGCTTCCGGGGCCGGGTGCTGTTCCCCATCCGCGACCTCCAGAAACGCATCATTGGATTCGGAGGGCGAGTCCTCGACCAAGGAGAGCCCAAGTACCTCAACTCGCCCGAGACGCCCCTGTTCAGCAAGGGACGTACCTTGTACGCCCTGGAATCTGCGCGTGAGGGGATCGCGCGGTTGGAGCATGCGGTCATCGTCGAAGGGTACTTCGACGCCATCGCGCTGCATCAGGCGGGACTGACCAACGCGGTCGCTACCTTGGGGACCGCGCTGACGAGTGACCATGTGGACTTGCTCCGCCGTTTCACCAGGCGGGTCGTGTTGCTCTTTGATCCCGACGCGGCCGGCGTACGCGCGGCGTTACGCACAATGGACCTGTTTCTCGGGTCCGGTCTCACGGTCCAGGTGGGGAGCCTGCCGCCTGGAGACGACCCGGATACCTTCGTCCGATCACGGGGAGAACAGGCCTTCACCGAGCTGGTTCGACAAGCCCCCTCCCTGCTTGATTTCGCCGTTCACGGGAGCCTTGCGACAGGCCGGCAGGGCGGTATTGAAGACCGGGTCCGTTGTGTCGAGGAGGTCCTGGCCCTGTTGCAGAAGCTCAGCAATCCGGTCGAGAAGGCGGCCGCTCTCCGACACGTCGCCGATCAATTGGGGCTGGAGGAGAAAGTGCTGTTGGAGCGGTATCGGACCCTTCCGCGTCCCCCCTCTTCCGCCGGAGAGGCCTCTGCGACCGGCGTGGAGGCCCCGGGGCTGCCGAAGGATGAAGAAGTCCTCGTGCGGTTGCTGCTGCATGAACGGCTAACGCCGGAGATGGTGGCCCAACTCGCGGAGGACGACTTCACTGATGATCGGGCCCGACGCCTTGTGTCTCTTGCGCGAACCGCGGCCTTTCAGGAGGCAGCCGATGATCCGGCGTGCGGGGGGATCGCTCGCGCGCTGTCTCTCAGCGAGTTGCCCTTCGACGATGTCGGCGCCGCTTTTCGGGAGAGCCTGAAAGCCTTGAAGCTCCGGCGCATCGCGGATGAGATTCGGGAGGTCAAGACCGCGCAGACGGCTGCCGAACGGGCCGGCCACGGCGAGACCTTCCGGGCTCTCCTGATCCGGCTGAACGCTCTCCAGCAGGAACGGCAGCGGCTGCTTGGGACGGCTCCCGGATCACTTACGGAAGCGGGGAGGGTCAATGCCTAAAGGAAAACGGACGGATGAGGAGAATCGCCTGATCGCCCTCGGGAAAGAAAAGGGCTTCCTCACGTACAGCGATCTGAGTACCAACCTGCCCGCCGACATGGCCTCGACCGAACGGCTCAACAGCCTGATGACCGTGTTCGGCGAAATGGACATCGAGATCATTGACTCCCCCGAAGGCGAGCGGTACCAGCAGATGCATGCCGAACACGAGGTCCACGCGGAGGAGGTTGAGGAAAGCGAGGAGGTCGAGGAAGAGGGGAAAAAGATTGATCTGACGCCCGGCGCCCTGAACCGCACCGACGATCCGGTCCGGCTCTACCTCAAGGAGATGGGAAGCGTCTCGCTGCTCAGTCGTGAGGGTGAAATCGAGATCGCAAAGCGCATCGAGGAGGGGAAACAGGACATCTCCTCGGTGGTCTTCGGGATGCCGATGACGATCAAGGCCGTCTTCGCCTTGATGGATAAGCTGAGGGCCGACAAGATCCCGGTTCGGGAAGTCGTTTCGGGAGTCGAAGAGGAGTTCGACGAGGTCGTTGAGCAAGACGATGAGGAGCTCTGCCACCGCATCCTGGATGCCGTCAGGAAGGTCAAGGCGCAGTCGAAGGCGCTGTTCGCTCTCTACGAGAAGACCCGCAGGCCGAAGCTCAGCCAGGCCAAGCGGCGGGAGGTGAAGGCCAAGCTGAACGAGGTGCGCCGGCAAGTCGTCACCAAGCTGGACAGCCTGAACCTCCACCAGGCCCAACGCGAGCGCCTGGTCCAGCGCGTGAGGGACCTGGCGCAGGAGATCGCGGCCTGCGAGCGGGAGCTCGCCTACTGCCGGCGCCGCCTTGGCGTGTCGGGCGAGGCGGGCAGCGCCCTACTCATCAGGCTGGGTCGGGGCCGGAAAGACCTGCTCGCGGTTCGTCGCAAGACCGGCGTTCCCTTGGAGACCCTGCACGAAATCGAGAAGGCGTCGCTCAGCGCGCGCCGCCGGATCCGCGCCGTCGAGGCGGAGGCTTTGGTCCCCGCCGAGGAGCTCCGCGAGAGTGTCAAGCTGTTGGACCAGGCTGAAGAGAAGGCGAAGCGCGGGAAGGCCGAGCTGGTGGAGGCCAATCTGCGCTTGGTCGTCAGTATCGCCAAAAAATACACCAACCGAGGATTGCAGTTCCTGGATCTGATCCAGGAAGGGAACATCGGCCTGATGAAGGCCGTGGACAAATTCGAGTACAAGCGGGGCTACAAGTTCAGCACCTACGCGACGTGGTGGATCCGGCAGGCCATCACTCGCGCCATCGCCGACCAGGCCCGTACCATCCGGATTCCCGTCCATATGATCGAGACCATCAACAAGCTGATCCGCACCTCCCGGCACCTGGTCCAAAAGCTGGGGCGCGAGCCCTTGCCCGAGGAGATCGCCGAGAAGATGGAACTCCCATTGGAAAAGGTCCGGAAGATCCTCAAGATCGCCAAGGAGCCGATTTCGCTCGAGACGCCCATCGGCGAGGAGGAGGACAGCCATCTGGGGGACTTCATCGAGGATAAGAAAGCGGTCTCCCCCCTCGAGGCGGCCATCCGGTACGACCTGCAGCGGCAGATCAATAACGCGCTGAAGACCCTGACCCCGCGTGAGGAGCGCGTGCTGCGCAAGCGATTCGGCATCGGTGAGAACACGGACCACACGCTGGAAGAGGTCGGGCAGGACTTTGCGGTCACGCGCGAACGCATCCGGCAGATCGAGGCCAAGGCCCTGCGTAAGCTGCGTCATCCGAGCCGGAGTAAGAGATTGAAGAGCTTTGTGGAGAGCCTATAATTGTCGTATGAGGAATGCCGTAACGAGGCATAACGGGCCCATAGCTCAGTAGGTCAGAGCGGCGGACTCATAATCCGTTGGTCCCAGGTTCGAGGCCTGGTGGGCCCACCAAGCCGGCATCGCGCGACTTCCCAGGAGGCAGTCCTTGAACTGTCGAACGGTCCGTTCGTGAAAGATGATCTCCAACGCTTGATTGCGTTGCAGGAGATCGATCTCCGCCTCGAAGAATCGGCCGAGCGGAAGCGCCGCATACCCGAGATGATCGAAGCCGCCCGCGGCCCCCTCCAATCCGCTCAAGCGAATCGCGACACCCTGAAACAAGAGTTCGACGCGGCGACCAAGGAGCGGAAAGCCTGCGAGCAGGACCTGGTTGCGCAGGAGCAGACGATTTCGAAACTGGCGGACCGGGCGGTGAAGGGTGAGATCAAAACGAACAAGGAATACCAAGCGCATCTCTTTGAGGTCGAGCTGGCCAAGAAGAAAAAAGGGGATATCGAGGAGCGGCTCCTCATCCTGATGGATCAAGTGGATGGAAAAAAGAAAGACCTGGCCCAGGCCGAGGGCGCGGTGAAGGAGGCGGAGAAGCGATTTGCGAGCGAGAAGGCCGCGCTCGAGGGCTCGGTGGGCGGTCTCGAAGAAGAGCTGGTCCGGCTCAACCGGGACCGCGAGGTCTTGGTGACCGCCGTGGAGCCGTCGCTCATACGCACCTACGAGAAGCTGAGAGTCAGCCGCAAGGGTCAGGCCCTGGCCGGAGTGAATAAAGAGGGAAGCTGTCTGGCCTGCCGGTTGCAGATCCAGCCGCAGATGGTCGCTGAAGTCAAACGAGCTACCTCAATCCTCACCTGTGCGTTTTGCCACCGCATACTCTACTGGGCCGGAGATCCGGTGCAGGTCGTTCCAGAATCTGGCCAGCATGTTGATGTTGAGGCGGAAGAGGCCGCCGAGACGACCGAGTAGAAGGGGGACAGTCCCCCTTCCGCCGTGGGGACTGTCCCCCTTCTACTCTACGATTCCCCCAGCACAGCCTTCGTCGTTTTGAAGTGCAGCTTGGCGACTTTCGCCAGGCCGTCCCGCCCGTGCTTGCGCACCACGGACTTCGCCGCGACTTCGACCGCCTGCGACGCGCCTTTGGGCAAGGGCACGCCCCACTGCGAGGCCAGCCGCTCCAGCCGTCGCACGAATTCGGCCCGTGCAACGATGGACGCCGCAGCCACGGCGATATCTTCCTCCCCCTTGTGTCTCTGCTCGAGTTTGATCTGCCGGCCCTTCTCCTGCAGCGCACTCAAGATCAAGCGCTCGTCGCCGAACTGGTCGGCGATGGCGCGCTCGCACGGGACCTGTTCCAGGAGGGTTTCGAGCGCCTTGGCGTGGCCCCAGGCTAGCAGGCGATTGAGATTGCGGATCTTGGCGTAGAGTTCGTTATAGCGTTCGGGTCCGATGGCGATCACGCTGTGGCGGCACAGGGTCTTGATGTCCACCTCCAGCGTCCTGATCATGCCGTCGGAGATCTTCTTGCTGTCGCGGACGTTGAGGGCTTCCAAGTCCTCCGCGCTGCGGGGCGTCACGTGGACGGCGGCGATCACCAGCGGGCCGAAGTAGTCGCCCTTCCCCGATTCGTCCATGCCGATCCATCCGGTGGCAGTTGTCATTAATGCGAAACGTAGCACAGAATCGGAGAAACACCAAGAGCGGGTTCTGTCGTCTGAGGCTCCGGGGTCCTGTCGGCGAGTCACCCGGACGTGCTCATGGCCTTTCGGCGTCGCAGCCCCGATGACTCGCCTGTAGGCCATTCCGCTCCGCCCGGGTCCCACTCGCCGCCACCCCGCCGCCTCTGGCGACATCGGCGCCACCCGCAAGATTTCGGACATTGGTGGGAGTTCTGCTATAATGCTGTTCGCGTGTGGGAGTCGGGCAGGTGGTCGCCGGTCTCGCAAGAGGCTGGAGGAAAGTCCGGACTCCATAGGGCAGGGTGCTGGGTAACGCCCAGGCGGAGCGATCCGACACCGGCGCAACAGAAAGCGCACCGCCGATGGCCGACGCTCTCACGAGCGTCGGATCAGGCAAGGGTGAAAAGGCGGGGTAAGAGCCCACCGCGGTCGTGGCGACACGGCTGGCCGGCAAGCGTCACCCGGAGCAAGGCCAAATAGGAGGGCAGGAGGAGCGGGACACCGGTGCTGCTCCTCGACGATCGGCCCGGTCGGGGCCCTCGGGTAGGCCGCACGAGGCCCGGAGCAATCCGGGTCCCAGAGAAATGACCATCACCGCTTCGTTCGTAAGAGCGAGGCGGCACAGAATCCGGCTTACAGCCCTTCTCCCACACGCACTTAATTTGGAAGAGGAGAAGATGTGCCCGCAATCTTTCAGCACAAGTGATATCGGTTTTTCTTCTTTTCCAATGAAGGTAATCCACGCGAACCTGTCCATGTGCATGTGCGAAAAGGCGACGCCAGAGCAAAGTTTTGGCTTGAGCCGCAGGTTGTGCTGGCCAGTTCGTATCGAATGAGCGCGCAGGAGTTGAAAGAGCTTGAGTCTGTCGTGAAGGAGCGGAGCGCCCGGATCAAGGAGAAATGGAATGAGCATTTCGGAGACTGACGCGACGGCCGAGTCGGTGTGGTTCGACCAGGACAACCTGTGGGTGAAACTCACCGATGGGCGGCAGCTTGCCGTTCCCCTCGCCTACTTTCCCAGACTTCTACACGCCACGCCGGACCAGCGCGAGAAGTATGAGCTGAGCGGAGGCGGCACAGGCCTGCATTGGGACGCTCTTGACGAGGACATCAGCGTGCCCGGTTTGCTGCGCGGGTTCGGCGACCAAACCAGGCGCGCTCGCCAATCCAGCGGCGTCGCCTGATAGTTATTTTCGCAAGGGAAGGTCGGCACAGAATCCGGCTTACAGCGCTTCTCCCACACGCACTAAAAGGGGGACAGGCCAAAGTTGCCTGTCCCCTTTTTCAGTTCGCGCAAGACCCATTCATCGAAAGCAGTAAGGAGGTCCATAATGGCCGACCAAGAATTCATGAGGAAACTTCTCGGACCCGTCAAGCCGGAGGGGATCGCTCTTGACCCAGCGGCCAAGAAGAAGTATGAGCCTCTTCTGATTTCAGCGATGAAACACCCTGACAAAGATGTCCGAACCGCGTGTCTGTATATCTTGGATCTCTTGATGGTGAAAGACTCGGCTTTGGTCAAGAGGGTGCTCGAGAAAACGCTCCAAAGCAAGACTCGACTCGGACTGCTGAACCTTGCAAAGTTTGTTGTTCATTCAGAGCACAGTAGTGAGGCGAGACTGCGACCTTTCCGAGCCAAGCTCGCGAAGAGGACTGAGATACATCATGAAGAATTTAAGAGACTCCTGAAGGGGATCCCCCAGAACCGAGTTGCCACAGCCCAATCCCCAAGTGTCGGCAAGATGCTGATCGTAATCCATGGGACTTGGGCTTCTGGGGAAGATTGGTGGCGCCCGGGTTCTCCTTTCCCTAATTACTTAGACAGTGTCACTCACTCAGTCTACAACGGCGCAGATCCCTTCTCTTGGTCAGGAAGGAATAGCGACAGGGCGCGAATAGAAGGGGCTGATATCCTAATGAAATGGACACGGGCCCACCCAGCCCAAGAATTGACGGTCGTCGCGCATAGCCACGGCGGCAATGTTGCCATTCTGGCGTCGCGTAATGGCCTCATGATAGACCGCCTTATTCTTTTGGGCACGCCAAGCCGCCTTGATTACCTGCCCGACTTACGGCATGGCATCAAACTTCTTTACAGCGTCTTTTCTTTAGGTGATAAAGTGCAGATTCTGGGTACCGACTCGGTCCCCCGTGGAGAAGGCAGAACCCTAGGGGATTCCCAGACCGGTGTGAGCTTTCGCGCAATGACGGCGTCCGGTTCTGACCTAGGGCACTCTGACCTGCATGAGGTTTCAGTTTGGCAGACAAATAACTTTGACAGACTCCTCTACTTCTAGAGGGAGGATACATCCCCGAGTTCGCGGACCGGGCCGTTCGAATAACCGAAAAGGGGACAGACTCACTCTTGTCCAAAACAGCTTCCGAAAAAACCTCCGTCTTGGAGTAGGCTGGTGGGATGCAACCACCAACCGACGGCGTATCCGCGC
>Ga0137796_10000607_pt1 | contig 21885 bp, 17 predicted proteins | sample OV2TP3_FD_97704 | JGI IMG/M metagenome (GOLD analysis project Ga0137796, IMG submission 97704) | reverse complement strand
CCTGAGAAAGACCTCGCGGATCTCGTTGTAGGCCTGCCGCATGGTGTCGTCCAGGCCGGAGCGGACCAGGTCGAACTCGTCAGCGCCGTGGATGAGCGGGGTGCGCAGATGGTCCGGGACCTTGCGCCCCACCATGGCCTCGATGATCTCGATGATCTGCTGGCCGCGCATCTCCTCGTACCGCCGGTCGAGACGCCCGAACCGGATGTGGGAGATATTCTTGATCCACTCGAAGTAGGAGACCGTCACCCCCCCGGCGTTCAGGTAGACGTCGGGAATGATGACCTTCCCGCGCTCCCGGAGATAGTCGTCCTCCTCGAAGGTGATCGGGCCGTTGGCCGCCTCGGCGATCATGGCGGCCCTGATCCTGGGGGCGTTCTCCATCGTGATCTGGCCCTCCAGCGCGGCCGGGATCAGGAGGTCGCAGTCCGCCTCCAGGACCGAGCGCCCGTCTTCGACGAAAGCCACGCCCTCAACCCCCTTCACCCCGCCATATTCCCGCTTGTGGTCCGCCACCCGGTCCACGTCGAGGCCCTTCTCCGACAGGACCGCCCCGTCCCGCTCGATGATCCCCACGATCCGGGCCCCGTCCTCCTCTGCCAGGAATTTGGCGGTGTGGTAGCCCACGTTCCCGATCCCCTGGATGATCACCCGTTTCCCCTCCAGCGTCCCCTTCAGCCCGGCGCGCTTCACGTCCTCGGCGTGCCGGAAGAACTCCCGCAGGGCGTACTGCACCCCCCGCCCCGTGGCCTCCACCCGTCCCCGGATGCCCCCCTGCGTCACCGGCTTCCCCGTGACGCACGCTATCGCGTTGATGTCATTCGGGTAGAGCATCCGGTAGGTGTCCGCGATCCAGGCCATCTCGCGGGGGCCCGTCCCCATGTCGGGCGCGGGCACGTTCAGGCTGGGGCTGATGTAACCCTTCTCCGCCAGCTCCTGCGCGAACCGGCGGGTGATGCGCTCCATCTCCGCCTCCGTGTAGTCCCGCGGATAGATGCAGAGCCCCCCCTTCGACCCGCCGAAGGGGGCGTCCACGATCGCGCACTTGTAGGACATCAGGGCGGCCAGGGCCTCCACGTCGTCCTGCGAGACCGAGGGGGCGAAGCGGATGCCCCCCTTCACCGGCAGCCGGTGCTCGCTGTGCACGGCCCGCCAGCCGACGAAGGTCTTGTACCCGTCCCGAAACTTCACGAAGAAGCGGATCTGATAGACACTGTGGCAGATCTTGATGTGTTCGGCGAGGCCGGGAGGCAAATCGAGCGTCTCCGCCGCCCGGTCAAACATCCGGTCGATGCTCTCCTTGAAGGAGATCTCCTGCGACATGGTGACCTCTCTATAAAGCAGACCACAGGACCACAGGACCACGGGACAACAGGACCACAGGACCAAAAAAGTGGTCTTGTGGTCAGTGGTCTTGTGGTCTGTGGTCTTGTGGTCTGTGGTCTTGTGGTCTGTGGTCTTGTGGTCTGTGGTCTTGTGGTCTTTCTATGTCTTCAACGTCCCCACGACCTCCCCGACGCGCTTCACATTCGCCTCCCGGCAGTAGGCCTCGATCCCCTCGACCACATCTATGGCGCAGGTGGGGTTGACGAAGGTGGCGGTCCCCACCTGCACGGCGCTGGCCCCCACGATCAGAAACTCGACCGCGTCCTGGCCCGTGCAGATCCCCCCGATGCCCACGACGGGGACGCGCACCCGGCGGGCCACCTTCCACGTCATGGCCAGCGCCACCGGCTTGATGGCCGGCCCGGAAAGCCCGCCCGTGACGTTCCCCAGGATCGGCCGGCGCGTCCGCGCGTCCACGGCCATGCCCAGGAGGGTGTTGATCAGGGCGACCGCGTCCGCCCCCCCCTCCTCCACGGCCGCGGCGACCTCCGCGATGTCCGTGACGTTGGGGGTCAGCTTGACGATCACCGGCGTCCGGGCAGCCCGCTTCACCGCGGCGGTGACGCCGTGGGCGGCCTTCGGGTTGCACCCGAACAGCATCCCCCCGTCCTTCATGTTGGGAGACGAGATGTTCAGCTCCAGGGCGTGGACGCCGGGCAGGCCGTCCAGCCGCCGGGCCATCTCCGCGAACTCCTCCACAGAGGTGCCCGCGATGCTCACCACCACGGCCGTCGGCAGGTCCTTTAAGGCGGGCAGCTTCTCCGCGATGAACCCCTCCAGCCCCGGGTTCTGAAGCCCGATGGAGTTGAGCATGCCCGCCGGCGTCTCGGCCGTGCGCGGGGGGCGGTTGCCCGCGCGGGGCGACATCGTGATCGTCTTGGTGACCACCCCCCCGATGCGCGTGAAATCCATCCACCCCGCGTACTCCGCCCCGTGCCCGAACGTGCCGGAGGCCAGCAACACCGGGTTGCGCAGGCGAAGCCCCGCGATGTCAACGGACATGTCGGCCATTATGTCCACGCAATCTGGGTTGCATCGAACACCGGCCCCTCCACGCAGACGCGGCGAAAGCGGCGGTAGGGGTCCGTCTCGGCGGGAAATTCCACGACGCAGCCCACGCAGGCCCCGAACCCGCAGGCCATGTGATTTTCGAGGGAGACGTGGCAGGGGGCGCCGAACCGGGCGGCGATCCCGGCGGCGACCCTCATCATGGGCGTGGGACCGCAGCAGAAGACCTGGCAGCCCCCTCGCGCAAGATGGCGCCCCATCAGGTCCGTCACGAACCCGTGATGCCCGACGCTCCCGTCGTCCGTGGCGACCTCCACAGGGAGGTCCGGCGGCGCGAGACGCCGCAGGTCGGGCAGCCGGCCCCGCCTGGCCGCGCCGAACAGCAGGACCGCGTCCCCCCGCCGCAGGGCCTCCTCGTCCGCCCAGAAGGCGAGGGGAACCACGCCCACCCCCCCGGCCACCAGGACCACCCGCCCGGCCTCCAAAGGAGGATTGTAGGCCTGCCCCAGGGGGCCGAGGGCGTCCAGGCGGTCGCCGGGCCGGAGGCGCGCCATCGCCGCGGTGCCGGGGCCGACGACCTCGTACAGCAGGTCGACCCATCCACCCGTCCGGTCTCGCCGCAGGGCGCTGAAGGGCCTCCGGAGAAAGGGGTCCCACGAGGACGCGACCCGGAGGTTGACGAACTGCGCGGGGCGTATGGCGGCGGCGATGCGCGGGGCCTCAAGGCGAAGGAGAGAGATGCCCTCCGCCACCGCCTCGTGGAGCAGAATGCGGCCGGTCTCCTGGATCATGGAGGCAAATACTCCACCACCTGTTCGACCCACATCTCCTCCGGCTGGCCGTCGCGGGCGCCGGGGATGAAAATGTACTGTCTGATCGTGGCGAGAGCGGCCTCATAGTAGCGCTCAGGGCCGCGCACGGGGAGGGCCTCCTTGACGCGCCCATCCCTCCCCACCAGAACCTTGATGTAGACCTGAACTTCTGTGGGATACAGCTTCAGACTGTCGGGATAGACCAGGGGCCCGGCCTGCGAGACCTTCGGCAGCTGGACCGACGACGCGGCCCCCTCCCGGGCGGAGGTGTCCAGCCCGGCGTCCGTCGGAGGGGGAGCCCCCGAAACAGATCGGAGCGAGTCCGCGCGGGCGGCCTCCCGGAGCGAATCGGCCTCCGCCGCCAGACGGAGCGAGTCCGCGCGGGCGGCCTCCCGGAGCGAATCGGCCCTCGCCACCAGACGGAGCGAATCCGCGCGGGCGGCCTCCCGGAGCGAATCGGCCCTCGCCACCAGACGGAGCGAATCCGCGCGGGCCTCCTCGATGATAGCCTCCACCTTCCTGCTGGCCAGGCCCCCCACGGCCGTCTTCGCATACCGCTCGGCCACCTCCTGATACCGTCTCCGGGCCTCCTCCCCATCCCGGAGGGCGTTCTCATAGGTCCACGCCGCGGCATAGAGGGCCCTGGCGGCGTAGACATCCCCGGGATAGTCGGAGGCGATCTGCTCTAAAATCGGCAGATAGGTCCCGGGGTCTGCGCCCGAGAAGCGGAGGCGCTCCGCCTCCTGATAGCGGGCCTTCACAGCCTCGTTGGCCACGGTCCCGTCGCTCAGCCAGGACGCGGCGGCCTCCGCGTAGGCCGTGCCCGGATAGTCCCTCACCAGCGAGGCAAAGACCTCGCGGGCCGCGGCGCTGTCCTGCTTCACCTCCGCGCAGATCCACCCGACGGCGTACATCGCCTTGGGCGCCAGGTCCTTCGTGATGTCCCGCTCCGCCACCCTCCGGTAGGCGACGAGGGCGGAATCGGGCTCGTTGAGGCGCAGCCGATACAACTCGGCCAGGTCAAACACCGTGTCGAGGGCCCCGGTGGAGTCGGAGGCGATCTTCTGAAGGTAGCGCTCCAGATCCTCCAGATCTTCCTGGCGCTGGCGGGCGAGTTCGTAGGCCGGGGCGTTCCGGTCCTCCTGCTGCGCCTTCCTGAAAAGCTCCTTGACCTCTTCGGACTTCCTGTTCTGCCGCTGGGCGACCAGCCCCATCCGGTAGTAGGCCATGGCCGACTGGGGCGTGCGCGGAAACGCCTCCGCCACCTCCTTGCAGAGCCGGTAGGCCTCGTCGCCCTGCCGCAGGTGATACAGCGCCCCGGCGAGACTCAGGCGGATGTCCGCCTCAAACCCCCTTTTGAGACGCTTCACCTTCAACATCCCCGCGTAGAGATCGCGCGCCTTCGCGAACTCCCCCCGCGCCTCCAGGATGCCGCCCAGGGCGGCCCGGGCCTCATACTCCACGCGCAGGGAAGGGGTGTGCTTGAGGACGTTTCGCAGGGCCTCCTCCGCGCCGCTGAAATTCTTGAGCGCCGCCTGCGCCTCGCCGATCTTCTGGTAGATCCCGGCCCTCAGGCCGCCGGCCCGGAGACGGGTGAGCAGCTCCTCCCCCTCCCGGACGACCGAGGCATAGTCCTTCTGATCCATCCCGACCTCCAGCAGGGCGAACGCGGCCCGGTCCGCAAAGGCCGAACGCCCCTCCCGGGCCAGACCGAGGAGAATGCGCCGGGAATCGGCGTGCCGGCCCATCTTCCAGTACGCCCACCCCTCCCACAGGCGGGACTCCTCCAGCAACTCGCTCCTCGGAAAGTTGGACTGAAGCTCGGCGAACTTTCGAAGGGATGACAGGTAGTCCTCCCGCCAGAACTCCGCCTTTCCGATCAGCATCAGGGCGTCGTCCACATACTTGCTGTCGGGGTGCAGGTCCAGGACCGCGGAGGCCTTGGCGATCACCTGGGAATAGGTGTCCTGAGCCAGCCGCTTCGTCGACAGGTCGTTCGGGTTCTCCTCTGCCTTTACCCGGTGCTTCTCCGCCTCCTGATAGCGCCGCTTGGCGTTGTAGAACATGTTGAAATAGACGCAGCCGGAGGAGAGGAGACAGAGGAGGAGGGTCAATATCAGAGACAGGCGTTTCATGAGGGATGACGGAAAGGCAGACGGGACCACAAGACCACAGACTACAGGACCACAGGACCTATAACCTTGTGGTCTGTGGTCTGTGGTCTGTGGTCTGTGGTCTGTCTTTGGTGATACTCCTGCAGCGTCTTGACCCGAAGCGGTTTTGTCCGGATCGACTCCATGCCCGCCACCGCCGCGGCGGCCCCCGACAGGGTGGTCGTGTAGGGCACGTTGTACTGGACGGCGGCCCGCCGGATGGCGGCGTCGTCGCGCTGAGACTGCGCGCCCAGGGGCGTGTTGATCATCAGGGCGATCTGGTTGCTCTTGATGGCGTCCACGATGTGGGGGCGGTCCTCGTTCAGCTTGGGGATGCGCGTCGCCTTCACGCCGTGCCCCACTAAGAACCGCTGCGTCCCCGACGTGGCCAGGATCGTGAAACTCAGGGCGTCGAGCCTCCGGGCGATGTCCAGAACGCCCGGCTTGTCCCGGTCGTTGACGCTGATGAACACGGCGCCCCGCTCCGGAAGACGGACGCCCGCGCTGAGCTGCGCCTTCAGGAAGCTCAGGCCGAAGTCGGTGTCCAGGCCCATCACCTCGCCGGTGGACTTCATCTCCGGCCCCAGGACCGTGTCCACGCCGGGGAACTTGATGAACGGGAGCACGGCCTCCTTGACGGCGATGTGGCGGATGTCCACCTCCTGCGTGAACCCCTGCTCCCGGAGACTCTTTCCGACCATCGCGCGGGCGGCCACCTTGGCCAGGGGCACGCCGATGACCTTGCTGACGAACGGGACGGTCCGGGAGGCCCTCGGGTTGACCTCCAGGACGTAGATCCTGCCGTTCTGGACGGCGTACTGGACGTTCATCAGGCCGACGACGTTCAGGGCGCGGGCCAGGTCGTGGGTGTGCCGGCGAATGTCCGCTAAGTTCTCCTCCGAGACCGCGTAGGGCGGGAGCACGCACGCGCTGTCCCCGGAGTGGATGCCCGCGTTCTCGATGTGCTGCATGATGCCCCCGATCACCACCTCCTGCCCGTCCGCCACCACGTCCACGTCGAACTCGTGGGCATCCTCTAAAAAGCGGTCGATCAGGATCGGGCGGTCGCCGGACACGCCCATGGCCATCTCCATGTATCGGGCCAGGTCGTCCCGGGCGTAGACGATGACCATGGCCCGTCCGCCCAGCACGAAGGAGGGCCGGACCAGGACCGGATAGCCGACCCGTTCCGCCACGGCCACGGCCTCGTCCACCCTCGTCGCCGTGCCGTTCTCGGGCTGCCGGATGCCCAGGCGCTCGATCAGCGCCGAAAACCGCTTCCGGTCCTCCGCGATGTCGATGTTGTCGGGCGACGTGCCGATGATCGGCAGGCCGGCGGCCTCCAGGCCGTGCGCCAGGTTGAGGGGGGTCTGCCCCCCGAACTGCACGATCACGCCGTCCGGCCTCTCCACCTCCGCGATGTTCAGGACGTCCTCCACCGTGAGGGGCTCGAAGTAGAGTTTGTCGGACGTGTCGTAGTCGGTGCTGACCGTCTCCGGGTTGCTGTTGACCATGAGCGTCTCAAACCCGTCCTCCTTCAGGGCGAAAGAGGCGTGGACGCAGCAGTAGTCGAACTCGATGCCCTGCCCGATCCGGTTGGGCCCCCCGCCCAGGATCATGACCTTCCTCCGGTCCGAGCGCACGGCCTCGCACTCGCTCTCGTAGGTCGAGTAGTGATACGGGGTGTGGGCCTCGAACTCGGCGGCGCAGGTGTCAACGGTCTTGTAGGTGGGCAGGACGCCGAGGCGCTTGCGAAGCTGCCGGACAACGGCCTCGTCGGCCCTCCAGAGGTGGGCGAGCTGCCGGTCGCTGAACCCGTACTGCTTGGCCTTCAGCAGCGCGGCGCGGTCGATCTTGGAGAGGAGGTCTTGCAAGGTCAACGAACGATTCATCAAGTCCCTTTGTCAAAGAATCAATCCCAGGTGTTGAGGAACCCCCTTACGCCACCATTCCCGCCAGTTCCTTCTCGAACGCCACGATCTCCCGGATGTTGTGCAGGAACCAGGGGTCGATCTTCGTGAGGGCATAGATCTCGTCTACGGACATATCCGCCTCAAACGCGGCCTTGATGTAGAAGATGCGCTGCGAGTTGGGGACCTTGAGCCTCTGCGCGAGGAGGTCCCGGTCCAGCGCGGCAAGGTCGAAGTCCTTGCCGTCCGCCCCCAGCCCGGCCCGCCCGATCTCCAGGGAGCGCAGCCCCTTCTGCAGGGCCTCCTTGAACGTCCGCCCGATGGCCATCGTCTCCCCCACCGACTTCATCTGCGTGCCCAGGATGTCCTCCGAGCCGGGGAACTTCTCGAACGCCCAGCGGGGGATCTTGACCACGCAGTAGTCGATCGTCGGCTCGAACGAGGCGGGCGTCTCCCGCGTGATGTCGTTCGTGATCTCGTCCAGCGTGTAGCCCACGGCCAGCTTGGCCGCGATCTTGGCGATCGGAAAGCCCGTGGCCTTGGACGCCAGGGCCGAGGAGCGGGACACGCGGGGGTTCATCTCGATGATGACCATGCGCCCGTTTTCGGGGTTCACGGCGAACTGGATGTTGGACCCCCCCGTCTCCACCCCGATCTCCCGGATGACCGCGATGGCCGCGTCGCGCATCATCTGATACTCCTTGTCCGTCAGCGTCTGCGCGGGCGCCACCGTGATGGAGTCGCCCGTGTGCACCCCCATCGGGTCGAAGTTCTCGATGGAACAGATGATGACCACGTTGTCGTGCAGGTCCCGCATCACCTCCAGCTCGAACTCCTTCCAGCCGATCACCGACTCCTCGATCAGGATCTCGTGAATCGGGGACAGGTCGATGCCGTGCGCGGCCATCTCCTCGAACTCCTCGGCGTTGTAGGCGATGCCCCCCCCGGCCCCGCCCAGCGTGTAGGAGGGGCGGATGATGGCGGGATACCCCACGTCGTCCACCAGCCGGAGGGCCTCGTCCAGCGAGTAGGCGAACCTCCCCTTTGGAAGGTCGAGGCCGATGCGCTCCATCGACGCCTTGAACAGCTCCCGGTTCTCGGCCTTCTCGATGGCGTCTAACTTGGCCCCGATCATCTCCACCCCGAGACGGTCCAGGACCCCCGACCTGGCCAGCTCCACGGAGACGTTCAGGCCCGTCTGCCCGCCCAGCGTGGGCAGCAGCGCGTCGGGGCGTTCGCGCTCGATGATCGCCGCGCAGATGTCGGAGGTGATCGGCTCCACGTAGGTCCGGTCGGCCGTCTCCGGGTCGGTCATGATCGTGGCCGGGTTGCTGTTGACCAGGACGATCTCATAGCCCTCCTCCCGGAGGGCCTTGCACGCCTGCGTGCCGGAGTAGTCGAACTCGCACGCCTGCCCGATGACGATCGGGCCCGATCCGATGATCATAATCTTCTTCAGGTCAGCGCGTCGGGGCATGGGTCTCTCACGTCAGATCTTCTGGAACCAGACCAGGTAGATCAGATAGAAGATGAAGAGGAGGGTCAGGCTATAGCAAAACCTCAGGACCAGGAGGTGCGACCGTTCGCCGAGGGCCCTCCTGGGCTTGATGGACACCTTGGGACGCTTCGGCTCCCGGCCCACGCCGGGAAACCGCTCGCGCTCGATCAGGTCCACGAGCCTGGAGTCACACTTCCCGATCGCCTTCAGGATGATCCGCTTGTTCCGGGCGACCTTCTCCGCAAACCGCTCGGCGGGAGACTTCTGACCCCCCTCCTCCCGGAGCGCCCCCCCTTCCCTCCCGGACTCTGACAGGTCGGACACCAGGCTGCAGGTGCGGGCCAGGGCCAGCTTCTCCGCCAGGTCCTCCAACTTCCCCTTGTCCCTCACCTGCTCCCGGATGACCTTCTCGCAGGCGTCGATGAAGCGGTCCAGATCGGCCTTGATCTCGCTCTCGGACCGCCCCATGAGGTAAGATTCCTCGATCAACTCCTCGATGGTGTCTTTTAGTTCTGGCATGGCTCAGACCCTTTTCGCCTTTCCCTTCTCTCACGCGCCTTCAAAGTACGAATTTTGCAACTTCCCCTCCCCGGCCTTCTTCACGGCCTCCGGCAGGGCCTCGACCAGGTCCCCGGCGGCCAGCCCGACCTCCCCTGACCGGTCCCGCGCCAGGTCCCCGGCGGCGCCGTGCAGGTAGACGCCCAGCCGGGCCGAGACCTCCGGGCCGAGACCCTGGCCGATCAGGGCCGCGATGACCCCGGTCAGCACATCCCCCGCCCCACCCGTGGCCATGCCCGCGTTGCCGGTCGGGTTCACAAAGACGACGCCCGACGGGTCCGCGACGACCGTGGGCGCCCCCTTCAGCGCGACCACGACCCCATAAGAGACGGCGAAGGCGCGGGCGCAGCCGATGGGGTCCGCCAGCAGGTCCGAAGTCGGCCTGCCCGTCAACCGGCTGAACTCCCCCGGATGGGGCGTGATGATCGTCGGCTCGTGGCGAGACCGGAGAAGTTCGGGCATCCCCTCAAGGACATTCAGACCGTCGGCGTCCAGGACGAGCGGGACCGGGATGTCCGCCAGCAGGCGATGGACCAGCTCCACGGTCTCCCGGTGCGTCCCGATGCCCGGCCCCAGGGCCACGGCGTCCGCCCGCTCGACCAGGCGGCGGACCTCCCCCCGCGCCCGCAGGGATAGACACCTGTGCCGGCGCACCTCCGGGAGCGGGACGGTCATCGCCTCCGTCAGCTTCACCTCCAGGATGTCGTTCAGGCTGGCAGGCGCGCCCACCGTCACCAGCCCGGCCCCGGCCCTCACCGCCGCGGAGGCGCACAGCGTCGCCGCGCCCGTCAGCCCCACGGACCCGGCCAGAATCGCGACCCGGCCGCAGTCCCCCTTGTGGGCGTCCGGCCTGCGCCGGGGCAGCCAGGACCGGGCGTCCGCCGCCGTGGTGAGATGGACGTCGATGCCCTCCGCCTCGGCCGCCGCGCGGGGGATGCCGATATCCACCAGGCGGAGCGCCCCGCAGAGCGCCCTGCCCGGAAAGAAGAAGTGGCCGATCCTGGGGAGCCCAAACGTGACCGTGAGCGCCGCCTGCACGCACGGCCCCTCCGCCCGCCCGGTGTCCGCGTCCAGGCCGGAGGGCACGTCCACGGCCACGGCAGGACGCCCCGCGCGGTGGATCACCTCAATGGCCTGAGCCGCCGGCCCGCGCGCCCCCCCCCGCAGGCCCGTGCCCAGGATGGCGTCCACGACCAGGTCCGAGGCCTCCAGGCCCCGGACCAGCCGCTCAACGCCCCCCTCCCGGACGACCTCTTCTACTTCAACCCCTGAGGACCGGGTCCGTTCCAGGTGCGCCCTGGCATCCCCGGCCACCTCCTCCGACCGGGCCAGGAGGAAGGTCTGGGCCGGGACCTGCGCCGCCCTCAGAAGCCGGGCGACCACAAACCCGTCGCCCCCGTTGTTCCCCTTGCCGCAGACCACGGCGACGGCGTTTCCAGAAGTGGCGCGCAGCCGGCCGACGACCGCCTCAAAGACGCCCCGGCCCGCGTTCTCCATCAGGTCGAAGCCTGAGACCCCGGAGTCGATCGCGCGGCGGTCGATGGAGGCCATCTGTCGGCCCGTGACAAGCTTCATGAAGAATCCAGTAGTCAGTAGCCAGTAGTCAGTAGCCAGAAACCAGCATGTTTTCATCTGACTACTGATTACTGACTACTGATCTCTTCTTCCACGACGACCACCGCAATCGCGTGCGTATGCGTGTGCGACAGACTCACCAGAAACCGCCCGTCGCGCCCCAGGACGCGGGACTGCCCGTGCAGGGCGATCTCCGGCGCAGCCCCCGGCCTCCGGACGACCTCAATGTCCACCCACCGCACCCCGCGCTTCCATCCTGTTCCGAGCGCCTTCATCACGGCCTCTTTGGCGGCGAACCGCGCGGCCAGAGACCGGTACTTCTCCCCCTTTTGAAAGCAGTAATCGACCTCCGCCCCGGTGTAGACCCGCCGGAGGAACCGGTCGCCCCAGCGCTCCACGGCCTTCTGCACGCGGTCCACCTCCACCAGGTCCACGCCGACGGATCGGATCATAGTTCCAGGTTCAAGGTTCAAGGTTCAAGGTTCTAACTTTAAACCTTGAACTTTTAACTTTTAACTTTTAACTTTTGCCTTCCCACGGCCGCCACAGTTCGCGGAGGCTCCGGGACGCGCTCAGGTCGCACCCCTCGCGCGCGGACGAAAGCGCATCGTGGCTCAGAACGACCCAGAGCCCTGCCACCGAGACGGCCCCCAGGAAGAGCCCGACCCCTGTCGCAGCCCCGGCCAGGAGCAGCAGGCCCGTGATTGCCGACACCCCCAGGCAGAGGCCGGGGCGAGACAGGGCCAGGCCCCCTGCTGCCAGAAACCCCTCCCGGACGCGGCCGGTCTGCGCCGCGGCCGCAGCCCACATCGGCGCGACCGTCAGCAGCCCGACGCCCGTCCAGAGCACGACCCCCAGCAGGACCCACCCCACCGGCCTCCAGGGGCCTCCGAGACCCGCGTAATAGCCGAAATTCAACGACAGAAGGCCGGCGGCCCCGGCCAGGAGAAGCCCCACGGCCTGAGCCGTCCAGAAACGCCGCCGGAACGCCCTCAGCAAGACCCGGACCCGGCCCCCGATGCCCAGGTCCGCCTCCCGGACCACATTCAGAAGCGCCACCGTGGGCGGAGAGACCAGGCCGATGCAGACCGCAACCGAGGCGACCGCAGCGCCCACATCCGCCCGCCCGCTCCTGAGATGGAGCGACGCGAGCAAGAACAGGAGACAGGCGGCGAGGCACCAGGGCAGATTCAGGGCCGCCCAGGCCAGATTTAAAACAATCAGGCTGCCGAGGTGGTCGTACGCCTGGAAGAAAAGGTGTCTCAAAAGGGCCGTCAAAGTAAGGGCGGCGGGGCGGGGCGGTTTCGCGCCTTTCGGCTTTTTTTCGCGCCTTTCGCGTTCCCTCACTCCTTCTTCCAGGTGTCGGTGTAGCGGTTAGGGACCGTCACCGTCAGGCTGGCCCCCTCGAACGCCTGCACCACCCCATTGCCATAGGTCAGCGTCGTCTTCTTGCCGTCCACCGTGAGCCGGCCCTCCAGAGCCCTGGACGCGGTGTCCGTCTCAACGGGACCGTCGCCGTGCAGGTAGGACCGGCCCATCAGCAGGGATCGCTCCATCGAAAAAGCGGCCGCGGAGACCGTGCAGGTGTTGTTCTCGAAGTCATAGGTCCTCTGCCCGTCCCCCTGCCCGGTGATGGCGACCGTGACGTGCCCCCGTCGGTCGTTGATCGCAAACCACTCCATCAGCCCTGCCACATCGGGCGTCTTCAGCGTCGTCCCGTCCGGCAGGGTGCGGGCCGTCAGCTTCCAGGTCCCCTTCAAGTTGTCCTGGACAGTCAGCTTCTCCTCCCCGCAGTTGATGAGCAACGTTCCGGCCACCATCAGGGCCAAGAACCAGGGCCGTGCCATGAAACCTCCGATGACGAGGCGTGAGAATCAGGGTTTGGGACTACGACATGAAGAAAGACTTCAAAACAAGAGACACAACACCAGCCAATAAAAGGCCGATCATCCATTTGATCAGGTTGATCTCACCTTTAATCGCTTCAAGCTTGTTGTCGATCTTCAACTCCGTCTCTTTGAGATCGTGCCTGGTAGCCAGCTCTTCGAGATGGACCTCTTGGGCTTTCTTTAAACCGTCAGCGAGGGCCTCAGCCTGGGCTTCTTCAAACCCGGATTCCCTGAGCCGTTTTACGAAGGCATAGGTATCAAAAGTGACTCCGGCCATAGGATGACCTCAACACACAGAAGTTCCGTTTAATCTATGCTATGCTAAACGGCCATGTTGTATGGAAGCCGTTTTTGAAGATAACGACAAAAAGCCCGGCCTGTCAACCTCTATTTTGTCCGCCACACAGGACTTGACAAACGGGCTAAACTTGTGTATTCTCTTGGGCGTTGTTCAAGCGATCAGCATTCAGCGATCAGCATTCAGCAAAAACCAAAAATTGCCCGATTTTTTGCTGAAAGCTGACGGCTGATAGCTGAATGCTTCTCTTTGGAAAGGAGCCTCTTCATGCAACTGGCCGAACGCCTGTCTAAAATCCCCCCCTATCTCTTCATGGAGCTGCGCCAGAAGATCGGAAAGGCCCGCGCCGCCGGGGTGGACGTGATCAGCCTCGGCGTGGGCGACCCGGTGGAGCCGACCCCGGACGGCGTCATTGAGGAGCTGGGCAGGCAGGCCCGCAACCCCGCCAACCACCAGTACCCCCCCGACGAGGAGAAGGGCATGGGGGCCTTCCGGCAGGCCGTGGCCGATTTCTACAAGACCCGCTACGGCGTCAGCCTCGACCCCGCCACGGAGGCGCTGGCCCTGATCGGGTCCAAGGAGGGCATCCACCACTTCTGCCTGGCCCGCGTGAACCCCGGAGACGTGGTCCTGATGACCGACCCCGGCTACCCGGCCTACCGGGCGAGCATCCTGATGGCCGGCGGGGAGCCCCACTCCATCCCTATCCTGCCGGAGAACGGCTACCTCCCCAAACTCGGCGACATCCCCTCCGACCTGGCCAGAAAGGCGAGCGCCCTGTTCCTCTGCTACCCCAACAACCCCACCGGCGCGCTGGCCACGAAGGCCTTCTACGCAGACCTCGCCCGCTGGGCGAAGGACTACGACGTGGCCATCTGCCAGGACGGGGCCTACAGCGAGATGGTGTTCGACCCCGCAGACCGGGTCAGCTTCCTCCAGGCCCCTGGCGCGATGGACGTGGGAGTGGAGCTGGGGTCCCTGTCCAAATCCTACAACATGACCGGCTGGCGGCTCGGCATGGTCATGGGCAACCGGGACCTGATCGCCGGCATCTCCAAGGTGAAGGAGAACACCGACTCCGGCGTCTTCGCGGCTATCCAATATGGGGGGATTCACGCCCTCCAGCGCGAGAACAACAACATCGACAAAATGCTCGGCGTCTACCGGCGGCGGCAGCAACTCGTCGTGGAGACCTTCAACGGCCTGGGCTGGAGCTTCCGGCCCCCGAAGGGGACCTTCTACCTCTGGCTGCCGGCGCCGAAGGGGATGTCCTCCATCGAGTTCACGAACCTGCTGTTCGACAAGGCCCAGGTGGTGGTGGCCGCCGGGACCGCTTACGGGCAGTACGGCGAGGGATTCGTCCGCATCTCCCTGGCCGTGCCCGACGCCCGGCTAACCGAGGCCATGGAGCGGATCAAGAAGGCGTTGAGGTCATAAATGGAAATCCGAGACAATAAACTCTTCCTGGGCGGCCTGTCCGCCGAGCAGCTCGTGGCCGAGTTCGGGAGCCCCCTCTATGTCTACGAGGAGGACACGCTCCGCCGGCGCATCTACGACCTCAAGACCCATATCACCTACCCGGACCTCCGCATCCACTACGCCTGCAAGGCCAACACGAACGTCACCCTCATGCGCATCCTGCGCGAGGAGGGGGCCTACCTGGACGCCGTGGCCCCCGGCGAGGTCTTCCTGGCCCTCCGGGCGGGATACAGGCCGGAGCACATCCTCTACACCGGCAACAGCGCCTCCCGCGCGGACCTGGAGTTCTGCAAGCAGCACGGCCTGCTGGTGAACGTGGATTCCCTCACCCAGCTCGACGCCTACGGAGAGATGAACCCCGGCGCCCGGATCGCGGTCCGCATCAACCCCGACGTGGGCGCGGGCCACCACAACCACTGCATCACCGGCGGGCCGGACAGCAAGTTCGGCATCTATCAGGACCGGATCGGAGACGTGATGGACCTGGCGGGACGGCGCCGCCTTCAGGTCGTGGGCCTGCACAGCCACATCGGGTCGGGCATCCTGGACCTCTCCATCTACCTCGAAGTGATGGACATCATCCTCCGGGTGGCGCAGGAGTTTCGGGAACTGGAGTTCATCGACTTCGGCGGGGGGATCGGCGTCCCCTACCGCCCCGGCGAGAAGTCTATCGACATGCCGGCCTTCGGAAAGGCGGTGACGGAGAAGTTCTCTGCCTACGTGAAGAGCAGGGGGCGACAGATGGCCCTGGCCCTCGAGCCGGGCCGGTATCTGGTGTGCGAATCGGGCTTCCTGCTGACCACGGTGAACAACGTCAAGGAGACCCCGAAGCACAAATTCGTCGGGACCGACACCGGCTTCAACCACCTGATCCGCCCGATGGCCTACGGGTCCTATCACGAGATCCTCAACGCCTCCAGCGTGCAGGACGGGAGAGAGGCCGTCGTCGTGGCCGGGAACATCTGCGAGTCCGGCGACGTCTTCACGCGGGACGAGCACGGCCCCGTGGACCGGGAGCTGTCGAGGGTGCGCATCGGCCACGTGCTGGCGATCTGCAACGCCGGGGCCTACGGGTTCTCGATGGCGTCCAACTACAACTCCCGGCCCAGGCCGGCGGAGGTCCTGGTCAGGGGCGGACAGGCCAGGGTCATCCGCACGGCGGAGACGATGGAGAACCTCCTCTACGGGATGGAATCGTAGGGGTCGCGATTAAAATCTTGTGCATGAAACGGTGTCGCGTGGTGTACAGGCCCTCACCCCGTCAGGCTACGCCTGCCACCCCTCTCCCGTGTACGGGAGAGGGGAAGCCGAGCGAAGCGAGGCGAGGAGAGGGCCAGAGCTACAGCGATTTTCTAATCAGGCTCTCGATATAGCCCCCTGTCCAAGAATTGTGAAAAGCTATATAAAATGACAAGGCCCCCCGCGCTGAGGCGCAGGGGGCCTTCCTCTATCCCCCTCACCCCCCTCTCTGCTTCCTCTCGATCTTGGCCCAGGTGTCTCGCAGAGACACCGTCCGGTTGAACACCAGCCCCCCCCCGGAGGAGTCCGGGTCCACGCAGAAGTAGCCCAGCCGCTCGAACTGGTAGCGGCTTCCGGGGGCCGCGCCGGCCAGGCCCGGCTCCACGCGGCACCCCGTCAGCGTCTCCAGCGAATGGGGGTTCAAAAAGGCATTGAAGTCCTTCCCCTCCTCTGCGCCGAGCGGGTCTTCGGCCAGAAAGAGGCGGTCATACAGGCGGACCTCCGCCTCGACCGCGTGATCCGCCGAGACCCAGTGGATCGTCCCCTGCACCTTGCGCCCGTCCGGCGCCGCCCCGCTCCGCGTCTCAGGGTCATACGCGCAGCGCAGCTCGACCACCTCCCCGGTCCTCTCGTCCTTCACGACCCCCACGCACCGGATAAAGTACCCCCACCGCAGCCGCACCTCGCGGTCGGGGGCCAGACGGAAGTACTTCTTGGGCGGGTCCTCCCGGAAGTCGTCCTGTTCGATGTAGAGCACACGGGAAAAGGGGACCTTCCGCGTCCCCGCGCCGGGGTCCTCCGGGTTGTTCACGGCCACCAGCTCCTCCACCCGCCCCTCCGGGTAGTTTTCGAGGACCACCCGCAGGGGGCGCAACACGGCCATCGCGCGCGGCGCCCGCCTGTTCAGGTCATCCCGGACGCTGTTTTCGAGCAGGGTGACATCCACCAGATTCTCCCTCTTGGCGACCCCGATGCGCCTGCAGAAGTCCCGGATGGACTCCGGGGTGTAGCCCCGCCTCCGAAGGCCCGACAGCGTGGGCATCCGGGGATCGTCCCAGCCGGAGACGCGCCCCTCCCGGACCAGCTCCAGGAGAAACCGCTTGCTCAGAACCGTGAAGTTGAGGTTAAGGCGGGCGAACTCGATCTGCCGGGGGTGGTAAATCTCCAGCTGGTCCAGAAACCAGTCGTACAGAGGGCGGTGATCCTCGTAAAAGGTGTCGCAGAGCGAGTGTGTGACCCCTTCAATGGAGTCCGACTGGCCGTGCGCCCAGTCGTACATGGGGTAGATGCACCACCGGTCGCCCGTGCGGTGATGGGATGCGTGGATGATGCGATACATCACCGGGTCGCGCAGGTTGATGTTCCCGGAGGCCATGTCGATCTTGGCCCGCAGGACCCGCGATCCCTCGGGGAACTCCCCCGCCCGCATGCGCGCGAACAGGCCCAGATTCTCCTCCACCGAACGGTTGCGGTAGGGGCTCTCCCTCCCCGGCTTGGTCAGGGTGCCGCGATATTCGCGGATCTCATCGGGGCTCAGGTCGTCCACGTAGGCCTTGCCCTTCTGGATGAGCCTCACGGCGTATTCGTAGAGCTGCTCGAAGTAGTCGGAGGCGTAGAATTCGCGGCCTTCCCAGTCAAACCCGAGCCACCGAATGTCCTCCTTGATGGCCTCGACGTATTCGACGTCCTCTTTGATCGGGTTGGTGTCGTCGAAGCGCAGATTGCACTTGCCCCCGAACTCCTCAGCGACGCCGAAGTCAATGCAAATGGCCTTGGCGTGCCCGATGTGCAGATAGCCGTTCGGCTCCGGCGGAAATCGGGTCATCACCCGGCCCCCGAACCGGCCGGTTTTCACGTCCTCTCTGATGGCCTCCCGGATGAAGTCGGAGGAGGAGACGGAATCGGTCGTGCTCATAGAAAAGATCGCTCCTTCACGTTTCTGGTCCGTTATCGAATGGGGTCAGATACGGTTAAATATATTGATTAAGCCCTGATAAGACAACACCTGAATTGTCCCCCTCACCTTTTTATTATTGACATTACCTCACCTTATCTTTATATTTTTCTCCTATTCAGGAGGGCTAGTCCTAACTGGTAAGGCATCGGCCTTGAAAGCCGACGGGTGCAAGCCCTTGGGGGTTCGAGTCCCTCGCCCTCCGCCACAAACAGAGTGCTGAGTTGCGAGTTCTGAGTCCTGAGTCAAAAAACAGTCCTGAGTCCTGAGTTTCAAGTCCTGAGTAAAGGCAAAAACTCTATTCCTTATGCTTTTACTCAGCACTCAGCACTCAGCACTTTCTTCTGGCACTCAGCACTCAGCACTCGTGACTGTCTTTTACGGAGAGGTGCTGGAGCTGGTCGAACAGGGCAGCCTGCTAAGCTGTTGTAGGGGGTGACCTCTACCGGGGGTTCGAATCCCCCCCTCTCCGCCATTCTGGTAGGGGCGAGGCATGCCTTGCCCCTACGAGTATTTTATATGCCTGACATCCTCCGCTTCGCCCCTTCCCCCACCGGCGCGCTCCACGTGGGGGGCGTTCGCACGGCCCTCCTCAACTATCTCCACGCCCGGCGCTACGGCGGCAGGCTCCTCCTCCGCATCGAGGACACCGATCAGGAGCGGTCCGACCTGAAGTCCGTGGCCACCATTCTGGACGGATTCCGGTGGGTCGGCATCGACTTCGACGGCGAGCCCGTCTTCCAGTCGCGCAACGTGGAGCGGCACCGGCGCTGCGTCCAGCAGCTCCTGGAGACAGGCCACGCCTACAGGTGTTACTGTTCCCCGGAGATCCTGGAGGAGAAGCGACAGCGGGCGATGGCCGAGAAGCGTCAGTTCAAATACGACCGGACGTGTCTGGCGCTGACGCCGGGGCAGCGAGCCGACCTCGACGCCAGGGGCGTCCCTCACGTCGCCCGCCTCCGCGTGCCGGAGGGCGAGACCGTCTGGCAGGACCCGATGCGAGGGGAGTGCCGCTGGTCCAACGACGTGATCGAGGATCTCATCCTGATGCGCTCCAACGGCTGGCCCACCTACAACCTGGCCGTGGTCGTGGACGATCACGACATGGGCGTCACCCTCGCCATGCGGGGGCCGGAGCACCTCTCCAACACCCCCAAGCAGGTCCTGATCGCGAAGGCCCTCGGCTTTGAGCCTCCCGGGTTCGCGCACCTCTGTCTGATCCTGGGGCCGGACAAGAAGAAGCTCAGCAAGCGGCACGGGGCCACGTCTATTCTGGAGTACAAAGATCGCGGCTACCTGCCGCAGGCCGTCCTCAACTTCCTGGCCCTGCTCGGCTGGTCCCCCGGCGACGGTCGCGAGAAGATGTCCCTCCGGGAGATGACCGAAGCCTACTCCACCGGGGGCCTCAACGCCAAGGACGCGGTGTTCGACGAGCAGAAGCTGGAGTGGCTGAACAGCCAGCACCTCAACGACCTCTCCCTCGACCGGCTCCTGAGCGAGGTGGCCCCCTTCTGGGTCCGGGTGGGGCTGGTCTCCGAAACCGACCTCGCGACCCGCCGCCCCTACCTGGAGCGGGTGATCGCCCTGCTCCGGGAGCGGTGCAGGCTGCTGACCGATTTCGTGGAGCGAGGCCGCTACTTCTTTGAGGAGCCCTCGGTTTACGAGGAAGCCGCCCGGAAGAAGCACTGGACGGACCCGGAGGCCATCCATCGACTGGAGGCACTGGCAAATCTTTTTGAGGGGACTGAACCATTCGACGCGGCTTCAGTCGATCAAGCCCTCCGAACGCTGTCGGAGTCACTTGCGCTCCCTGCGGCCAGCCTGATCCACTCGACGCGCCTCGCGGTGTCCGGGACCTCGGGCGGGCCGGGGCTGTTCGAGATGCTGGAGGTCCTGGGCCGTGACGCGGTCGTGCGCCGGCTGCGCAGGGCCGCCGACCTGATCCAAAAGGAGTTTCAGACCGTGTAAGAAATCTCTGCTGCGCCCTCGTCCAACGGCAGGACTCATGACTCTGGATCATGCTATCGGGGTTCGAATCCCTGGGGCGCAGCCAACTATGTAAACTGAAACGGCAAACGGCAAACGGCAAACGTAAAAGAACCATTCTGTGAGCTTTTGGTTTCACGTCTACCGTCTCACGTCTGCCGTCTCACGGCATTTATTGCGCCCTCGTCCAATGGCAGGACTCATGACTCTGGATCATGCTATCGGGGTTCAAATCCCTGGGGCGCAGTTTTAACGCAAGGGTTTGTTTCGCATAAATTTAGCGGACAAGCCCTTGATTTTTTCACCTGTGGCGTCCCATTCGCGGATAGCGTTCATTTCCGTAGCGCCTTTAATTTCTTGAACAGGTCGATTTCTAGTTCGCTGAGATGGTCGGGCATCTGGATCACAACCTTCACAAACAGATCTCCAAACTCATTCTTTTTACCATAGATCGGCATTCCGAGTCCCCGGAGCCTGAGCGCTCTACCGTTGGGCGTTTCCTTTGGGATGTTGACCTTGACCGTGCCCTTCAGGGTTTTGACCGGGGTCTTCCCGCCAAGCACAGCGGTGTACAATTCGACTGGCAGGTCACAGTAGAGATCGTTTCCCTCACGTTGAAATTCTGCATGCGATCCAACCTTGACGGTGAGATAAAGGTCGCCATGGGGACCGCCGTTCAACCCAGGGCCTCCCTTGCCTGCCATTCTCAGCGCTTGCTGGTCCGCGATCCCCGGCCTGATCGTCACCTTGATGGTCTGACCGTTGAGCCTGATGAGTCGCGTCGAGCCGTGATACGCTTCTTCAAGCGAGAGCGTTGTTTCAGCATGGAGGTCCTCGCCTTTGATTGCCCCGCCCCTTCTGCCTCGACCCTTCCTGCCCTGTTGCCCAAAAAGCAGTCCGAATAGGTCTCCCATGTCCTCTTCACCGAACATGGCATTAAACTCTTCGCTACTCATGTGATGCGTTTGTCCGGCGCCTGGGCTTGCATATTTCGACCAATCAAACCCGCCGGCCTGCGCCCCAGATTCTTGAAAGCGCTTCCAATCCTCGCTGACCTGGTCATACTTCTTCCGCTTCTCCGGGTCGCTCAGGATTTCGTTGGCCTCGTTGATGACCTTAAACTTTTCCTCGGCGGCCTTATCTCCCTTGGTCCTGTCGGGATGGCACTTGAACGCAAGCGTTCGGTACGCCTTCTTGATCTCTTCGGGGGACGCTGTCGAAGGGACGCCTAACTCTTTGTAGTAGTCTTTGTAGGTCACTGTCTTCCAGTCCTGTATCTATTCTCCCGCAGGATAGCCGTTTCATGGGCCACGGGAGTCACCCTTTCTTCCGCGCTGTGGGTGCCATGTTACACCTCCTTCGGTGTCTCGTTTGGAGAGGTTGGGTGTATCTCTTTCATCGCCTCGTCCTGGTCGTCCTTCATCCCCTTCTTGAACGCCCGGATGCTTTTGCTCAATCCTCCAGCCAGGTCAGGGAGGCGCTTGGCCCCGAAGAATAGCAGAACCACCAGGAAGATGACGAGAAGTTCTGAAAACCCAAGGCCACCTAACATGATACCTCCTCTCAGATTTTTCTGTTTACAAACGAAAGCCGCACCTTGATAGGTACGGCTATCGCTGCTTCCCCTCACCAAACGCTCCCCTAAGGTCGCATTCCCAACCCTAGCTTGGCCACCAATGCCATAAACTGCGAGAGGTGCGGGCGTCCATGGCCCTCCCGGCGGGTAAACCGCTCAAGGATCAACCCGTGTCGGTTTTCTGTCGTTCTTCTACCCGAGATGCTATCGGTTACTATTTCGGTCGTTTGACAAACTTGCCTCCGAATAAGGCGAAATTGATTCTTGCGACTTCCCTTTTTCTCCAGCCCCATTCGGCAAGCTTATAAATCCCAAAGCCAGCCAAACCGACCCCTGCTCCAATGGCAATCCATGACCCCAATGGAATACTTTCGGCAGTTCCGACAGCAGCGCCTCCACCCCCTCCCACGATCCCATGGACCCCGGCCCCAACGGCTCCTCCCCCCGCAGCGGCCCCAGCGGCCTTTGCCATCCCTTTCACTCGATGATCAAGTTTTTTGTGTACAACACGGGTCAGGATTTTGCTCAGGCCAAAAACGCTGAAAGTTTGTGCATCTTTTCGCC
>Ga0137796_10000604_pt1 | contig 21935 bp, 20 predicted proteins | sample OV2TP3_FD_97704 | JGI IMG/M metagenome (GOLD analysis project Ga0137796, IMG submission 97704) | reverse complement strand
CCTCGACGGGACCGACCTCGGCCGGCTCTCGGGGCGGGCCCTGGACCGGCTGCGGGAGCGGTTCGGGGTGGTCTTCCAGGGCGGGGCGCTCTTCGACTCGCTGACGGTGCTCGACAACGTCGCCTTTCCCCTCCGCGAGAAGACCCGGCTCGACGCGGCGGCGATCGCGGCCCGGGTGGAGGAGGCCCTGGCCCAGGTGGGGCTGGCCGACATGGGGCACAAGTACCCCGCCGAGATCTCCGGCGGGATGCGGAAGCGGGTGGCGATCGCGCGGGCCCTGGTGACGGAGCCGAGGATCGTCTTCCTGGACGAGCCGACCACCGGGCTCGACCCGATCATGGCCAACGCGATCCACCGGCTCATCCTCGACCTCCACCGGAAGTTCCGCTTCACGGCGATCATGGTGAGCCACGAGATCCCGGAGATCTTCGAGATCGCGCACCGGGTCGCCATGCTGCACGAGGGGGTCATCGTCGAGGCGGGGCCGCCGGAGGCCATCCAGCGCTCCTCGAACCCGGTGGTCCAGCAGTTCGTCCGCGGGGAGATCGAGGGGCCGATCCTCGCCCGGTAGCGCGGGCGGGTCCGGCCCGGGAGACAAGGAGGCCTGATGCAGCGACGAGGCGTGGAGGTCACGGTCGGGCTGTTCGTCGTGGTGGGGATCCTGGCCCTGGCCTACCTCTCCATCAAGCTCGGCCAGGTCGAGATCTTCGGCCGTGGGTACGAGGTGCACGCCCTGTTCCCCTCCGTGGGGGGGCTCAAGCCCGGGGCGACGGTGGAGATCGCCGGGGTCCCGATCGGGCGGGTAGGCTCCATCACCCTGGCCGACTACCAGGCCCGGGTCACCATGTTCATCGACCCCAGGGTGGAGCTCTCGGACGACTCCATCGTCTCCATCAAGACCAAGGGGCTGATCGGGGAGAAGTTCGTCCAGATCAACCCGGGCGGCTCCGACCGGATCGTCCCCCGGGGCGGCCGGCTGCGCGAGGTCGAGGCCCCACTGGACTTCGAGGAGCTTATCTCGAAGTTCGTCTTCGGGCAGGTCGAGGGGGGCGGCCGGAAGTGAGATGGGGCCTCGTGCCGCTGGCCGCGCTGATCGGCGCCCTGGCCCTGACCCCCGCCGCGTGGGCGGAGACGCCCACCGACCAGCTCCGCGCGACGGTGGAGCGGGCGATCAAGATCCTCGAGGACCCCGAGCTGAAGACGCCGGCCCGGGCCGAGGAGCGGCGGGCCCGGATCAAGGCCGTGGCCCACGAGCTCTTCAACTTCAAGGAGGTGGCCCGGCGGGCCCTGGGCCGCCACTGGCGCGAGCGCACCCCCGCGGAGCAGGAGGAGTTCACCGCGCTCTTCACCGAGCTCCTGGAGCGGACTTACCTCGGCAGGATCGATCTCTACGGCGGGGAGCGGGTCCAGTACGTCGCGGAGACGATCGACGGAGACTTCGCCTTCGTGGGCACCAGGGTCCTCACCAAGGAGGGGCCCGAGGTCCCGGTGGAGTACCGGATGCTGCGGAACAGCGGGCGCTGGGAGGTCTACGACGTCATCGTCGAGGGGGTGAGCCTGGTCGGGAACTACCGCTCCCAGTTCAACCGGATCATCCAGGCTTCCTCGTACGAGGAGCTGGCGAAGAAGCTGAAGGCCAGGACGCTGGAGCTCGGGGCCGGGGGCGGGGAGAAGCCCAGGCCCAAGGGGCGCTAGCCCGGATCATTCACGCCCTTGCGCTCGGACATCGGGGAGAAACGATCCGCGCATCGCGCGGGGGTCGGTGAGACGCCGCGCCGGGCGCTCATGCTCGCCGCGGGAGCGGGTCTCCGCCTCGTCTCGGTCAGCAGCGGGGTCCCCAAGGTCCTCCTCCGCGTGGGGGAAAAGACGCTGCTCCAGCGTCACCTCGAGCACCTGACCGCCCTGGGGATTCCCGAGCTGGTCATGGTGGTCGGCTACCAGGCCGACCTGATCCGCGAACAGGTCGCCCGTCACAAAGGGGTGCTGCCCGTCCGCTTTCTCCACAACCCCCGCTACGAGGAGGGGCCGATCCTCTCGCTCTGGACCGCGCGCTCCGTACTGAGCGGCTCGGTCCTCTTCATGGACGGAGACCTGCTCTACCCCAGATGCCTGCTCGCCTCCGTCGTGCAGGCCCCGGCCGCGACGTGCCTCCTCGTGGACCCCAGGCCGCTGGAGTCGGACGGAGAGGAGATCAAGGTCCTGGCTCGGAGCCGCCGTGCGCTTTACATCGGCCGCAAATGGCCGGCTGACAGAGGCCAGGTCGGCGAGTGGGTAGGGATTGCGAAGTTCGGGCGCGGGGTGTCGGAGCGTCTGGGGGCCGTGCTCGAGGAGTTTGTCCGGGCCGGACAGACCGGGTCCGACTATGAGGATGCGATGAACACCGCCCTGCGAGGCGCGAAGGCCGAAATCGTTCACGTCGGGGACCTGCCCTGGGCCGAAATCGACTTCCCTGAAGACCTCGAGCGAGCCCAGGGGCTGCTCCCGGCCATCGAGACCCTGGACCGGGAGTAGGAGTGGGGGGGGGGCAACCAGGGTCCCCGGTTCGGGGGGATCCTGGCTGCCCCTGGCCCGGCACCGGCTGCATCACTTCACTTGGCCGGCACCCTCCCGATCCGCCGTATCCATTCCGCGAGCAGCCGTTCCCTCTCCGCCAAGGCCCAGCCGATGTCGATCTTGGGGATGTACCTGGGTGGGGCGTCCCGATACAGGGCAGGCACCGCGTCGGGGAACCGTGTCACATAGCCTGCGGTGTCGGCCAGGAATTGGGAGAACTCCTTGGTCCCCAGCAGGTCGACGATCTTCTGGACCGTTTCCAGCTTCCTTGTGCCGGCGAGAATGGTCATGCCCTGCATCCCAAAACCGATTCCGGGGGCAGGCATGCCCACGAGCAGGGGATAACCTTCCTTCAGCCTGGGCAGGACGATCTCGTCGGAAGTGATGCCCAGCAGGAACTCTCCCCTGGCCACCAGGTCGGTGGGCGTGTTGCCACCCCTGGTATAGTGGTCCACGTTCTGGTTGAGGGCCTCCAGGAATTTCCAGCCGCCTTCCTCTCCCTTGCCCCTGTTGAAGCCGTACTCGGTGATGAAACTGTACACCATCATGAAGGCGGTGCCGGAGGTTGCGGGCGAGGGCATGACGATCTGCTTGCGCCACTTGGGATCCAGGAGGTCGTCCCAGGTCCGGGGCATCTCGTAACCGAGCTGGGCCAGCCGGCCCTTGTTGCCCACGAGCACGAAGTTCCATCGCGAGTTGATCCACCAGTGCCCGTCCGGATCCGCCCACTCCGAGCCTGCACCAGCCCATGCAGGGGACTTGTACGGTATGGACCAGCCCTGCTTCTTGGCCTCCTGAAGCAGGGGAAAGCCCGCGTTGATGGTCATATCCGCACCAAAACGAGGGGCCTCGGCCTTGATCCTGGAGTGGATGACCCCGTGGGACAACGCCTCAAACCGCAGCTCCACGCCGAGCTGTTTTCGCACGAATTCCGCGATCCGGCCCGCGATCTCTACCGACCCGGAACCCTCATACACGGTGACAAAAGGCGCCAACTGAGCGGCAGAATCTGAAGCCGCGCCAAGAAGAACAAGGCTCAATGCCAGCCCCAAACTGATCGCTGCTCTGCGCTTCATGCCTCCTCGCTCCTTTCTTGCGGGCTCATCTGTGCCCCCCCACCGACATCGCCCCAGCGTTTCCTCCACGCGAGATCGCTCACCCCCCTTCCGCGGGTGCGCCTGATGAAGCCCTCAGGATGTGAACGCTTCTTGGAATCTCCGCCACGACCCGCTCGCCCATGCGGCGTATCCCGTGGGTGGTCGGATCGTACTCATCCACGATGAGATCCTTGCCCCCCACATCGACGGTATACTTGACCGTCGAACCCGCGTACATGACACTTCGTATACTGCCCGCGAAGAAATTCATCGGGCCCGCAGATTTGCGGATCTCGAGGCGGATGGCCTCAGGTCTGATAATGACGTAGATCTTCTCGCCCCGGCTGAGACGGCTGCCGCCAAGCGCGATTTCCGCCTCGCCCAACTCCGTATCGATGACCGCGCTCCCGCTGGCATCCGAGGTATCCTTCACGACGCCCGCCAATATGTTGACGTACCCGATGAACTTGGCGACAAACTCGTTCCTGGGCTTTTCGTAGATCTCGACCGGGCTGCCCACCTGCTCCACGACCCCCTGGTTCATCACCACGAGCCTGTCGGACATGGTCATCGCCTCGACTTGATCGTGGGTCACGAAGATGGTCGTGATGTTCACCTTCCGCTGGATCTCGCGCAATGTAGCCCGCATGTGCACCCGTAGGTTGGCGTCGAGATTCGACAACGGTTCATCGAGCAGCAGGACCTTCGGCGCGAGAGCCAGCGCCCGGGCCAGAGCGACCCGTTGCTGCTGTCCGCCGCTTATCTCATCTATGCGGCGATCTCCCAATCCCCCCAACTGGACCAGGTGGAGAAGCTCTTCCACACGCGCCCTGATGTTGTCCTTTCTCCATCTGTGAACTTGCAGGCCATAGCTGATATTGCCGGTCACGGTGAGATGGGGGAACAACGCGTAATTCTGAAAACACATCTGGATGCCCCTGCGGTCAGGAGGAACATCGTTGATGACGCGTCCTTCGAGAATGATCTCGCCCGCATCAGGCTTCGTCAACCCGCAGATGATCCGCATCAGGGTGGTCTTCCCGCACCCGCTCGGACCCAGGAAGCTGATCAACTCGCCCTTGTCTATGTCGGCGGAGACGCCGCGGAGCGCCCCGACGTGGCCGAAGGACTTGTGAACGTCGTGGATCACCAACATCGCCCCATTCCCCATACCGCCCTCTGATCCGCCCTCTAATCTCGCCTGGTGATGCTGAATCCCGTCCACCTGCTCATGGCTTGAATCACCGCGAGGCAGACGGCCACGATGGCGATCACCTTCACCGTCGTGGCGGACGCCAGGCCGATGTATCCGTACTGGGCCCATTGGAAGATGAACACGGCCACCAGCGGATACGCCGGGGAGGTAAGGAAGACCACCGCGCTCAGGGACACCATGGTCGTCATGAAGACATAGATGAACCCGTACATGGCGGCGGGAAAGATGATGGGCAGCACGACCCGCCGAAAGGTCGTCGGCGTGCTGGCGCCCAGATTGCGAGACGCCTCTTCGACCTCGATACTGAGCTGCTGCAGCTTTGTCATCCCCGCCTCCATACCCACAGCCGCGAACCGGAAGACCGAGTTGAGCACGAGGATGATCATGGTGCCCGTGAGGAGCAATGGGGGACTGTTGAACGCCAGGAGATAGCCGATGCCCAACACGGTCCCCGGCACGGCAAACCCGGCCAAGCACAGTCCCTCCACAGCGGCGCGGCCCCTGAATCTCCCTCGCACCACCACGTACGCGATGAGGATGCCCAGCGCCGCCCCTGCCAGGCCGGCCAGCAACGATACCTTGAGGCTACTGATGAGCGCATGGTTCGCCCGCCAATCCACGATATGGGCCAGGGTAAAGGTGTTATCGATGCCGACGATTCGCGTGAACCCTCCGATGGCGACGACGGCGAAAGAGAGCACGACGAGTGCAACCGCGACCGACGCCACGATCATCATGGGTATCAGGATGAGCCACCCTATCCGCCTGGGATCCGCGTATGAGGGCTTGCCCGAGATGGTGACGTAGCCCCTGTCTTTGTAGAAGTAGTTTTGCACCAGGAAGATGATCGCCACCGGAAGCAGCAAGAACACGGATAGGGTTCCAGCCATGTGGAAATCGGTCTCGATCCCCGTCACGATCGTGTAGATGTCCGGCGCCAGGAACGGCGTTCGCCCCGCCAGGATGGCCACGTTGCCGAATTCCGATACGGCCATGACGTAGACGATGAGGGAGCCCTTGAGGAACCCGGGGACCAGCAGTGGCAGGGTGATCGTACGTAAGATCTTCCCCTCCGAAGCGCCCAAGTTGGCGGCGCTGTCCTCCAGGCTGGAATCGAGCGACGTGAGCATATTCTCTATGATCAGGTAGGCCAAGGGGAGAAACGCCAGGGTCTGGGCTATGACCACGCCCGTGAAACCGAATATCTGGACATCCAGGTTGAAAAGCTGGGTGATGAATCCCCTCCGGCCGAACAGCATGATGATGGAGAGCGCAAAGATGTACGGCGGCGCGATCAGGGGCAAGAGCGTCAGCCATTTCAGCGGGCTGCGCAGGGGCCGTGGCCCCCGCGTCGTGAGATAGGCGATGCAAAACCCGGCCGTTGTGCAGACCGAAGTCGTCAACACCCCAAGGAGCAGGGTGTTGAGAAAAGATCTGTAATAATAGGCCGTAAAAAATCTCTCGTAAAACCGCCACGTGAACCCTTCGGGCCCGTATACACCTTTCACCAGGACCGCGCTGATCGGCCACAGAAGGAACACGGCCAGGAGCAGGAACAGCAGGCCGCCGGCAATGGTGACGACATGCGTCTGGACGAACTCCGCCGCATTCCCCCGCGCCCATGCAGCGCGACCTAACGCCCTTGCCTGCGCCATTCCGGTTCCATCAAAGGGTTGGCTCGACCTCGGCCAGGCACTCGTCCAGGATGTGGAGGGCGCGGTCCAGCTCCCCCCGGGTGATCGTCAGCGGCGGCATGAGCGTCAGGACGTTCCCCGCCGTCACCTTGAAGCTCAGCCCCTTCTCGAGGGCCCGGTACATCACCTGCTCGGCCTCTTCGACGGCGCGCGCTCTGGTCGCGCGATCCCGGACCAGCTCGACGCCCACCAGGAGGCCGAGCCCCCGCACATCGCCGATCAGCGGGTGCCGGGCCATCATCTCCCGGAGCCGCGCGAGGGCGTGCTCGCCGAGCTCGTGCGCTCGTTCTGCCAGGCCCTCCTTCTCGATACACTCGATCGTCGCCAGCGCCGCCGCGCCGCCGATCGGGCTCTTCTCGTGGGTGTAGTGCCCGAGCGCGCCCTCCGGCATCACGTCCAGGTCGGGGCGAACCGTCACGGCCGCGATCGGGAAGATGCCGCCACCCAGTCCCTTCCCGAGCACGAGCATGTCCGGCACCACGCCGAAGTGCTCGCACGCGAACATCTTCCCCGTGCGGCCGAGGCCGTGCGGGATCTCGTCGAAGATCAGGAGCGCGCCGTGGCGGTCGCACGCCGCGCGCACGGTGCGCCAGTAGTCCGGATGGGGGACCGCTGCGGTGGCGCGGACGGGCTCGGCGATCACCGCGCCGACATCGCCTTCCTGCTCCAGCACGTACTCGATGTAGCGCGCGCACCGGAGATCACAGGCCCCGCCGCACCCCCAGAGACACCGGTACGGCTCGGGCGGCGGCACGTGCTCGACCCCGGGCGAGAGCGGGCCGGCCCCCTCCCGGAAGAGCCGCTGACCGCCGACGCCGCTCGTGTCCAGCGAGGCCCCGTGGAAGGCGTCCCACATGGAGATCGTCTTGAACCGTCCGGTGACCCCGCGCACGAGCCTCAGCGCCATGCCCACCGCCGCGGTCCCGCTGGGACAGAAGAGGGATTTGCCCAGGTCCCCCGGGGTGACCTCCGCCAGCTTCTTCGCCAGCATGATCGCCGGGATGTTCGTATAGCGGCGGGTGCAGAACGGCAGGCTGTCCAGCTGGTCCTTGATCGCCTCGATCACGCGCGGGTGGCCGAAGCCCACATGGTGGACGCTGTTGCCGTGGAAATCCATGTAGCGGCGACCTTCGAGGTCCTCGACGTAGACCCCTTCGCAGCGGGCGAGCACGTTCAGGCAGGGTGTCGAGAGCGCCTGGCGCAGGAAGTAGCGCTCGTCCTCCTCGAGCCACCGCCGGGTTTCGGGACCGATGTTCCGCGCCAGCCACGCCGCGCGCCGTGGCGTGAGGTTGACGTCCCCCTCGGTCGCGTGTCGCCGCTCGGGCTGCTCGGCGTCTCCCATCACGCTAACGATGGCAGTCTTTCCGAAGCGTGTCCCGCGCGGCCTCGAGGAGACGCGCGAGGTCCGCTTCGGTGTGGGCCAGGGACAGGTAGAGCTTGGTGGACATGGGGTTCAGGAAGATCCCGCGGCGGAACAGGCCCAGGAGGAACGCGCGCGCCCGCTCCCGGTCGGAGCGGAAGGCCGTCCGATAGTCCACCACCTCCCGATCGGTGAACACCACCGCGCCGAGCGGGCCATCGCCCTGGACATGGGCCGTGACGCCCTCCTCCTGGAAAACGGCGCGCAGCCCGGAGCGCAGGGCCTCCCCGAGCGCGAAGAGGCGGGAATAGACCCCCGGCCTCCGCAGCTCGCCGAGCGTGGCGAGCCCCGCTGCGGCGGACACGGGGTTTCCGCCCAGGCTCGACGCGAACCACACGCAGGGCTTCTCGCCGATCCGATCTTCCCGGACCAGGTCGAGCAGGTCCGCCCGCCCCGCCACCGCGCCGATGGGGTAGCCGCCCCCCAGGGCCTTGCCCAGCGCGGCCAGATCCGGGCGCACCCCATAATACTCCTGCGCGCCGCCGTACGCGAGACGAAACCCCGTCACCACCTCGTCGAAGATCAGCAAGACCCCTCGCGCCGCCGTCAAACCCCTGAGCCCCCGGAGGAATCCCGGACGCGGGGGCGTGCAGCGATGAAGCGGCTCGACGATCACCGCCGCCAGCTCTCCTCGATGGGCATCGACGATCGCCGCGGTCGCCTCCAGATCGTTATAGGGGGCGACCAGGATCTCCGCGACGGCCGCCGGGGTCAGCCCCGCCGAGGTGGGCTCGCCCCGGGGGAAATCCAGGAGCCGCGTCGGGAACAGGCTCACCGTGCCGATCTCGTTCCCGCCGTGGTACGCCCCCTCGAACTTGAGCACCTTGGCGCGTCCCGTGGAGGCCCGCGCCAGCCGCACCGCGTACGCCGTCGCCTCGGTGCCCGAGGCGCAGAACCGCACGCGCTCGGCACAGGGCACGGCGCGCACCAGCTCCTCGGCGAGCTCCAGGGCGGGCTCGGACACGTACGCGAAGTTGGATCCCAGGGCGGCCTGCCGTCGCACCGCCTCCACGACGGCCGGGTGCGCGTGCCCGAGGAGGACCGATCCCCACCCCATCGTGAAGTCGGTGAACGGGCGTCCCTCGACGTCCCATACCGTCACGCCCTCCCCCCGTGCGAGGGCGGTGGTGAGGTCGGGGGGGAGGTTATACTCGCCCAGCGACCCCCCGGGGAACACGGCCCGGGAGCGCTCCGGCACGGTCGGCATGGATGCCCTGCCCGGCGCTAGGACCTCAAAGGTGGGAGACCGATGCGACGCTCACCATGCGACGTTCACGTTCTTGACTTGGGTGTAGCTCAGCAGCTCGTCCAGGCACTCCTCGCGGCCGATCCCGCTCTGCTTCCAGCCGCCGTACGGCGCGCCGAGGAAGTGGCCGGCGGAGTTGACCCAGACGAACCCCGCCTCGACGCGCTCGGCCGTCAGGTGCGCCAGCCGGAGATCGTTCGTGACTATCGCCGCGGTGAGACCGTAGACGACGCCGTTGACGTCCTCGAGCATCCCCTCGTAGTCGGACCACGCCAGCACCGACATGACGGGGCCGAAGATCTCCTCGCGGGCGATCCGCATCCCCGGACGGACGTTGTCGAAGACGGTCGGGGAGATGAAGAAGCCGCGCTCGAACTGCTTCCCCTTCGGCCGACCGCCCCCGGTGAGGAGCGTGGCCCCCTCCCGCTTCCCCGAGTCGATGTACACGATGACCCGGTCGAACTGCTCCTGGGAGACGACCGGCCCCATCTCCGTCTCCTCCTCCCAGGGCATCCCCACCTTCAGCGCCTCCGCGGCCTCGACCAGGCGCTTGACGACCTGATCGTGGAGGCTCTCGTGGACGAAGACGCGAGAGGTCGAGCTGCACGACTGCCCCTGCCGGTTCAGGTTCATCCCCCGGATGACCGCGGCCACCGCCCGGTCCACGTCGGCGTCCGGGAAGACGATGATCGGGTTCTTCCCGCCGAGCTCGAGCGAGACCGCCTTGATCCCCGCGGCGGCCTCCCGGGCCACGATCCGTCCGGTCTCCACGGAGCCGATGAAGGCGATCCGCCGGACGGCCGGGTGCCGGACGAGCGCCGAGCCCGCGACGGCGTCCCCGGTCACGACGTTCACGACACCCGGCGGGAAGAGGCCGTCGCAGAGCTCCGCGAAGCGGAGGCTGGAGAGCGGCGCCTGCTCGGGCGGCTTGATGACGACGCTGTTACCCGCGATCAGGGGCGCCGCGATCTTCTCAGCGCAGAAGCGGAAGGGATGGTTGAAGGGATTGAGCTTCGCGACGACGCCGAACGGCTGGCGCAGGGTGTAGTTGAGCCGGTTCGGCCCGGTCTCGATCGTCTCCCCCTTCATCTCGCGCGCGAGCCCCGCGAAGTACCGCATCCCGGCCACCGCCGCGTGCACGTCGTTCCGCATCCCCTTGATCGTGTTCCCCGAGTCGCACGCGTCCATGAGCGCCAGCTCCTCGGCGTGCTCCTCGATCCGCCGGGCCAGTGCGAGCACCCGCTCCGCTCGCTCCCACGGGGCCAGCGCGCGCCACTCGGCGAACCCCCGCCTGGCCGCCTCGACGGCCCGGCCCACCTCGGCCTCGCCGGCCCACGGGACCTCGGCGAGCGGCTCCAGGGTCGCCGGGTTCACGCTCACGAAGCCCTTCCCGCGCGCGCCGGGCACCCACTCCCCGCCGATGTACAGACCCCTGGGGGCAAGCTTGATCTTCTTCGCGCTCATGGCGTCTGCCCCTTCACATCCTCCGGCGCTCGGCCGGTAGCGGCCGGTCCGGCGGCCCGTCGTAGAACTCCGGCCGCTGGAGCTCCAGGTCCAGCGGCTGGGTGATCTCCGCCCGCCCGGAGGCGCGCCAGCCACGCTCCCGGGTCATCTCCTCGTAGACGTGGGCCACGAGGCTCACGCACCGGGAGACCAGCATGACGCCCTTGGCCAGCTCCGGCTCGAACCCCATGTCGGAGAGGAGCGCGCCGGAGACCCCCACCGCGTTCAGCCAGATGCGCTTTCCCATGTGGCGCTCGGTGGCGTCCTCCATCGCGAGGGCCAAAGCCAGGTGCGGGCCCGCCACGCCGAGCTTCTGGCCCACCTCGATGAGCCGGACCGAGCGCGGGTCCCGGATGTGCTGCGGGTGGTGGAAGCCGGGCAGGCGCCGCTTCTGCTCCCGCGCCTCCCGCACCAGGATGTCCGCCATCGCCTCGAGGCTCCGCCCCTCGGCCTTGGCGCGGGCTACCCCCTGCCGCAAGAGCGCCGCCGGGCGGTCGAACGTCCCGTGGATGTCGCCGATCGCCAGGAGGCCGCCGGCCACGCCGACGTGGAGCGGCACGCCGCCCGAGGCCACCATGCGCGCCGCGGCCGACGAGGGGGAGAAGGCGTGCTCGGCCATGCAGACCATGATGGCGTTGAGCGCCTTGCCGTGCGCCTCGGAGGGGAGCTCCCCGCGCCAGACCAGGTAGGCCATCTCGCCCAGGTCAAGGTTGCCCGTGAGGTCGTTGAGGTCATAGCCGCGCACCACGATCTTCGGCCGCGTCTTGTACGCGATGCCGGTGCGCCAGTGAAACGGCTCCTTCCGCTTGGCCTCAGCCATGAATCCCTCCGTCAGGTCGTCACCGTCGCTTGAGGTACACCCCGTCCGGGTCCACGTCCTCGCGCAGGACTCGCAACTGCTCCGCGCTCGGCGGCTCCACGGACCCGAGGGGAGCGGCGACGCCGAGCTCGAACCCCGTGTTGTCCCGGACCCGCCCCGCCGAGACCCCGGGCATGAGCCGGGCGATCCGGAGCCGCGCCGTGGCGGGATCGATCTCCAGGACCGCCAGGTCCGTGACCACCGTGATGCCCGGGTGGGTGACTTTGAGGCCGGCCTTCTGCCGGCCGTCGGGGCCGTGGAGGTAGCCGGGACTCGTGACGTAGTCGCAGGACGGGGGGAACCGGCGCTTCTCGTGGGTGGCGATGATGACCAGGCGCCTGGCGTGGGAGGCGATGTCGTTGGCGCCGCCGGACCCGGGAAGCCGGACCGCGGGCCGCGCGTAGTCGCCGATGACCGTCGAGTTGATGTTCCCGAAGGGGTCGATCTGGGCGCCTCCCAGGAACCCCACGTCCACCAGCCCCCGCTGGAGCAGGCAGCCGAGCACCTCCCGGAGCGTGCCGAGGCGCACCGCCTTGTGGAGGATGCGCGGGTCCGACACGGAGATCGGCGTCGGCACCACGAGCGGCGCGATGGCGCCCGTCTCCACCACGAAGCAGAGGCCGGGGGCGTGCGTCCGCTGGGCGAACGCCGTCGCGAGCAGCGGGAGCCCCGTGCCGACGAAGACCACGTCGCCGTCCCGGATCTGTCGGGCGGCCTCGATCACCATCAGCTCCTGCAGCGTGTAGTCGGTCATCGCATCGCCCTCACAGCATCGCGCGCATGGCGGTCTCCAGCCCCCGGCGGCGGGACGCCGGGCAGACCTTGTCGAGGTACGCCTCGAACGTCTCGCACCCGTACACGTGCTCGTCCAGGTACCGCCGGTACTCGTCCCCCCCCGCCCGCGCCGCGGCCTGGTAGCGGGTGATCTCCTCGCCGTCGTAGTCGTAGTAGCGATAGACGGAGGTCGGGTACGCTCCCCACGGTTGAGGGACCACGGCGCTCACGTGGGGGTACGCGATGGTGGTGCGCTCGGGATCCTGCCGGATTTCATCCGTGTCCACTAATTCCTCACACGTCACGATGGCGTGCCGCGAGGCCCGCACCATCTCCGGCTCGTGGGTGGCGAACCCCTCCATGATCACGTTGCCGAGCGGGTCGGCCTTCTGCACGTGGATGATGGAGACGTCGGGCGTGACCGCCGGCACCAGGACCACCGGCTCCCCGCGGTTCCAGGGGTTGTCGATGATCTCGAACTTCTTCTGGCCGGAGCCGGAGGCGTAGGTCAGGATGTCCGAGCCGAGGAGGCTCTTCACAGGCATGAACGGCACGCCCATCTCACCGGCCAGGAACCGCGAGACCATCGCCAGGTGGCTGTAGTCCTCGACCTCCAGGGTCCCCTGCTCGATCCCGCGCCGCCAGGAGAAGGTCGTCCCGAAGCGCTCGAGGTTTCCGGTGCCGGACTCGCACCGCCGCACGAGCCCGGCGCCGACGAGGAGGTCCATGGAGATGGAGAGGTTGCAGCCGTAGATGGTGAGGTTGCGGGGTCTCCGACGCACGATCTCGTGCGCCGCCGCCATGGCGCACCGGCCGATGTTCTGGCCGCCGAGGCCGATCGACGCGCCGTCCCGGACGAAGCGCGCCACGGCCTCCCCGAGGGGCATCACCTTTCCGCCCTGCCCGGCCGTCATCACCCTCACTCTACGACCGGCCCCGAGCGACGCAAGCTAATAAACTTTATGAATTTCATAATTCCTGTTTATAATAGGCCATGCCCCTGAACCTGCACCAGCTCCGGGTCTTCGAGGCGGTCGCCCGGACGGGGAGCTTCAGCCGGGCCGCCCGTGAGCTTTCGATCACCCAGCCCGCGGTCACGTTCCAGATCCGCCAGCTCGAAGAGCAGCGCGGGGTCGCCCTCTTCGAGCGGATCCGGCGCCGGCCGGGGCTGACCCAGGCCGGCCAGACGCTCTACCAGTACGCGCAGCGGATCTTCGCCCTGGCCGAGGAGGCCGAGCAGGCGCTGGAGCTCGCGCGGGGGTTCAAGGCGGGTCGCCTCCGGCTGATCGCGAGCCTCACCGCGGCGGCCTACTACCTCCCGCCCGTGGTCGCGGCGTTCAAACGGCGCTACCCGGACATCCAGGTGCAGCTCGCCGTGGACAACTCCCATCGGGTTGCCGAGCGCATCCTGTCCCTGGTCGACGACCTCGGGGTCCTGACCGGAGAGCCGAAGGACCCGAACCTGGTGCTCGAGCCGTTCTGCGAGGACCCGCTCGTCCTCATCGCGCACCCGCAGCACCCGTGGGCGCGGCGCCGGACCGTCTCCCTCCGCGAGCTGGCCACCCAGCCCTTCATCCTGCGGGAGCCCGGATCGGCGACCCGGGCCCTCATCGAGAGCCGGATGGCCGCCGACGGGATCGCGCTACGCGTAACCATGGAGCTCGGCTCCAACGAGGCGATCAAGCGGACGGTCGAGCTGGGGAACGGCGTCACGCTGATCTCGGCGGCCATCGTGCGGCGGGAGGTGGAGGCCCGCCGCCTGGCGATGCTGCGGGTGCGGGAGCCCGGGCTGGTGCGCCGCTTCTACTTCGCCTACCATCGGGAGCGGCGCGAATCGCCGCTCATCCGGGCACTGCTGGAGATCGTTCGGGGGCGTCGCGGACGGCCGCCTGGCGGCCATCTCGCTCCGGCCTAAGGGCGGGCGCGGAGCAGGAGCAGGCCGATCACGGTCGCGGCGTCCTGGATCTCCCCGTGATCGAGCATCCGGTAGGCCTGCTCGATCGGGAGCGGGTGAACCTCCAGGGTCGCCTCGTCCGCCTCCAGGCGCTGGGCAGTCGGGACCAGGGCCGAGGCGCTGAAGAGGTGGATCCGCTCGTCGGTGAACCCGGCATCGGCCAGGATCTCGCCGAGACGCTCCAGCTCCCCCGCCCGGTAACCGGTCTCCTCCTCGAGCTCCCGCCTCGCGCACGCCTCGGGGGTCTCCCCGGTCTCGATCACGCCGGCGGGGATCTCCCAGACGTAGGCCTCGACGGCCGGACGGTACTGGCGGAGGAGGAGCACCCGCCCATCCTCGAGCCGGGCGACGACCGCGGCGACGCCGGGGTGGCGGACCACCTCGATCCGGCCTTCGCGACCGTCGGGGTAGCGCGCCCGCCCCTCGACGAGCCGGAGCAGCCGGCCGCGATACCGCTCCTCCTCCCTCACCCTGAGGATCTCCTCGAGCAGTGGCAGGGGGAGTGTAGGCGGAGGGACCGGGGTTGTCAAGGGCCGTTGTGAGGTCCGCGCGGTTGGGGTAGAATCTGTCATATCCTCTCTGATGTCAGAACGCGCACAGATGTCGCCCGTGCCCCCGACCGCCGTCGTCTGCCTGACCGGCCCGGAGGGGCGTCGGATCGCCTTCGCCGAGGTCGCGGGGCTCCCGGTCGCGCTCAGGAGCCTTCTCGCCGCCGCCCGGGCCGGGGTGAGGCGCTTCCTGCTCCCTGCCGCGCTTCGAACCGAGGAGTTCGAGGGCCTGGTCTCGCGCGACTCCCGCCTCTCCGGGGCCGTTCGTTGGGCCGACCGGCTCGAGGAGGCCGAGCGCCGACGCCTCGAGCGTGAGCCGCTCCTCTTCCTCCCCGCCGATGGCCTCATCGAGCCCGGGCTGATCCCGACCCTCCTCGCCGCGCCCCCGCCTCCCCGGGGTGGAGGGACCGTTCTCCTGGACGGCGGGGGCCCGATCCCCGTGCTTCTCGCCGATCCCGCTCTCGCCGCGCCGCTCTTCAGGCTGGCTGTGGACGGCGCCCCGATCCACGAGGCGCTCGAGGCCGATCTCAGGCAAGGGGTGATCCGCCCCCACCCCGTCCCCGGAGACCTCTGGCTCCCGATCCCCACCCCCGAGGGGCTCGTCGCCGCCGAGGCCCGCCTCTACGCCGGGCGCGGGGTCGCCAACGACGGCGTCGTGGACCGCTGGGTGAACCGCCGCCTCTCGCGCCCCTTGACGCGGCTCCTGCTCCGTCTCCCCGTGACCCCGAACCAGGTCAGCCTCGCGAGCCTCGCCCTCGGCCTCCTCGGCGCCGTCGGGGTCTGGGCCGGCTCGCTGGCCTCCTCCGCGCTCGGGCTCGGCCTCTACCAGCTCGCCACCGTCCTCGACCACACCGACGGGGAGCTCGCGCGCCTGAAGCACCTCGAGTCTCCCGGAGGGGCCTGGCTCGACGTCGCCATCGACACCATGATCCACGGCGCCCTGGCCCTCGCGCTCGGGCTGACGGCGGCGAGGCTCCTTGGGCTCCCGATCCTCCGGGGCGTCGGCCTGGCCGCGGCGGTCGGGGTGGCGGCGAGCGCGCTCCTCGCCAAGTGGCTCGATCTGTCCGCCTGGACGGGGCGGGGCCTGACGGGTCTGCTCGGGCGGATGGCAAACCGCGACCTCTTCTACCTGATCCTCCTCGCCTCTCTCGTCGCGCTCTGGCTCCACCCCCCGGCCCTGGCCTGGCTCCTCGCGATCCTGGCGCTCGGCTCCAACGCCTACTGGCTCGCCGCGGTGGCGGTCCGGGTCGCGACGCGCCGATGAGCCGGGTCAGGCTCGCGGGCGCGCTCCTGGGGGCTGCGCTCCTCGCCTACCTGGTGCACCGGGTCGGCGTGGAGGCCCTCCTCGCCCAGCTCTCTGCGCTCTCCTGGTACTCCCCGCTCCTCCTGGTCCCGTACGGGCTGGTCGCCGTCCTCGATACCCTCGGGTGGCGCTACACCTTCGGCCGGCGACTCCCCGCCTTCGCCACCCTCTTCCCCGTCCGGATGGCCGGGGAGGCGGTCAACCTGACGACGCCGACCGCCTCGCTCGGCGGCGAGCCGGTGAAGGCCCTCCTGCTGACCCGCGCCCGGGTCTCGCTCGAGGAGGGGCTGGCCTCCGTGGTCATCGCCAAGACCGCCCTCGTCCTGGCCCAGGGGCTCTTCCTCTGCCTCGGGCTCGGACTCGCGCTCGGCCTCCTCGGGGCGACCTCCCCTCTTCTCCGGGCGATGGGCGTGCTCTTCGTGCTCGGGGGACTCGGCGTCGGGGGGTTCCTCTTCGCGCAGCAGCGGGGGCTCTTCGGGGGGAGCGGGCGGCTCCTCCGGTGGATCGGCGCGATCCGGGGGTTCCAGGGGCGGCTCCATCGGCTGGATCAGGAGATCGCCACCTTCTACAAGAGCCGCCGGGGCCGGTTCTGTCTCTCGGTCCTCTTCCACCTCCTCGGCTGGCTCGCCGGGAGCCTCGAGGTCTATCTCGCGCTCTGGCTCCTCGGGGTCCCGGTGGACCTGGCCACGGCCGTCGCCATCGAGGCCTTCGCCACGGCGATCCGGGCGGCGGGCTTCCTCATCCCGGGGGCGCTCGGGGTGCAGGAAGGAGGGACCGTGGCCGTCTGCCTCGCCTTCGGGCTGACGGCCGGGGTGGGACTCGCCTTCGGCGTGGTCCGCCGGCTGAGAGAGCTCGCCTGGGCCGCCGCCGGCTTCGGGCTCCTTGTCTCCTGCGGCGCGCTCGGCCGCTCCAGATCGGAGTAAGCCGCCGAGGGCTCAGCCCGCGGTCGCACCGGCCCCTTCCCGAGGCTCGCCCCACGACGCGTCCCTGACGGCGAGATCACCCCTCGATCCCTTGCCTATTTGCTCTTCATGATCCAGGTCCCATCCCACCCATCCCCCGGCGGGTGCTCCTTGAAGTACGCGCAGCGCTCGCCGTACAGCTCCGAGACCTTGTCCGCCGGGTTGAGGCGGAGCGCCTCGCGGAACGCTCCGGCCGCCTGATCCCAGCGCTGCCTGCGGTACTCCGCCAGGCCGTGCTTGAACTGGTTGAGCGCCTCCATCAGGCTGGGGAAGGTCTCCTCCGTGTGGTAGTCCAGGATCTCGTAGATCACCACCGGCTCCGTCTTCCCCTGGACGACGACCCGGTCGACCTCCCGGCTCCGGTAGGTGCCGCGCAGCTTCTTGTAGGTGTACTCGCTCACCAGGATGCGGCTGCCGTACTGCTTGTTGGCGGTCTCCAGGCGCGCCGCGAGGTTGACCCCGTCGCCGATGATGGTGTAGTTCATCCGCTTCGGCGAGCCGATGTTCCCCGACACCACCTCGTCGGTATTGATCCCGATACCGATCTCCACCGGCTTTTGCCCTCGGCTGGCCCGGGCGCGGTTGAACAGGGCCAGCTCGCGGATCATCGAGACCGCGGCCCGCACCGCCCGATCCTCGTCGTCCTCGTGGGCCACCGGGACGCCGAAGGCCGCCATGATCGCGTCCCCGATGAACTTGTCCAGCATGCCGCCCTCGAGCTGGATGCAGTCGACCATGAGGGTGAAGTACTCGTTCAGGAGCGAGACCGTGCCCTGGGCCCCGAGCTGCTCGGTCACCGTCGTGAAGCTGCGCACGTCGGAGAACAGCACCGTGACCGTGCTGCTGACGCCCCCGAGCATGTCCTGTCCCCGCGCCAGGAGCTGATCGGCGATGGCCGGGTCCATGTAGCGCGCCATCGTGCCCTTGATCCGCTTCTCCTCGCTGATATCCTCCAGCATGACCATGGTGCCCAGCTTCTTCTGCTTCACGCTGATCAGCGGGAGGATGGCGGCGTTCACCGACACCTTCTCGCCGCCGAATTCCATCCCCGCGTCCATGACCACCTCGGACTTGCCCGTCTGCTCCACCTGCCGCTGGCGCTCCCCGATCCAGCGGTTCTCCCCGGTAAAGACCTCCTCGACCGGCTTCCGCAGGATCTCCTCCGGGGTCGCGCGGGTGATGCGCAGGCCCGCGGTGTTACACGTCACGATCCTTCCCTCTTCGTCGATGGTGATCACGCCGTTCGACATGGACTCCAGCATCGCCTCGTTATAGTTCTTCATGTTCTGGACTTCGTCGAACAGCTTGGCGTGCTCCAGGGCCATCGAGAGCTGCGCGGTGAAGGCCTTCAGGCGCGCCTCGTCCTCCGCGGTGAAGGGGCCCCCCCGCTTGTTGAGCGCCTGCGTCACGCCGATGGTCTTCCCGTCCTTGTTCACGACCGGCGTGCAGAGGATCGAGCGGGTGAAGAACCCCGTCTTTCTGTCGAACTCCGGGTTGAAGCGCAGGTCGGCATAGGCGTGGGGGATGTTGATCGACCGCCCCGAGATGAAGACCGCGCCCGCGATGCCCAGATGGTTCGGGAAGCGGATCTGGACGGCCCCCAGACCCTCCCCGACCTCAGTGTACAGCTCGTTGGTCTTCTCATCGTTGACGAAGAGCGTCGAGCGCTCGGCGTTGAGCATCTTGGTCACTGTGGCCATGATCTTCCGCAGCAGGGCGCCGAGCTGGATCTCCGAGGAGATCTCCGAGACGACGCTCATGAACTCCGATTCGCGCTGGCGCTCCCTTTCGGTCTTCTCAAAGAAGATGGTGCGCTGCAGGGAGGCGGCCGCCTGGCTCGCCATCGCCTCGAGGAACTCCAGATCCCCGGGCAGGAACGGGCCTTGCCTTTTGTTCAGAGCCTCGATGGCGCCGATGACCTCCCCCCTCACGGTCTTGATCGGGGCGCAGGCGACGTTTCGCGTCCGGTAGTCGGTTTGCTGGTCGATCGACCGGTCGAATCGCGGGTCCATGTAGGCGTCATCCACGATCAGGCCCCGGCCGATGCTGAAGACGTGGCCAGCGATCCCGGTGTGGTTCAGGATCCGGATCTCGCGCTTGAGATTTCCCTGGGCCACCCGCGAGTAGAGCTCGCCCGTCTCCGGGTCGTTCAGGAACAGGGAGCTCCGATCGCAGCCGAGGGCCTGCGTCGCGATCTCCACCAGCGCCTTGAGCTGCTCATCCAGATTCTCCGCCTCGGCCACGCGGTGCGCGACCCGGAGCAAGATCTCGGCGTGGGAGACCTTCCCGCCGGCCTGCACCGCCGACCGGTTGCGCCGCCGTCCCGTGGCGACCCGCTCAAGCCTTCTGGCCATGGCTCGCTCCCAATCTCTCCCGCAGGGCGACGATGGTCTGCTCCAGTTGGGCCGTCTCATCTCGGTGGGCGCGCTCCAGCTTTTGCAGCGCCTCCTCGTGCAAGATCCTCCTCGCCTCGAGCTCCTCGCGCAGCGCCAGGATGGTTGCCCGCAGGTGCTGGCGCTCCGCGTGGCCGGTTGCCAGGGCCTCCTGAACCTCCCGGTCTTTTGCGAGCCGGAGCTTCTCCAGCTCCTCGCGCAACGCCTGGATGGCAGCTTTCAGCTGGCCGATCTCCTGGCTGGATTCGGCAACGGCCCCGGCCACGGCTGCCTCCTGTTCGGCCTTCGCCTGCTCCAGCGCCCGGCGCAGGGCCGTGATGGTCTCCTTGACCTGGCGCGCCTCCCGCTCAAGAAGCCGGGTTTCCGGGGACGATGCGTCGGCACGCAAGACTCGGCGCCTCATGGTTGCCTATCCGGAACCGGGGGCCAGCTCGACCTCGCCCATGTTGCCGTGGAAAGCCGGTCCTCGGCCACCGTACCTCTCTCCTCAGGCCCTCAGCCTAGCACACCGGGGCGGGTTCAGCGAGGGGCGCGGCCGGATCGCCCCGCTCAGCCCTCTTCGCCTTTCCCGGAGCGCCTGGCCAGCTCGTAGCCGCGGCGCAGCCATGTCAGGGCGCGCGGTAGGTCTCCGGGCTCCGCCACCCGGCACTCCACCCACCCCCGGCCCGCGAAGCGCCGATGGGGGGTCATCCCGGCGACCCGGAGGGCGCGCGCCTGGTCGGTCCGCGAGAGGTGGATCCAGAGGTCGTGGCTCTTCGGCCTGAGCGGGTAGGTCCCGAACAGGACGCCGCCGACGAAGTACCCCCAGCGGCCGAACATGGGGGTGATCCTGACCCCGGCCCACGCCCCGACCGTCCGGTTCAACGCCCCGGCCATCCCCTCCCCGCCCCGGGTGATGACCCGCCGGTCCCGCCGCGGCCGGCCGGTCCCCCGCGGCGGTCCGAGGCCGGCGCGGCTGCCCCGTGATCGCGCCCCGCTCATCGCCGGCCTCACGCCGCGCGCCCGGTAGCCCCGGCGATCTCGAGGCACGCGGCCAGAACCCGCTCGGGGGGGAGGTCGCCCCACGGGTCGCCGCCGAGGGGGCGGGCGACGAGGACCCGCGAGGCCGGGCCCAGCGGACTCCAGATGACCGGGTCCGTCGGGCCGAAGAGGGCCAGCGTCGGCGTCCCCGCGACGGCCGCCAGGTGGGTCAGCCCAGAGTCGTTCCCGACGAAGCCGCGGGCGAGGGCCGAGAGCGCGAGGAGCCGGCGGAGCCCGAGGTCGAGGGCGAGGGGGAGCCCCGGAGCGCCGGCAGCGCGCAGGGCGCCGACGGCCTCCCGGTCGGCGGGCCCGCCCAGGACCGCCGGCACGAGGCCCTCCTCGCCGAGCCGCCTCGAGAGCGCCGCGAACCGCTCGGCGGGCCAGCGCTTCGACGCCCCGCCGGCCCCGGGGTGGAGGAGGACCAGGCGCTCGGGGTCCACGCCGCGCGCGCGGCACCAGGCCTCGGTCTCTTGCCGCTCCCGAGCGGTCGGGGCGAGGCGCACCGGCGGGATCTCAGGCGGAGGCGGGACCAAGGGGGAGAGCGTGAGGAGGAGATGGCGGCTCACGTGGACCCGGGCCTCGGGGGCCGGGGTGCCGCAGGCAATCACGACCGGCCGGCCCAGGGCCTCGAGGTGAGCCCGGTAAACGGGATCCCCGGCCCCGAACCAGGAGACGATCGCGCCGTACAGGCGGAGCCGGCTCAGCACCTCGGGCGTCGGGTCGGGGGTGAACAGGGCGTGGAGGCCGAGCGCCTCGAGGGAGAGGCACCGGGTCGCGTACGGGCTCCCCTCGAGGAGCGCCAGCCTTTCAGGATCGCCGGCGATCTCGACCTCAGCCCGGAGGCGCTCGGCCAGGTGCGCCAGGGCCGGCAGGCTCACGAGGAGATCGCCGAGCCCTCCGGGGCGGATCACCAGGAGTCGCATGGTGCCTCCGGCGTCACTGTCTGGCATTCCCCGAGAGCTGTCAAGGTGGTCAACTGATGCAGCCGCCGACCGGCTCGCTCCGTCGGACCTGGCCCGCTTTCCCCCTTGACTCCGTCAGGAAAGGCGGGTATAGGGGAAAGTTGAAGGGCGATGGGGTTCGCCCTCTGAAACCGCTGCCTGTAGGCAGCTGATGACCCCTACCAAGACCCGGTAGGGGTTGTTGTTTCGGGGGCACGGACGCCGGGGCGGCGGACTCCCGTCAAAGGGCGCGAGGACGCCGCCGGGCGCCGGCACCGGAAGATTCCATGAAGGTGCTCGTCATCTCCGACCTCCATGCGAACTGGCCGGCCCTGGAGGCCGTGCTCGACGCCGAGGCCCACGACGCCCTCCTCGTCTGCGGCGACCTCGTCTCCTACGGCCCCCACCCGCGCGAGGTCGTGGAGTTCGTCCAGACCCACGCCACCCTGGCG
>Ga0137796_10000603_pt1 | contig 21961 bp, 26 predicted proteins | sample OV2TP3_FD_97704 | JGI IMG/M metagenome (GOLD analysis project Ga0137796, IMG submission 97704) | reverse complement strand
CTCGACCGGATCCCCGGCGTCCTTGAGGTTGACGAACCCGACCCCCTTGACGACGCGGCCCTCCTTCACGTCCAGGCAGGGAATGATACGCTTGGCCAGCACGCAAGCCCCCTTTCACCCTCTCAATTCGCGGCGGCCATCGCCGACCGCAGATCGAGCAGGCCTTCGTAGAGCGCCTTCCCGAGGATGGCGCCGATCACCTTCGGCCCGAGGGACCGCAATTGGCGGAGGTCTTCGGCGTGCGTGATGCCTCCCGAGGCGATCAGCGGCACCGGACAGGCGGCCACCATGCGCCGCAGGCCTTCCAGGTTCGGCCCTTCCAGCATGCCGTCCCGCGCGATGTCGGTATAGATCACAGCGTACACGGGCAATCCCGCCAGCCGGCCAACGAGGTCGGCGGCGTCGAGATCGGCCACATCGGTCCAGCCCTGCACCGCGACCTTGCCGCCCCTGGCGTCCACGCCGACGATCACGCGGCCGGGAAACCGGCTGCATGTTTCCTGGAGCAGTGCGCGATCACGGACGACCGCCGTTCCGAGGACGACCCGTTCGACTCCCGACGAGAGGTACGTCTCGATCGTCTCCAGGGTCCGGATGCCGCCGCCGACCTGCACCGGAACGGTGACGGCCTTTAGAATCGCTTCGATCGCCGCCCGGTTTTTCGGGGATCCCTCGACGGCCCCGTTCAGGTCCACGACGTGCAGGACCTGCGCGCCTTCGCCCGCCCAGCGGCGGGCGACCTCCGCGGGTTCCTGCGAATACACCGTTTCGTCCTGCATCCGCCCCTGGCGCAGACGGACACAGCGCCCGTCCTTGAGGTCGATGGCGGGAATCACGATCACGGCGCCGTGCTCACCTCTCCATGCACTCGCTGAAGCTGCCGGCCCAGGGGGAACCCCTGAAGCACATGATTGACAGCGGAATTGGCGAGCTGCTCCACCGTCAGAAAGCGGGCGCCGCGCTCGAAGAAGCCGGACAGGTCCTCGGTCGCCGGACGCTGCCGTTCGTAATATTCCCCGGTCCAGAGGGTCTTGCCGTCTTTGACGCTGACGAGACGGACCGAGAACCCGACGGCGGCGGCGTCCTCCGCCCGCTCCAGGCCGATCGCGCTCCCTCTCCGCTCCTGATAGACCTCGACGGTCCCTTCCAGCACGGCAGCCACGTCCATCCGTTCTCCGAGGTCACGGAGCACGCTGCGGCTGGCCACCGACGCCGTCACGGAGGGCATCGCCTCACGAACCAGCTTGGGCGGCACGACGGCAAGCCCCTCGCGGATGTTCAGCTTGAGATAGAACAGGTCGGCGAGCTTCTCGCCGGCGGCGGGAGGCGGCGCCGGCGCCGCGTACCCTCTCCGCTGGCCCGGCGTGGGCGGCGAGACCATGAACGGGAGCACGGCGATCCGCATGATGCGGTATTGCTCGATCTGCGGCGCGGTGATCGTCTCCGACGTGGTCGCGCCGCATCCGGTCATGGCGCCCATCAACACGGCGGCCATGCACAGCGTGCGCGTCCTCATGACAGCCCCCCGAAATTCCGGATGATCCGCAGGCCTTCCTGCTGGCTCTTCTCCGGATGGAACTGGCAGGCAAAAATGTTGTCGCGCGCGATGCTGGACACGAAGGGCCTCCCGTAGTCGGTCATCGTGCAGGCAACGGCCCGGTCGTCCGGGACCACGTAATACGAGTGGACGAAATACATGAAGGCGCCGTCGGGCACGCCCTCGAGCACGGGCGACCGTTTGCCGATCGTGATCGAGTTCCATCCCATGTGCGGCACCTTCAGGTGGGCCGCGGCGCCGTTCGACGGGAACCGCACGACTTTCCCGGGAATGACGCCGAGCCCCCGGTGCCGGCCGAATTCCTCGCTTTCGCTGAACAGCAATTGGAACCCGAGACAGATGCCCAGGAACGGCTTGCCGGCGGTGATCGCCCTCGTGACCGGCTCGACCAGCCTGTACCGCTCGAGATTGCGCATGCAGTCGCCGAACGCTCCCACCCCCGGCAGCACCACGTGGCTCGCGTCGGCGATGGCCTGCGGATCGCGCGTGACCGCCGCCCGGTGCCCGACGGCCTCAAAGGCCTTCTGCACCGATTTGAGGTTGCCCATGTCGTAGTCGATGATGGCTATCATATTCGTTAACCGTTATTCGTTAAACGTTAAACGGCACTAAGAACAACAGTCCTTTCTCTGCTCACCTGCGATTAACGTATAACGTTTCACGTTTAACGGCCTCACAGCGAGCCTTTCGTCGAGAGGACGCCCTTGACCCTGACATCGACCGCCACCGCCTGATCCAGCGCCTTCGCCAGGGCCTTGAAGATGCTCTCCATGATGTGGTGCGGGTTCCGGCCGTACGGCACGTTGATATGCAGGTTCATGGCCGCGTGCGTCGTCAGGGCCTGAAAGAAGTCCTCGAAGAGATACAGGTCGAAGCCCTTGATGCGCCGGTGCGGCAGCTTGACGTGATAGACGAGGTAGGGCCGCCCGCTGAGATCCACCGTCACCTGCGCCAGCGTCTCGTCCAGCGGGACCCACGCCGTGCCGAAACGGCGGATGCCTTCCTTCTTGCCGAGCGCCTTCTTCAGCGCCTCGCCCAGCACGATGCCGATGTCCTCCACCGTGTGGTGGTCGTCGATGTGGGTGTCCCCCGCCGCCTTGATCGTGAGGTCGAAGAAGCCGTGTTTGGCCAACAGGTCCAGCATGTGGTCCAGGAAGGGAATGGACGTGCTGATCCGGCGCTTGCCGGTCCCGTCCAGGCCCAGCCCGATCGTGATCCGGCTCTCGGTGGTGTTCCGCTCGATCGTGGCCCGCCGCGAGTGCTTCATCGCAGACGGACTTCCACGGAATGGGCGTGCGCGTCCAGTCCCTCCATGTGGGCCATGCGGACGATGTGATCCCTGGCCTTGAAGAGATCCTCCTTCGCGTACGAGACGATGTTCGACCTCCGCACGTAAGCCTCCAGGGAAAGCGCCGAGTGAAAGCGCGCCGAGCCGCCTGTCGGGAGGATGTGGTTCGGCCCGGCCACGTAATCGGCGACGGCCGGCGCCGTGTGCCGGCCGATGAAGAGCGCCCCCGCGTGGCGGACCTTCTCGATGTACGTGAAGGGGTTGTCCACCGAGAGCGACAGATGCTCCGGGGCGATCTCATTCGCCAGGGCGATCACCTCGTCCATCGTGGGGACGACGAAGGCCATCGCGTTCTGGTCGATGGCGCGCGCGGCGATTTTCCGGCGCGCCAGGGACTTGAGCTGCTCCTTGACCTGCTTGACGACTTCCTTCGCCAGCGGCGCGGAGGTGGTCACCAGCCAGACGGCGGCCTGCTCGTCATGCTCCGCTTCGCAGAGGAGATCCGCCGCCACGTGCGCGGGAACGGCCCCCTCGTCGGCAATGACCAGCAGTTCGCTGGGTCCGGCGATCATGTCGATGTCCACGGCGCCGTACACCAGCCGCTTGGCGGTCGCCACAAAGATGTTGCCCGGGCCGATGATCTTGTCCACACGGGGAATCGTCCTGGTGCCGTACGCCATGGCCGCGATGGCCTGCACGCCCCCGACGCGATAGACCTCATCCACGCCGGCGATGTCCGCCGCCACCAGCAGGTACGGACTCAACTCCCCTTTGGGCGCCGGCACGCACATGACGATCCGCTTCACGCCGGCCACTTTGGCCGGGATCGCGCTCATCAGCACCGACGAGGGGTACCGGGCCTTCCCGCCCGGCACGTAGAGCCCGACGACGCCCAGGGGCAGGATCGTCTGCCCGAGGGTGATGGTCCCGTCCTGCCACATCCAGGTCTGCGTGCGGGGCTTCTCCCTTTCGTGAAAGACCGTGATGCGGTGGGCCGCATACCGCAGCGCGTCCCCTTCTTCCTTGCGGATCTTGTAGTAGGCCTCTTTGATCTGATCCGGATTCACCCGGAACTGGTCCGGCTTCAAGGAGACCTTGTCGAACTTGCGGGTATAGCGGCTGACCGCACGGTCGCCCCCATGCTCCACGGCCTTGAGAATCGCCTTCACCGCGGCTTCGATCTTGCCGCTCCCCACGTTCGACCGCGTGATGATTTTCTTTACGGCCGCCTTGTAGGAGCGGTCGGATGTCGTCACGACCTTCATGCTCGTCCCCCTTGAAGACCCGCCCGCAGCGCTTCGATCAAGCCCTGCACCCGCTTGTGCTTCAGCTTGAGGCTGGCCCGGTTCACGATGAGGCGGGCCGTCGATTCCATGATCACGTCCGTCACGACGAGGTTGTGGGCGCGCAGGGTTTTCCCGGAAGAGACCAGGTCCACGATGCGGTCCGCCAATCCCACCAGCGGCGCGAGCTCGACCGACCCGTATAATTTGATGATCTCGATGGGTATGCCCTTGTGCGTGAAGTACCGCTCCGTCATGTTCGGGTACTTGGTCGCCACGCGCAGCCTCATCCCCTGACGCCCGTTGCGCGTGACGGCCGATTCAGGGGCCGCGACGGCGAGGCGGCAGGCCCCGAACCCCAGGTCGAGCGGCTCGTAGACGTCGGTCGCCTGCTCCGTCAGCACGTCCGCGCCGACGATCCCCGCGTCCACCGCGCCGTACTCCACATAAGTCGGCACGTCGCTGGGCCGGACGATCATGAGCGTGGTCCCGCTCGCCGGATGCTCGAAGATCAGCCTCCGGCTGTCGGGGGAGGCGTCCTTCGGCGCGAGTCCCACGCGCTTGAACAGGTCGAGCGCGGGCTCCAGCAGTTTTCCTTTCGAGAGGGCGATCGCGAGGGTGTCCGTCATACCCGTTCCGCCTCCCGGCAGATTTGCGCCCCCAACCCGGTCAGTTTGGCGTCAAGGCGCTCGTAGCCCCGGTCCAGGTGATAGACGCGGGACACGCGGGTCTCGCCGTCGGCGGCCAGCCCGGCCAGGATGAGGCAGGCGCTGGCACGGAGGTCGGACGCCATGACCGGCGCCCCGCCCAGACGCTCGACGCCGGTCACGACGGCGTGATTCCCCTCGATCCGGATGTCCGCGCCCATGCGCTGGAGCTCCAGGACGTGGATGAAGCGGCTTTCGAAGACGGTTTCGGTGATCACGCTGCTCCCGCGGGCGATCGCCATGAGGGCCATCATCTGGGCCTGCATGTCGGTGGGCAGGCCGGGATACGGAAGGGTCTTCAAATCGACGGCCAGGAGCTTCCCGCCGGCCCGCACCTGGATCGCTTCCTTTTCCACCGTCAGCTCCGCGCCTGCCTCCCGGAGCTTGGCCAGCAGGGCTTCGCAGTGATCGGGCCGGCAGCGCGCGACCCGGACCTCGCCGCCCGTGATGGCGCCGGCGACCAGATACGTGCCCGTTTCAATGCGATCGGGCACGATCTCATGATCCGCCCCTCGCAGCTCCGGCACGCCTTCGATCGTGATGACGTCGGTGCCGGCCCCCTGGATCCGCGCCCCGCGCTTGCCCAGAAAATTCGCCAGGTCGGAGATCTCCGGCTCGCGGGCGGCGTTCTCAAGGACCGTGGTCCCCACCGCCAGACAGGCGGCCATCATGATGTTCTCCGTGCCGGTGACGGTCTGCAGGTCAAAGTAAATCCTCGCGCCCTTCAACCGGCCGCGAACCCGGGCGTGCACGTTCCCGTGCTCGATCCGGATCTCGGCGCCCATTTTTTCGAGCGCGGACAAATGCAAGTTGATGGGCCGTGCGCCGATGGCGCACCCGCCGGGCAGCGCGACGACCGCCTCGCCCCATCGCGCGACGAGCGGGCCCAGCACCATGACCGAGGCCCGCATCGTCTTGACCAGATCGTAGGGCGCCTCGCCGGAGGTGATCGCTTCAAGCGACACCGTATAGCGGTCCTGCTCGGTCTCCACGCGGGCGCCGAGATGAGCCAGGACCTTCGACATGGTGACCACATCGCGCACGGCGGGCATGTTGGTCAGGGTGCAGGCGCCCTTGCCCAGAAGCGTCGCCGCGAGGATCGGGAGCGCCGCGTTCTTGGCCCCGCTGATACGGACTTCGCCCTCCAGGCGACGGCCTCCTTGAATGACCATGCAGTCCATCACGACCCCCGCACCCCTCCCGCACCCACCCGGGCGACGAGCACCCGTTCGATCCCGGCCGCATCGTTCCGGCATTCGACGGAATCGAACGTGCCGCACTCACGCGCCAGCCGCTTGACGGCTTCGGCCTGGCCGCACCCCAGTTCCACGATCAGGCGCCCGCCCGGTTTTAACAGCGGCGGCGCCTCCCGCAGGAGCCGACGATAAAAGGCCAAGCCGTCCTGCCCGGCGGCCAGCGCCACGCGCGGCTCATAGCGGGCGACCTCCGGCTGGAGTCCGTCCAGCTCCAGGGCCGGAATGTACGGCGGGTTGGAGACGATGACGTCAAAGGCCCCCGCCACCGCGCCGCCAAATGCCTCCAGCAAATCCGCCCGGATGAACCGGATACGGTCATGCATCCCATGACGGATCGCATTGGACCTAGCGACGGCCAACGCAGCGGCCGAAATGTCCAGCGCGTACATCGTCGCATCACGCCGTGCCTGTGCCAGCGCCACGGCGATGCAGCCCGACCCGGTCCCCACGTCGGCAATCGCCGGCTCATTGACACCCAGGACGGCCCGGAGCGCCTCCTCAACAAGGAGTTCGGTTTCCGGCCTGGGGATCAGCACATCCGGCGTGACCGTGATGTCCAGGCCACGGAACTCCTGCGTGCCAAGAATGTACTGAATCGGCTCGCGCGCAGCGCGGCGCCTAAGGAGCGACCAGGCCAGCTCCGCCCGGGTCTGCGAGACCGTCCGGCCTCCTTCCAGAATCAGCACGTGCGAAGGCACGTCCAAGGCGAACGCCAGCAGCCAGTCGCTCTCCCGGACCGCATTGACGATGCCCGCGCCTCTCAGAAGGTCACGGGCCTGGGGGCGCAGCCCGCCGATGGTCGCGGCCGCCGCGGCGACGCTCGCGCTCATTTCTCCTCCGCCTCCACAACCTGGTCCGCGGCGATCAGCGCCTCGATGATCTCCTCCAGGTCGCCCTCGAGGACCTGATCCAGGCGGTGCAGCGTTAGCCCAATGCGGTGATCGGTCACCCGGTTCTGGGGAAAATTGTAGGTTCGGATCTTCTCGCTCCGGTCGCCCGACCCGACCTGGGACTTCCGCTGCTGGGCGATCTCGCTCTCCTGCTTTTCCCGCTTGGCTTCCATGATGCGGGCCCGGAGGTTGCGCATCGCCTTGTTGCGGTTCTTGAGCTGCGACCGCTCGTCCTGGCACGTCACGACGACTCCCGTCGGTATGTGCGTGATCCGCACGGCCGAATAGGTCGTGTTCACGCTCTGCCCGCCGGCGCCCGACGAACAGAACGTGTCGATCTTCAGGTCGTTGGGATTGATCTGGACGTCCACTTCCTCGACTTCCGGCATCACCGCCACCGTGACGGTGGACGTGTGGATGCGCCCGCTGGCTTCCGTGGCCGGCACGCGCTGGACCCGGTGCACGCCGCTCTCGTGCTTGAACCGGCTGTAGGCGCCCTTGCCCTCGATCAGCAGGACCGCCTCCTTCACGCCGCCGATCTCGGTGACATTCGAGTCCATCATCTCGACCCGCCAGCGGCGCTGCTCGGCGTACCGCTGGTACATCCGGACGAGCTCGGCGGCGAAGAGGGCCGCTTCATCGCCCCCGGTGCCGGCGCGCACCTCCACGAACGTGTTCTTCTCATCGCGGGGGTCCTTCGGGATCAGCAACTCGCGGGCGCGGGTGTCCAGCTCGGCCCGCCTGGCCTCGAGCTCCTTCAATTCCGCGCGGGCCAGGTCCTTCACGCCGGGCTCGACGCGGGCGTCTCCCAGCATCTCCTCGGCCTCGACGAGGTGCTTGAGCAACGCGCAATACTCGTGATAGAGGTCCGCCTGCGCGGCCAGCTCAGCGCGTTCCTTGTTCAGCTTTTGGATCTGGGGCGGCGGCGGCTGGACGGCGGCATCGGACAGCGTGCGGTCGATTTCCTCCACCCGCTGCGCGGCCGCTTCGAGCTTGGCCAGAATGGGCGATTCTTTCACGGCAGGCATGATTGCGCCCTTCTCAAAAAACAACAACACCTGCCCCACGGGAGGCAGGCGTTGCCGGAAACCTCTCTCGGACCGCCGTAATCAGGCGGTCTTCTTGGTGCGCACGTACTTTTTCTTGAAACGCTCCACACGTCCTTCGGAATCCACGATCTTCTGCGTCCCGGTAAAGAAGGGATGGCAGTTGGAACAGATGTCCACCTTGATGTCGCCCACCGTCGAGCGGGTCTTCAGCTTGTACCCGCAGGCGCAACTGATCGTCGCTTCACCGTACTCAGGATGTATCCCAGCTTTCATGGCGCACGCACTCCTCTACGATTAACGGTTCATCGAGTCTAGAAAGTCCCGGTTGGTCTTGGTGCCGCCGATCTTGTCCTGCAGGAATTCCATGGCCTCCACCGTTCCCAGCGGACTGAGGACCTTGCGGAGCACCCACATCTTGTTGAGCCGCTCGCGATCCACCAGCAGCTCTTCCTTGCGCGTGCCCGAGGCGCCTATTTCAATCGCCGGGAAGACCCGCTTGTCGGCCAGACGGCGGTCCAGATGGACTTCCATGTTGCCGGTCCCTTTGAACTCTTCGAAGATCACGTCATCCATGCGGCTGCCGGTGTCCACCAGGGCCGTGGCCATGATGGTCAGGCTCCCGCCGTCCTCGATGTTGCGCGCCGCGCCGAAGAAGCGCTTCGGCCGCTGCAAGGCGTTGGAGTCCAGGCCGCCGGACAGGACCTTGCCGCTGGGCGGCGCGATCGTGTTGTAGGCACGGGCCAGGCGGGTGATGCTGTCGAGCAGGATCACCACGTCGCGCTTGTGCTCCACCAGCCGCTTCGCCTTCTCGATGACCATCTCGGCCACCTGGGCGTGGCGCTGGGCCGGCTCGTCGAAGGTCGAGCTGATGACCTCGGCCTTCACCTGCCGCTGCCAGTCGGTGACCTCTTCCGGACGCTCGTCGATGAGCAGGACGATCAGGACGATCTCCGGGTGGTTCTTGATGATCGCCCGGGCGATCGCCTGCAGCATCATGGTCTTGCCGGTCCGGGGGGCGGCCACGATCAGCCCGCGCTGCCCTTTCCCGATCGGCGTGATGAGGTCCATGACGCGGGTGCAGTACTCGCCCGGATCATGCTCCAGGTTGATCCGCTCCTCCGGGTAGAGCGGGGTGAGGTTGTCGAAGAGGATCTTGTCACGCGCGATTTCGGGATCCTCGAAGTTGATCTTCTCGACTTTCAGGAGAGCGAAGTAGCGTTCGCTCTCTTTCGGGGGGCGGATCTGGCCGGACACGATGTCGCCGGTCCGCAAATTGAACCGCCGGATCTGGGACGGCGAGATATAGATGTCGTCGGGCCCCGGGAGGTAATTGGAATCGGGGGCGCGGAGGAACCCGAAGCCGTCCGGGAGCGTCTCCAACACCCCTTCCCCATAAATGACCCCGTTCTTTTCGGTCTGGGCCTGGAGAATGGCGAAGATCAATTCCTGCTTGCGGAGGTTCGCGGCTCCGTCGATCTTCAGATCCTTGGCGACCTCGTTCAGTTCGGTGATGTTGCGCTGTTTGAGTTGGGTCAGATACATGACCGCCTCTTTTGCTGTCGTCGCTTGGGACATATCACTCCCTTACCTCCTATGTGACGATGATTAAAGGACCGGCTCGGAACCAAAACCATCTAACGGGTAAACCGCCTAGGTTTCATTGAGAACTGACCTGGGGAAGAATCTCAGAGGTGGTCGGCCTACACAGCCTGATCTGGATACAAGCATAGCCGCCGGCAAGCCCTTTGTCAACCCCAATGTGAAGGGTCTTTTGGGAGCCCCGCAAGCACCGCCCGCCTGGTTTGACGAGCATCAGCCCCCCTTGCTATCATGAGCCATCTTATGGAAGACCGGACTTTCACCCTGACCGAAGCCAAACAACTGCTTCCCCAGCTTGAGGAACAGCTGTTGGCCGTCAAGAAAGAGAAGGAAGTCCTGGTCCACTCCCATGGGGAGATCAAGAAGGCCAGCGCAAACGCCCAAGCCAATGGGGGCAGCTTCGCCGGCCCCCGCTACATCCGGGCCCTCGAGCATATCAGCGACAGCGTCGAAGCCATCCAGGAGATGGGGGTCCTGGTCAAGGACCTCGACATCGGCCTCTGCGACTTTCCCTACCAGATGAACGGCCGCGTCGTCTACCTCTGCTGGAAGCTGGGCGAGCCCGAAATCCGGTTCTGGCATGAGGTCGAAGACGGCTACGCGGGCCGCCAGCCTCTCGAAACCCTGACTGAGAGTTAGCCTGGGCCAAGTGTGATCTTCGTCATCATCGGGTACGACGGCCCGGAGGGCCAGGCCAGGCGCAAGCTGCGTCGCAAGGCCCACCTCGACCGGATGGACCCGCTGAACAAGGCTGGCAAAGTGATTCTGGCGGGGCCGTTCACCGACGGGGCGGGAAGCCTCATCGTCATTGAGGCCGCCTCGTTGGAGGAGGCAAAAGCGTTCGCCGCGAGCGACCCCTACGTCACCCAGGGCGTCTTCGCCCGCTATGAAGTCCACCCGTTCATGCAGGTCTACCCAACGCCATCGTAGGGGCAACCCTGCGTGGGTTGCCCGGCCATATGGTCTTCCCTGTCTTGAAGGGCTCGTTTCGATCAGGACAGGGGGATTTTCACTGCAGTGCGTTCGCCGGTGGCCTCATTCTGCAATACAAACTGCCCGGCGTCCTCCTGCGCAAGTTGAGCGTTGGCGTTCAGCAGTTCAATGCCGTAGACCATTCCGTCCGGGGCCAGGTCAATGTTCACTGCGTCGCTGACACGAACGGTCTTGACCTGGGCAGACTTGGCATGCAGGCGGATGTAAGCCACGTTGAGTCGTGGATCATAGGTGAGTGTCATGTGCGGCCCCCCGGAACGAGTTAATAGTATCGCGTCACGACCGTAATCACAAGCCAATCTTCTCCCTCCCGCACAGCGTACACTTCGACTTCCTTGGAAGAATACCGGCGTCCTTGCCAGGTTGATTCGAAGCGGAAATATTTTCGAAACCCCATGCGCCCAAACCTGGCCTGAAAGGACTCCCCTTCCTGGACGGTCGCCTGCACCTCTTCTTCGGTTGCCCCACGTTCAATGAGCCGCTCAAGCGCGTGAGGATGAAAGCGCATCACCATAACCCACTCTGAATGCGGATGTGTTTCTGCCGTACCTGCAGGATGAGACACCCGGAGGGGTGAAAAGTTTAATCAGGGGGGCCGCAGGGGGGAAGGGTTCCTCCCCTTTGTAAGGGGAGGCAAGGTGGGGTAGAGGTCATTGCGAGCGCAGCGAAGCAATCTGGCCTGTTCAGATCCGATGTAGGGGCGCATGGCGATACGCCCTCCCCCAATCCGGGAACCGTTCTTCGTAGGGGCAGGCCCCATGCCTGCCCTGATTCCAAATCCGATGTAGGGGCGCCGCGTGCCGCGCCCGTCTCACTTCTTTCAGTTCAGGCGGGAGTAGACCGGCACCTTTTTCTGCCTCAAATTTAAGTGGGGGCAGTGCACTCATTGGCCCCGAATCCTACCACTCATCCTCCGTAATGTCATGCAGGAGAAAAAGGGGGCGGGCGGCGCGCGAATCTAAAAAGTTACAGCCCGGCACAATGAAGGGGGACAGGCCCCGGTCGGAAGGGGGCCAGTCCCCGCGGGAGGCATACTAAACCTCGATCAAGTCCTTCTTTGCCAGCACCCGCTCGGACGGCAGCGGTTCGCGGAAGGTCATCTTCGAGTAGCAGGCGTAGGTCACGTAACAATCTTGTAAACAGTACTCGGCGATCTCCTTGCCGCGGCCGGTCTGCCACATCTCGGCGACCTGCTTGCCGGAGCCGGACTTACTCTCCACACCCAGGGCGCGCGCCAGCACGTCCAGCTTCACCCAGCCCCGCGTCTCCCAATTGCTCCAGACCGCGAGAGTGTCGTAGACCGGCTCGGTCCGGAATTTGGCCAGGCTGATCTCGACGGTCGGCTTGACCTGGTGGATGATCGACCGTTTCTTGATGAAGGGCAGGTCGAAGCCGAGGCCGTTGTGGGTGATGAACAGACCGGGCCGGTTCTTGCCGATCCAATCCCAGAATTGCTGGAGCAGTGCTTTCTCCTGGCCGCCGTACCAGGCCATGGCCCCCTGCGGTTCCATTGAGTCTGAGAAGGCGATCGCGCCGATGCACACGATCCGGCTGAAGGTCCCGTCGAAGGAGGATTTGTCGTAGTCCTTGTCTTGCTGCGCCGCTTCTCCCGCGGAGAGGAGATCCCCGCCCTCCGCAAGGTTAACCCCCGCCAGCCCGGCCCACTCTTCCTTCGGAGCCTGCACCGTCTCGATGTCCAGCACCACTTTCATGGGGCGTTCAACCCTTCACCTTGCAGAGCTTCCACCAGAGGCTGATCGGCAGGCGGCAAGGGGAACTGGGGCAACTCCTGAGGCGCGACCCATCGAAGGTCAGCGCACCCCAGCGGGCGGGGGAGCCCGCTCGCAATCGCGCACTTGAAGAAATGCAGTTCCACGGCCTTCTCCGGATACTCATGGCGGATGACCCGGAACAGAACCGGCTGCGCGATTTCGATGCCGAGCTCCTCGCGCAGCTCCCGGCGCAGGCAGTCTTCCAGCGATTCGTCCGATTCCCGCTTCCCTCCCGGGAACTCCCAGAGGCCGCCCAGGTGAACACTCCCCTTCCTCTGCGTAATCAGATAACGGCCCTCACGGACAATCAGCGCCGCCGCGACCTGGATGGGCTCCACGCCGGTCACCGTCGGTCCAGCTGAAACGGATACGCCTTGCAAAAACCATTCATCGGGCAGAGCAGGCAATAGGGATCACGGGCGGTGCACACCATGGCCCCGAAGTCCATCAGCGCCTGGTTGAAATCGTAGCCTCTGCCCCGTGGAATCATCGCCTCCGACAGGTCCCACAAAGCGGTCTTCCGCTTTTTCGCATCACCCTTACCCGCAAAGACTCGGTGCAGGACCCGCATCACATTGGTGTCCAGGATAGGCGCATCCTCCCGGAAGGCGAATGCCCGGATTGCGCCGGCCGTGTAGCGTCCGATGCCCTTGAAAGCCAGCAGGCGTTCGGGGTCCTTCGGCAGCGTCCCGGCATAACGGGCGACCGATTCCCGCGCAATGGAATGGAGCCGGATCGGGCGGACGTTATAGCCGAGCGGGTACCAGGCTTTCTTCACATCCGAAAGCGGGGCCGAGGCCAGGTCTTCCATCGTGGGGTACCTGGTCAGCCACTCCCGGTACTTGGGGAGGACTCGGTCCACCTGCGTCTGCTGGAGCATGATCTCCGAAACCAGGATCTCGTAAGGCTCGGCGGTCTTGCGCCAGGGCAGGTCCCGGCCATGTTGCGCGTACCACTTGAGCAGGCGTTCCCGGAATTTGCGCTTGTGGCTTGGAGAAACGGCGATCGGAGGCGCAGCCCGGCGGCGCCGGGATGTTGCTTTGCTACCGTTGGAGGGGGATCGCCGCGTCGCGCCCACGCGGTGCCTTCCTTCAAGCCCGGGCGATTTCAGCGGCGGAGATCAGTTCCTTGGGCAGGAGGAATTCCACGTCCTCTTCGACCACCGTCACCTCCTCGACCACCTCGCCGCCGTGCGCCTTGAGGTAGTCGACGACTTCGGTGACCAGCACCTCCGGGGCCGACGCCCCGGCGGAGATCCCGACCGCCTTGATGCCTCTCAACCAGTCCTGATCGATGTCGGCGGTCGAGTCGATGAGGTAGGAGGGCACCCCGCAATGCTCGCCGAGCTCCCGCAACCGATTCGAGTTGGAACTGTTCGGGGAGCCGATGACCAGGATCACGTCCACCATTTCGGTGAGCTTCTTCACCGCATTTTGCCGGTTCTGGGTGGCGTAGCAGATGTCCTCCTGGTGGGGCCCCTTGATCTTCGGGAATCTCATGTGCAGCGCGCCCACAATGTCCCGGCACTCATCCACGCTCAGCGTGGTCTGGGTCACATAGGACAATTGCCCGGAATTCTCGACCTGCAGATTCTGCACGTCCTGCACGGAGCTGACGAGGTGGAACTTGTCCGGCACCTGGCCCAGCGTCCCGATCACCTCCGGATGTCCGGCATGTCCGATCAGGATCAATTCGTAGCCCTGCGTATGGTCGCGGTTGACTTCGTTATGGACCTTGATGACGAGGGGGCACGTTGCGTCGATGATCTTCAAGCCGCGGCGCTTGGCCTCTTCCCAGACGGACTTGGCGACCCCGTGCGCGCTGAAGATCACGGTCTGGCCGTCGGGAACTTCGCTGAGTTCCTCCACGAACACCGCCCCCTTCACCTTGAGTGAGTTGACGACATGGCGGCTGTGCACGATCTCATGCCGGACGTAGATCGGCGCCCCATAGGCCTTCAGTGACAGCTCCACGATATCGATGGCGCGGTCCACGCCCGCGCAGAAGCCTCTGGGGTTGGCGAGATAGATCTTCATAGGTTGGCCTGTTTTTTTACCTTAAATATGGCCGGTAAAGCAAGCTTGGTTTGGCGCGCCCGGCAGGAATCGAACCTGCGACCACCAGCTTAGAAGGCTGATGCTCTATCCAACTGAGCTACGGGCGCCGCCGAACTTGTTGGGCCGACACTTCGATCAAATGAGTCGGATATTCAATACCGCTTACTAAACGCCTGCGGCTAGCCGCAGGCGTTGGTCGGGGCGAGAGGATTTGAACCTCCGACAGCCAGCTCCCAAAGCTGGTGCGCTACCAGGCTGCGCTACGCCCCGACGTCACCTAGCCAGAATAATTCCCTTCGCTTTGTCCAACGCGCGTCCACGGTGGCTGATGCGATTCTTCTCACCGGCCGTCAACTCCGCCAGCGTCTTGCCGGCCTCCGGCACGTAGAAGACCGGGTCGTAGCCGAAGCCCCCGCGCCCGGCCTGCGACTCGGTGATCCGACCGCGCAGCTCACCCTCCACCACCTGCTCTCGCCCGCTCGGCTCCACGAGAGCAATCACACACACGAATCGCGCGCCCCGTTGATCCGATGGCACACCTTCAAGGAGGAGCAACAGCTTGCGCACGTTATCTTGAAACGTGCACCCCTCACCCGCAAATCGAGCCGCATAGAGGCCCGGCTGCCCCCCCAAGACGTCCACTTCCAATCCGGTGTCGTCGGCCAACGCCGGCTTGCCGGTATGCTTGGCGGCCGCCCGGGCCTTCTTCAGCGCATTCTCCCGGTAGGTCGCCCCGTCTTCGACCACCTCCGGAGCCCCCGGAAACTCCGCGAGCGATCGAACCGTGATGGGCAGGTCCGACAGGATCGCCTTGATTTCCTCGACCTTGTGACGATTCCCGGTCGCCACCACCAGTTCGGTGATCAGCGGAGCGCTCCCACAAGATCCTGCTGAACTTTGACCAGGGCCTTGATGCCGCTCCAGCCCAGCGACAGGAATCTCTGCAACTCCTCCTGCGAGAACGCGCACCGCTCGGCGGTTCCCTGAACTTCCACGAACTCGCCCTTGCCGGTCATGACGAGATTCAGATCCACGTCCGCGAGCGAATCCTCGGCGTAGCACAGATCGGCCAGCAGCTCTCCCCCCACCTTGCCGACGCTCACCGCCGCCAGATAGTCCTTCAACGGGTTCTTCTTGATGAGCCCCTTTGCACGGACCACGGCCACGGCGTCGGCCAGCGCCACAAAAGCCCCGGTGACCGAGGCCGTGCGGGTGCCTCCGTCGGCCTGGATCACATCGCAGTCGATCCAGAACGTCCGCTCGCCCAGCTCGTCCATGTCGGTCACGGCCCGCAACGAGCGGCCGATCAATCGCTGGATCTCGAGCGTGCGCCCTCCCTGCTTTCCCTTGGAGGCCTCGCGCTGCATCCGCTCCGGCGTCGCGCGGGGAAGCATGGCGTACTCGGCCGTCACCCAGCCTCGGTTCTGGCCCCTCAGAAAGGGGGGGACTTTTTCCTCGACCGACACGGTACAGATCACCTTGGTCTCGCCCATCTCGAACAGCACGGAGCCTTCCGCGTGCTTGATGAAGTTACGGGTGATCTTCACCGGACGGAGTTCCTCCGGCCGGCGGCCGTCAATTCGCAAAAAAGCCGATCCACTCATGACGCCATTATACCTGCCATCCCGTAAGGGTGCAATTCACGTACGCGCTTTGATTGACTCGCTCAAGAAGCCGATGTAGAGTGACCGCACTCATGCTCGATCCGCGCCTGATCAGAGAGCAGCCCGATGAGGTTCGCGCCCGCCTCGGCGCACGCGGCCAGGACATCGATTGGGAGGGGCTCCGCAAGGGAGACCAGGAACGGCGCGAGCTGCTCGCCAAGGTCGAAGGCCTGCGCCACCGGCGCAAGACCGCCTCGGATCAGATCGCCAAGCTCAAGCGGGAGAAGCAACCGGCGGACGCGCTTGTGCTGGAGATGAAAGACGTCGGGGACCGCATCAAGGCCCTCGAAGATGCCTTGCGGGACTCCGAAGAACGGCTGGATGCCATCGCGCTCCGGGTCCCCAACATTCCCCACCAGTCCGTGCAGGCCGGCGCGGATGCCGGGGGCAACCCGGAAGTGCGGCGGTGGGGTGCTCCGCCGGCGCTGGCGTTTCCCGTCAAACCGCACTGGGAAATCGGAGAAGCGCTGGGCATCCTGGATTTCGAACGGGCGGCCCGCATGACCGGAGCGCGGTTTGCCGTTTCGAGCGGAGCGGGCGCGCGCCTCGAGCGCGCGCTGATCAATTTCATGCTGGACCTGCACACCACGGTCCATGGGTACCGGGAAATCCTCCCGCCTTTCATGGTGAACCGCGCCAGCATGACCGGCACCGGCCAGTTGCCGAAGTTCGAGGACGACCTCTTTCGCCTTCGCGACGACGATTACTTCTTGATTCCAACGGCCGAGGTGCCGCTGACCAACCTCCACCGCGAAGAAACCCTCAGCGAGGAGGCCCTCCCCCTCAGATACGCCGCCTATACGCCCTGCTTCCGGCGCGAGGCCGGCTCCTATGGAAAAGACACCCGCGGCCTCGTCAGGCAGCACCAGTTCAACAAGGTGGAACTGGTGATCGTCAGTGCCGCGGAACATTCCTACGAGGAGCTGGAACGTCTCACGGTCCACGCCGAAGAAGTTCTCAAGCGGCTGAAGCTGCACTACCGCGTCGTGTCGCTTTGCACCGGCGACCTGGGATTCTCCTCCGCCAAGACCTATGACATCGAGGTCTGGCTTCCCTCGCAGGGGGTCTTCCGCGAAATCTCGTCGTGCAGCAACTGCGAGACCTTCCAGGCGCGTCGCGCGGGTATCCGGTACAAACGAACCGACGGAAAATCGGACTTCGCCCATACGTTGAACGGCTCGGGGTTGGCCGTCGGGCGCACGCTCCTGGCGATTCTTGAGAACTACCAGCAGGCGGACGGGTCGGTGGTCATCCCTGAGGCGCTGAAACCGTACATGGGCGGGCTGGAGAGGATTACGAAGTCAAAGGCTTAATGGAAGTGGTATTGAGTATCCGGCATACTTGATCGAAATGCCGGCCCAACAAGTTCGGTGTGGAGGGGTGGCTGAGTGGACGAAAGCGGCGGCCTTGAAAGCCGTTGAAGGCCTCGTGTCTTCCGTGGGTTCGAATCCTACCCCCTCCGCCACCCCAAACTTGCTGGGCCGTAAGCCCCCTCTTCTTTCCTTTAGATTGACCCCATGGTCAAAAGTTGTTATTTTACCCGCAATTCTGGACACCGCTACTCATGCCTGACGAAAAAAAGACGATAGGCCGCTACGAGATCCGCGGCACCCTGGGCAAGGGCGCCATGGGAGCGGTGTATAAAGGATGGGATACCCGCCTGGAACTGGACGTTGCCATCAAGGTCCTCCTGCCGGGCAACGATGAAACGAACAGGACCGAAGAGATCACCCGCTTCCTCCGGGAAGTCAAGATCAGCCGGAACTTAAAGCATCCCAACATTGTCGCGGTATACGACGTCGGTGACGATCCGGACACCAGCATGCCCTACATCGTCATGGAGTTCATCAAGGGCAAGCCGCTCGACAAGCTCATGAAAGAGCGGAAATTCACCATCCAGGAAATCGTCACGTTCATTTGTCAAGTGGCCGACGGCTTGGACTGCGCCGCGCAGGCAGGCGTCGTGCATCGGGACATCAAGCCTGCCAACATCATGGTGGACCCGGCAACCCTGATCCCCAAACTCGTCGATTTCGGAGTGGCACGGATCGAGGGGACCAACGCGACGCAATCCGGGACGGTCTTGGGGACGCCCCACTACATGTCGCCGGAACAATGCCGGGGCGAGGTCGTGGACGGTCGGTCGGATCTCTTCTCGCTCGGCGCGATGACCTACGAGATGCTGACAGGGATCAAAGCCTTCCAGGGTGACACCATCGTCAACGTCATGATGGGCATCCTGGATCCGAACACGCCCGTCCCGCCCGGCGATCTGAGGCCGGAAATCCCCTACGAGCTGAGCGAAGTCGTCATGAAGGCCTTGGCCAAGGATCCCGCAGACCGGTTCCAGCGGGGCAAGGAAATGGTGGAGGCTCTTCAGGCCGCGATGGCTGATGTGCCTACAGCAACGGTCGCCATTCGTCCCGGCGATCTCCCGGCCATCGACAAGACCGTCATGATGACCGTCAAGGCCGCCAAGATGGCCGGGACTACCACCAGCACAGCCGCCCGTCCCGGCAAAACAGCCAAAACAGCCAAGGCCGCCACGGTCGGGGTCCCTCTGCAATACGTCGCCATGGGGACGGCCGCGATGTTGTTCATCGGAATCAGCGCGTGGTTCTTTTGGAAACCGCCGCCGGTCCCCCCCCCTCCTCCCTTCGAGGAGCCTCCCAAGGTCAAGGATGTCTCCCCCTCCGCGCCCTTTTCCTTGATGGCGGTGCAGCTCGGGGTTGTGAAAGAGGAGCCGAGCGGGAGAATCGTCCTGCTCAACGAAGGCGACCCCTTGCGGGCAGCGGATAATTTCGCCGTCACCGTGCAACCGGAAACCCCGTCGTACATTTACATTTGGCAGACCGATTCCTCGGGCGAAGTCTTCCGGGTCTTCCCGAACGCCGATTTCAACCCGCAAGGGAACCCGGTTGCGGGGAAAACCGAGGTCTGGCTGCCCGTGGCCAAGAACAAGAGGCAATGGTTCCACCTCGACCAGAACCCCGGCGAGGAGGAAATCGTCATCGCCGTGTCTACGGACCAATTGCAGGAGCTCGAAGACCCGCTGGGACTTCTCTCCCTGTCCGGCGTCGTAGACGCCGACACGAAAAGAAAGATCATCTCCGACCTTCACAGGGCCAAGGCCAAGCTGGGAGTCGGCCAACCGGTCCAAGACGCCTCCCGGGTCGCCCAACCATCACCCGGCTCTTCCCCCACTCGCTTCCTGGAAGGAAACTCAAAAGGGTTCTACTACCAGATCCGCCTCAAACATCTCTAAGACATCCCGCTTGTCAGGGCCTACACCTCTTCCACGCATGGGAACCCATGCAAAGAAGATCAGCCATGGGGTTTGCGGCATTTGACGATAAAAAGCGCTTTCATTAAATTCAACAAGTTGGGAGAAATTGACAGGGCCGGATGGCTGGGAGTAGGCTATGAAATCCGTGGTATGTTACTTGCTGTCACCTCTAGGCTAGAAAACATCGGTCGCGTATCAGTCTATAATCGTCAGGACAAGAAGAGGGGGAGGTAGGAGCTATGAGTACCACACGGAGAGTCAGCGAAAACATTCTCAAGGGGGTTTTGGTTTTGGGGCTCTTGGCGGTGGGGTTCGGGACGCCCGCACCCATAAAAGCCGCCGAGCCCTCCGACAAGTTCGTGTCGGAGGACGAATTCTCGGCGCTCTTTGAGCCGGATCCGGCCGAAACCATTAAGAAGCGCGGGTTGGCCAAGGTTCCCCGGCCCGGATTCGACTCCAAGAAGCGGGAAGCGACCACATATGTGCTCTTCGAGACTGGCTCCATCCTGTTGAAGAGCCCGGATTCCTTCCAGCAATTGGATGCGGCCGGCAGGGCGTTCAAGAAAGCCATGGAAGTCGGAAAGGCCGACAAGTGGGTCATCGAGATCGCCGGCCACACGGATAACGTGGGATCTCCGGAGACCAACATAAAGTTGTCGAAGGAGCGGGCGGAGAGCGTCCGCCAGTATCTGCTCCAGACCTATGGCCTGCCGCAGAATATGGTAAGCGCTCATGGGTACGGCGAGGCGAACCCGATTGCGTCGAATGATACGCCGGAGGGCCGCGACAAGAACCGGCGGGTCGTGTTCAAGATCACCCAGCGGACCGCTGCCACACCGCAGTAGCCCCGATCCGCCTCTGCCTGGCGCTTAATGGCGAGGCCCTTTCCAGCGCAAACTGGAAAGGGCCTCGTTTGTTTTCACCCGCCGCGTTAGCGATTTCCCTTGAGAAGGGACATTGGAAGTGGTATTGGATATCGGCCACGTTTGATTGAAGTGGCCGTCCCGCAAGCGAGGAGGAGAGGTGGCCGAGTGGCCGAAGGCAACGGTTTGCTAAACCGTCACAGGGCCAAAAGCTCTGTCGCGGGTTCAAATCCCGCCCTCTCCGCCACCCCGAGCTTGTTGGGCCCGGGTACCCGTTGCTCCCAAATGCAACGGGTGAAACGATCAAACGTGTCGGAAATGCAATGCCACTTACGTTCGCGTCTTCCTGGCCTCCAGAAAAGCGTCCACTCCGGCGCCAACGGCTACGAGCACCCAGGGGAAGGTCAACCAATAAAAAAGCCCGACAAAGATGACGAACAAAAAGACGAATACGATGGCCTTGTCGGTGCGTCCACAGTAATACTGGCCCAAGCCGGGGCATAGAGCGCTCAGAAGAGCCGCCAGGGCCGGATTTTTTTTCGGCCTTTGATCTGCGGCCTCCTTCGGCCACATGCCCGCCAGTTCGGCATGGCAGTACTTGCACCGCTTGGCGCCGACCAGGATAATGCCCCGACAATAGGGGCACGGTACGGTTTCTAGCTTCTCTTCTTCACTCATAAGGAACGCCCGGCGCTTCCAGACGCCTTCTCATCATGGCACGGATCGACCTGCATTCCCACACCACCGCATCGGACGGAAGTCTCGCACCGGAAGAACTGGTGCGGCTGGCCAAACAGCAAGGCGTCACGACACTGGCCGTCACGGACCACGATACCATCGCCAGCCTGGCACGAGCGATGGCCGAAGGCAAACAGGTGGGCGTGGAAGTCATCCCCGGGATTGAAATCAGCTGCCTCTACGGTGAAACCGAGCTGCACATCCTCGGGTACTTCATCATCCCGGACGATCCGCGCCTGGAGCCCGCGCTGGCCCGGTATCGGGCCAGCCGCGAGGATCGTAATCCCCGTATCGTGCAACGGCTTCAAGAACTGGGATGCGCCCTGACTTACGCGGAAGTCAAAGCGGCCGCGGGAACCGCGACCGTCGGCCGGCCGCATATCGCGCAGGCCCTGGTCCGCAAGGGCTACGTCAACAGCGTCTCCGAAGCCTTCGACCGATACCTTGCGGACGACGCACCGGCCTACCTTCCACGCCGCCTCCCTTCCTCTGCCGAGGCCATCGGACTCCTCAGGCAGGTAGGCGGCATTCCCGTCCTGGCTCATCCAGTCTACACGTCACGTCTCAAAGAGCCGTTTGAACAGGTCTGCGCAACACTCAAAGGACTCGGATTGCTGGGCATTGAAGCCCTCTACAGCAGCCACAACCGGCAACAGACTGAGCGGTACCGAAGCATCTCACGAAACCAAGGCCTTCTCGTCACCGGCGGAAGCGACTTCCACGGAGAAACGAAACCGAACCTCCTGGTCGGGACTGGTTATGGCAACCTCGCAGTTCCGTCTGACTTGCTCGAGCCGATGAGGGCGCTGGCAGCCGGCAGGCGCTGATCCGCCCTAGTTGTCCGGCGCCTCGACGATGTGGTTTTCGAAGCGGGTGCAGCCCTCCGCCATCAGCCGGTTCGTCAGCACCTCCCCCGGCCACTCGATCGGCAGGTCCGCCGTGAACACCCACACGTCCG
>Ga0137796_10000602_pt1 | contig 21973 bp, 24 predicted proteins | sample OV2TP3_FD_97704 | JGI IMG/M metagenome (GOLD analysis project Ga0137796, IMG submission 97704) | reverse complement strand
GCTGAAATCCGACATCGACACTCGAATTCCAGCAGGTCACGCCGCCTTCTTCAACTCACGTGCATACACAAGATTCGGTTATAGCTCCAGGTCGAACGGACGGGCTGGAAGCGCCGTGCCGAATTCGTTTTCCGTAGCGGCCCGTCATTCACCAGAACGTTGGACAGCGCCATATCCGACCGGTATTCTTTCGTCGTGCACAATGAATTCACGGCAGTAATAGAGCGCGACGGCGAGTGGTTCATCGCCTGCTGTCCGGAGGTTCCCGGGGCAAACGGCCAAGGGCGCACGAAGGAAGAAGCGAAGGACAGCCTCGCTGAGGCGATCGCGCTCATCCTGGAAGACCGGCGGGCAGACGGTCTTCGCGCGGTGCCGCCCGGAGCGCTGCGAGAGCCAGTCGTTGTTGAGTGAAGCGCCGCAGCCCCCTGTCGCACTTGCGCAGGCACGGGTGCTACCTGAAGCGGGAGGGCGCTCCCCTTCGAACCACCTCGCCCGGGAGATATGCCGCGGTCTCTCGATCCCCGATCCGGGCGCCGAATGATGGCTTGTCAACTGACTCGAGACCCGAAAGCCGGCGCATGAACGACAGAGCCCCCTACACCCCGCCGAAGGTCTGGATCTGGACGAAGCCCAGCGGCGGCCGCTTCGAGAACATCAACCGCCCGATCGCCGGCCCGACGCACGAAAAGGCGCTGCCGCTCGGCCGCCACCCGCTGCAGCTGTATTCGCTGGCCACGCCCAACGGGGTGAAGGTCACGGTGATGCTCGAGGAGCTGCTCGCGCTCGGCCACGCCGGCGCGGAGTACGACGCCTGGCCCGTCCGCATCAACGACGGGGAGCAGTTCGGCAGCGGCTTCGTCGCGGTGAACCCGAACTCCAAGATCCCGGCGCTGCTGGACCGCAGCGGACCCGAGCCGGTCCGCGTCTTCGAGTCCGGCGCGATCCTGCTGTACCTCGCCGAGAAGTTCGGCGGCGCGTTCCTGCCGGCCGGCCGGCCCAAGCGCGCCGAGTGCCTGTCGTGGCTCTTCTGGCAGATGGGCGCGGCGCCGTTCCTCGGCGGCGGGTTCGGCCACTTCTACGCCTACGCGCCGGAGAAGATCGAGTACGCGATCGACCGCTACGCGATGGAGGTGAAGCGCCAGCTCGACGTGCTGAACCGGCGCCTCGCCGAGACCAGGTACCTGGCGGGCGACGAATACACGATCGCCGACATCGCTACGTGGCCCTGGTACGGCGCGCTCGCGAAGGGGCTGCTGTACGAGGCCGGGGAGTTCCTGCAGGTGCAGGAGTACGCCCACGTACGGCGCTGGACCGAGGAGATCGCGCAGCGCCCGGCCGTCAAGCGCGGCCGCATGGTGAACCGCACCTGGGGCGACCCGAAGAGCCAGTTGCACGAGCGCCACGACGCGGCGGACTTCGAGACGAAGACGCAGGACCAGGCGGGCAAGTGATCACGCTCTACGACTGCTCGACCGCGCCCAGCCCGCGTCGCGCGCGCATCCTGCTGGCCGAGAAGGGAGTCGCGCACGAGACGATCCAGGTGGACCTGCGCAGCGGCGAGCAGCTCGGCGAGGCCTACCGCGCGATCAACCCGCAGTGCACCGTGCCCGCGCTGCGCACCGAGGACGGCGCGGTGCTGGCCGACAACGCAGCGATTACCGCGTGGGCGGAGGCGCGGTTCCCGGACCCGCCGCTGCTGGGCGTCACGCCGATGGAGAAAGCGGAGATTGCGAGCTGGAGCTGGCGCGCAGAGTTCGAAGGGCTGCTGGCGATTGCGGAAGCGATGCGTAACAGCTCCCCGGCAATGGCCAACCGCGCGCTCGCCGGTCCCGTGAACTACGCGCAGATCCCCGAGCTCGGGCAGCGCGGCCTCGCGCGCCTGCAGCAGTTCTTCGTCACGCTCAACGAGCGCCTCGAGGGCCGGGACTTCGTCGCCGCCAACCGCTTCAGCGTCGCCGACATCACCGCCGTCGTGGCGGTGGACTTCGCTCGCGTGGTGAAGCTCAAGCCCGGCGAGCAGCACCCCCACATCCTGCGCTGGCGCGCGGCGATGGCCGAGCGGCCGGCGATGGCGCTCTAGATCGCAAGGGGCAAGAGAGGAGGGACGATGCTCTCCATCTTCAGGCAGGAACGCGACGCGCAGGGGCGCGAGGTCGTCGAGATCAGCATGAACGCGAAGCTGGCGCAAGCGCTCGTGATCGTCGTGGCGCTGGCGGCGCTGGCCGCGGCCTGGTTCGCCTTCGGCGCCGGGCCGACGGGGATGCCCTGGTTCATGATCGCCGCGCCGATCGCCATGGCGGTGCTCGGCGTCCCCATGATGGCCTGGATGGCCAGCCGCTCGAAGGTGCGGGTGACGATCGACGCCGGGTCCCGCAAGCTCCTCATCGACACCTCCGCCGGGCACTCGGAGCTGCGCATGGCGGACGTGGAGCGGGCCGAGTTCGCGCGCACCTCGGGCGGCAAGGGCTCGACGGTCTACCGCCTCGAGCTCGTGATGCGCAACGGCGAGCGCGTGTCCGCCACCCGCATGTACTCCAACGCCTACAGCCCGGATCACCAGGCCCGCACCCTCGCGGCGATCAACGCCGCGCTCGCGAGCAAGTCCGCCTTGCTCGATTGACCCGTTCGCCCGTCCTTGACTGGACGACGCGAAGCCGCGAAAATGTAACCAGACGGTTAACATCAGGGTGCGCCGGCCGGGAACTGTCATGGCGCCGGCCTCGAAATGCCCCGATTCTCGCTCCGCGGCATCGAGTTCTTCGAGCGCGACGTGCGCCTGCGCATGCCGTTCCGCTTCGGCGTGGTGACGCTCACCGAGTCGCCGCAGGCCTTCGTGCGCGCGCGCATCCTGCTCGAGGACGGCAGGGAGGTGGAAGGCGCGGCCGCCGAGCTGCTGGCGCCGAAGTGGTTCTGCAAGGATCCCGCGCTCTCCAACGAGGACAACTACGGGCAGCTGCGCGATTCGCTGCGTGAGGCGCGCGAGGCCCTTGCTGCGGGCGGCGCGAACACCGCCTGGGGTCACTTCCTCGCGCACAGGCGCACGGGCCTCGTCGCCTCCTATGGCCCGGCGCTCGTCGACCGGGCGATGCTGGATGCGCTCTGCCGCGCGCTCGGCGTCTCGTTCTACGAGGCGGTGAGGAAGAACCTCGTAGGGGCGGAGGCTTTCGAGGGGATCGATCTCCCGGCATTCTTCGCCACGTTGCAGCCCGGCCCGAGGATCGCCGCGCGCCACACCGTGGGGCTGTTGGACCCGATCACCGCGGCGGATGCCAAGGAAAGGGTCGACGACGGCCTGCCGGAGACGCTCGAGGAGGTGGTCGAGCGCTACGGCCAGCGCTACTTCAAGCTCAAGGTCGCGGGCGATGTCGGAGCCGACGTCGACCGGCTCGCGGCGATCGCCGCGGTGCTGGACCGGATCCCCGACGCCTATCGCGCGACCCTGGACGGCAACGAGCAGTACGAGGACATGGCGGGCGTGGCCGGGCTGTGGCAGCGGATGAAGGCGGATGCGCGCCTGAAACGCCTCGTCTCGAGCATCCTCTTCATCGAGCAGCCGGTTAAGCGCAGCCGCGCCTTCGAGCAGAAAGTGGAGGGAATCGAGAAGCCGGTAATCATCGACGAGTCGGACGACTCGCTGGAAGCCTTCCCGCGCGCGCGGGCGCTCGGCTACAAGGGCGTGTCCTCCAAGACCTGCAAGGGCCCCTACAAGTCGCTCGTCAACGCCGCGCGCTGCGCCGCCTGGAACGCGGCGGAAAAGGGTCCTGACCCCTTTTTCATGAGCGGGGAGGACCTGACGATCCAGCCGGGGCTTGCGCTGCAGCAGGACCTGGCGCTGGTTTCGCTCCTCGGCATCGCCCACGTGGAGCGAAACGGCCACCATTACGTGAACGGCATGGCAGGATTGCCGCAGGGCGAGCAGGAGGCGTTCCTCGCGGCGCACCCGGACCTCTACGAGCGCAGCCACGGCGCGGTGCGCGTGAAGCTCAGCGACGGGATGCTTTCGATCGGCTCGCTCGACTGCCCGGGCTACGCGAGCCGCGCCATGCCGGACTGGGAATCGATGAAGGAGATGCGCGAATGACCTTCAAGGTGCTCTCTGCCAACCACACCAGCTTCACCGTCTCGAGCCTCGATCGCACGATCGCGTTGTTCCGCGACTGCCTCGGCTTCCGGGTGATCTCGCGCGCGCCGCGCGATCCCAGGATCATCCGCCAGGTGACCGGCGTCCCCGGCGCCGAGATGGAGATCGCCTTCCTGCGCGGGCCCGGCCAGGTGGTGGAACTCATCGAGTACAAGGCGCCTGCGGACCGCGGGCGCGTGCAGTCGAGGCCCTGCGACGCGGGCTTCGCCCACCTCGCGCTCGACGTGGATGACGTAAATGCGGCGGTCCTGGCGGCCGAGAGCCATGGGATGAAGGCCATCAATCCTCCGGTCGAGATCGACCAGGGGCCGAACAAGGGCAAGAAGGTGGTCTACCTGCGCGACGCGGACGGCGTGACGCTGGAATTCATCGGGGGCTAGGAATGGCCGAGAAGCGCATCGGCATCGTCATGCACGGCGTCACGGGCCGGATGGGCATGAACCAGCACCTCATCCGCTCGATCCTCGCCATCCGCAAGGAAGGCGGGGTGGCGCTCAAGGACGGCACCCGTCTCATGCCCGACCCGATCCTGGTGGGAAGGAACCTCAGCAAGGTCGAGGCCCTGGCGAAAGAGCACGGGATTGAAAGGTTTTCATCCGATCTCGCGCGCGCTTTGTGCGCGAGAGAAGATGCGGTCTTCTTCGACGCGGCGTCGACGCAATTGCGCCCCACTCTGCTCAAGCAAGCGATTGCGGCTGGAAAGCACGTGTACTGCGAAAAGCCTGTGGCGACGAGCTTGCGAGAGGCAGTGGATCTGTATAGAGCCGCGAAGAAGGCCCGCGTCAAGCACGGCGTCGTCCAGGACAAGCTCTGGCTCCCGGGCCTCTTGAAGCTGAAGAAACTGCGCGACGAGGGCTTCTTCGGCCGCATCCTCTCGGTGCGCGGCGAGTTCGGCTACTGGGTGTTCGAGGGCGACCCGCATCTTCGTCGCCCGCCCGCGCAGCGCCCGTCGTGGAACTACCGGGCGAAGGACGGCGGCGGCATCATCCTCGACATGCTCTGCCACTGGCGCTACGTGATCGACAACCTGTTCGGCGAGGTGAAAGCCGTATCCTGCCGCGGCGCGACGCACATCCCCTGGCGCTGGGACGAGAACGGCAAGAAGTACCGCGCCACGGCGGACGACGCCGCCTATGCCACCTTCGAGCTCGCGGGAGGGGCGCTCGCGCACTTCAACTCCTCCTGGTGTGTGCGCGTGCGCCGCGACGACCTGCTCACGCTGCAGGTCGACGGCACCGAGGGCAGCGCGGTGGCGGGCCTGCGCGAGTGCCGCGTGCAGGCGTATGGCGACACGCCGAAGCCCGTGTGGAATCCCGACATCCCGCAGCCGATCGACTTCTATGCCGGCTGGAAGCCGGTGCCCGGCGAGGACTACGACAACGCCTTCAGGCTGCAGTGGGAGCTGTTCCTGAAGCACGTGGCGGGGGAAGGGCCTTTTCGCTGGAACCTGCTGGAAGGGGCAAAAGGCGTGCAGCTCGCCGAGCTGGGGCTGAAGAGCTGGAAGCAACGGAAGTGGGTCGACATACCCAAGCTGAGGGCTTGAGCGATGAAACGCGACGCTGTTCTTACGATCGAGCTTCCCGCCAGTGGCGGGAAGCTCGAAACCTACACCGTCCGCTCGCCCACGAGCTTCAAGCGTCCCTCGAAGCCCTTCACGCGCCGCGCGCTCGCCGCGGCGCACGTGGTGGCGGATCCCCTCTCGGCAAGAGACCCCTGGCTCGAGGCCGCGATCGACTGGGACGCTACGCTCGCGTATCGCCGGCACCTCTGGTCCTGGGGGCTGGGAGTGGCCGAAGCGATGGACACGGCGCAGCGCGGCATGGGGCTGGACTGGCAAAGCTCGCTCGAGCTGATCTGCAGGACGTTGCGGGAAGGCGCCGGTGAAGCATGGTCCGGCGCGGGAACCGATCATCTGGCGCCCGGAAAGCACTCGATCGAAGAGGTGATCGCGGGCTACGAGATGCAGTGCGCGGCGATCGAGAAGCTGGGCGGGCGCATCATCCTGATGGCAAGCCGCGCGCTCGCCGCGAGCGCCCGCTCGCCTGAGGACTACGCCAGAGTCTACGACCGCGTGCTCTCGCAGGTGAGGCAGCCGGTGATCATCCACTGGCTGGGCGAGATGTTCGACCCCGCGCTCGCGGGCTACTGGGGCAAGGCGGACCACCTCGAGGCGATGGAGGTGTGCCTGGACGCGATCCGGCGCAACGCCGCGAAGGTCGACGGCGTCAAGGTGTCGCTGCTCGACAAGGAGAAGGAAATCCTCATGCGCCGCCGCCTGCCGCAGGGCGTGCGCATGTACACGGGCGACGACTTCAACTTCGCCGAGCTGATCGAGGGCGATGCCGAGGGGCACTCGGACGCGCTGCTCGGCATCTTCGACTCGATCGCTCCTGCGGCGTCTGCCGCGCTCTCCGCGCTCGCTTCGGGCGACCGGGCGAGCTACCACGAGATGCTCGCGCCCACGGTGCCGCTCTCGCGCCACGTGTTTCGCGCGCCTACGCGCTTCTACAAGACGGGCGTCGTCTTCATGGCGTGGCTCAACGGCCACCAGTCGCACTTCGTGATGGTGGGAGGCCAGCAGAGCGCGCGGGGCATCCTTCACCTCGCCGAGCTCTTTCGCCTGGCCGACGCGGCCGGGCTGCTCGCCGACCCCGGGCTCGCCTGCCGGCGCATGCGCCAGCTGCTGGCGGTGCATGGCCTCGCCTGACCCGGCAAGGCTCTCGCTCAACACGGCGACGGTGCAGCCGCAGTGGACGCTCGCGCAGGCGATCGAGGGCTGCGCGCGCCATGGCATCCGCGGCATCTCGCCCTGGCGCGACAAGCTCGCGGAGATGGGCCTGAAGGCCGCGGCGAGCGCGATCCGGGCCAATGGCCTCGCCGTGACGGGCCTCTGCCGCGGCGGCTTCTTCACCGCCAAGGACTGGCGCGACGACAACCGGCGCGCGATCGAGGAGGCGCACGCGCTCGGTGCGCGGTGCCTCGTGCTGGTGGTCGGCGGGTTGCCGCCCGGATCGAAAGACCTCGTGGCTTCGAGGGAACAGGTGAAGGAAGGCATCGCGGCGATCCTTCCCGAGGCGAGGGCGGCGGGCGTACCGCTCGCGATCGAGCCGCTGCACCCGATGCAGGCGGCCGACCGGGCCTGCGTCAACACGCTCGAGCAGGCGCTGGACCTGTGCGACGCGCTGGGGCAAGGTGTAGGCGTGGCGGTGGACGTCTACCACGTCTGGTGGGATCCGAAGCTCGAGCAGCAGATCAGGCGCGCGGGCAGGCGCATCCTCGCCTACCACATCTGCGACTGGCTGGTGTCTACGCGGGACCTGCTCAACGACCGCGGCATGATGGGCGACGGCGTGATCGACCTGCCGCGCATCCGCGGCTGGGTGGAAGGCGCGGGCTATGGCGGCTTGCACGAGGTGGAGATTTTCTCGGAGCGCGACTGGTGGAAGCGCGATCCGGACCAGGTGCTGCGAATCTGCGTGGAACGCCACGCGAGGACCTGAGCGGCATGCCTTCCCGGGCGCAAGTCCTGATCCTCGCGGCGAGCCTCGCCCTGCCGGTCAGCGCCCTCGCACAGCCCGCGCCGACGCTGCTCGAGTCGTACGGCCGCATGGTCGCGCTGGTCGACTACATGACGGGCCATGTCGGCGTGCTGCTGCTCGCCTGCGCGGCGAGAGGCGTCCTCACCGAGCCGCAGGCGGAGGCGCGCTACCAGGCCTACCGCGGGCGCAACGCCGCGCCGCTCGAGCGCGCCGAGGCCTGGAGGCAGGCGGCGGAAAAGCGCCTGCAGGCACAGGGCGAGGAGGGCGCGGCGCAGCGCCTGGCGGACGAAAGCAGCTTCGGCGCGCTCGCAGCCGCCTCGATCCGCGCCCAGGAAGAAATCGGCAAGGCAGCCGATGCCCAGGCGGCGTGCGCCCCCCGCCTTGCGGCGATCGAGTCCGGCCGCTACGACCTCTCGGTCAATGCCGAGCTCGCCGACCTGCTGAAAACGCAGCCGTGAAGGTCATCGCGCACCTGCTCGCCGCGAGCGGCGACATCCCCAACCAGCCGCGCTGGCCGCTCCTCGCCTACCCGGGCGCCGTCCTCGAGCACTGGAAGCCATGAAGATCTTCATGACCGGCGCCTCCGGCTACATCGGCGGCACCGTCGCCGATTCGCTCATCAGGGCCGGCCACGCGGTCAGCGGGCTCGCGCGTACCGACGCCGCCGTGGCGAGGCTGCGCGCGCACCGCATCGAGCCGGTGCGCGGCGACCTCTCCAGCCACGGCGTGGTGAAGAACGCGGCGCGCAGCGCCGACGCCGTCATCAACTGCGCCAACGCCGAGGACCCGTTCGTCGTCGCGGCGATCCTCGACGGGCTGGCCGGATCGGGCAAGGCGTTCCTGCACACGAGCGGCTCGAGCGTGATCGGCGACAAGGCCGCGGGCAAATACTCGCCGACGGTCCACCGCGAGGACACGCCGCACGAGACGCTGCCCGAGAAGATCCAGCGCGTCGCGGTGCAGCGCAAGGTGCTTGCCGCCGAGGACGTGCGCCCGGTGGTGCTCTGCCCCTGCCTGATCTACGGCGAAGGCCGCGGCGCGAACCCGGACAGCATCCAGGTCCCGAACCTCATCCGCCAGGCGGTGAAGAGCGGGATTCCGCGCTACATCGGCGAGGGCGCCAACGCCTGGTCGACGGTCCACGTCGAGGATGTCGCGGAGGCGTATCTGCTGGCGCTCGAGCGCGCGCCCGCCGGGTCGTTCTATTACCTCGAGAACGGCGAGGCGAGCCTGAAGTCGATCGTCGAATCGATCGCGCGCCTGCTCGGCGGCAAGCCCGCGCAGGGCTGGGACATCGATTCGGCGATCGCCGAGTGGGGCCCGCAGTCAGCCTGGTTCTCGCTCGGCGGCAACAGCCGCGTCAACGCCGACAAGGCGCGGCGCGAGCTCGGCTGGAAGCCGCGTGGCGCGGGGCTGTTCGAGGAGATCGAGCGCGGCTGGTACCGGCGGCAGCTCGAGGCAGGCGCCTACGGCAAGGGGAAGACCACATGATCGGAGACCCCGTCGCACTCACCATCCGGCGCAGGATCAAGCGCCCCCCGGCCGCGCTGCTCGCGAAGTTCCACGGCCGGCCGAGCGGCTACGTGACCGACGCGCGCAACGGCGGCGGCTGCATGGACTACGCCATCAAGCCGCTCGAGCCCGGCATGCGGTTCTGCGGCCCCGCGGTCACCGCGTTCTGCGCGCCGATGGACATCCTCGCCGCGATGGCCTCGCTCGACTTCGTGCGCGCGGGCGACGTGATCGTCATCGGTACCGCAGGCAGTCGCACCGCCGCGACGATCGGCGACCTGTGGCTCGCCGCCGCGCGCCAGAAGGGCGTCGCGGCGGTGGTGTGCGACGGCCTGGTGCGCGACGTGAAGGGACTGCTCAAGGCGCGCGTGCCGGTGTTCGCGCGCGGCGTGACGCCGAACTCCGGTTTCCGCAACGGCCCGGGCGAGATCAACACCGGCGTCACCTGCGGCGGCGTGCACGTGGCGCCGGGGGACATCGTGGTCGGCGACCGCGACGGCGTGGTGGTGGTGCCGCTCGCGGAGGCAAGATCGGTTGCGGCCTCGCTCAAGCTCGTCGAGCAGAAGGAAGCCCAGGCCGAGCGCGACGTCGCCGCGGGAACGCGCCGTTTCTGGAACCCGCAGTCGCTGCCCGGGAAGCTGCGCTATCTCGACTAGGAGACGAGCGGCCCCAGCCCCCAGGAGAAGAGCGGCCGGCCGCCCTGCGGCGTGACCACCGCGACTTCCTCCAGCCAGTAGCGCTCGCGCTCGCCGCCGGGCACGAGCAGGTGCAGCGGCACCACCATGCCGTCCTCGAGCGTCCAGTCGCCGTTCGGCTCGCCCTCGGCCGTGGTCTGCTCGAGGTCCATGTGCGAGAGGCCGAGGCCGTGGAAGAAGATCACCGCCGAATCGGCGTCGGCGAGGCCGGCCTTGCGATACGCCTCGCGCGCCCACGCCTGCAACTGGCTGACGCGCATGCCGGGCCGCATCGCGCCGAGCAGCGCCTCGGCCGCGCGCGCGGTCGCCTCCGCGTTGCGCTTGCCCGCGCCGGTCGGCTCGCCGCCCGCGGTCCAGGTCTTGCCGCCGTCCCAGCAATACAGGTCGACCGTGCCGTGACAGTCGAACATGACGTGCGCGCCGGGCTCGACGACGCCGTCCTCCAGGCTCGACTGCAGCACGATCGCGGCGTCGCCGCCGCCGGGGTGGCCCCACACCATGCCGCCGGGGTCGCGCACGTAGCCGCCGAGCTCGGCCGCGGCGCGCGTGTAGGAGCGCGAGAGTTCGCGCCAGGTCATGCCGCGCCGCCAGCCTGCGATGGTGCGCTGGATCGCCACCTGGTTGAGCGCCGTGGCGCGCTCGAGCAGCTTGAGCTCTGCGCCGGTCTTGACCGCGCGCGCGAACATGAGCGCGTCGTAGGCGTCGGTCACCTCGATGCCCTCCACGCCCAGCCGGATGCCGAAGGCGACGTCGTCGAATGCGACGCGCCCGCGCGCCAAGCGCTGCTCGGTGAGCGCGGTGCGCAGCACGATGTCCATGTCGAAGGCGTAGTTACGGCGCGCGCCCTCCAGCCACGCGGCGCTGGCGCCCGCCGGGATGAAGCGGTCGATGTCGGTGCGCCTGGGCGGCAGGTCGAGCGGCATCATGACCGCGCGGAACGGGCGGATGTCGGCGACCCAGGTCGGGTTGGCGAGGAACGTCGCGAGGTAGTAGTCGGCGACGACCAGCACCGGCTGCTCGGGCGCGTGGCGCGAGAGCACCACCGCGTAGGGTCGCGGCTCGTCGGACTTGTGCGCGATGGCATTGAATCCCGTCAGGTAGTAGACATTCTGCGGGGTGGTGGCGACGATGCCGTCGAGCCCGCGCGCGCTCATCGCGTGCAGCAGCCGGTCGAGGTTGCAAAGGCGCGCGGGGGACGGTGCAGGCATGGGCGCCGCCTAGTCTAAGGCAGCCGCGGGGCGGCGCGGGCTTGACGAGGATCAAAGGGGCCGCGCCCGCGGCGGCTATGCTGCGCGGATGAAAGCCGCCGATGTGATGACCAGGGACGTGGTCAGCGTGCGACCGGAGGTGGGCGTGCGCGAGATCGCGTTGACCATGCTCGAGCGCCGCATCAGCGGCCTGCCCGTCGTCGACGCCGAGCGCCGTGTGCTCGGCGTGGTGAGCGAGGGAGACCTCATCCGGCGCCCGGAGCTGGACACCGACCGGCCGCGCGCCGGATGGCTGGGCCTGTTCCTGTCCGAGGACGATCGTGCGCGCGAGTTCGTCAAGTCGCACGGCCTCAAGGCGCAGGAGGTGATGACGCGGCCCGCTCTTTGCGTGGCGCCGGAGACGCCGCTTGCCGAGGTGGTGGCGCTGATGGAGCGGCAGCGAGTGAAGCGGCTGCCGGTCGTCCGCGACGGCAGGCTGGCGGGCATCGTCACGCGTGCCGACCTCCTGCGCGCGTTCGCCGCGCGGCCGGCTGCTGCGCCGGCCGCGCCGACGGACGAAGCGCTGCGCGAGCGGATCGCCGCCATGCTGCGCGACGAGGACTGGGCGGCGAGCGCCATGGTCAGCGTGGAGGTCGAGTCCGGCGTGGTGCGCCTGTGGGGTACGGTGAGCTCGGCCGCGCAGCGCGATGCGCTGCTGCTCGCGGTACGCGCCCTGCCGGGCGTGCGCGAGATCGAGCCGCACCTCGGGCGCGCGCTGCCGGGCTGAGCCGCCGCCGGCGGCCGGTTACGATAGCCGCGTGACCGGGCGGTTTCCGATCGCAGACGCGCACCAGCATTTCTGGGATCCGCGCGCCAACTACCATCCCTGGCTCTGCGACCCGCAGCCGGTCGCGTTGCGCTACGGCGACTACTCGGCGCTGCGCCGGCCGTACCTGCCCGCCGACTACTTCGCCGACGCCGGCGGCCAGGAGGTGGTGAAGACCGTGTGCGTCGAGGCGGAGTGGGATCCGCGCGACCCGCTCGGCGAGACGGCGTGGGTCGCGCGGCTGCGCCGCGCGACGGGCTTCCCGACGGTCATGGTGGCGCAGGCCTGGCTGGATCGCGAGGACGCCGCCGAGGTCCTCGAGCGCCAGGCCGGGTTCGCGTTCGTGCGCGGCGTGCGGCACAAGCCGCGCCCGGGCGCGATGCGCGATCCGCGCTGGCGCGCGGGCTACGCGTTGCTCGAGCGCCACCGGCTGCGCTTCGACCTGCAGGTGGCCTGGACGGAGCTCGAGGATGCCGCGGCGCTCTGCCGCGCTTTTCCCTCCACGCAGCTCATCCTCAACCACGCCGGGCTTCCCGCCGATCGCAGCCGCGAGGCGATCGCGGGATGGCGCCGGGCGCTGCGCGCGCTCGCCGCCTGTCCCAACGCCGCGATCAAGATCTCGGGCATCGGCGTGCCCGGCGAGCGCTGGACGGCGGCGCTGAACCGGGAGGTGGTGCTCTCGGCGATCGAGGCCTTCGGCATCGGGCGGGCGATGTTCGCGAGCAACTTCCCGGTCGACGGGCTGTGCGCCACCTTCCGCGAGATCTACTCGGGCTTTCGCGCCATCGTCGCGGACCTGTCCGCGCTGGAGCAGCGCGCGCTGTTTCACGATAATGCGGTCAGGATCTACGCCGTGGAGTGAGACATGACCGGGAAGCTCAGGCTGGGCTACGTCGGCGTCGGCCTGATGGGGCTGCCGATGGTGACGCGCCTGCGATCCCTCGGCTATCCCGTACGGGCCTGCGACAGGGTGGCCGAGAAGGTCGCCGCCGCCGTGGCGCTCGGTGCGCTGGCGGCGCGCACCCCCGCCGACGCGGCGCGGGGCGCCGACCTCGTGCTGCTCAACCTGCCCACGACCGAGACGGTCGAGCAGGCAGTGTTCGGCGAGTCGGGGGTCGCGGCGGCGCTCGAGCCGCCGCAGCTCGTGGTCGACTTCTCCACCATCAGGCTCGAGAAGTGTCGCGCGTTCGCCGAGCGGCTGCGCGCGCAGACCGGCTGCGGCTGGATCGACGCGCCGGTCTCGGGCGGTCCGCCCGCCTCGGGGTCGGGCACGCTCACGCTGATGGCGGGCGGGGACTCGGCGGAGATCGAGCGCGCGCGGCCGCTGCTCGCCGACGTCTCGGCGCGCTTCACCCACATGGGGCTCTCGGGCGCGGGAATCGCCGCGAAGATGCTCAACCAGCTCATCGTCGGCTGCGGGCACGCGGTCATGGCCGAGGCGGTGGTGCTCGCCGAGGCCGCGGGGATCGACGCCGTCCGGCTGCCCGAGTGCCTGCACGGAGGGCACGCCGACGGCTCGCTGCTGCAGAAGCTCTATCCGCGCATGCAGCGCCGGGACTTCGCGCCGCAGGGCTATGCGCGGCAGCTGCTGAAGGATCTGGAGATGGTGAACGAGCTCGCCGGGTCGCTCAAGGCGCCGACCCCGATGCTGGCCGAGGCGCTGCAGCTCTACCGCATGCTGGTGCACCTGGGGCACGCCGAGCTCGACACCGGCGCGATCCTGAAGCTCTACGAGCGCGGGCGATGACGGCGCGGCGCCCGGGCGCGCGCGTCGGCTTGGTGTTGGGCGACCCCGCCGGGGTGGGCGCGGAGCTCGCCGCGAAGCTGCTCGCCGGGCTGGCGCCCGACGAGCTCGTGCACGTCACGGTGATCGGCGACGCGCGCCAGCTCGAGGCCGGCGCCCGGGCGGCCGGGCTGCGCCTGCCTGCCGTCGAGCTGCGCGACCGCGGCAACGCTGATCCCGCGACCATTCCGCTCGGTCGCGCTTGCACCGAGGGCGGCCGCGCCGCGCTCGACAATTTCCGGGCGGCGCTCGAGCTCGCCCGCGAGGGCGAGCTCGGCGCGGTCTGCTTCACGCCCTTCAACAAGCAGGCGCTGCACCTCGCCGGGATGCGGCACGAGGACGAGCTGCGCTTCGCCGCGGAGTTCCTGGGCTGGCAGCGCCCGGTCGGCGAGTTCAACGTCCTGGAGCGGCTGTGGAACGCGCGCGTCACCTCGCACGTGCCGCTCGCGCAGGTGGCCGGGCTGCTCAGCGTGGCGCGCATCGTGGAGGCGATCGCCCTGACGCGCGCGACCATGAGCGAGGCGGGCTTTGCGCGGCCGCGCATAGCGGTCGCCGCGCTCAACCCGCATGCGGGGGAAGGTGGTGCCTTCGGCCGCGAGGAGATCGAGATCATCGGGCCAGCGGTGGTTGCTGCAAAGCAGCAAGGGATCGACGCGAGCGGACCCTATCCCGCCGACACCGTCTATGTCCGCGCCCGGGAGGGGGCGTTCGACGCGGTCCTCAGCATGTACCACGATCAGGGGCAGATCGCGATCAAGCTGCTCGGGTTCGCGCAGGGCGTGACCCTGCTCGGGGGGCTCCCGGTTCCGGTCACGACCCCCGCGCATGGCACCGCCTACGATATCGCCGGGCGGGGCGTCGCCCGGGACGGTGCCCTCGGGCACGCCTTCCGGCTGGCCGCCGCGATGGCCGCGCGGAGAAGGTTGTGATGTCACCGACTAGTGAATTAAGATGCATGCGCCAACCTAGAGGAGGAGGGCATCATGGGAAAGAACGGTAGACGGCTGCAGCCTGTGGCCGCGGTGGTCGCGCTCGCTTTTGCCGCGGCTTCCACGACAGCGATTGCGCAAGGCCAGCCCAAGGTGAACTGGAGGATGCAAAGCGCGTTCGGCAGCACGCTGACGCACCTCGGGACATCGGGGGTGCGCTGGGTCAAGGACGTCGAGGAGATGACCGACGGCAACTTCGTCATCAAGTTCCACGAGCCGGGCGCGCTGGTGCCGCCGCTGGAGTGCTTCGATGCCGCCGCCAAGGGCTCGGTGGACGCCTGCTGGACCACGCCCGGCTACCACACCGGCAAGTACCCGGCGCTCGCGTTCTTCACCACGGTGCCCTTCGGACCGGCCTACGGCGAGTTCTTCGCCTGGAAGATCTTCGGCAACGGCAACAAGATGCGCCAGGAGATCTACGACAAGCACGGGCTTTTCGCCATCGACGGCTTCGCGATCGGGCCCGAGACCTCGGGCTGGTTCCGCAGGGAGATCAAGTCGACCGAGCAGTTGAAGGGGCTCAAGATGCGCTTCTTCGGCCTCGGGGCCCAGGTGATGCAGAAGCTCGGCGTCTCCACGCAGCTGCTTGCGGCGGCCGACATCTTCCCGGCGCTCGAGCGCGGGGTGATCGATGCGACCGAGTTCTCGATGCCCGCCATGGACGTCAAGCTGGGCTTCCACCAGGTGGCGAAGTTCAACTACTTCCCGGGCTGGCACCAGCAGGTGTCGGTGAGCGAGATCCTGATGCCCAAGAAGGCCTTCGACGCCCTGCCCAAGTCCTACAGGCGGATCCTCGAGGTCGCGGCGGGCAACCAGGTCCACTACACCTACGCGGAAACGGAGGCGTTCCAGTTCGGCGTCATGGCCGAGATGCAGGCGAAGCACAAGGTGCAGATCAAGCGCTGGACCGACAAGGACCTCGCCACCTTCGAGAGGGCCTGGCTGGAGGTGCTGAAGGAGGAGTCCGCCAAGGACCCGCTCTTCAAGAAGATCGCGGACGATTTCCTCGCCTTCCGCAAGAGCTACGCCGTCTGGGGCGAATCGCAGGTGCTGAAGCCCACGTACCTGAAGAAGTGACCATCGCGCGCGCGATTGGCGCGCAATCGGCCCGCGCGCCGGGGACCCGTCGGGATCCCGGCGGCGCGGCGCCGTTCAGAATCTTGTCCTGAGGAGCCCGGATGGAGTTCCTGCTCAGACTGGGAAGCCGGCTTGCGAACCGCTATGTCGTGGCGATCGTATTGATCCTGCTGCTCGGCTTCGGCTACGCCTATGTGACGGGGCTCAGCCCGGGAGCGCGCGCCGGCCTGCTCGACAAGGCGCGCGAATTCCTGCCGCTCTTGATGTTCCTCACGCTCGGGGTGCTGCTGTTCACGGGCTACCCGGTGGCGTTCATCCTGGGCGGAATAGCGCTCCTGTTCGGCCTGCTCGGCTATTTCCTGGGCACGTTCAAGCTGGTGCAGTTCTTCAATTTCCTGCCGCGCATCTGGGGCCAGGCGGCGGAGAACCTGGTGCTGGTGGCCATCCCCACCTTCATCTTCATGGGCGTGATGATGGAGCGCAGCGGCATCGCCCAGGACCTGCTCTACTGCGTGCAGGTGATCCTGAAGCGCGTTCCGGGGGCGCTCGCCCTGGGCGTCACGATCATGGGCACCATCCTCGCCGCGATGACCGGCATCATCGGTGCCTCGGTCACCATGATGACCGCGCTCGCGCTGCCGACCATGATGAAGCAGGGCTACAGCCATGCGCTTTCCTGCGGCACCATCGCGGCGGCGGGCACGCTCGGCATTCTCATCCCGCCCAGCATCATGCTGATCGTCATGGCCGACCTGCTGTCGGTCTCGGTCGGCAACCTGTTCTCGGCGGCGATCGTGCCGGGGCTCACCCTCGCGGCGATGTACCTGCTTTTCATCTTCACCGCCGCCAAGGTGAAGCCCTCGCTCGCGCCACCGCTGCCGCCCGACCTGCTGAACGTCCCGAAGGGGCAGATGGCGCCGCTGCTGTGGCGCGCGTTCTTCCCGCCGGTGTTCCTCATCGGCACGATCAAGCTCTCGATCCTGCTCGGCTGGGCGACGCCGAGCGAGGCCGGCGCGGTCGGCGCGGGCGGCGCGATCGTGCTCGCGGCGCTCTGGGGCCGGCTCAGCTTCAAGATGATGGACGGGGTCTGCCAGAGCTCGGCGCGCACTATCGCGATGGTGTTCTTCATCATCATCAGCGCCACCTGCTTCGCGCTGGTCTACCGCCAGCTCGGCGGCGACGACCTGGTCGAGCGGCTGATCAAGGAGGCGGGCCTGGGCAGCTGGGGGTTCGTGATCCTGGTCATGATGATCGTGTTCTTCCTCGGCTTCTTCCTCGACTGGATCGAGATCACCCTGATCGTGCTGCCGGTGTTCGCGCCGCTGGTCAAGACGCTCGACTTCGGCGCCCACGTGCCGCAGGAGGACGTCGTCTACTGGTTCCTGATCCTGTTGGCGGTCAACCTGCAGACCTCGTTTCTGACCCCGCCGTTCGGCTTTGCCCTTTTCTACATGAAGGGCATCGCGCCCAAGGAGGTCAAGATCCAGAGCATCTACCGGGGCATCATGCCCTTCGTGATCATTCAGGTCATCGGCGTGATCCTGGTGATGGCCTTTCCGCAGCTCGCGCTGTGGCTGATGAACCTGGCCTACGAGTGAGTGGAGCGCACCGGTGACGGCGCCGAGCGAGAACCGGAAACAGGCCGGCGAATTGCCGGGAGCGGTGCGCGTCGCGGACCGGCTGCGCCGGATCGTGGATTTCATCGGCCGCTGCGCCGCCTGGCTCAGTGTTCCGGTGGTGGTGGTGACCTGCATCGACGTCTTCGGGCGCAAGCTCGCCTACGAGGACGAGGCGGGCAGGATCCACAGCCTGCAGATCTGGCTCGCGAACAACCTCGGGTCGTTTTTCCAATCCACGAAACTGCAGGAGCTGGAGTGGCATTTCCATGCCGCGCTGTTCGCGCTGGTGCTGGGTTACGGCGTTGTCTACAATAGCCATGTGCGCATCGATCTCATCCGCGACAACATCCAGTTCCGCGGCAAGGCGTGGCTGGAATTCATCGGGCTGACCTTCTTCATGCTGCCGTTTTGCGCGGTGGTGATCTGGTTTGCGTTTGACTATACCTACGCCTCGTACACGGTGAACGAGATCTCGGCGTCGCAGGTCGGGCTCTCGCACCGATGGATCATCAAGAGCGTGCTGGTGTTCGGACTCCTGGTGGCGGTGCTCTCGGGAATCGCCGCCTGGCTGCAGGTGGCGACGATCCTGTGGGGGCCGCGGGACCTGCGCTTTCCCCTCATGACCCTGGACTGGCCCGAGGAGGACGCCAGGATCGAGGGCAAGGAGCGCGTCCGGCTCGAGGACGACTACGGGCTGAGGCTGGCCGATTCCCCGGCGCCAGCCGATCCGGCACTTGCCGCACCAATGGCTGCGCGGCCCGCCGACCCGCAGGCAGGGAAAGTACTGCCGGGCTGAGCGGCGCCGATGGACCTGGACTGGGAAAAGCTCGTCAAGCGCTACGTCTGGCACGACGAACGAACGCCGTATTTCACCCGCGTTGCGCACCTTACCCGGCTGCAGGCACGCTACGAGCTGTTCGGTTACTCGTTTTTCATGGGCGTGTTGTTCGGGGCACTGTCGGTGGCCTCGCTTTCGAGCACGCTGCCGCACGGCGATGCGGCGGCCGTTTCGATCTATGCCTTTACGGTATGTTGCGCGGCGGTACTGCTCGGCGCAACGCGGAATCCGTGGGCGGCAATCTGGTGCGCGGGCGCCCCGCTCGCAGCGCTCGCTTACTTCGCGGCCTACGGTTTCCATCCCGATCTCGGGATTGCCGACAAGGTGTTCCTCGTCGCGGTCGTGCTGGTCTGGCTGCTGTACGGGCGCCGGGTAGTGGCGGTGGCGCGCGCCTGGACTGCGCTGCCCGGGCCGGCGGAGCCGGACTGAGCGCGCGAGGCGCGTCACGACCGCCCGGCAGGCGATCCGGCGGCACCTCGCAGCCTTCGCGGCGGGCGTGCCCGCGCTGATCGCGGCCGATTGGGCGGAGGGCGGGTCCTGGTGGTCGTTCTGGCCGCTCGCCGCCTGGGGCGTCGTGCTCGGCATGCATTACCTCGTCTACAAGGCGCGCACCGTGGACGAGGCCTGGGTCGAGGAGCGCACCGCGGACCTGCACTCGAAGAGCTACGACGCGGCGCACATCGACGCCATCGCGGCGGAGCGGCGCGACCCCGTGGCGAAAGACGGGCCCGGGCAGGCCCCGCCGTGAGGATCACCGGCGTCGAGGCGGTGCCGCTTTCGATCCCGTGCCGCTACGGCGCCGAAGGCTGGTCTCTCGGCACCGGGGGCTGGAAGGCGCTCGACTTCTGCCTGGTGCGCGTGGACACCGACGAAGGCCTTACGGGCTGGGGCGAGGCGTTCTCGTATTCCTGCCGGCGCGCCGTCGCCGCCGCGCTGCGGGACATGATCGCGCCCCTGGTCGCCGGCCGTGACGCCGCGGATATCGCCGGGCTGCATGCCGAGATCCAGAAGCGGCTGCACCTCTTCGGCCGTTTCGGCATTACCGCGTTCGCGCTCTCGGGGCTCGACATCGCGCTCTGGGACCTCGCGGGCAAGGCGGCCGGCAAGCCGCTGCACGTGCTCATCGGCGGGGCGCGGCGCGAACGGCTCGCCTGCTACGCGAGCCTGCTGCGCTACGCGGACGGCGCGCTCGCGGCGCGCTACTGCGAGCAGGCGCTCGCCGAAGGCTTCGGCGCGGTGAAGCTGCACGAGGTGAGCGAGCCGGTGATTGCCGCGGCGCGCGCCGCGGTGCCGCGCGAGGTGCCGCTGACCCTCGACGTCAACTGCGAGTGGAGCGTCGCGCAGGCGATCGACGCCGGCCGGCGGCTCGCGGCGCTCGGCCTGGCATGGCTCGAGGAGCCGGTGTTTCCGCCCGAGGACGGCGCGGGCCTGCGCGCGGTGGGCGAGGCCTGCGGCATCCCGATCGCGGCGGGCGAGAACTGCTGCTTCGCTACGCAGTTCGCGCCGCTGCTCGAGGCGGGCGCGCTGCAGTACGCGCAGCCCTCGGTGACCAAGGTAGGCGGTGTCACCGAGTTCCGCAAGGTGGCCGCGCTCGCTGCCCGGCACGGCGTGAAGCTCGCGCCGCACTCGCCGTACTTCGGCCCCGGGGCGCTCGCGACGCTGCATCTCCAGGCGGCGCTCGAAGAGGGGACGCGCTTCGAGTATTTCTACCTCCAGGCTGACGCCGGGCTGTACAGGGAGCTTCTCACGCCCCGGCGCGGCGAGCTGACGGTGCCCTCGGGCCCCGGCCTGGGCGCCGACCCCGATCCGGGGGTGCTGCAGCGCTATCGCGCCGACTGAGCGCCGTGGCGGCATTCCTGCCATGAAGACTATCCTGATCACCGGCGCGTCCGGCGACGTCGGCACGCATCTGCGGCGGGAGCTCGCGGGGAAGTACCGCATCCGCGCCTCCGACCTGCGGCCTCTGAAGAAGGCCGGCAGCGAAACCTTCATGCGCGCCGACATCTCGAGGCTCGGGGACGCGCTGCGCGTCACGAAGGGGGTGGACGCGATCGTGCATCTCGGCGGCTACTCGGTGGAGGGGCCCTGGCCCGCGATCCTGCGCGCCAACATCATCGGCTGCTACAACACGTTCGAGGCGGCGCGCAGGAACGGCGTGAAGCGCATCGTGTTCCCGACCTCCAACCATGCCGCCGGCTTCTACCGCCGCGACCAGGTGATCGACCACCGCGTCTATCCCAGGCCGGACGGCCGCTACGGCGTCTCCAAGGTGTTCGGCGAGGCGCTGGGGAGCCTCTACGCCGACAAGTACGGCATGCAGTTCCTCATGATCCGCATCGGCAACGTCAATCCGGAGCCGATCGACCAGCGGCGCCTGTCGCTCTGGATCTCGCCCCGCGACATCGCTCAGCTCGTGACGATCGGCATCGAGCACCCGGAGATCCGCTTCGAGATCGTCTACGGGGTCTCGGGCAACACCCGCAGCTGGTACGACAACTCCAATGCCGTCCGGCTCGGCTACAAGCCCGTGGACAACTCAGAGGCGTACGCCGCGGAGGTGCTCGCGCGCGAGGTGCCCGGCGACCCGCTCGCCGAGAAGTACCAGGGCGGCATCTTCTGCGTCGCCGAGGAGGTACCGAACCCCGCGCCGCCACCCAGGCGCAAAACCCGACGCCGCTAGTCCTCGGCCTGCGCTGCCGGCCGGTGCGCGGCGACCAGCTTCTGCTGCAGCTGCGGCGGCGCCGGGTCGTAGTGGCTGAATTCCAGCGTGTACGAGCCGTGCCCCGCGGTAATCGACTTCAGCCGCGCGGGGAAGTGCTCCAGCTCCGAGAGCGGCGCCTGCGCCATGATCTGCACCTGACCGGGGCGCGGCGAGTCCGAGCCCTTGATCTGGCCGCGGTGGCCCGAGAGCTCGCCGGCGATGTCGCCCATCTTCTCCTCCGGGGCGACGATCTCGACGTTGACGATCGGCTCGAGCACGATCGGGCGCGCCCTGCCGAGCGCATCCAGGAACGCCTTGCGCCCCGCCGACATGAACGCGACGTCCTTCGAGTCGACGGGATGGCTCTTGCCGTCGTAGACGATGACGCGCAGGTCCTGGATGGGGAAGCCGGCGACGAAGCCCGCATCCAGCACGCCGCGCACGCCCTTCTCCACCGACGGGATGAACTGGTTCGGGATCGCGCCGCCCTTCACCTGGTCGACGAACTCGAACCCCTTGCCGCGCGGCAGCGGCTCGACCTTGAGAAACACCTCCCCGAACTGGCCCGCGCCGCCGGTCTGCTTCTTGTGGCGGCTGTGCCCCTCGGCGCGCGCCGCGATCGTCTCGCGGTAGGGGATCGACGGGGGCTTGGAGTCGAGCTCGATCTTGTACTGGCTCGCCATCTTCTCGAGCATCGTCTTCAGGTGCATCTCGCCCAGGCCGCGCATCACCATCTCGTTCGCCTGCGCGTTGTGCTCGAGCCGCAAGCAGGGGTCCTCGGCCATCAGCTTGTGCAGCACGTCCGAGACCTTCTGCTCGTCGCCGCGCTTCTTCGGCTGCACCGCGAGGCCGAACACCGAGGTCGGCAGCTCCAGCGGCCGCGCGTGGATGTGCGCGTCCTCGGCCGAGTCGTGCAGGATCTGGTCGAAGCGGATCTCGTCGATCTTGGCGATGGCGCAGATGTCGCCGGGCAGCGCCTCGCCGACCTCGACCTGGGTCTTGCCGCGCAGCAGGTAGAGGTGCCCCGCCTTGATGGGCTTCCTCCCCTCGCCCACGAAGAGCTGCC